>Ga0265334_10001620_pt1 | contig 10820 bp, 10 predicted proteins | sample 42023metaG_FD_192442 | JGI IMG/M metagenome (GOLD analysis project Ga0265334, IMG submission 192442) | Rhizosphere microbial communities from Carex aquatilis grown in University of Washington, Seatle, WA, United States - 4-20-23 metaG | ecosystem: Host-associated > Plants > Roots > Rhizosphere...
GCAGCCGGGCGACTAACGCGCGCGTAGACATGCTCATCGTGATGAAAACCTGGCGGCAGCTCGAGGCAATCTCGGGAGCACCGCCGCCGCCGGGCAGGCGGACCTTCGGCTGCGCATAATCGCCGACCACGGTCGTATTCAGGTTGGCATAGCGATCGATCTGCGCGCCTCCCAGGAAGCCGACCGTGATGCGCTCGCCCTGCAGCCAGTAGCGGAACATCTCGGGCACGGATACCGTCGTCAGCGCGGTTTCGCACAGTTCGCCGTCGCCGATCGACAGCGGCAGCACCTGCGGGCGAGTACCGATCGTGCCGGACTCGTAGATCAGCGTGATTTTCGGCGCATGCGTCAGGCGCGCAAGGTTGCAGGCCGCCGAGGGCGCGCCGATGCCGACGAAGCAGATGTCGCTGCTGGTCAACGCACGGGCGGCCGCGATCGTCATCAGTTCGGTGGGCGTGAAAGCGCCGGGGGCAGGTGTAGGCATCGCAGCCATCCTTCAGGCAGCCGCCGAGGCGTGCACCCGGAACGCGTCCGGGCCCTGCTCGAGCACATTGGCGCGCATCCAGGCTAAGAAGCTGTCGCGGTCGCGTGCGATCGCATCCCAGGCCTTGTAGAACCCGTTGGCCCGCTTGTAGTAGCCCTGTGCATAGGACGGAAAGGCGCCGCCCGGGACCTGCACGATCGCGGTGACGGTCCAGGCCGGCAGTATGACCGCGTTGTAGCCGGGACTCCCAAGCTCATCGACGATCTCCTCGACCGTGACGATCGAGCGCGCGGCGGCGAGCACCGCCTCTTTCTGCACGCCGACGATGCCATCGAGCAGCACATTGCCCTCGCGATCGGCGCGCTGCGCGTGCACGATTGCCACGTCCGGTCTGATCGGTGGCACCGCTGCCAGTACTTCGCCCGTGAACGGGCAGGTGACGCTGCGAATGCGCGGATTCACCTTCGGCAGGTCGACGCCCTTGTAGCCGCGGAACACCGCGAACGGCAGATTGGAGGCCCCTGCGGCGTAGGCGTTCGCCATCGCCGCGTGCGAGTGCTCTTCGAGCTCGAGCCGGTTCGGCCAACCGTTCTCCACCGCATCGCGCAATCGGTGCAGTGAGCCGACCCCGGGATTACCGCCCCATGAGAAGACCAGCCGATCCGCCGCGCCCATGCCGATCAGCTGATCATAGATCAGGTCGGGAGTCATGCGGATCAGGGTCAGGTGCTTACGCCCCTGCCGAATCACCTCGTGCCCGGCCGCGAATGGAATCAGGTGCGTGAACCCCTCCATCGCGACGCAATCACCGTCGCGCACGTGAAGGGCGACGGCCTCTTGCAGTGAGACGATGTCGGCCATGCGAAGCAGATCCCCCAAAGAGGTCAGAAACTTAGCAGTCGCGGCGGAATTGTCAATGCCGCCGGACTATGTAACAACGATTCGTAATCCGAACCGTTCCGGCATCGCGCTGACCCGGGCCGGCGTCGCCGTCCGCCTTCAGCGCAGTGCGACGGTGCGCCCGAGGAACCAGTACAGGCCTTCACCGACCAGGAACGATGCTGCCAGATCCGTGAACAGCGGGCGCGGCATCGCGCAGTGCAGCCGTACGCACAGCCGCGCGAGCAGCAGCGCGCCGAGCACCACGGTGACCTGTCCGATCTCGACCCCCAGATTGAAGCCGACCAGCAGTTCCGCCAGGCGCCCCTGGGGCAGGCGCATCTCGAGCAGGTTCGAGGCGAATCCGAAGCCGTGGATCAAGCCAAACACCAGCGTCACGAGCAACCGGACGCGTGCCGCGTCGCGCATCTGTCCGGTCATCAGCAGGTAGCTGGCGGCGAATATCGCGCCCCCGATCAGCAGCGTCAGGGGCAGGTTGATCGGCACACCCAGCAGTTTGGCGAGCGCCATCGTGCACAGCAGCCCGCCGAGGCCGAGCGCCACCGGCAACGGATGGTGCGTGCTGTCGCCGATGTTCTCGGCACCGATCAGCGCGATGGTCAGCGCCACCAGAGCATCGATGTACTGCCCGTCGGGTCGCAGGATGCCGGTGACCGCCAGGCCCAGGGTCAGGCTATGGCCCACCGTGAACCCGGTAACGACGAACAGCAGGTCGCGCACGCGGCGCGAGATCAGCACCAGCCCCAGCATGAACGACATGTGATCGATGCCGGTGAAGATGTGCATCATCCCCATCTGGATGAACTTCAACAGTCCCGCGTTCTGCAGCGCGTTCTGCGCCGTGGCCCCGGTCACCGGCACCTCACGCCGGTCCCGGGTCAGCAGCTGCTCGAAGAAATTGCCGTCGCTGTCCTGGATACGCGCGAAGTCGGTATGCGAAGGCACCAGGTCGTAGAACGCGTCGGACCGGATCCGCAGGTCGCGTGCGTCCGGGCAGCGGAACTCGAATTCGAAGCGCGCGAACCCGGGCTGGGCGGCCAGCGCCCGTGGTCCGGCGCTCATCGCGCACGGTGTATTGCCGGCCCGCGCCGCGACACGGGCGGCGAGGTAGCGGCCCAGCTCCGCGGGCGAGGGCTGATCCCGGCCGCTCGCCGACAGGCGCCGGGCCTCCAGATCGGGGACGATGAACTGCAGGCGGATCTGGGTGCCGTTGATCTGCCACGAGGAGATGCTTTCGCTGAGCGTATGCCCGCTCGCACTCGATGCAGCGGCCAGCGCCAGTGCCAGTGCCGCCAAGGCCTGCCAGGCGCGGCGACTCATTGCCGGTAATCTCCGGCGTAGTCCGGGGCTATCAGGATCCTGGCACGCCGGCGCAGGAATCGCACGGTGTTGTCCATCAGCTTCGTCTGCAGAGCATCGACATAGTCGGTACGCACCTGCGCGCGCGCCGCGTCAAAGGGCAGCGGCACGGGAATGCGATTACCGAGCACCTGCACCACGTGCACGCCGTCGCTGAGGGCAACAGGGTCGGTCACTGACCCGGCAGAGAGCGTGCGCAGGCGGGAGAAAAACGCATCGCCAAACCGATACTGCAGCGCGAAGTAGTACTGCTCGTCGTCGGGCGGCTGATCGTGGAGCCCGAAAGTCGCGCTCACGGCGGGGACGGCGGCGCCGGAGCGCAGCGCCTGCGCCGCCTGCGCGGAGCGGCGCATCGCGGCCTCGAGCGGCACACCCGGGCTTGCGGGCAACACCAGATCGCGGATCGTCATCGTGCCATCCGTGGACCACTGGCCGGGGTGCGCGGCGAAGAAATCGCGCAACTGGGCGTCGGTGGGCTCGGCAGTCGTGATCTCGGCGATCGCGGAATCGGACACCGAACTGACCAGCGCATTGCGCGCGTTCTGGTCCGTCTCCGCGAAGTCCAGCTCCAGTCCCCGCTGCACCAGCAGTTCCTCGCGCACCATCTCATCGAGTACCTTGAGCTGTTCGGAACGCGTGCTCTGGTCGAATTTCTTTCCCGTTTCGCTCTCGAGCTGGTTCACGAAATCGCTGCGTAGGATCGGCCGCCCGTTCACCATTGCCAGGTTCTCGGGTGGCACCGTGCGGTTCGAGGTGCCGGCAGCGGTGAACAGTCCGTAGCCCGCGATTCCGAGTCCCGTCAGCGCGCCCACCGCGCACAGCAGCATGGCGCGCCAGGTATGGACGCGTGACCCGTCGAGGAAGGCGGCGCCACTGGCTGGTGTCTCAGCCACGGCTAATGCACCTCGTGCGAATACACGTAGACGGCAATGGCGCGGATGGTGTCGGCGGGCAGCCGGCCGTGCCAGGCCGGACAGACGCCGCCGAGTCCGTGTGCGATCGACTGGTAGATCGACGCTCGCGAGCCGTCACCGTAGAGCCACGTGCGATCGGTCAGATTCGGTGCACCGATCGCCGAGTCGCCCCGGGCGTGATCTGAATGGCAGTCAAAGCAGTAACCCTTGCCGTGATAGAGCGCGGTGCCGCGCTCGATGGCGGCAGCGTCCGCCACCAGGGGATGCTGGAACGAAAACATTAGCTCGGTGATGTCACGCATTTCCGCCGGGTTCAGTGGCTCGATGCGGTAGCGCGGGTAGGGATTCGCAGTTGCGAACGCCGGCATGCTCGCGAGATTCTGCGTCCTGGAGTCCCCGGAGCGGATCCCGTACAGGATGATCCGCTCGATCTCCCCGACCCGGCCGGTGCCATACAGCCAGTCCTGGTCGGTGAGGTCCGGAACGCCCCGATTGCGATCGCCCTTCAGATCAGCGCCGTGACAGTGGGCGCAATGCTGTGCGTAGCCGCCTGCGCCGCGATCCATCGCATAGCGCGCCAGCACGCCATCCTGGGCCACGCTATCCGGACTCGCCATCAGGAAGCGCCGGGTCAGCGCCTGATGCTCTTCTGCCGCGCGGAACATCACGAACCCGAGCACGAGCGCCGGAACTGCCAGCACGCCGGCAACTTTCCACAGGCGACTCGCGGCTGCGCTTACCGCGCCTGCGTGCACGCCGTGCTGCGTTCCGGTCACTGTTGCGTTGCTGCGATGAAGCACCCTGACCCGGTAGGATTGGCGTTCGCTCCGGGATATTCCAGCAATTTACTGTTTATCCAGCCGTTAACTAACGTTAACCGCCGACGCCCGGACCCGCGGCGAGCCGCGGGTCCGGAGCGGGTGACCAGCGGGTCAGCCCTTGCAGGGCTTCGGATGCCACTTGGAACCGTCAGGCTCCCGGCGGAAATGCGAGCTGGTCACGAAATCACCGACTCCACGCAGGTAGGTCGGGTCGTGCACGACCGTGGTGACGACGAACCATTCATTGCCGTCGGGGGTCGGAAAGCGGTCATAGTATTCGGTGACCTGCGCGTGCTCGCTGTACGGCACGCCGTTGCGGCGCAGCCAGCCGGGCGACAGGTCCGTCGTGACCACCTTCAAATCCCCGCCCAATTCGTGCACCCGCATGTCCGGCCCTCCCATCCCGGTCGCCGGCGGGAGCGTATGCTCCCATAGCGCGAGCGAGCGACCCTGCAACGTCGGGGTGCCCGCAGGCGGCAGGTCCGCCGCGTTGAAATGAAGCGTCCGAATCTGCTGGCCGGCGTCGGTCTCAATCTTGAGAACATTGTCGCCCGCCCAGCTGATGTGCACGCGCGTCGGCATGCGCATGAGGCCGCCGGCGCCGTACGCCTTGCACGATCCGTCCTGAGAGACGTCCCAGGTATCGGCAACCTTCTTGCCCTCGTCGTTCAGCGGCACGCTCGCGTAGTCGCCCTTCGGCGGCGTCACCATGCGCCAGCGCCAGTCCTCATTCACGATCGACACCCAATAGCCGGTCAGGTCGATCGGCGAATCCGCCTTCGGAGTGGGTGGCGCCTGGGGCGCCCCGGCCGGGCGCTGGGCCCAACTCTGCGAACCCGAGATCAGCATTCCGGCGACCAACAGCGTGCTGGCGATATGAGCTGATTTCATGACCTTTTCCCCTTGGCGCCCTTCCTGGCATCGCTTAAGGACTTGTAGGCCGCCTCCACGAACTTGTCCGTGGTCCAGAAGCCGCTCGTCGTACCGTAGCGCCCGTCGTAATCGGAGGTAGGTTTGGCCGCCTTGACCTGCTCGAGGGTCTTGCCCTTGTTGATCAGGTCCTGGATGCGATCACGGATGATCGTGACCATGTCGCGGAACTCGAACAGATCCGCCTGGTCGCCGATGCGCCCGTGACCGGGCACGACGTAGGTGCCGCCCTCTTCCTTGTCGGCGGGCACCGCGAGATCGATCATGTCGTTCAGCGCAGCGATGATGCCGTTCAGGCTGCCGCCGTGCGCCAGATCGATGATCGGATAGGTGGTCGTCACGTACAGGTCGCCGGTCACGAGCACGTCGGACTTGCGGAAGAACACGTAGATATCCCCGTCGGTATGCGCGTTGTGCGGGTGGAACAGCTGCACCGCCTCGTCATTGAAATACATGTTGTACAGGTCGGTGTTCAGGGTCTCGGTAGGCCACAGCGCCTCGTCGACCGGCTTGCCCTGGGCATCCGGCTCGAGCATGTGCAGCTGCACGTTCTCGTTCGCGAGTACGGTCGCGCCCTGCTGGCCACGCAGGTCCTCGCGCGCGACATTGCCGCTCAGGATCGTCTCGCCGAGCTTGCGGATGGCCTCATTGCCGCCGGTATGGTCCGGATGCAGGTGCGTGTTGATCACGTAGCGGATCTTGCGATCGCCGGCGAGCTGCTTGACCGCGGCGGCCAGCTTGTCGGCCATCGGCCTGATCCCGGTATCGATCACCATCACGCCCTGGTCACCGATCTGTACGACCACGTTGCCGCCGGCGCCGAACAGCGCGTAGACGTTGCCCTGGACGTGATAGGTGTGAATCTCCTGCGGCGGTGGTGCCGGCGCCGCCGCTGGCGCGTCCGCAGCCCATGCCAGTGGCCCGCACAGGCTTGCGGCGGCGATACCGAGCAGGCAGCGCACCAGGCCTGCGCGACCGGAGACTTCTGGACTCATGCTGTACATCTTGTGCTCCATCTTGAGTCTGCCCCTACTTGGCCGCACTCTTGGGGCCAGGCGGATTGGGCGGCAGGGTCTTCATGTAGTCCTCGTACTCCGGCAGCGCCGTCTGCGCGCCGCCACGCGCCGCCTCGATCGGGATGTGGTGCGTGATCGCGAACTCGTCACGGTACGCGTTCTGGCCCGGCAGGTGGTGCGTGATTTCCCCGCGCGGACGCGGAATCTCTATCTGCGGCCGGCAGGTGTAGGCGATCATCACGCCGTTGGGCGAGTAGCGGAACCCATTGGTCTTGACCAGTGGCTCGGTCAGGTACACCGGGTCGGACACGACCATCACGTGCGTGAGCAGATTGCCGTGGCGGAACCAGTGCTCATCGTAGGTCGCGCGATCGGTCAGCGGCAGCCCGTTGCGGCGAATCCAGCCGATCTTGAGCTGGTCGGTGTGCACGACGAACGCATCGCCTTCGAAATGACCGACCGAGAAGCCCTGGTAGGTGTGCGGCGCGTACTCTGGCGGATGCGGCGGCGGTTCCGACACGTATATATGACGGTGCTGGGCCTGCCACGCGATCTGGGTCTCGACCTCCTTGAGTTCCTGGGTCTCCGGATCGCGGTCTTCCCAGATCCGCAGGCCGCCGACACCGCGCCAGCCGTAAGTGGCGGGATGCGGAATGCACTGGTGCTCGGGTACGGTGAGCAGCGAGGGATCCCATGCGTCCGCGCGCTCGCGCGCGGCTTCGCTGATAGGCAGACCGGCGTAGTCATTCGCCGAGGGTCCTGGTATGCGCTCATCGACATCCTCGTCGAAGATCGGATCCCAGTAGCCGACGAACATCCCCTGCGCATGCGCCGATCGTGCTGCGAGCGTCGCGAGCAACCCGACCAGCAGCGCTGCCGCCACCAAACCCCGTTGACCCTGTGGACGATACGTCATGTGCATGCCTCTTCCGATCCGGTGCGTCGAAATGCCTGTCGCCTGCGCGGGATGCGGGACGGAGGCGCCGTCGCGCACGCAAGCTGCGCCGTGCGGACCGGGCGCGATGCGATGACGACTGCGAATGAAACCCCCAACCCCTCTGGTCACGGTGACCAGCGCAGAACCTGCCGCGAATCTCTGGGCGGACCCGCTCCGCCCGAACTTATATCCGCCGCTGCCATCCAGTCAATAGCGCAGGCCTCGCGGCCGTTGCGCGGTTCATTTCGATGGCGCGAAGGCGATGAAACGCCCCGCGGTGATGACGGCGAACCAGATGAACAGCGACAGCGCGGAGATGACTTTTGCCAGTCTCGAAGCCTCGATGCCCGGGCCCCATTTGTCCACGTCGATGAACACCCCGAGGCGAAACCACAGCGCATTGAGGCCGGCGACCAGGATCAGCAGCATCTTGATGCGGAAGCTGATGTTGTAGGCGTACACATAGGGGTCGTGCGCGAAGAACATCAGGCCGGTGATGAGGTTGATGCCGAAACCGACGAAGGCCAGCGGCAGGAAGCGGTGCAGCGGATGGATGGGCAGCCCGCGCGCCAGCCCAAGCACCCGCAGGTCGATCGCCCCCACCACGCCCACCAGCATCGTCATGCCGATGAAGTGCAGCGACTGCAGTGTCGGAAACGCCCAGCTCGAGCTGCGCACGAATTCCCCCACCGGAGTGGCCTTGATCCACTCGAGAATCGGATGGGCCGCCGCGAGTTCTGCCGGTGTCACCGCCAAGCGCTCCGCTCAGTCATCGACGCCGACATCGCCGTAGGTGAAGTACGCGAGCAGCCTTCCGGTAACGATTGCGCTCGCCCAGCAGACCAGCGACAGCGCCGCAAGTGCCCTGGCCTGCGCCGGCGCACGGGCGCCCGGGGCCGCGTACAGGTCCTCGCGCCGCAGCACCTTGGAGGTGATGATCGATCCCAGGATCAGCCCGACCGCTATCAACGAAAGCTTCAGACGAAACAGCGTGCTGTAGTAGTCCTTCTTCGCGTCGATCGCGAACAGCATGAAACCGGAAGTTGCATTCACCCAGAAGCCGGTCCAGACCACCGTCATGAAGCGGCGCAGCGCCGTCAGCGGCAGGCCGGTCGCGAACCCGAGCACGCGCAGATCGATCACGACCAGCAGGCCCACGAGCGTCGCGAGCCCGATCGAATGGGCCGTGATAACGATCGGATAGGCGCTCTGCTGCACCCAGTTGGCGAAGTCGCTGTGCTGCAGCGCTTTGAGCAGCTCGTCTGGCATGATTCAGGGAAACTACTGCGAATGCGAATCGATCAGTACGTGGAATGCGCACGCGCCGGATCGGCCCCGCTACCCTCGGGGCCATCGATCCTGGCTAACGTGCGCAGCAGCTCAGCCGAAAGTACCCGCCCACTTCCAGTTGGCGGTCTTGTCCTCGATCGCCTGCATGCGGATGCGGTGATCGGCCGCATTGCGGCCAGGCTGGCCCTTGATGACGACCTTGTCGCCGGGCTTGAGCGTATCGCGGCTCACATTGTCCTGGGCCAGCGCGCCACCTGCACCCCACTCCACCGCCCAGCGCTGCATCGTGCCGTCCTTGTCGGGTGCGAGCACGTGCACGAAGGAATGCGGGTTGCGGAACAGGAACTGCACGACTGTGCCTTCAATCGTCACGGACTGGTCGACGAAGTACGTCGCCGGGAAGGAGTGATGCGCCTGCGCGGGCGCCGCGATCACGGCGCCCAGCACGAAAAGAGCCACCCCCGTCTGCTTCAGCAAATTCATAGTAATTCTCCTGACTCTCGAATGGCGGCAAGTGTAGCCCGAAGCCCCGGGCCTGACCAATTTTTCCGTTATGGAGCGCACTACGCACGGTACGTATTTCTCCCCACCCCGGGGCGCGCAGCCGACCGCGCGGGCTTCACTTAATCCGCAGTGTCGCACCGTCGGCGCCGCGCACGCGGCGCTCATCGCTTGCGTGGCAGGTACAGGTCGGTAAGGGTGCCTTCGAAGCCTTCCGCCGCCATCGCGATGGTCTCCGACAGCGTCGGGTGCGGATGGATCGTCAGGCTGATATCGGCCGCATCGGCACCGGTTTCGATGGCCAGTGCGGCCTCCGCGATCAGGTCTCCGGCGCTGGTGCCGACGATGCCTGCACCCAGCAGCCGATGCGTGGCCGGATCGAACAGCAGCTTCGTGAACCCTTCTTCGCGACCGTTCGCGAGCGACCGGCCGCTGGCCGCCCAGGGGAACACCGATTTTTCGTAGGCCACGCCCTGCGCCGCCGCGGCGGTCTCGGTCAGCCCCGCCCAGGCGACTTCCGGATCGGTGTAGGCGACCGACGGGATCACGCGCGCATCAAAATGAGTCTTCTGTCCCGCGGCGACCTCGGCTGCGACCTTGCCCTCGTGCGTCGCCTTGTGCGCGAGCATCGGCTGGCCGATCACATCACCGATCGCGAAGATGTGCGGCACATTCGTGCGCATCTGAGAATCCGTCGCGATGAAACCGCGTGCATCCACGTTCACGCCCGCCAGTTCGGCGCCGATGCGCTTGCCGTTGGGCGTCCGGCCCACCGCCACCAGCACGTGCTCGTAGCTACTGGACCGCGTGGCACCGTCCTTGCCCTCGAATCGCACCTCGATCCCGGCGGCCGATGCACTGACGGCGGTCACGCGCGTATTGAGCAGGATCTCGGCGTAGCGCGCGCGCAGGCGCTTCTCCAGCGGGCGCACCAGATCCGGATCGCAGCCGGGCATCAGCTGTGCCGTGAGTTCAACGACGCTGACCTTCGCCCCGAGTGCGTCGAACACGCATGCCATCTCGAGGCCGATGATGCCGCCGCCGATGACCAGGAAGCGGCCGGGATTTTCCGGCAGCTCGAGCGCTCCGGTCGAGTCGATGATGCGCGGATCGGACGGAATGAATGGCAGCGTCACCGACTCGGACCCCGCGGCGATGATGCACTGCTCGAAGCGGATCAATTCGCTGCGATCACCCTCCCGCACCTCGATCACATGCGGCGACACGAAACGCCCGCTGCCGCGCACGACCTCGACCTTGCGCTGACGCGCGAGTGCGGCAAGGCCACCGGTGAGCCTGGCGACGACGCCCGACTTCCACGCGCGCAGCTTGCCGAAATCCAGCTGCGGCTCGCCGAACGCGATGCCGTGGGCGCCCATGGCGCGCGCATCCTCGATGACCTTGGCCGCATGCAACAGTGCCTTGGATGGAATGCAGCCGACGTTCAGGCATACCCCACCCAGCGTCGCACCCCGATCCACCAGCAGCACCTTCAGACCCAGGTCCGCGGCCCGGAATGCAGCCGTATAGCCGCCCGGGCCGGCTCCGAGTACGAGCAGCTGTACGCTGCGCGCCGCGACCGGATCGATCACCGTCGCGCTTGCGGCGGCCACAGGTGCGGGTGCGGTCACCGGCGCGGGCGCGGGCGCGGGCGCGGGCGCGGGCGCG
>Ga0265334_10001621_pt1 | contig 10814 bp, 5 predicted proteins | sample 42023metaG_FD_192442 | JGI IMG/M metagenome (GOLD analysis project Ga0265334, IMG submission 192442) | Rhizosphere microbial communities from Carex aquatilis grown in University of Washington, Seatle, WA, United States - 4-20-23 metaG | ecosystem: Host-associated > Plants > Roots > Rhizosphere >...
CGTGCCGTCGTCACCGGGGAGCCTTCGGCATGGGAAAGAAAAAAGGGTGGGATTCTGATGGGAACTGAAACGATTCCGGAGCGCCCCGCAGAACCTCCACGAGACGCCGAGGTCATCGTCATCGGCAGCGGGTTCGGCGGAGCCGTCTCCGCCTGCCGGCTCGCGCAGGTGGGCTTCGACGTCCTGATCCTTGAACGCGGTCGAAGGTACGAGGCGAAGGACTTCCCCTCGCTACCCGTCCCCGACGCGCTCTTGCCGGATCTGCGGCGCTGGACGTGGAGCGGCGAGCAAGGGCTGTGGGACGTCGTCGACCTGCAAGAGCTGATCAGCGTTCAGGCAGCGGGCTACGGCGGCGGTTCACTCATCTACGCCAACGTGCATCTCCGTCCGCCGCAGAGCGTGTTCGACGAGCGCTGGCCCGAGATCTACCGGAAGCCCGACGCGCTGAAGGAGTACTACGACCTCGCTGCCTACATGCTGCAGGCAAGGCCCATCACCGAGCACCCCGAGCTCGGCAAGAAGCTGGTGAAGGCCGAGCAGCTCTCTCGTGCGGCGGACAAGCTCGGACGCGGCGCGCAGTTCTTCTACCCGCCCCTGGCGGTGTCATACGAAGCGAAGGCGCCAGGGCAGGAGCCCGAGCCACCCCGCGCTCCGGCCGCCTGCACGGGCTGCGGGAGCTGCGTCACGGGCTGCCCCGAGCGAGCGAAGAATACCCTCGACTTCAACTATCTCGCGATCGCGGAGAGCGAGGGCGCGACCGTCCGCACCGAGTGCGAGGTCCGGGAGATCGTCCAGCGGACGGACGGCTCCTGGGAGGTGCACGCGCTCGATCATCTGCAAGCGAAGACACGCTGCTTCACGAGTCGCTACGTCTTCGTCTGCGCCGGCTCGCTGCACTCGACGCGCCTGCTGGCGCGCACACGGCTCGTCGATAGGAAGGTGCAACGACGGCTTCGCTCACTGCTCGGCGTCGGATACTCCCCCGGAGGCGACGCGCTGGGCGTCGCTTTCCACACCGACAACGCGCAGTATCCGTCCGTCGGGCCCACCATCACGACCACCACCGTGCACTGGGACACTCCCGAGTCGTTCTTCCAGATCCAGGACGGCGGCTACGCACCCGAGCTCGCGCGGCTCATCGGGATGTTCACTGCCTCGGCGTGGGTCGGGCGAAACCGGCTCTCGAGGAAGGCCGACGGCTTCCAGAAGGCGATGCGCGTCGCGTCGAGCTCGGGGCAAGCCAAGGCGCTGGCGGGTGTTCGGCAGGACCTTCAGAGCGTCCCGCGGGATCAGGTGTTGCCGTCGCCGGTCGATGCCATCCTCGACGCGCTGTCCGCCGGGAACCTGTCCGACGTCGCGTCGAAGCAGCTGAAGGAGATGGTCCCGCAATTCATCGACGAGCTCGGGGGGCCGCTTCTCATGCCGGCGATCGTGAATCGCACGGTCGACGGTGCGCTGTCGTCCACCTGGCTGATCCGCACGTTGCCCGAGCCTTTCAAGAAGCCGACGAAGTGGTTGATACGCCAACTGATCCGGATCCTGCTCGCAACCGACGAAGACTTCGGCCGGCGCGCGTTCAAGGCGCTCGTCACGGGCTCGAGCCTCGGGCGTCATCAGCTCGCCAGCGGCGTGCTCGGCTACGACGCCGCGGGAGCCGCGAATCGCACGATGCTGCTCGCGATGGGGAGGGACACCGCCCATGGGACCCTCCAGTACGACAGAACCGCCGATCGCCTCATTGCCGATCTGGATCTCTCGGCGCTCGCCCCTCAGTACGTCCAGGAGGAGCGGCTGATGACGGACATCGCGCGCGCGCTCGGTGGCGAGCTCCGGACCAATCCGGCGTGGGAGTTTCTCGGCAAGCCCATCACCGTCCACAACCAGGGCGGCTGCCCGATGAGCGATGACCCGAAACACGGCGTCACCGACAAGGACGGCATGGTCCACGACGCCGACGGACTCTACGTCGCAGACGGCTCGCTCTTCTGCACACCGGTCGGCGTGAACCCCTCCGCGACGATCGCCGCGATCGCGGAGCGCAACGTGCACGAGTTCATCGAGAAGCACGCGCCGGCAAAGGGTCGCTCCGCAGCGGGCATGCGCGGCTATGTGAAGCACACGGAGGCCGCGGCCGAGTGGGCCGTGAGCACGAAATGGCACGTCACTCCGCCACCCGGTCCGTCGCCGGATTTCCAGAGCGCGACCCTCGGCATCGAGTTTCACGAGAGCATGCAAGGCTTCTACACGACGGAAGGCGTGGACTCGACGCTCGGGAATCGGCTCCGCGACGATCCGGAGTACCGACGCTACGAGACGGTGGGCCGTCGCACGCTCACGTCGATCGAGACGCTCCTCTCCGTGAAGACGACGAACCTGAAGGTCTTCTTCGAGGATCCGGCGCACACGCTCGAGATCGGCGGTACCGTCAAGATGACCTGGCTCGACGGGTTGCCGATCGAGACACAGGTGGAAGGCATCCTCGAGCTCTTCGTCCCGCGCTTCAAAGGGTACGGAATCCGGCAATCGGACAAGCTTCGGTTGGAGGCCCACGCGCGCCTCATCAAGAGGCCGAATGCGCCGCCGCAGCGGTTCATCCCGCGTTGCGGGCGTCGGAGAGGGGATGCCTATCCCACGCGCGTCGGCAGGCCCGTGGAGCAGAAGCAGCGCTTCATGACGTATCATCTCCGACTGGTCGACAAGCCGGGGTACTGGCTCATCGGCTACAAGAGGATCCGCAACGACCCTGGCTTCGACGCCTGGCGCGACACCACGACGCTCTTCACGCGCCTCGTGCACGTGGACGACGCCAAGCACGAAAAGATCGTCGGCGCGGGCGCCATCCACGTCGATCTGCCGCGTTTCGCCTTCGGCCTGCTCCCCTCGATCGAGATCACCGGCACGAAGGATCCCGCCCGGATCACCTGGGCGACGGCGAAGTTTGCGGCATTCTTCTTCGGCGAGCTGCAGCGGATCTACTCGCCCGGGACGGCGCTCACCGTGGAGGCGCTGTTCGGCTCTCATCGCACACACGCGCCGAGATGGCCCCGGCGGAGGCAATGAACATGGACCAGCAACATGCCTTCGAAGCGTTCAGTCGCGAAGTGGATTGGATCGACATCCCCATCGGCGAAGGAAAGGATCAGATCCCGCTCAAGCTCCGGCGGCTCCAGGGCAAGCACGGCTCGGACCGGGCCGTGGTCATCCTTCACGGCGGCAACTCGAGCAGCGACACGTTTCTCTTACCGGATGGGGGACTGGCCAGGTTCCTGCGCAGCAAGAACTGGGACGTCTGGCTCCTCGACTGGCGCGGGAGTCCGTACGTCGTCGAGCCGATCCTGAAACGAACGCCGCCGCTCGGTGGCACCGAGCTCACCGAGCGCGAGATCATGTCGCTCGATCGCGCCGCGGCCGAGGACGTGCCGCGCGCGCTCGACCACGTTCGCAAGGCCATCGGGGACGCGCATCTGTCGCTCATGGGTCACTGCATCGCGGGCGGCCTAGTCTCGATGGCCGTCGCGCGGCGGCAGATCCCCGAGAGCGCGCGCGTGACGGACATCGTGCTCACCACGATGTCGCTCTTCTACGAGGTGCCCTGGGACGGCTGGGTGAAGGCCGAGGATTTCCTCCTCGAGCGCAGCCTCCAGGCGAGCCCCGGCTGTCGCGGCATCAACCCCCGGAAGCCCAAGGAATGGCCGGAGCCCTTCATCGAGGCGTACGAGCGCTGGCCGAAGATCTGGCGCAGCTTCGGAGAATCGGGGGCCGACCAGCTTCTCAGCCGGCTCACGTTCATGGTCGGAAAGCCGTGGTCCCCGGCGCGGCTCGCCGAGGGGCTGCACGGTCCCGTCCTCGAGCCCGTCTTCGCCACCATGCACATGGGCATCTACATCCAGTCCGGGCAGCTCGTGAGGCGCGGCTTCTCCGCGAAGTACGACGCACCGGACGTCATCGACCGCACGCGCCTCGACGCAAGGGGCCGCGGCCGGAGCCCCGCGCTGCTGAAGGGCGATCTCGACCCCGCTCCCTTCATGGAGAAGTACGTCACGCTGATCTCGGCATCCGAGAACCGCGTGTGGCACCGCGACTGCATCGATCTGATGTACGAGTGGCTGCTGGCCCACGCGGAGTCGAAAGACACGAAGCGCTTCAAGAAGGAAGTCGTCCCTGGCTACAACCTGCAAGAGCTCTACTGGGGCAAGAACGCCGCCAGGGATTCCTATCCGGTCATCGAGCGCTCGCTCCGGCGGTCGTTCGAGCCGGAGTAGTGCGAGGCTTCCCGGGAGCCCTCACGCACAGCCCTGACACACGACGGAGTGATTGTCCGGCGTGGTGCAGGTGCTTCCGCCGTTGCAGACCTCGGGGAGGCAGCCGCAGCTCGGAGTGCCTGCGCAGGCGGTGGGCACGTTCATGCAGTGGGGGGTCGGCTGGGAGCCGGTGATGCCGCTGCATTGCTGCACGCACATCTGCTTGGCCGAGCAGGTCTCGGCTCCGCAGGCGAACGAGCCTGCCGTCCGCAAGCAGCACTGTTCGTTGCACGCCCCGCACGTCGGGCACGGCTGCGGACACGCCGATTGCGAGAACGAAAACGACGCGGGGGTCTGCCCCGTGCCGCAGGTGCACTGGCAGACGCCATCAGCCTGCACGCACGCTTGCCCGGCGCCGCCCGATCCGGCAACGCCCGCCTGTCCCCCGGCACCTCCCGCGCCGATCGCGCCGCCGGCTCCACCGGAGCCCGTGGCCGTCGTGCACTTCCCATCGATGCACACGTAAGGCGGGCACCCGAAACAATCCGTCTGGGGGCAGTCGAGCGTCGTGCGACAGTCGATGCCGGGTGAGCCGCCGCTCGCGACGGAACCGCCTGCTGCCTTCGAACCGCCGCTCGAGGTCCCGCCGGTGTTGCCGCCTGCGCCGCCCGTTCCACTCACGGCGCCGCCGTTGCCGCCGCCCTGGTTCTTGCCGCCTGCGCCTCCCGGTCCGGTCGCGGCGCCGCCGTTGCCGGTCGCGCCTGCCTCGTTCTTGCTCCCTCCCGTGGCGCCGCCGTCTCGGGGACCGGAGGACGTGAAGCGCGAATCGGTGGAGCTGCTGCACGCCGCGAGAAGGGGCACGACCGCGAGAAGCGAAGGGGGGCAGCGCATCTCCGCGCGCAAAGCAAGGGGCATGCCCTTGCAGTGCTCGTGGTTCCGGTACCTTGAGGCATCACCCTCTGTGCCAGCTGTGCCATCGGCGGAGCTCGCGTTGCCTCGTCCGGTGCGCGTTCGACGGATTGCATGCAGTACACTCGCGCGGATGCAATCGAAGGTCGTGGTGGTGACGGGCGCGAGCGCCGGGATCGGCGCGGCGCTCGCGGAGCGTCTGGGCGGCCGCGGCGCGAGCGTCGTGCTCGTTGCGCGGCGTGAGAAGGAGCTCGGCGAGGTCGCGGCGCGCGCCGGCGCGAAGGCGCTCCCGGTGCCGGCAGACGTCACCCGGCGCGCGGACGTGGAGCGGGCACGCGACGCGGCGCTCGAGCGCTTCGGGCACATCGACGTCTGGGTGAACAACGCCGGGCGCGGCATCTCGCGCCCCGTCTCGGAGCTGACCGACGGCGACGTGGACGAGATGATGACCACCAACGTCAAATCGGCGCTCTACGGCATGCAGGCCGTGCTGCCTCACTTCAAGGCGCGCAAGCTGGGTCACATCGTGAACGTGTCGTCACTGCTCGGCCGGCTGCCGCTCGCCCCGTTCCGGTCGGCTTACTCCGCTTCCAAGCACGCGCTGAACTCGCTCACCTCGAACCTTCGCGTCGAGCTACGCGACGAATTCCCCGGCATCCACATCTCGACCGTGCACCCCGGCGTGGTTGCGACTGCATTCGGCGCGAACGCGCTGCATGGCGGTGTGGATTCGCGGCAGCTGCCCGGCGGGCAATCCGCGGAAGCGGTCGCGGCCGTCATCGCCGACGTGATCGAGACGCCGCGGGCCGACGTCTACACGTTTCCAAGTGCGCGCTCCATGGTTGCGGCCTACTACGCCGCCGAGGACATGGCGGTCGCGGAGGCGGGGTTCTCGGGGCCGGTCAGATAGATTGAGGTGCTAGTGGGGTAGTTCCTGTGGGGGTTCGAGTCCCCCCCTTCGCACCCTGACGGACTGAAGAGAGAATCGAAACCCCGCTGGCCACTGCGGCTGCTAGCGCGGTTGGGGAATGGACGAAAGGGCGGGACGAAAAATGCGGTTTGTCGTCCTCGCATGAACGCCTCGAGTGCTGCCGCCGCTGCGAGCTCTGCGCCCGTCGCGAGGGGATGTGCAGGTTCCGGTGCCATGGCCGGCGCGCCCTAGGGCGGCGTTGTCGGCGCCGCGCGCGCGGCGTCTTGCTCTTGGGGTGCGTGTCTCTTGGATGCCTTCATGATGGCGGCGTAGACAGCCGTACGAGGCAGCCCGCTCGCGACCATGGCTCGGGTCTTGGTCAGCTCCTCGTCTATGATGGCGGAGAAGGCGTCGACGCTTTGCGCGCCCGGGAGACGGCGTCCGTTGATGAAGAAGTGCGGCGAAAGCCGTGCGTTGAGGTCGAGGGCGAGGCGTTCATCGGCGAGCATCTCGGCCCGGTACATCTCGTCTTTCACTGCTTGTCGTGTTCGTTTTGGGTCGAGCTTCAGCACACCCGCGATGAGATCGAGATCCTGGTCGCTCGGAGTCTCGGGCGTTGCGAAGAGGAGTCTCGATGCGCGCCAGAAACCATCCTCTCCCTTCTCTGCACGGGCTTCGATTGCGAGCATCGCCGCAGGGATGGCCCAGTAGTGAAAAGGGGCGGGGTCGTGTTTGAAGACGATGCGTATATCGCGACCGTACTTGGCGATGACCGCGTCCAGGGTCGTCTGGGCGCGCTTCGCGAACGGGGACTGGAAGTCGGCGAACTCGACGATCGTGACAAGCGCTGCGGGATCTCCGAGCGTCGGGGACTTCCCGAGCGGGACGTTCCAGACGGTGACGGAATCCTTGAAGTCAGGATCAGGAGGAGACTTGGCCGGCGCTGGAACGAAGTTCTCTCGTGTCCGAAGAGCGGAGATGTTGGCGTAGGGGACGCCCGCTCTACCGAGATCGGCCGCGTGTACCAGCTCTCCATCGATGATCTCCGTGAAACGCTCGAGACGCTGAGCGCCCGGCAGTCGGCGCCCGTTGATAAGGAAGCTCGGCGTGCCGAGGATCCCGAGCCGGTCTGCCGTCGCCACGTCCTGATCGACGCGCCGCACGACTCGGTCCGAGTCCATCAGCGGCTCGACCTGAGCGCGGGCGGCGCCGGCGCGTTCCGCCCATTCGAGCAAATGCTCGCGGTCGAGGTCGGTTTGGCCGACATAGACGAGCTGCACGAATTCCTCGAACGCTGTTGGGCCCGCCAATTCTTGCACCGTGCGAGCTACCTGCGCAGCGAGGTGGGCCTGGGCGTGAATGTAGAGCGGCAGATGCTTCGTGACCAGGTGAAGGCGGGCGCGACCGTAGCGCTTGCGGAGTGTTGCGAGTGTCGCCTGAGCTCGCTGGGAGAACGGACAGTGCAGGTCGAGGAATGCGACCATCTCGACAGGCGCTGACGGATCCCCCCAGGTTGCGTCGTCGGCGAGGACGGGAACTGGCGACTCGAGGCGCGCCGGCGCGTTAGGCGCGGCGCCCGACGTAACGGGTGACGGCACGTGCCCTTGGGGCGCCGCCGGAGGGAGGACCGTTCCAGGCGGCGCCACAGCGACGACGGGCGTCCCGGTCTGCACTGGTTTGTTGCATGCGAGGACGGAGGACAGCGCCCAGTAAACGAACCAGCGCCACTTTTGACCTCGGGCTCGCCCGCGTTCCTCACCTGGTTTCACCCACTCCATCGTTGATGCGTCGCTCCTCCCGCTGAGCGTGTCAATTCCTTCGAATTGGCCGCCGCGCGCAGCGTGAACGCTACGGTTCTCACGCTCCGAACCGACCGGCCGCGTCGCGCGTCGGTCGGCCAGCGGCCGCGTCTCGCGCGAAGCCCTTACTAACAAAGGGGGGCCTTGGCTGGCCTTGGGCCCCCCGCCGCCTTCGCGTGCTCGCTCCGCTCGCGTAGTTCCGCATCTTTGATGCCTCGGGGACGACGTCTGCGTAGATGGATATCTACTGACCTCGGGAATCTGTCGAGCTCATGTTCAGAGAAGGCCGAGCAGGTTGGAGTGAATGGCACAGCGCCAACTCTTGCACGGCTCGTGTAGAACCAAAGAACGCATCTGGAAGCGGTCGCGGGGTTCGTGGAGCACGACAGAACGCATCGGTTAGCGATCCCATCGTTCCGTGGAGCACGATGGAACGCATCGACTAGCGATCACGGCGTTCTTCCCGGACGACAGAAGGCAGACGGGAACGTTCGCGGCATTCATGGTGCGCGGCGCAGAACGTCCGGGAGCGCTCGCAGCGCTTTGGTTTCCACGCAGCGTGGCCCGGATTTTCCCGTGCACGGTGAAGAGGGTTCTCGAGGAAAGGTCTGCGAGGCGCCCGATCGACTACACTGCCGCCGGAGTGGCTCACCTCGGCCGGCTCTTCGGCTTCATCAGACCGTACCGGACGCTCGCGGTCGTTTCCCTCGTACTGCTCTCGACTCTGGTCTGCTTCGACCTGGCGATCCCGCGTCTGATCCAGCGCATCATCGACCACGGCATCCTCGCCCACGATCGCTCGGTCGTGCTGTGGACGGCGCTGTCGATGCTCGGCATCTCCGCGGTGAGCACAGTGATTGCCATCGGGAACAACGTGTACTCGGTGAGGGTGGGGGAGGGCGTCGCGCGGGATCTGCGGCAGGCCCTGTTCCTCAAGATCCAGAGCTACTCCTTCGGAAACCTGGACCGGCAGAAGACCGGGCTCCTCATGGTGCGGCTCACGAGCGACGTGGCCGCCATCAAGAGCCTGGTGCAGATCTCGCTGCGCATCGGCACGCGCGCGCCGCTCCTGATGCTGGGGAGCCTGGTCCTGATGGTGACGACCAGCGCGGAGCTCGCGCTCACGATGCTCCCGCTGCTCGCGGTCACGTCGGTGCTCATCGTGTTCTTCATCGTCAAGATGGAGCCGCTCTTCCGTACCGTGCAGGCGAAGCTCGACGCGCTGAACAACGTGCTCCAGGAAAACATCGCCGGCGCGCGCCTCGTGAAATCGCTCGTGCGCGGCGCCTTCGAGCGGACGCGCTTCGCCACCGCGAACGAGGAGATGACCGACCGCTCCATCGACGTGATGAAGTTCACCTCGGCGATGATCCCGGCGCTCACGCTGTGCGTGAACGTCGGCATGGTGGTCGTCATCTGGTCGGGAGGGCTAGAGAGCATCCGGGGGAGGCTGTCGGTCGGTCAGATCGTCGCCTTCTCGAACTACATGCTCACGACGATGACGCCGCTCGTCATGATGACGATGCTTTCGAACACCTGGGCAGCCGGGCTCGCGTCTGCGCGCCGCGTGGACGAGATCCTCGACACCGTGCCGGACGTCGTCGACGCCATGGACGCGGTCGCGCTCTCCTCGGGGGCCGAGCCGCGCGTCTCACTCGACGACGTGTCGTTCGCGTACCCCGGCGAGGGCAACGAGGCCGTGCTGTCGAACATCGAGCTCCGCGCGGAGCCGGGGCAGACTGTCGCGCTCCTGGGCGCCACCGGCGCCGGGAAATCGACCCTGGTGAACCTGATCCCGCGCTTCTACGACGCGACGTCAGGCCGTGTCTCCTTCGCCGGCGAGGACGTGCGCCGGCTCACGCAGGACTCGCTCATCGCCGCCATCGGCGTGGTGCCGCAGGAGGCGATCCTCTTCACGGGCACGGTGCGCGACAACATCCGCTACGGCCGTGCCGACGCGACTGACGCCGAGGTGTTCCACGCCGCACGCATGGCCGAGGCGCACGACTTCGTGTCGCGTCTTCCCGCGGGCTACGACACCCGCGTGGAGGAGCGAGGGGCGAATTTCTCGGGTGGGCAGAAGCAGCGGCTCGCCATCGCCCGCGCGCTCTTGCTCCGTCCGAAGCTCCTGCTGCTGGACGACAGCACGAGCGCCGTCGACGTCGAGACGGAGACGCGGATCCAGGACGCGCTCGACCGGGAGAAGGCCGGGCGCACCACCATCGTCGTCGCGCAGCGCATCAGCACGGTGCTGAAGGCCGACCGTATCTACGTGCTCGACAAGGGTCGCGTGGTGGCAGCGGGGACCCACGGCGAGCTCATGAAGAGCAGCGCCGTGTACCAGGAGATCTACGAGTCGCAGCTCGGCCGCGGCCTGGCCCTCGAGCCGGCGCCGCGCGAGGCGGGAGCGCGAAGGTGAGCGCCGCGCAGAGACCGGGCGTGGAGGGAACGCGCGCCGCGATGCAGCCCATGGGCCACCGCGGTGGCATGGGCAAGATCGAGCGGCCGCGCGATGCCCAGGCGACACTCCGGCGTCTCGTCGAATACCTCCGTCCCTTCCGGGCGGAGCTCGCCGTCGTCGGCGCCTTCATCGTCGTGTACACGCTGATCGGTCTACTCGGGCCCTACCTGATGGGCGTCGCGCTCGATCGGTTCATCGCGCGCCACGATGCGTCCGGCCTCGCACGGATCTGCCTCATCATGCTCGGGGCCTTCGTCGCCGGCACCGCCATTCAGTTCGTCGCGAACTGGCTCATGGCGAGCGTCTCGCAGCGGGCGCTCCGGGACGTCCGCGCGGAGCTCTTCACCCACCTGCAATCCCTCCCGCTTTCCTTCTTCGATCGGCGCCCGGCGGGCGAGCTCATGAGCCGGCTGACGAACGACATCGACGCCATCAACCAGGCCGTCGCGCAGAACGTGACGTCGCTCCTGGCGAGCGTCCTGTCGATGGTCGGC
>Ga0265334_10001625_pt1 | contig 10806 bp, 9 predicted proteins | sample 42023metaG_FD_192442 | JGI IMG/M metagenome (GOLD analysis project Ga0265334, IMG submission 192442) | Rhizosphere microbial communities from Carex aquatilis grown in University of Washington, Seatle, WA, United States - 4-20-23 metaG | ecosystem: Host-associated > Plants > Roots > Rhizosphere >...
GAGCACCCGGAACCGGTTGAGAGCGCCTTCCGACAGGTACTCGGCGAGCGGGGCGACCGTGGCCCGGTAGCGGCCGTCGAGGGGGGTCAGGGGTACCTCACCGAGGCCACCGACGGGCCGAGCGGCGCCCTGTGCCCGCGCCGCCCGCCGACCGCCCGGGTCCGCACCGCCGTCCTGCGGAGCGGAGGGGGTCGCGGTGGAGGGAGAGACCGGTGCGTTCACCGGGTCATCGTCCCACGGCCCGCCTCACCGGCCGTCCCCGTGGCGGTGTCCCCGACGCCCTTCCCACCCCATGCGTCGGGGAGCAACCGCCGGGATCAAACCCCGGGGATCAAGTGCTAGCCCTGGGGATCAAGTGCTGGGGATCAGGGCGCGTCCGGGCTCTCCATGTCGCTGACCACGCAGAAGGTCGCCCCCTGCGGATCGGAGATCACGGCGAAGCGACCGAAGGGCTCGTCCTGGGGACCCACGAGCACCGCACCGTTGAGGTCCCGGGCACGGTTCGCGGTCGCGTCGACGCTGGCCACCCCGAAGTAGACGTTCCAGTGCGAGGGCGTGTCGGGGGAGGCGGACGGGTCCAGGGCGCCCAGCCCGCTGCGTGGCTGCCCGCCGTCCGGGGCCTGGATCATCAGGTACTCGCCGACGCCCTCCATCTGCGACGCCTGGTAGGTGTGCCCGAAGACGGCGCTGTAGAAGGTCCGGGCGGCAGCCGGGTCCCGGGTGAGCAGTTCGCTCCACACCAGTGCACCCGCCTCGTCGACGGCGCGGATGCCGAGGGTCTTGCCGGCCTGCCACAGGCCGAAGGACGCGCCCGTGGGGTCCTCGACGATCGCCAGGCGTCCCGCCTCGTTCACGTCCATCGGGCCGGCGAGGATCCGGCCGCCGTGCAAGCGGACCGCCTCGGCCGTCGCCTCGACGTCCGGGGTCGCCAGATACGTGGTCCAGGCGCTCTTCCCGTCCGACTCGGGCATGACTTCGCCCAGCCCGGCGACCTCGCGACCGTCCAGCACGGCGATGCCGTAGTGCCCGGTCTCGGCGCCGGTGTCCTGCACCTGCCAGCCGAACAGCTCCCCGTAGAAGGTCCACGCCCCCGCCCGGTCGGTACTGCTCAGCTCGATCCAGTTGGGCACTCCCAGTGCGACCGGCTCGTCCCGTGTAGCCATTGGTCTGCCTCCCATCGGGGCGGGAATCGGCTCCCGCCGGGTAACGGCGTGACCCGGCTAGCGTGACATGGGTCACGTCGGGCGGCGAATCCTCGGTGGCGCGGACGGGATGTCCGAGCTGGGACGGCGTTGCTGGACGGCGGTGCCGGGCAGTGGTGCTGGACGACGCCGGGCAGTGGTTGGGGGTGCCAGGGAGTGGCCTCGGACGGGGTGGTGCCGGGCGATGCCGGACGGTGGCGCCGGCGGGCTCACCGGGGTCGCCCGATACCGGGGCAGGAGACACGAACCGGAGTGAACCCGCGCGCGGATGCGGCATGATCGGACCGGTGCCGGGGCACGTCACACTGCGGGCGTGGCCCGAGCCGTGTCCGCACCGGACACCCGTCTCTGTCTCGGCGTGTGTCCGCCCAAGGATGGCTCTCCCGCGGCAGGACGGACAGGCCCGTGTCCCGACGGGGATGTTCCCGACGCGGCGAGTGCGTCCGCGTCATGACGAGGAGGTCAGCGTGCCCCGAGACCCGTACTCCGAGCTGCCGGCGGTGCCGGCGTTCACCCTCACCAGCACGGACATCAGCGACGGAGGCTTCCTGAGCCTCGACCAGGTCAGTGCCGCCTGGGGTGGTCCCGGTCGGGACATCTCGCCCCAACTGTCCTGGTCCGGCTTCCCCGAGGACACCCGCAGCTTCGCGGTGACCATGTACGACCCCGACGCGCCGACGGTGAGCGGGTTCTGGCACTGGGCCGTGGTCGACATCCCCGTGACGACGACGGAACTGCCTGCCGGCGCAGGGGACCCTTCGGGCTCCGGCCTGCCCGAGGGCGCCTTCCAGCTCGTCGGGGACGGCGGCACGAAGGGCTACCTGGGCGCCGCCCCGCCGGACGGCCACGGGCTCCACCGGTACTACACCGTGGTGCACGCCGTGGACGTGCCGACGCTGGGTCTGGACGCCTCGGCGAGCCCGGCCGCCCTCGGCTTCAACCTGTTCTTCCACACCCTCGCCCGCGCGATGCTCGTGCCCGTGTACGAGGTCGAGTGAGCTGCACGAGGTCCGACGAGGTCGCCGGTCGCCGGAGGTATCCGGGCCGAGGTGGGCGCGGGCGGCCGGGTCCGAGGTCCGGTGAGCAGGCGGGGACGCCGTCCCGGGACGGCGTCCCCACCCGGCGGCGGTCGCACCCGGCAGAACAGTCGGTTGCCCCACAGGCAGGGCGGGAGGCCGCCGTTGGGCGACGGTCACCGACAGTTGCTCGCCTCCGGTTGCTCTTCGGGGTGCCGGGGATCAGGGCCGCGGATAGGTTGACGCCGTGAAGGTCGCCGTCCCCGCTGAGTCCCTGCCCGGTGAGCGCCGGGTGGCCCTGCTCCCCGACACGGTCACCGCTCTGACCAGGGCCGGCCTGGAGGTGGTCGTGCAGGCCGGCGCCGGTCGGCACGCGCAGGTGGCGGACGCGGCCTACGCGGCAGCCGGGGCCCAGGTGGTGGAGACGGTCGACGCCGGCTCGGTCGACGTCCTGTTGCATGTGCGGCCCCTACCCGCTGCGGTGGTGCGGCGGCTACGACCCGGCACCGTGACCGTCGGGTTCTGCTCGCCCTCGGCCGAACCGGACACGGTGCGTGCCCTGCGGGACGGCGAGATCAGCGCCTTCGCCATGGAACTGGTCCCCCGCATCTCCCGGGCACAGTCGATGGACGCGCTCAGCTCCCAGGCGCTGGTCGCCGGCTACCGCGCGGTTCTCGAGGCGGCGACCCGCCTGCCCAGGTTCTTCCCCCTGTTCATGACCGCGGCCGGCACGGTGCCGCCGGCGTCGGTGCTGGTGCTCGGCGCCGGGGTGGCCGGTCTTCAGGCGATCGCGACCGCGCGCCGGCTGGGAGCCGTGGTCTCCGCCTACGACGTGCGTCCGAGCAGCGCGGACGAGGTGCGCTCGATGGGCGCCACCTTCGTCGAGCTGGACCTGGAGTCCCTCGAAGGCAGCGGCGGGTACGCCCGCGAGATGTCGCAGGACCGGGCCGAACGCCAGCGGGCCCTCCTCGCCCCCCATGTGGCGGCCGCCGACGTGCTCGTCACCACGGCCGCAGTGCCCGGCCGGCCTGCGCCGCTGCTGGTCACGGCGGCCACCGTGGCGTCGATGCGTTCCGGCAGCGTCGTGGTCGACCTGGCCGCGGAGTCCGGGGGCAACGTCGAGGGCAGCGTCCCCGGTGAGGACGTGCTCGTCCCGAGGGCCGACGGGCAGGGATCGGTCACCCTGGTCGGCCTGCAGGACGCCGCGAGCGCCCTGGCGGTCGACGCCTCGCGCCTCTACGCGAAGAACGTCGCCAACCTGCTCCTGCTCATGACGAAGGACGGTCACGTGCTCCCTGACTTCGACGACGAGGTGGTGGCCGGCGCGTGCCTGACCCATGCGGGCGCCGTCCGGCACGGGCCGACCGCCGAACTGCTCACCGGTCTCGAGGCCGGGCCCCCCGCCGTCCCCTCACCGGAACCGCGGGCTGGGGTCGCGTCGCCGGAGCCGCCGGCAGGGGCCGCACGGTGAGTGCGGGTGCGGTGCTCGCCGCGGCCGCCGGGCCCCGGTCGATGGACGTCGTGGTGCAGGTGGGGGGCGGGTCGATCAGCGACGTCGGCCTCCTCGCGATCTTCGTGCTGGCGGTGTTCGTCGGCTTCGAGGTCGTCTCGAAGGTCTCGACCACCCTGCACACCCCGCTGATGTCCGGGGCCAATGCGATCCACGGGATCATCCTGGTCGGTTCGGTGATCGTGGCCGGACGGGCGCACAACCCCTTCGCCGTGGCGGTCGCGCTCGTGGCCGTGGTGCTGGCCACGGTCAACCTGGTCGGCGGGTTCGTGGTCACGGACCGGATGCTCGAGATGTTCAAGCCCAGACCGAAGCCACAGATCGGTGGGTCCTCGGATCCGGGCCGCGAGAACGGGGCACAGGGCAGGGGTGACCGGTGAGCGAGTTCTCGGCCACCACCACCGAGGTGCTGTACCTGGCCTCCGCGGTGTGCTTCATCCTCGCCCTCAAGGGCCTGTCCTCACCCCGTACGGCCCGTCGGGGCAATCTGATCGGCGCCGCGGGAGCCCTGCTGGCGTTGATCACCGTGTTCGGGTCCGCCTCCCTGTCGCACACGGGTCTGATCGTGCTCGCCGTGCTGGTCGGCGCGGCACTGGCGGTTCCTGCCGCGCGACGGGTGCGCATGACGCAGATGCCCCAGCTCGTGGCCCTGTTCAACGGGGTCGGCGGCGGCGCGGCGGCTCTGGTGGCCCTGCTGGAGCTGGGTGAGGGCGACCGGCACGTGGCCGGCTGGTTCTCCTACCACCCGCTGCCCGGCCTCGTCGTGGTGGGCGCACCCTCGGGCGGCACTCTGGCCGCGACCGCGTTCACCGTGCTGGTGGGCTCGGTCTCCTTCGCGGGGTCCGTGGTGACCTTCCTCAAGCTGCAGGAGATGATCACCACCCGTCCGGTGGTGCTCCCCGGAGCCCGCTGGCTGATGCTCGGCGCACTCGCCCTGGACCTGCTCCTCGCGTTGTGGTTGATCGGTCACGCCAGCCTCGCCGCCGCCGTCCTGCTGGCCCTGGCGGGCCTGGCCACCGGCGTGCTGTTGGTGCTGCCGGTCGGCGGGGCGGACGTGCCCATCGTGATCTCGTTGCTCAACGCCTTCACCGGACTGACCGTGGCGGCGGGCGGCTTCGTCCTGCGCAACACCCTGCTCCTGGTCGCCGGCACCCTGGTGGGGGCCAGCGGGACCATCCTGACCCGTCTCATGGCGCAGGCCATGGGCCGCCCGGTCACCGGGGTGCTCTTCGGCGCTCTCCGCGGCGGGTCCACCGCCGGTTCGACCACGGTCTCGGACCGGCCCGTCTCCTCGGTCGGGCCGGACGACGTCGCGATCCTGCTGCACTACGCCCGCAAGGTGGTGATCGTGCCCGGCTACGGTCTGGCCGTGGCGCAGGCCCAGCACACCCTGCGCGAACTCGCCGAGGTCCTCGAGGCCCGTGGCGTGGAGGTCCTCTACGGCATTCACCCGGTGGCCGGTCGAATGCCCGGGCACATGAACGTGCTGCTCGCCGAGGCGAACGTGCCGTACCCGGCGCTCAAGGAGATGGACGAGATCAACCCGGAGTTCCGGACCACCGACGTGGTGCTCGTGGTGGGGGCGAACGATGTGGTGAACCCGGCCGCCAAGACCTCGCCCGGGGCGCCGATCTACGGCATGCCGATCCTGGAGGTCGCCCAGGCCCAGCGAGTGATCTTCCTCAAGCGCTCGATGCGGCCGGGTTTCGCGGGCATCGAGAACGAACTCCTCCACGATCCGAAGACCTCGCTGCTCTTCGGGGATGCCAAGGAGTCCCTCACCCGGGTGCTCGGAGCCGTCAAGGTCCTGTGACCCGGAGCCGTTGACCGGGAGCCCCTGCCCCTGGGACGGCGAGCCCCCACTGGCCCCGGCCACACCGGTCAGGCCCGGCAACACCCGTCAGACGAGGTCGCCGGGCTCCACCAGTTCGCGGGGCTCGAGCACCCCGAGCTGTTGCAGGTGGAGCAGAAGGCCGGCGCAGCACCGCTCGACGAGGCGCAACACCGAGGCGAAGGCCTGCGGGCCGTCGTAGTAGGGGTCGGGGACATCGAGCTCGCTGCCGGCAGGGGAAGGCCCGGCCGCGGGGTCGAAACGGCGGAGCAGCCAGATCGAGGCCTGCTGTTCGGGGTCGGCGGCCCAGGACCGCAGGGTCAGCTCGTGGCCACGGTCCAGCGCGATCACGAGGTCGAGCTGGGTGAACCACTTGGAATCGAACTGCCGTGCCCGATGCGCGGCCCCGTCGTAGCCGACCGCGGCGAGGGCGGTCAGGGTCCGCCGGTCCGCGCGCTCACCGATGTGCCAGTCCCCCGTACCCGCCGAGTCGATCTCCAGTTCCGCGCCGACTCCGGCCTCGTCGGCGAGGCGCCGCAGCACGTACTCGGCCATGGGTGACCGGCAGATGTTGCCCGAGCAGACGAAACAGATCCGGAACGGGGGCCGTTCCTGCGCGTACTCGTCCGGGTAGGCGTCGGCGTCGCCGGGGAGGCCCTCGCCCTGTCCGGGACCCGGGCGTGCGGCCCCCGGCTGCCTCAGGGCGCCGAACCCGGGAAGCGAGATGTCCACAGATTCAGATCGTAGGTGGCTTCGTGCACAGCTGCTGACGTCGGGCCGATCTGTCGGGATGAGCCACCTAGCGTCAGAGGTGCCCGGTCCGTGTCGCCGGGCCCGGTGAGAGCCGATACCGCGTGGGTGGGCAGCCGGAACGTCGCGGGTGGGCAGTTGGCACATCCGGGGTGCGCAATCGGCGCAGGAGGGGAGTCGAGCGCGTGGACGTCGAGGGGTTCCGCCACGGTGCGGCCGTCCTGGACCATCTGGCCGTCGAGGTCAGGGCAGTGGCGACCACGGTCACTGCCCTGCCCGAGTCGAGTTGGTGCTCGGAGTCGGCCACGCAGTTCCGCGCCCGGACCGCGGAGCTGGCGGTTCGGATCGCGGCCCGCGCCCGGGCGCTCGAGGAGGCGGCGAACGTCTTGCGCCGTCAGGCCCGCACGGTCGAGGAGATGTCCCATCGGCTCGAGCAGGTGGGGCAGGGGGCGCTCGGCGCCGGTGAGGAGGCGGTCACGAGTCTGCGGCGATGGGTCCTCGGTCCGGATGTCGGGCCGGCCGCCCAGCGTCACCGGCTCGCCGGCGCGGTGGCGGAAGGTCTGGTCGCCGGATCCGTGCCGGTCCCTCGCGGCACCGCTCCCGGGCGCCGGTGACGGTCGTGACCACGCTGGACGTGCACGGCGGGGTGGCCGGGGTCTCGGCGCACCTGGCCGACCTCGACTGCTTCGCCCGGGTACTGCTCCGGGCGGCCGATCGGCTGACCGCCGTCGCGCTGCGGGCCGCGGCCGTGGCCGCCGACCCCCGTCTGGCCGTGGGGGGTGTGCTCTGCCCGGCCGGATTCGCCGCGGTCGAGGTCGCACTCGGCCGGGTGGTCGTCGGCGGCTCGGGCCCGGGCAGGCTCGCCGGGGAGCTCGAGCTGACCGGACGACGCCTGCTCGTGGTCGTGGGGCTCTACCGGGCCTCGGACCAGGCCGTGGACACCCTCGTCCAGCAGGCGGGCCGATGTCTGGGCCAGGCGATCGGGGAGACGCTCGGGCCGGCGGCTGTGAGCGCCGTCCCGGCGCTGGTCGGTGGCGCGGAGCTCGTGCGCTCCCGCGACCGGGTGGGGATGCTCCCGGGGGCCTCCTCGGGTGGGAACGCCCCGGTGGACGCCACCGCCACCGGGCCGGCCGCTGGCGGTGCGGTGCTGACCGCTGGTGGCGGATTGGCGGTGCAGGAGCCGGCGGTGACGGTGACGGGCCTGGGCTACGCGACGGTCTCGGACCATGCCCGCCAGGTGCAGCTGGGCCTGGCGATGCTGCCAGGTTTCCTGTCCGGCCTTCTCGACACGGTCCCCGGAGGGACGGCCGGCTGGGCAGCCGTGACCGGCAGCCCGGGACGCCCGCGGTCCATGGTCGACGTGGCCGCGACGTTGACCGCCCTGGGTCGGCTGGGGCCCCTGCTGCGTGAGACCGGCCGGGCGTCGGTCGGTCTGTGGGCCACTCCGGCCGTCCCGGCACCGAACGGGGTCGCGGGCCTGGCCCAGGGGCTGCGGGACGTGTCCGGCGAGGAGGACGGGCCGGTACGGATCAGGGTGCAGGGGGTGTGCGGGCCGCACGGCCGTGCCTGGGTGGTGTACCTACCCGGCACCGCGGACTGGAACCCGATCACCCGGGACGATCCGTTCGACGTGACCGGTGATGTCGTCGCGATGGCCCGGCGGCGCACCGCCGCGGGGGCGGCCGCACTGGCGGCGATGCGACGCGCGGGGATCCCCCGGGGCGAGCCGGTCATGCTCGTCGGGCACAGCCAGGGCGGGATGATCGCTGCCGCCCTGAGCAGTGATCCGGGGACACGACGGGAGTTCACGATCACTCATCTCGTCACGGTGGGCTCGCCGGTGGCCGAGTACCCGGTGCCCGCCGAGGTCTCGGTGCTCTCCCTGGAACACGACGACGACCTGGTCCCGGACCTCGACGGCGCGGACAACCCCGACCGGGCGTCGTGGATCACGGTACGGACGCGGGCCAAGGCGGATCCCCGGACCCGCCAGGCCGCGGCTGCGGATCCGTTCGCGGTGCACGAGCTGCCGGCCTACGAGCGGACCGCCGCTGCCGTCGACCTGAGTCCGGACTCTTCCCTGCGTGCCTGGCGGGCCGGCGCAGGCGCCTTCTTCGACGGCACTTTCGCCCTCGGTCCGGCCGAGGACTACACCGCGACCCGACTCCAGGCGGACCGCAGTGGCCGGTGAACAGCCGCGCGGCGGCGCACGACGCCGGTACCGGCGGGGGGACCGGTCGGCGGTCGACAATGCGTGGCCACCGGCTGAGCCCGTCCGTGCTCCGGGGCGGCCCTCACCGATTCCGGCGGAATCAGTTGTAGAGCTGACCGGCCAGGGACTGGATTGCGCCGAGGAAGGCCGGGGGCCAGGAACCGGCGTCCGGGGACACCTGCAGCGAACCCGCCGCCCCCGTGTGCAGGACGAACTGGCCGCGGGCGATGAACTTCTTGCCGTCGGAGAGCAGAGCCAGGCGTACCCGGGTCTGCAGGCCGGACATGAGACAGTGCGCCGTCCAGCCGACCGTGACATCGGAGATGCCGTCACCGTCGAGGTCGCGGGCGCTGACCGACCCCGGCGTCACCCCCGACTGGTACTCGCCACGGCACCGGCCCTCCACGGGATCGTGCATGCGGCGCAGCTCGGTCGGCTGCTCGTGGAGGCGTGCCAGGTGAGTGATGTCGAAGGTCACCGAGCGGGCGGCGAACATGGGGAACCGGCCGCCGCCGCTCCGGGTCGAGGATCGCGCCACCGCCAGCAGGTTGAGTCCGTTGGCGTCGGTCCAGGTCCAGGCGCCGATGACGGAGCCGCCCAGGTCGTGACCACTCTCGCGGATCAGCTGGGTGGCCTCCGCGGCTCCGATCTCCCGCAGGTCGATCCCCGCCTGCACGGACATCGTGGTCGTGGTGGTGGTCGGCGGGGTCGTGGTGGTCGAGGCAGCCGGTGTCGTGCCCCGGGTGTGGGGCGGGGCGGTCGTGGCCGTCACGCTGTCGTGGGCGTGGGTGCTGCTCGCGCCGGGCAGCAGTTGGGCCAGGGCGAGTACCGCGAGCAGCGGCAGCGCCGTGACCGCGACCACGACCGGCCACCGCAGGCGGCGATCACGTGGTTCGGGATCCTCCTCCTGGCCGGGCGGCGGGAGAGGTGGGCGGCGATGCGGGGGAAGGGCGTGGAACTCGTCGCCGGGCCGGGCGCCCGGTACCCCGACCCGGGCAGGCGGTGGCGTCTGCTGCCACTCTCCCTGCGGCACGCGCGTCCAGCCGCCGGGGGCAGCCTGTCCCCAGTCCGACATCGGCGAATCGGGCCCCGGGTGGGTCTCGGCCGGCGGTCCGTACCTCCTTGCCTCCTGGGCGGCAGCCCAGTCGGCCGGGGTGAATGCCTGGGTCGCCCCGACCGAGGGCGGGTACTGCTCGGTGGCGGGGTACTGACCGGCCGGGGGGTACTGCCCGGCCCGGGGGTACTGCTGGCCCTGCCGGTACTGCTCGGTGGGCATCCCGTAGGGCTGCGTCGCCGGACCCGGCTCCGGGTCCGAACCGGTCCACGCGCCGGGGCCCTCACCGGTGGGCCACGCTCCAGGGGGATCGCCCGGCTGCGCGTCGGGTCCGCTCCACGGTCCGGCAGCCCTGCCGTCGTCCGTGGGGTGCGACCAGCGGTCACGGGGGCGATCTGCCGATGGCTCCCGTCGAGTACCGCCACCGGTCAACTCGTCGTCCACCATGGTCCTCGCTCCTGCCGGGTGGCCTGTCCGGGCGTTCCCCGTCGCCCGGGCGGCTCGGAACACAGTAGTCGCAGCAGGTCCGTCCGTCATCGGTCCTGCGTACACGCGACCGAACGGGTGAGTACCTGATCCACTCGGTGGATGGTGCACGCGACCTCCTGAATCGCTCAAGCCGGTGGTCGCGGACGCCGACGCAGCAGGTATGCAGCCGCGCGACTCGGCGCCGGGCCAGCCTGAGCCGCGCCCCGGTGAATGGGACGTGGGTCCCCCCGGCAGACGCTTGGCGCTGCTGCTCACGTTCACGTTGGTGGGCTTCGCGCTGGCCGTCGGCGCGGTCCTCGCCTCGGCGGCGCTGTTCCTGCCCAGTGCCGGCCCGGGGCACGGGGTCTTCATCGGACTGCCCGTGGCGGGCGTGACGATCGGACTCGTCGAATCGGTCGTCGTCCGTCGTATCGTCGCCCGCCGGACCGCACTCATCGCCCGCAATCTGCGGGCGATGACCGAGCTGGTGTGGCAGGCGACTCAACCCGGTGGGGCGAACGGGAGATCCCAACTCCGTGGCAAGTCCCGGAGCGTCGACGATCTCGATCTCGTCGGGGAGGCCATCAAGGAACTGCTCGGCGCGCTCCGGGCGGAGCGGACCTTCCGGATCATCGTCGAGAACTCCGGGGACCTGGTGATCCTCGTGGACGAGGGGCGGAGGATCACCTTCGCCTCGACATCCTGCCGCGAGACGCTGGGGATGGCCCCGGAGGAGATGTTCGGTCAGCCGGTCATGATCTTC
>Ga0265334_10001626_pt1 | contig 10799 bp, 11 predicted proteins | sample 42023metaG_FD_192442 | JGI IMG/M metagenome (GOLD analysis project Ga0265334, IMG submission 192442) | Rhizosphere microbial communities from Carex aquatilis grown in University of Washington, Seatle, WA, United States - 4-20-23 metaG | ecosystem: Host-associated > Plants > Roots > Rhizosphere...
TGGGCCGAGAAGAACGCGGGCAACGTCTCCGTCCGGGTGACGGACCTGTTCCCCAAGTCCGCACCCCAGATGGGCGGCTTCATCCCCCGGCCCATCACCCAAACGGACCTGGCGGGGGATTGCTTCCTCGTGACGGCCACCGGCGCTAGGTTCCGGGATGTGGCGGTGGACCCGGAGCGTTGGGCTTCGGTGGTTCGGGTCGCGAAGGACCTGTCGGGATTTCAGCTCCTTTGGGGCGCCAAAGCCCCGGGATGGACGCCCACCAGCGAACTGCCCAGCCACCTGAAGATCCATTCCCTCCTGAAGAAATCCGGCGGGAAGGACAAGGCCGTTCTCCATACCCACCCCACCGAACTGGTGGCCCTGACCCATTTGCCGAACCTGCCGAAGGGGCAGGGGTTCACCGATTTGCTCTGGTCCATGATCCCCGAGGTGAAGATGTACACCCCCGGGGGCGCGGCGCTGGCACCCTATTGGACTCCCGGCACCGAGGAACTGGCGAACCGGACGCTGGAGGTGTTGAGGACCGGCGCGGAGTGCGTGGTGTGGGAGATGCACGGCACCTTGTCCGTCGGGCCGGGCCCCATGGAGGCTTTCGACGTGGTGGACGTCTGCAACAAGGCGGCCCAGGTGTACCTGCTGGCCCGGGGCGCGGGCGCCCAGCCGAAGGGCATGAACGCGGCCCAACTCGCCGAGATCGAGAAGAACTTCCCCAAGCCTGGCCCCCGCGTTTGATCTTTCCTGAAACGAAAAAGCCCCGCTCTCCCGGATAGGAGGCGGGGCTTTCTTTTTTCTGATGGTCGGCAGGTATCAGTGATATTCCATGACGGTCAAGGGATAGGGGCTGAATCCGCTGAGATAGGCCACGTAGGGATTGCCGCCATCCACGTATAGGGAAGGTTGTTGGAAGATCCCGGTACCGACTGAAAACCCAGCGCTCCCCACCAACTGCCAGGTCCCCGAGTATTTCATCACCGAGATCTTGTTGATCGTCCCATCCAAGAAGGCCAAGTAGGGCGTGCCGTTATCCACGAATAAGGAGGGGGTCATGGCCGCGCCCGCCGTGAAACCGGCGCTCCCGACCAGGGACCATCCACCGTTATATTCCTCCACCGTGGCGTTTCCGGAGTGATCGCTGTCGGAATAGGCCACATAGGGGATGTTGTTCGAGACGGCGAGCGAGAACCCCCCGGAGAGGTTGTCGGAAAACCCGGCGCTTCCCACCAAGGACCAAACCCCCGACGTCGTGGCTTTCATGACGGTGACCTTGTTGGAGGCCGCGTCGCCGCAAGCGAGGTAAAAGGTCCCCGTCCCCAGGTCGACCTGAAGGCCCACTTTGTTGGCGCCGACCGAGGTGGAGCCGGTCAATCCGGGGCTTCCGAAGGTGACCCAGGAGCTTCCGTTGTACTTCAAGACGGTGATGAGGTTTCCGTTTCCGCCGTCCTGGAACGCCACGTAGGGGGTGTTGTTGTAGACCACCAGCGATGGGGCGGCCCCCCCCATGGAGAGGCCGGGGGACCCCACCGTGACCCAAGAACTTCCGTCATAGGACATGACGGACACTTTCAGGCCGTTGGCCCCGTCCCCATAGGCCAAGTACGGAAGGCCCGTGAGGTTGTCGAAAGAGAGGGATTCATAGTCCGCCAAGCCGGGGCTCAACCCCGCCGACCCCAAGGGGGACCAACTTCCGGAAAACTGCTCGACCGTGGCCTTCCCGCCGTTGTTGCCGTCCTCAAAACCGACATAAGGCACCCCGCCGGCAACCACCAAGTCGGGATTGTAGGTGGAGGAGGAGAAATTCGCGCTTCCCACCACCTGCCAGGATGCGACGGGTCCCGAGGGGGTTGGCGTCGGGGTGGCGGTGGCCGCTGGGCAGTAGTGGACCGACAACTCATAAAGGTTCGAGTTGAAGGTGGGGGAAGTGATCGAGTTGGGAAGTAAGCCGAAGATTCCCGCCTCATTCAACCCGACCTGGGTGGTCCCCGACTGGTAGGTGACCATGATGCTGCCGGGGATCACGGGGGTGGAGGAACCCACGATCGTGGCCGCGGCGGCGAGCCAGTAGGTCCCGGCGGTGAGGTGCTGGGAAGGCGGGAACGTTCCCGTCACCAGGTTCACGCCGGTGTAGGCCGCGCTCGCCTGGCAGACGAGGGTCCCGGGCCCGGACCCGGTGTCCGAGTAGATCCCCATCTGCACCTGGGCGTAGGGCGGGGTCATGGGCGTCACGGCTGGGATCACGATCGAGATGCTGTCCACCGTGGCGTCCACGGGCAAGGTGTACTGGGAGGCCACCAGGTGGCCGGCGCTGGTGGACTGCGAGAAGGTCTCGGCCGGACCGGCGCTCGTCATGTTGGAACTCCCGAACGTTGCGCTCCCCGAGCAGGTTCCGGGAGTCGACGTCGGGGTGTTCGTCGCCGGGACGGGGCTGTTCGTCCAAGTCGGGCTCGGCGTGAAGGTGGATGTGGAGCCGCTGGGCGTCCAGGTCGACGTGGGAGGAACTGGCGTCGGGGTCCAAGTAGCCGTTCCCGACCCGCCGCAAACCTGGAGTCCTAGCGAAAAGCAGAAACCGCTGGGTGACAGGGTGAAGGGAAGAGTGGCCGGGAGCAGGGAGAAGTAGTTTCCGTAGGCGGAGGCGCAACCGGTGGTCCCGGGGGAACCCAACGAGACGCCGGCGCTGAGGCTATGAACGGCCAGGGTATAGGTGTCACCGCAGTTCACCGGCAAGGACCCGGTCGAGACCGTCACCCATCCGCTGAAGGAAGCGGGCGGGTTGAAAGAGCCGGAGAAAACCCTCGTCGTGCCGTCATATAGCGCCGTTTCCACGTTGCCTGCAGTCGAATCGGTGGACAGGTAAGCCGAAACCCCGGTCAAGGTGGAGCCGCAGTCCGGGAGGGTCCAACCCATGGCCTCGTAGTAGTCCACCGGTAATTGGCCGAGGAACGAGATGGATGGGTCGCCGATCATGTTGCATCCCGGAAGGGTCGCCGTGGGCGTGAAGGTGTAAGTTGCGGCACTGGGGGTCCAGGTCGCGGTCGGTGACGGCGGGGTGGGCGTCCAAGTGTAGGTGGGGGTCGGTGTGAACGTGGAGGTCGAGCCGGGATAGGGGGCGCAGGAGGAACCATAGATGGAAAAGACGCGGCCCGTGTAGGAAGTCGTCCCACCGATCAGGGGGTTCGGCAGGTTCGTGAAGGTGTAGCCGGCGCTCCCAACCACGTAAACGGCCCCCGAGTTGGTGGTGACGTAATACTGGTTGGTCGAATGCTCACACAACCAATAGGTGACCCCGGCCGTCAGGGAAACCGGTTGGTTCAAGGCCACCGTGTTCCAACCGGTGGAGGTGGCGGCTTGGACGCCCGTTTCCCCCAGAAGGGTGGTGGGGACGCCCCCGTTGTCGGAGTAAATCCCCAGGGCGTATTCACCGGGATTGTAGATCGAGAGGTTGTAGATCACTTGGTTCCCGGAGGGTTGGAAAGGGCTGAACCAAAGGTTAGGAGGGAATGTGGAATTGGAGTCCCCGACCACGCTATTCCCGAAAATCCCCGGGCAAAGGGTGTTTGTGGGGGTGACCGTGACGCTTACGGGTTGGGTGGAGGTGGGCGATGGGGTAAAGGTGGGGGTACCCGTGATGCAGGCGCAGGTCGGGGTATTCGTGGGGCTGGTGATGGTCCCGGTAGGAGTGAAGGTCGGCGAGGTCGAGCCGAGGGTGGGGGTCGCGGTCAGGGTGCCATTCGGCGGTTGGGGGCAGGTGGTGCAGGGGCCGGTCCGGGGTTTGCAGCCCGAGGAGAGGAAGAGGCAGGTCGAGGCCAATACCAGCAAGGCCCAACCGGATTTTTGGATGCGCGACATAAAGAGCCTCCGAACGCCGTGGTTTTCCCTCACCTAATGGAGGCGTGGGACCGCGCTTTATTCCCCCAGTGAACGAATATTAAAAGGCCCGTCCAGAAACCCAGGAAGAATAGTGATCCGCCCCGCCCCAATATTCCATCCTATTTTTCGGGACGAAAAGGCCCTGGAACGGTCTTTTGAGGAAAGGCCCACCGGAAGGTTCTACAATGGGCCCCGGAGAAAACGCCATGAAGACACGAAGCCGAACCTGGGTCCTCGGAATCCTCCTGGGCTCCCTCGCCCTTGGGGCTGGGGCTTTGCCCGCGCCCCCCGCGGGCTCCTCCTACGTTTACCCAAACCCCGGGCATGGCTGCTGCGTCCAGGTGGTTTACCAAATGGAGGAGGCCGGCCAAGCCGAGGTCCGGGTGTACCACGAAGGCGGTGACCTGGCCACGACCGTGACGGACGCGCGGCCCACAGGGACCCAGCAGTCCACGATCCTCCTCTGTGTGTTGGCCCCCGGCCCCTACTTCTACCGCGTCGCGCTCCGTTATGACTCGGGCCGGACGGTCCGGCTCCCCACCGGCCGGTTCCTCGTGGGGCGGCATTGACCCGGATGAAACGCCCGTTCCTCCTCCTATCCCTTTTCGCCGCGACATCGGCTTGGGCCGCGGACCCCGGGATGATCTTCAACCCGGCGGAGGAACTGGGGACCGGCGCGCGGCCCGCCGCCTTGGGCTCCGCCTTCGCGGGGGTGGAGGGGGGGCTCGATTCCCTATCCTGGAACCCCGCCGGGATGTTGGGCCTCACCGTCCCCGAGGCTGCGTTCCACCACTTCTCCTGGATCGGCGGTGAGAACCAGGAAGCCCTGTTCTTCGCGGTCCCGTCCCAACCTTGGGGCGTCTTCGCCGCCGGGGTCCAGGGCACCTTTTACGGCACCCAGGACGCACGGGATGACAACGGCAACGTCACCGGCTCCATCCATCCCAGGCGCGAATCGGTGTTGGCGGGTTGGGCGAAGGGGTTGGGCCATGGTTTTTCCTTCGGCCTCGTCCTCCACAACGAACAGCTACTCCTGGAGTCCGAGGACTTTTCCAAGCTTTCCCTCAACGGCGGCCTCCTTTATAAGAACGGAAAAGGTTGGGCCCTGGGCGCCTCGGTGGCGGGGGCCGGCACCTATGTGGGAACCTCGCCCTCGGGCCAAGTCTGGCGGTTGGGCGCCTCGGTCCCCCTGGGGATCCTCAAGGGCTTGCCGACCCTCGTGCTGTTGGGCGCGACTTACGAGCCCTATGGGGTGAGGCGGCTCCAAGGTGGGGTGGAACATCACCTAGTGGAAAGGTTGTGCTTGAGGTTGGGCTACCAGGCCACGCTCCAGGACAACCAATTGTCGGGGTTCCGGGGACTATCCTCGGGCTTTGGTTGGAACGCCGGGGGCTGGGCCCTGGATTACGCCTTCCTGCCCGAGGGCGAGCTGGGTTCGTCCCACCGGGTGAGCTTGAGGGTCAAGCTGGGTTCGGAAAAGGCGGAACTGGTTCCATCGACCCCGATCCCCACCGAAACTCCCAGAGCGACTCCGACTCCCACATTGAAAATGACCCCGACGGTGACCCCCACCCCAGTCGCCTACAACGCGCCGGCCCCGGTGACGCCGACGCCGGGCGAAGCGCTCCGGCTGTTCTTCTCCCTGCCGGAGGAAACCCCGGTTCCGGCCGGGAAAACCCCGAAGGGCTGGAAAAAGAACCTCCAAAGCGCCCAGGCGGCCGTGGACGCCCGGCCCCAGGATGAGCAGGCTTGGCTGGCCCTGGGCCGCCTCTACTACCAAGTGGGCCGGACCGGTGAGGCCGTCCAATGTTTCGAGCAGGTCTTGAGGATAAAGCCCGATTTCCCGGGCCTTTCGGAATGGCTCGAGAAGAACCGGGACCGATTGGAACCCACCCCCGAAAACGGGATGAAATAAACCGCCGCCGCCGGTCACTATCCTTCGGAAGGGTTTGACGACCCGCCATGGCCATGAATCCAGACACCGCGATCCTCGAGGGGTTGCGCTCCGGCGAGGGGGAAGCGCAGAACCGCTTCTACCGCGACTACCGAAAGCGCCTTTACCCCGTCTGCGTCCACTTCCTGGGCCCCCAGGACGCGGAGGCGGAGGACGTCCTCCAGCAGACCTTCGTGGTGGCCCTGGAAAAAATCGGCCAGTTCGAGGGGCGCAGTTCGCTCTACACCTGGATGGCCCACATCTGCGTGAACCTCTGCTACGAGCGCCTGAGGCGCCGCAAACGGCAGTTGGCCACCCTGGAGACCGACCTGGACCGGCTGCTGGCGCCGAGGGCCGAGCAGGAGGCCCGGCAGGAAGCCTCCGACGACTTGAGGGGGAAACGCCTGGCCGCGCTCCGGGAAAAGATGAAGCTCCTGGGGGAACCCTGTAAGGCCATCTTGGGGTTGCGGGACGTGGAGGGGTTGAGCTACGCCGAAGTGGGAAAAAAGCTGGGGATCCCCCTGGGTACCGTGATGTCGCGCCTGGCCCGGTGCCGGGAGACCTTGAAGCGGATGATCCAGGGGATGGACGAGGGGAAGTTGCCGTGAACGACCTGAAACGCGATTATTTCCACCGCGATTTGACCGAGGCCGAGGAGGAATCCTTGGGCCGGGAAATCGCCGCGTCGCCCGAGGCGGCCCTCCGGTTCGCCGAGGAAGCCCGCTTGTCCTTCGAGGCCACGGGCCTTCCGGCCCCGCGCCTACCCCGGGAACCCTGGGCGCCGGGCCCCGCCTTCATGGTGGCGGTCCTTGCCGGAGTCCTGGGCGTGATGGTGGTCGGGGGCGTTTGGCTGGTCCACCAGGCCCAGAAGCCGGACCCCACGGCATTGTCCGTCCCGGTCGAATCCACCGCCTCCAGCCTACCTTCCCTGGAGCCGGAGTCCCCCGCCCAGGCCCAAGCCGGTTCCAAGGTTTCCGCTTTCATCACTCCCCTTCCGGCGTCTCCCGGCGCGAGGTACGAGGGGCTCGACGTGTTGGTCCAAAGGCCCTCGCCGGGCTTAGTCACGGTCAGGGTCTTGGACGACCAGGGCCGAGAGGTGCGCGCGCTTTACGCGGGGATCCTCCAGTCGGGTGTCTGGCGCTTCACCTGGGATGGAAAGGTGAAGGCGGGTTTGCCGGCGCCCCCGGGAAGTTACCGGGTGGAAGTGCAGTCGGGTTCGGACCGCCATTCCCGCGAGGTCAAGCTCGGGGGGAATTGATCCACCGCGAAAACAAAAAGGGCGCCCCTGTTTGGGGGCGCCTTTTTTTATTTCCGGATTCAAATTAAGGCGTGGCGGTGGGAGTGGCCGAGGGTGTGGGGGTTGGGTTCGCGCAGGCGCAGGTCGGCGTGGGTGAAGCCGACGGGGTGTTCGTGCGGGTGGGGCTGGGAGTCTGGGTTTGGGTGGGTGTGATCGCTGCCGCGGTGGGCGTGTCGGTGGCGGGGAGGGACGGGGATTCGGGCGCCGAATTGAACTTGTTCCCACAACCGCCGGTCCCGAGCCAGAGGCCGAGGGCGGCGAAGAGGATAAGGGTTCCTAAGATTCGTCTCATGGCGCCTGGATCCGGACGGTTTTTCAGCTTCGCGGTGATAAATGCAAAGTCTGTGCCACGAGCTTGTCAGGCTTGATTGGGATAAATGCCTGTAAATGGGTTGTTTTATGTTTGGGCGCCGAGGAAGTGAACCACAGGATCTGGTAGGCGAAGGACTGGGGGGCCGATCACGTCAGAAAGACGCCAAATCCTAATTGAAAATAGACAATACCTAAATAGTCGGGGAGAGGTATATCCGTGACCGGAATTCAGCTGGATGGAAGGTTACCGGATGATGTTTTTGATGAGTTCTGTCGAGATTGAAAAGACGGAACCGGGAGCCGCTCCCGGGAAATCTTGGGTGGAATTGTTGACGAACAACCGGAATTCATAGGTTCCAGGATGTGGATAGGCGGTGGCTGGTATGGTCGCGGGTGAGGCGAGGTCGGAGGTTAGTTTCAACGAGTCGTAGGTGAATGGAACGGTGATGTTTGAGTCCAGAACGTAGATAAAGTCGTAGTTGCCTTCGTAGGCCCATGAGGCGGAAGACCCGTCCGGGGCGATGGCCAATCCCCCGGGGGCGGTAACGGTTGCCGCGGCCGATCCGACGGACGTTTGGACGGTAAGGGTATAGGCCCAGCCGGGCTGGTAGGTGATGCTTCCAGCCGGGTTAAAGTAATGGGCCAAAAAATCGGTTGAACTGGGTGGGCTTGAAACCAACCCGATCGGGCCGCCCGGGGTGTTGAGCGTCACGGCGGCGGTTGTTTCCGGCGCTCCGTTGATTGAAAGGATAAGATCGACGTGCGAATCAGAGATGCCGGCACCACAGAAGAGTCCAGGCGGCGGGGTGAAACTGGCGTTGGGGGTGGGGGTGATGAACGGGGTCCAAGTCAAGGTCGCAGTCGGGGTATCCCCGCCGAGGGCCATGGCCGTCGGAGTGGTGGAGACGCCCTTGGAACACCCGCCGACCACTACGAAAAGGACCGCCAGGAAGGTCCCGCAAATCGAAAGAGTCCGACGCATGGATCCGCCCCGCCCGATTAAGATTGAAGCGATTCCTTGATCGACCGCTATCGGCTTAGAAGAACGACCACTCGTCCGTCGCGTAATCAACGGTGGAGTCCCCAAAGGTACCGTTGCGGCCGAATTCGATTTCCAAACGGTTGAAATCAGTCGTCATGGAAGTGGGCATGGACATCGGCAGAGAGGGAACCTCAAAACCCTGACGCTGTAAGCTGGTAAAAGCGTATGACTTCAGAACCCATCCCCCCGTGGACCCGGCCGCGAAATTTGCGCCATAGTGGTCGTAGCAGGAGGTACAGGTCCCGTTACCGCCTTCTGCCACCGGAAGGGTCCAGGCGGTAGCGATATTGAACCTGCGGTGAGGGCAGGTGTCGGAGGTGCTCACGTTGTAATAGAACTGGATGCCCGTGTAGGAGGAGGCGTCGTAGCTTGTGCCGCCGTGGAGAAAACCTTTCAGCAAAAAGGCGGGATAAGTCCCGTCGGCCGCGTCGTGGATCGGCCCGAAGGCATGCATGTACCCGGCGGTCCCCAGGGCGCCCGCCCAGTTAGTGAAGATGAAGGGGCTGTTGACGGTGTTGCCGGCCCAACTTTCCAGGGTCCAGGTCCCCAACCCACCCGAGTTCAAGAGGTATGGGTTCATGGAAGTGTCGCCATCCTCGAAATTATCGATCAGGTGGTCGGGCGGCGGCGGAGTGGGCGCGGCCGTAGGGAATGAGAATGCGCAAGTGGGCGTGGGACCGGCCGAGCAGGCGCCGACCCAGACGCCCAACGAACCCGTGTAGGTAGTTGCGCCCCCGGGAACATAAACCGGAGCGGGTAATCCGGATTGGAAACTGTATCCGGTGCCTGGGTTATTGACCCCGAATTCGTTGTCGGGCCCATACATGGCGACCCAATAAGTCGCGCCCGCCGTAAGGGTTGGTCCCGATAAGAAGGTGGATTGCCACCAAGCGCAACTGAAGGTGACAGGTCCCGAAAGGAAGATCTGATTGTTCGGCTGCCCTGCGAGGTCGCTATAGATCCCAAATTCGATCACCCGAGGCCCATGGGTATCCACCCAAAGTTGGTTGATCGTCCCAGAACCCGCCGCGACGAATTGTTGGTAAAAGGTTCCAGCGGCCGCCGAAGGGAGCGAATAGCCGTTGGTGGTCGTGTTCCCCAGGAGAGAGAAACCACAAGAGATTCCCGGGGTGGGTGTCGCGCTTCCCGTGGGGGTGAAGGTGGCGGTGACCACCGTGGTCCAAGTGGAAGTGGGCGAAGCGGGGGTTGGGGTAGAAGTGACGAGGCTGGTGCTGGTCTTGGTCGGCGAAGAGGTCGCGGTGCCGGTCCAGGTGGCTGTGGCCGATCCGTTGGTGGGGGTGCTGGTCGGTTGGAGCGGCGTTAAGGTATTCGTGGCCAATGGGGTGGGGGTATCGGTCCAGGTGGTTGTGATCATCCGGGTGGGGGTCGGGGTCTGCGTCGAAGTCTGGGTTGAAGTCGCCGAGCCGGTCGGGAGGACGGTGGGGCTCAGGGTGCCGGTGAACGTGGAAGTGGCGGTGCTTCCCGCCGGGTCGGGGCAGGTGGCGCAGGGGCCCTGGGAGATCCGAGACTTGCACCCGACAAATGAACAGACCGCCAACAGGAGGAGTATGGTTCCAGTCATATGACCCGTCATAGTCTTCATGGAATACCTCTGGGGTAGGTTACCTTCTTCTTTCCCAATCGTACAGTTGGTCGATGTCCCCCTTTATTCCAGTGAATCCCCGGGATCGGGAATGGGGATACGGGCGAGAGGGATAGTTTCAACCGGCCACTTTTTATTCCAGAGAAAAGTCCATGAAAAATACGGGCATTGGCGGGTTTTGGAGTCTCCTTTCACGGCACGACGGTAGAATGATGACATGATGAATGAAGGGTGATCCGATGAAACACCGATGGTCTCTGTGGTTGGCCCTCTTTTTCCTTCTCCACTTCTCGGCGGTCCCAGGCCGCGCGGCTTTGGACCCACCGGCCCCCGGGTCCTCCTACGCCTATCCCAACCCGGTGAGGGGTTGTTGCGTCGATGTTGTCTACCGGATGGACGAACCCGGCACGGCGGAAATCCGCGTGTACCACGAGGGCGGTGACCTCGTGGCCCAGTCCTCCGAATGGAAGCCGGTTGGAACCCAGGAAACCCGGGTCGGTTGCCGCCAGGCGCCGGGGCTTTACCTCTACCGGGTGACGCTTCACTACGATTCGGGCCGGACCGCGATCCTTCCGACCGGACATTTCACTGTCGCGACCCGATAACCCGGGTAAAAATTTAATAAAAGACCCCCATGACCTTTCCCGCAAAGACATTCAAGATCGTGTTTCCGCTCCTGCTATGGATCGCGGCGGTCCCCTCCCTGGAGGCGGCCGACCCCGGCCAATACTTCAACCCTTTGGCG
>Ga0265334_10001629_pt1 | contig 10791 bp, 7 predicted proteins | sample 42023metaG_FD_192442 | JGI IMG/M metagenome (GOLD analysis project Ga0265334, IMG submission 192442) | Rhizosphere microbial communities from Carex aquatilis grown in University of Washington, Seatle, WA, United States - 4-20-23 metaG | ecosystem: Host-associated > Plants > Roots > Rhizosphere >...
TTTCCAATTGAAACTAAGGCATTATATAGGATGCCAAATTACGGGTAACGTTTTTTTTAATGAATTTGAGCTTTTTTAACCAGCTTCCCCTTTTTCAACCGTTTCCCGAAACGCCTAAAACCGGCTTAAATGATGGGGTGCCTCCCTAATATCATAAACGGCTCGGTGTTGGGAACCCGTCCCGATGAATGAAGGCCAAAAAAAAGGCCCCTGCCTTTCGGCAGGGGCCTTCTAACTGTTCTTAGAAACGGGTGATGGTCGACAAGTAGTGGGTGGGCGAGATTTCGTAGTTCACGAACGCGTAATCGATCTCAAAGAGGTAGACCCAAACCCCGATCCCGACGGCCGGGGCGAAGGAGTCCTTGTCAAACTTGAACCCGTTCGTTTCGAACCCACCCCGAACGGCCACGAACTGCCGGTACCAATATTCGGCGCCGAAGTGGTACGTGTTCAACCCCTTGCTGATATAGAGGGTATCCGCGTCGAAATTCACGGATAAGGTGCTGACAGGAATCTTCGTCCCGGGGGTTTGGACCCTTTTCCCTAATTCAGTCGTGTAGGAAGCCCCGATTTTGAAGCTGGGGGCGATCTTCTGGAGGGGGTCGGTCGGGGTATTCTTCCATTGGACATAGGATCCGCCGGTGAAGTCCCGGAAGCTCAAGCCGATCCCAAGTTGTTTGACCGGCTTGTAGATCAAGCCCAAGTCAGCGCCGAACCCCGTGGCGGACGCCGTGAAAACGTCGGTCCGTAGGAACTTCAGGCTGACTCCGAGGGCCAGCTTTTTCGCGACGCGCCAACCGCCGGAAAGCAACGCGACTTGTTCCACATCGGAGGTCGTGGAAAGAACCGTTGGGCCTGAAGGTCCAGTGACCGGGATGTCGTCCACCGCGAGGCGAATATAACTGATGGCGTAGCTTCCGCTCTTCCCCGTATTGAACGCCACGTTGAAAAAGTCGTAAGTCTGGATCGAGGATTTCGTAGCGTGGATCGTGGCGATTTCCACGTTGTCGATCAAGGAAAGGCCTGCCGGGTTCCAATAGGCGGCCGTACAATCGGAAGCGGCGCCCACAAAGGCCCCGCCCATCCCCAAGGCACGGGCACCCACGCCGATGGCTAGAACCTCACTTGTGTAATCTCCTTGGGCCGCGGCCTGCGAGAACCGGGGCGAGACAAACATCGAGGAAACAGCGATGGATAGCGCGATCATTTTGAACATCGACTTCATTGGTAGGGTCCTCCCCGACCGAAATGTCCGCCGTCAAGCGGGCTGGATCGGGATGGCAGGCGGCATCCAAATCCATGCGGGAATATAACATAGGAATCCCTTTCGGTTGCAACGTTTTTAGGACTGGAACCGTAAAGATTCAGTGAAGCTTCCTCATCCAGTTTGGAACGAATGCCTTGTCACTGGGTCGAAAGAGTTGAATGTTCAACCCGCACCTTTGGAGGTGTTGTCGGTTAATTGACAAGGTCTGAAAGCGCCGATATAGTTGTCCGCGCCTTCTGACTAATGGCTCCATTTCCCCCATACGGTCCCCTTGGACCGGCCCAATCGTTCATTTTGGGGGTCGGGAGATAGAACGTTTCAAGGTTACGATGGGGTTGAAGGGTTGGCGTTGCCACCCGGCCTCCATCCATCCATCCATCGGGACACCTCACGAATCATGATGGGCCGGTCCGAGTTTGACGGGATGTCGCGACCGCCACGGTTTAATCGGCGAATAGTTTTCCGCTAACTTCAGATCCACCAAACCAGGAGAGGTCCATGGCCGAGAGCAAATCCTGCGCGAAATGCGGCGCCAAAAACCCCATTTCGAACAACTTCTGCGAGCAGTGCGGAGCCAAAATGGCCGCCGTGCCCGAAAAACCCACGAAGGCTAGTCCATCATTGGTGGGCGGTAAAACCCCAAAGCCTTCCGACTCCGTCAAGGATCGTGTCCATGCGCCCGTGTCCACCGATGCGATGGTCCTCAACTGGCGTTGGGCGATTTTCGCGGTCCTCTTATTGGTCACCGTCTTCACAAGGTTCGACCACCTGGGAGCCAAACCCCACCATCATGACGAAAGTATGCATTCTTTTTATTCCTGGCAACTGTACGAAAAGGGGGATTACGAATACAACCCCATGATGCATGGGCCCTTCCAATTCCACGGAAACGCCCTGATGTATTACCTCTTTGGGGTTTCGGACGCCTCCAGCCGTTACTTGGCCGCGACCTTCGGCCTCCTCACGGTGATCCTGGCCATGATGATGGGCAGCTTGATCGGCCGGACGGGTTCCCTGCTCGCCACGCTTTTGATCGTCATCTCCCCCAGTTTCATGTACTTCGACCGATTTACCCGGGAAGACGCTTATATCGCCGGGGCGACCTTCATGATGGTCGTCTTCCTTATGAAATACTACCAAACCCATAAACCCCTCGACTTTTGGTTGGCATCCCTCGGGTTCGCAATCGCGTTTTGCACGAAGGAATCCATCTTCATCACCATCGCCACGATCGGCACCTATCTTTTCATCCGACTCCTGCCATGGAATGAGGTGTTCGTGGCGGCGGGCCTGACGATGGCGGGGTTGGCCAGCCAGTTGGCGATCGCGAAAACCCCCGAGAACTCCAACACCCGGTTGGCCCTCTTGGGCCTTTTCGTGGGCGCTGCGTTCCTTTACACCCTCTGGCGCCTGATCGTACATTGGTTGAACGGCCTCAAATCCGGCGCTGAGAACCCCATGTGGCAAGCCGTTTTTGACCTCGAGATGGACAAGGTCAAGTGGGAGATCGTGGCCCTGACCGGTTGGTTCATCCTTTCAATGTTGGTGGTGAAGGTCCCCCTGTTGAACGCAGGCTCCGGGTACGTCCTGTCGCTCCTCCTCGCCATCTCTTGGATCGCGTTGATCCTCCGGTTCGGCTGGTTGTGGATGCAGGACGAGGCCCCGGCCATCACGGGGGGGGTGACGATCGCCGCGATCGTCTTCACACTGCTTTTCACCACTTTCTTCACCGTGGGCACCACCCAAGGCACCTTCCTGAGCCGCATCCATTATTTCGTCAACGCCCTCTACCAAGGCGCCTTCGGGGGATTGGAGTATTGGTGGCAGCAGCATGATGTCGCACGGGGCGACGAGCCCCTCTACTATTACATCCTCCAGTTGCCGGGTAATGAAATGGTTTCCTTCCTCTTCAGCTTCGTCGCCATGGTTTGGTACGGGGTATTCAAGAAGAAGAATGTGCCCCTCTTCCTGGCTTACTGGTACGTCGGTCACCTGGTCCTCTTCTCCTGGGCCGGCGAGAAAATGCCCTGGCTTATCCTCCACCCGTTGCTTCCGGCCCTCCTGCTGACCGCCTATTTCATCGGCGACCTTTGGGAGAATAGGCCTTCCACCCAGGTGGGGCGGATCGGGAGGATCTTCGCATTCGTGGTGTTCGGGATCCTGGCGACCTACTCCCTCCACTCGGCCGTGGGCCTGACTTTTTACCGGGAAGCGGACCCCGTGGAGTCCCTGGTGTACGTCCAATCCGGGCCCGATACGCTGGAGGTGGAGCGCTGGTGCCGCCTGATTTCCTACGGTGAGACGGGCGGCCCCTATTACCAGGCGCCCGACAACGGCCAGGACGCCGATCGGAAACTCCAAGGCGGCATCGCCATGACCATCGAGGACAAGTGCTCCTGGCCTTTCGCCTGGAGCCTCAGGGACTTTAAGTTCCGGGGCCACCCGACCGCGGTCACCTCGGCGGACAATCCCATCATCATGACGGCCACCGAGTCGGACAACGTGGACTACGACCTTTTGACCAAGGCCGGCTACGTGAACCGCAAATACAAGCTTCGGATCTGGTGGGTCCCCGGTTGGTTCAAGAAAGGTTACCCTTCCGCCCCGATCAATTTCGGCCTGTTCAACGACTGGTTCTGGGGCAATTTCATCCCTCTGGGAACCAAACGGGGTGACATGGTGGATTGGGACGACCTGATCAACTGGATCCTCTACCGGAAGGTTTGGTCGGACTTGGGGAGCTATAACATGCGCCTTTGGGTCCGGGGTGATTTGGCGGCCAAGTACGGTTTCACGGATATCTCCCGGACGGATATCCCCTCGGATTACCCCCAGCCGGTGGACCTGTCGGTCAAACCCCAAATGACCGCACATCATTCACCTAAACGATAAAAGCAGGACATCAAAAGGCCGCTCCCATTTGGGAGCGGCCTTTTTTCTGGATCCTCAAGCCATCCGGACGCCTCAGGGCGCCAATGCCACCAACCTAACCGGCGCCTCCGATCCGCCTTGGATCGCCAACGGGAGGGCCCAAAGTTCCGCGCCCTTCGTGGGCATTTGGGCCAGGTTCGCGACGTTTTCCAATAGGTAATTCCCAGCCCCCAGAAATAGGTGGTGGACCGGATAGCCGGAATCACCCCGGTCGGGCGAAAGGGTATCGATCCCCAGACCGATCACGCCTCTTTCCAACAAACCCTCCGCCGCGGCCCCGGAGACCGAGGGGAAAACCAAACCATTCCGGTATTGATCGGGGCGGTCCCAGAACCGGTCCCAACCGGTCCGGATGAGGACCACGCATCCCGCCTCGAGGACCCCCGATTCCGACTCGTAGTCCTTGAGGTCATCCGGTTGCAGGACAAATTCCTCCGCAGCCCTGCTTGAAACATCCAATACCCGGCAAGGCGCCACGAGTTGTTCCAAAGGATAAAGTTCCACGGTCATCCCGGAACTGAATAAGTGGGATGGTGAATCCAAATGGGTCCCGACTCCCGTCTCCATCCGGATCGATTGAAGCTTGAAAGATGGCGCCGCGGGGTCCCTGGAGCCCGCCCCATTCCCCACTAACTGAAACCCACAGGATCCCTCCCAGGTCGGGATGCCAGGGTGAAGGGGATGGGTCAGATCAATGAATCGGCGGTTATTACGCACGAGGGCCTTTTCAAAATAAAAAAAGGGCGGACACCCTCACGGGTGCCGCCCTTTGTCGATCGGTCAAAGATGCGTCTCGCCGAAGTACTCCATGGGGATGTTGACCATGGCGTTTGAACCCGGCAATTTCCAATCTACCCCCAAGGTCGCGGACCATCCGAGGGGTTTGTTGAAATTCACCTCGACCGGATGATCCCCCTTCGTCAGGAAGGTCGACCGAGCCGCGCCGCTTTGATCGAGGACCTGACGGCCATCCAACCGCAATTCCACCCCGCCGGTGGATCCGTCCGAGGCGAATTGGTAGGTCCCCGTCTGCGGGCAATGGAGCGTTCCCGTCCAACGGACCGAGAGGTATTGGGATGATACGGGATAGTCGTTTCCGTTCACGAAATTCAGCACACCGTCCCATTGGGTCAGGACGGGTTTCCCGTTCATCCCCATTTGGTCGTAATACCTGCCCAAAAGACCGTGATTCGCGGGAAGGGAGGTGAATTGCGAGGCGTCCAATCTAAATTTCGCCCCATCGCATTCGATCTCCAAAGGGACGCTCGAGGCCTGGGAAGGCGCGTCCCAATCCAACCGCACATGATAATAACCCGTGGGAATATTCAAAACCTGGCCCGGGACGATCGCCTGACCCGCCACCACCCACCGAAGGCGACCATACTTGGGGTCCAAGAATCTGTATTCCCCTGAACGGGACACCCACCAGCAGCCCTCAAAGACCGCGTGGTAAGGGCCCGGAGGAAGGCCCTCGGGGAAATCAACCGCTTGTAATACTTTGCCGGGCTGGTTGGAGTAAATGCCCCTTAACCCCAGGGTCTTACCCACTTCCACGGGGGATACCTTGAAATAACTCACGTAGGGCCCCGCGTGGGGATCCTGGGTGATTTCGGCTTCCCCGCCTGGATAAAGCCATTGGAGGCTTGCGAGGACACCTAAACGACCCTGTTCCAACCCGTACCAGAGCCCCCCCCCGGGTTGGCTGGGCCGACTGGCCAATACATCGGGCAAGTTCAGCCGGAAAACCCTGTTCCGAACCATGTAGGTAAAATAATCCACCGTGAAGTGGGTCCAATAACGGGGCGAGATGAAACAATCGTAACCCTGCGCGCCCCATTTCGCGGCCTCCCTCCCAACCATGCTTTCAGCCGTGGAATACTCCCCCCAACACCCGAAACTATGGAACTGCTCGTCAAAATAGAGCTTGTAGTTCTGTTGGGTCATCATCAGGAGTGGAAAAGCCGCCAGGGCCACCCAGATCCAATCCCCCCAGCTTCCCGCCCATTCCCGCAACCTTCCCCAAACCGACACCAGGAGGGTCGCAGCCAAGAATGCCACGAACGGGGTCATCCCCTGCATCCGGCTCGAATGGGCCGCGTCGATCGTAATCAGGCAGGGAATGGCCATCACCACCGCGCCCGTGAGGCCCCAGAAATACTTCCTCCGCCAAAAGCGCGACAGGGCGTAAAAGAATCCCATGAAGAACAACATTCCCGTCACATCATCGAGTTGTCGATGGTCCTGGAGGTTGTGCCTTGAGTTCGGGTCCCCCCTTCGGTTGAACATGAGGGCGGTATATTTCCAGTTCTGAAACATGGGTTGGTAGGAACCCGCCTGTTGGCAGCGGGTGAAGATGGACAACTCCGCCTGGCGGTTGGTTCGTTGGCCGCGAAACATTGGACCGTAAATCGGCCACGACAGGACTGTGAAGAGGGCCCAAAAAGCGATGATCCGCTTAAAATTCGGGCCCACCTGTTTCCAGTTGGTCAGGGTCTCATAAACCATGAGGATCAATACGGCGAGGGGGAAAACCACGTGTGTCTGATAGGCGTACAGGCCCACCGCCGAGAAGGTGGCCGAAAGAAGAAAGGGCCAAAGCTTCCTGACGCGAAGGCCGTATAGGAGAAACCCAAGGCACCCAAACATGAAGAATGGAAGCAGGGTGGGCGGGAACGAGTTGCGGGCAAAGTTGATGTTCCAGCGCATGACGGCCAAGATGTAAAGGGACAGGAGGGCCATCCGGGGCCCCGCAAGTTGCCGGAAGGTCCAGTAGATCAACGGGAAGGACGCTAAGCAGACGAGTGAATACATGAGATTCAGGGAGAATTGGGTATTGGGGAAGAAAAGGAACCAAAGGGCCCCGAGGTAGATCGTGACAGGTGAGGCCGCGTAAGAGGGGCCGACATTCAAGACAAACGGGAATTTATGCTCATAAACGACCTGGAGTCCCGTCAAACCCTGGAAACCCATGTCGATAAAAACACCCGAGGGCAGGACGTCCAGTTTGTAGATCCGGAGAAAAGCCGCCAGGGCCATGATCAGGCCGAAGATTGTCCACTCAACCGAAGGGGAAACCCTGAGTTTGGCCAATCCGTCCTTTTTCCAATTCCAAAGGCCGGCGATCAGCAAGAGGATACCGGCAGAAAACCATGCCAATCCGATGGAATCGCGAATACCCTCATTCTCAAGGTTCAATTGGCCCAGGATTCCGCAAAGCAAACCCAGGACCACCAAACCAAAAGAAACAGATCCCCAGAGAGTCAGCCGAAATCGACCCGGTTTAACTTGGGTGGGCGCTAGGACGATTGGGGCTTTACCTCTTTGACCGATTTCCGATGGCGTTGGAGACGGTTCAAGTGCTGGTGGAAGTTCGGGTTGTGATAGGGATTCCTGGATGGCAAATCGGAAGATTTTCCGAAGGAGGTAACCGGCTAGGACGAGAAGGCCGATACCCGCCAGGACTTTCGAGTCGCGATAAAACCCTACTCCAAATAAAAGTGCCGCAAAACCCAACAAATAGTGGACCCATGTTCCTTGGCCTTTGATTTCGTGTGGGACGGCCTCGGATTCTAGGGTAGCAGGGATTGACTGGGGGACCTGTTTTCTGGCGGAGGGTCTATTCCTGGAAATCCGTTTAGTGGGTTTCTTGGATTTAGGCGGCATACGATCCCTCGCTCCTCAAGTGTTGTATTTCGGCGGTATTGTATCAGGCCTTTCCGGTTAGGCGAAGAAGCAGGACACGGCCCAAATAGGCTAAAAGAGTCCCCCCGCGAAGTTTGGAGTGGCCCTTTTGGCGGTCCTTAAAATGAATCGGGATTTCCGAGATCCGCAGGCTCCGTTGACGGCATCGATATAGGATTTCAGTGACACAGAATGGGTCTCGCGCCCTCAAAGACGCCGGTTGGATGGCTTCCAGGGCTTTTCGGCTGTAGGCCCTGTAACCCGTCGTGGGATCCGCTACCCTGAGGCCCAGTACGGCGTTTAAATAGGTCCTCGCGAAACGGCTGATCCAAGCTCGATACCAGGCCCGGTCCTCGTCTTGACCCCCGGGAATGAAACGGCTTCCCAAGACCACATCCGCTTCGCCATCCTTGATCGGCTTTAAAAGGCTCCTCAAAAGTCCAGGGTCATGGGACAGGTCCGCGTCCATTTCCACAACAACATCTGCCCCCCGTCGAAGACATTCCACGAAACCATCCCGTCCGGCCCACCCCCTACCCTTGAGTTCCAAAGGGCGAAGCAACAATTCCACTCGGAACCCCTGTTTTTTCAACCTTTGGATTGCTTCCGCGGTTCCATCGGGGGAGCTATCGTCCACGAATAGGATTCGCGCCTTGGGCAGGCACTTCAAAACCGCTTTCGCGTAATCAAGGATATTTTCACGTTCGTTGTAAGTTGGGACCATTAGGTATGTCTTCATCTTCTACAGAACTCCCTTTTTTTGGTTTATCATGTTATCAAAATCAATCAGGAGTTTTCATTGCGGCCTGCCAAGCGTTTTCCTCAACCAGCCACCTGCGGGTTATGTCACGAGACTATCCTCGAGACTTACGTCCCCAAAATGTACCATTTCGAGGGTAAAGACTACGACCTTTTACGTTGTCGAAATTGCGGTAATGTCCAGGTTTGGCCCATGTTGGATGACCGAACTGTCGCACGGTTGTACCAAAGTGTGGATTATTATAAGACTGATTATGATTCCGGGGTCACTTCTGGATCCTATGCACAAAACCTAAAGTCGATCCTTGAGCGGCAAAGCTTCGCCTTGGAAATCCTAAAAAAATATCATCCCAAACCAGGCACTCTCCTAGAAATCGGGTGTGCCGAGGGTTTTTTCTTGGAAACGGTCCGGAACCTGGGATGGCGGGTTCAGGGCGTTGAAATCGGGCGATCCGCCGCCGCCGCCGCGCGGAAACGTGGCTTACTTGTCAAAAACCAATCCCTTCAAAATTGCCGATTCGCGGCCAGATCCTTTGATGCTGTTTACATGGGGGATGTATTCGAGCATCTTCCAAACCCCACGGAATACCTCCAAGAAATCCGTCGAATTCTCAAGAGAGATGGAAACCTGATTGTCAAATGCCCCCATTTTTTGAATTCCCGGGTGTTTCGGCTGATCTACGGGGCGGCAAAATCGTTTAAACCCTTCCACAAAGGAAAATCAAGGCTTTTAGGACTGATGAAAATACCCTGGCACCGGCCCGGGCCCGGCCGACCCTACCACCTTTACGAGTACAACTCACGGACGTTGAAATCATTGATGAATAGCCAGGGACTTGAAGTGGTTGAAATACGCAACGAAGTCATTCGGATCACATTCGCGGACCAATTCGCACGCGGTCTACCAGTCGTTTTATTATCGGGTTTATTCAATGCATGCCGTTGGGCATGTATCATTGCGGGATTGCCCATCGGAAGCACAATAGCCGTTGTGCGAATGAGGCAGTGAGGGAAGGCTACCACTGGCCGAAATCTCTCGGCTCTTTGTCCCCGGGATAAACCGCTTGGACCGGAGGCGTGATCAAACCGTATTGGTAGAGAGTCCTCAATGTGACGTGATGTTCCCCGGCCATCAGTTCGATGGACCCCTCCACCTTGACTGAAGATCGGGGCCTGATGCTGATAAAACGCTTCCCGTCGATTTCCAGATCCAAGTAATTGGCCGTGGTTGACTGAAAATCGTATTTTCCATTCACCGGCGCTGTCCAGACCTTGTCGAGACGCAAGGTGTGTTGCGCCGTTGCGACGGACGGGTTAAACGGGGCCGCCGGATCCTGGACATGGTCCTCCCAAACAATGATGCCTCGGTTCATCCCCATTCGATGAGCAAACACCTGCCTTCTCCAAGTTCCCACGGGATAGCGACGGATATAGATCCATTTCCTCTCGGGAACGTCCGGGGCCACGACCGGCAGAGAGGCTGCGGGAATGTAAACACGATAAAATGCCGGTGGTCCATTCGGGTTCTGAAAAGCCTGCCGGGTCAATTCCCACCGCGCTGTTGGATATTCAAGTCGCAGTCTATCGATCGCCTTCTTTTGGACCGGTGAAACATAAACCGCCACGTCTGGGGGCGGTTCCGTTTCGTCCAGGCCTATTTCACCGCAACCGTCCATCAAGGCGTAAATATCCCATCCAAACCCGTCCTCCAAAACGCATTGGCTTGGAAAGGAAAAGAATTCACCAGAGGGATGGAGGAAACACCAGTAATGGGGCGCGTCCTTCCTGAGGCTCATGTGAACCAAACCATCATTGGTGCGGCTACTGGCTAACTTTGTGAAGAACCGGTAATCCATGACTCTTGCCTGAAGCATCCAAACGGACACGGTGGCCGTCAAAAGAATGGCCGCCAGAACCTTTCCCAACCTGAATCTCCAGAGGTTATCGAGAACCATGTGCAGGGCGGCGGCCCCGAAGAGAAGCGACGGAATGACGATCCCCAACAACTTTGCCGATTGAGGATCCACAGACAAAACGTGAGGTGAGAGCGCCACTAATCCGCAGAAAAGGATCCACCAGCCATTCCATTTGGGGCGCGCAAGGAAAGCGGTCCATCCCCACAGTATCCATGGAACCGAGTGGTAGCCCCAGAA
>Ga0265334_10001630_pt1 | contig 10785 bp, 8 predicted proteins | sample 42023metaG_FD_192442 | JGI IMG/M metagenome (GOLD analysis project Ga0265334, IMG submission 192442) | Rhizosphere microbial communities from Carex aquatilis grown in University of Washington, Seatle, WA, United States - 4-20-23 metaG | ecosystem: Host-associated > Plants > Roots > Rhizosphere >...
CGCCGACACCCCCAGGTCGTTCCCGCTCCCGCTCGCCGTCAGCACCACATACCCCAGGTTCACCGCTTCCGCGCTCTGGTTCGTCACCCTCAGCCTCAGCGCCGTCACCCCTGCCGCCCCCGGCAGCACCGTCACGTCCGCCGGCGTCGGCGTCCCAGCCGCCACCAGCACCGCCTGCTGCGTCATCGTCGGCGTGAAAGAAGGAGTGAAGGATGGCGTAAAGGTTGGGGTGTAGGTCGGGGTGAAACTCGGGGTAAAGCTGGGTGTGTAAGAGGGGGTAAAGCTCGGGGTGAACGTCGGGGTGAAGCTCGGCGTGAAAGAGGCCGTAAAAGTCGGTGTGTAGCTAGGCGTATGAGTCGGTGTAAAACTGAGAGTAGGCGTGAGGGTGCAGACGGTTCCGACCAAAACATTAAAATTATCAACCGAAGCGGATCCCCCAGTCGCTCCTCCGCCAACCGCGGATGCAACTCCGACATAATAAACGGAATTAGGCATGGTCACGGCGACAGTAGCTATAGTGTTCCAGGTGGTTCCGTTGGAGGACCAAGATCCCGTAATGTTGTTTCCAACCCTGACAAGCCGGACATAGCCCGTGCTTGGATTGGTATAAGGTATGGCATTATTGGCGACAGCCGTCGCCAAGGCGGTGTTTGCGGTTTGCCGGGTCCGGAGGTTGTAGCCGATACCGTTGCTCGCGAAGACAAATGCCATGACATCACCCGTGCCCAACCCACCCCGCATCATGAGTCCCACTTTGCTGCCAGCGTTGACATTGGCCGCGGAATTGATTTGGAGGGTAATGGTGGAATCACCGGAAACCGCCTGGAATACATATCGAAATGAATCGGTTGTCGAACCGGTCAGCAATCCGTTGTCTGAGCTCGTCAGGGTCAGGGCCCCGCCCAGGGTGGTGGATCCAGCTGCGACCGCATTGATATCAATTGAGGTCCAGAATGAATTGACCTCTGATCCCGAAAAGGGGTCTGAATTGAGGCATTGCGCCTCGACCCGTAAAACCGGGAAAAGCCCCAAGAACGCCAGGGCCCAAAGAACCTGTAATTTATAGGACTTCATCAAAGGGCCTTGGCCTGTTTTAAGGGAAATTGGTTGCTGGTCAAAGGGAAATTATACAGAGGGCAAGCTTGGAAATCGGGGTAAAAGGCCGGTAAATCTCGGCGTCAAATGGTCCAAAATGAAATTTTACAGCCCCGTCAGTTCCTTAAACCGGGCGGTTAAAAGCTTCATATCCTCCCAGACATCCTTCTTGTAAGCGTCGGTCCTGAGGAGGGCCGCCGGGTGATAGGTCACCCTCAAGGGAATGCCCCCCAGGTCGTGCCACTTGCCGCGGAGCTTACCCACCGGCTCCTTGGTTTTGAGGAGGGCCTGGGCCGCCGAGGATCCCAGGGCCACCAACATTTTCGGTTGGAGCAGGCGAAGCTGTTCCTCCAGGTAAGGGCGACAGGCTTCCACTTCCTCGGGGATGGGGGGGCGGTTACCGGGAGGCCTGCACTTGAGCACGTTGCAAATGTAGACTTCGTCCCGTTTCCACGTTTTGGTCGACTCGATGATTTTCGTCAGCAATTGCCCGGCCCGACCCACGAAAGGAAGGCCCTGCTCGTCTTCATCCGCGCCCGGAGCCTCCCCCACGAAAACAATTTCGGCCTTCGGGTTCCCGCTCCCGAAAACGAATTTCTTGCGCGTCTTGCCCAGCGGGCATTTCTGGCATTCACAGATTTTTAGCCCGAACGCCTCGAGGGAACTTCCCGTGACGGATATGGGCACCGGCGCCGCTTGGGGTTTCATCGGAGGCGCTGCCAACTGGGGGGCAGGGGCCGCCGCACTTTTCATTGAAGGAACCGCCGGTTCGATCACCGGGACCGAGGAACGTCCCCTTGGGACGGAGGCGTATCGGACACCCAACCGGCGGAGGGTCTGGAATCGGGCCAGGTTTTTTTCGCCAGGGGAGCTCACAAGAACCTCACTTCCAGGATCACTTGGTGCAACAGGCCGTGTTGGATCCGGTCTTGTTGGACCACGTACTCGAAACTCTCAGCCACCTTAGAACCATGGGCCAAGACCGCGAACCCAGCCCGGAAGGTGCCGGACCCATACCCCGCCCGGATCGACAGGCCCGATACGGGAGTATATTCGACGCCACCCTTGGGTTGGAACCCCCGATCGGACGATTCCTCCACCTCGGCGGATCCGGCCCACGTGCTTCCGAAGGTCCGGTGGGCCCCCAACCGGATTGAGGGTGGGATCGGCGCGGCAAGTGCGTTTTGGAAACCGACACGGGAATAGATGTTCTCGAGGGCCAGACCCAGCGTGGTCTTGGGATCACACCGGAACATCAGGCCCAAGTCGCCCCCGCCTCCCCAACCCAGGTTGGAAAACAGGCTTTGGAAGTAGATCTTACCGGTCAATCCCACCTGCCACCGGGGGCTGAGACGGTAACCCGCACCTACGGCGAAGGTCATTTCGGTGTCGCTGAACGTGCTGATGGGGTCCAAGCTCGGCCCCAATCGGTATTCCAGGTTCGATCCGCCGCTGAAGTAGACCCAACTCAAGCCGTAGGATAGTGGGCTCTTCTCCAGGCGATTACCTATCGCCAACACCCCCAGGCTCCGGCCCTGGCCCATGAAAGCGTATTGGGAATAGAACTGGAGGGTCCGGACCCCGGTCAATCCCGCCGGGTTATGGAACATCGACATCACGTCGCCCCCCAACGCCACCGCGGCCCCCCCGAGGGCCGTTTCCATCCCCCCGAGCCCGAGATCCATATAGGAAGCCGGCCGTTCACCGCCGATTTCCGTCGCTTCGAGGGGCCGACCAGAACTAACCCCCGCCAGTAACGCGGCCGAGAGCCAAAAAGCCATCGTCCCCCCGATGGATCGCCTCATCGGTGGCCCCGGATTACGGCGATCTTGTTGCGCCCCTCCGCGCCGCCCGAGCGGATCACGTAGGGATATACCCCCGTCACCACCCACCGACCCCGGCTGTTTCGACCGTCCCAACTCACATAGTACGATTGGAATTGGGGCCGTGCGGAGTTCGAGTTCAATTCGGAGGGCGAAAATGTCTTGTGGAGCACCAACGCGCCGGCGGAGTCGTAGATCATTAATTCCACGGGTTGGGGCCGGTCCAGGTCGACGGTCAAGTTCACCGTCCCGTCCGACTCCGGGTAAAAGGGGTTCGGGTTGGGATAGTAGGGGTTCGAGCCCTTCGTCGACTTCCCCGTCTGAAGGAACGGATTCGGACCCGATTGCGGGGCCAAGGCCCTTTCCAGGTTGAGGCGGCCATAACCGTAGGTGGTGTCCCATCCGGGCGTTCCCAGGTCATCCGTGGAGGAAATCACCCGGTCCTGGACCTGCGAGGCGGTCCATTGGGGGTAAAGGGACCACACGAGGGCCATGGCCGCGCTGACCAGGGGCGTGGCATAGGAGGTGCCGGCCCCTGAGCAGTACTCGTTGTCCGGCACACCGGGCCCACGCCTCGGGAAATAGGCCGAAGGGGCACCGCTCCAAGCCGCGCTGAACATATCGATGGACGAGTTGAAGCCCGCGGCGCCGCCGCCCCCGGGCGCCACCAAATCGAGGTTCTCGCCCCGGTTTGAGTACCAGGCGACGTTCCCCGTGGGGTCCGTAGCGCCCACCGACACGACCGGCGGGTAGGCCGCGGGATAAAGCACCGCGCCGCCGTCGTTTCCTGAGGCGGCCACCACGATAAGGCCCGCCGATATCGCCGTATCCAACGCCTGTTGCTCGGCGTCCCCGAAACCGCCGCCCCCCAGGGAAAGGTTGATGATTTTCGCGCCACCCGACACGGCGCCCAGGATGCCCTGGACCACCGAATCGGAGGTTCCGTTGCCGCCCGAGTCGAGCACCTTCATGGGGAGGATCCGGACCCCGCCCGCCACCCCGGCCATACCTTGGTTGTTCCAGCTCGCGGCGATCAACCCGGCCACGAAGGTCCCATGGCCCTCATCATCCGAGGCGTCGGCGTCCCCATGGATGTAATCCCATCCAGGCACCGCGGCGGCCGCCAAGTCGGGATGTGAGAAATCCAACCCGGTATCCACCAGGGCCACGGTGATGGCCGCGCCGCCGGGAGGCGTCGTCGGGCAATTCGGGAAAAGCCCCCAGCCCTGGGGCGCGTGGATTTGGGCCATTTCCCAGGTCTGGTCCGTGGCGTAAAAGGGTTCCGCCGGGACGCATTGGAGGGCGTGATAGCGGTAGTTGGGTTGAGCCCAAAGGACGTTTGGGTTTTTCCGGAGGGAATCCAGGGCGGCGTCCGTCCCGATACCGGATAGGACGATTCGTTGCGCGTCGACAATCGCCAAGGAGTGGCCCACCCCAAGCGCGGATAATTCCGAGGCCGTGGGCCTCGTCCGCCACCGCACCAATACCTCTCCCTCAACGCGGTCCGTTCCGCGGGGCGCCTGGCGAATCTCCGGCGAAGCGCCCCAAATCAGTGTCGTGGTCCATGCGAGCAATACCGGGAAAACGGCCCCGAGAATTCGCGACGATTGAACTCGGTTGCAAGGCCGGTTCATGACAACCTTTTCCAGTCCCTGGGCTTGGACCGATACAAAGCCTCACGAAGGGGATCCGGGCTTTTTTCGGCCCAGGGCCAACAACGGTCGATCACTTCAAGCATTTGGCGGGCGATTACCCATTTGGGCGCGCGAGCGAGACGGAGGGGGCGGGTTCCATCCTTAAAAAAGAGGGTCACCTCATTGTCCTCGGTCTCCATGCCCCGGCTCTTCCCGACCCGGTTGGCCGCCAGGAGATCACAGGGCTTCCTCGCCAGCTTCGCTTGCGCGTTTCGCATCAGGTCGTGGGTCTCCGCAGCGAAACCGACGACTAACTGGCCTGGTTTCCGCCGACGAAGGATGTCGGCCAACAGGTCGGGGTTTTGGGCGAGTTTGAGGGAAATGGTTTTGCCCGTTTTCTTCATCTTTCGGTGTGTGGGCGCCGCGGACCGGTAGTCCGCCACCGCTGCGGCCATGATCACCAGGTCGGTTTTCGGCAGGGCCCGGCGGATTTCCAGGCCCATTTCAACCGCCGTTTCAACCGAACACAGGGTTTGGACCGACGGCGTGGCGATCTGCGTGGGCCCGGTGATCAACGTCACCTGCGCGCCCCTTCGGGCCGCCGCCTCCGCCAAGGCATAACCCATCCGGCCGCTGGAACGGTTCGTGAGGAACCGCACCGGATCCAGGGTTTCGCGGGTGGGACCCGCGGTCACCAACACCCTCCGTCCGGACCAGGAATTGCGTTCAGCCAGGAACTCGCGGACCTCGTCGAGGATCTCCTCCGGCTCACGCATCCGTCCCACGCCCTCATCCCCACAGGCCAACAGCCCAGCGCCCGGCCCCAGGAACGTCGCTCCGCGCGCGCGGAGGATCCGTGCGTTTTCCTGGACAGCCGCGTGGCGCCACATGTGGACGTTCATGGCCGGGGCGATCCATAGGGGGGCGGTGCTGTACAGGCAGGCGGTGGAAAGCAGGTCGTCCGCCAACCCGTGGGCGAGCTTGCCCAGGAAATCCGCGGACGCCGGGGCGACTAGAACCAGGTCGCAATCCCGGACGTCGTCGATATGGGGCACCGGGACTCGGGGATGGGCACCGGAGGGAAGGTCCGGCGAAAGCGGATGGACGCCATGGAAGAGGGAGGTTTGAGCCTTAAGGCCGGAAACACGTCGGAATGCGGCGGGGGTCACGAGTTGGGCGGCGGCGGCAGTGAAAAATACCCGGACCTCGGCTATGGCCGAGAGTCCCTTCGCTAATCGGGCGGCCTTATAAGCCGCAACCGAACCGGTCACCCCCAGGAGGACCCTCGGCCGGGGCCGGTGGATCGCGGGGGTCGACCCCGGAAGGACTGGGGGGCGCCGCATGGTGCTTCCACCTTTAGTCCTCGGACTTTTCCTTGGACTTCTTCTTAGAAGTGGCTGGGGGCATTTTCTGGGTGACCTTGCCGCTCACGATTTCCTCCAGGGCCTGCATGATCACCTTGGAGACGTCGGCGGACATGCCATGTTTTTCGGCCCGGTCCAGGAGCTGGCGGGACCGTTTGGAGGCCAGCAAGACGGTGTTGTAACGGTTCTCAAAGCTTTCCATGCTGAACTGCTTTTTCAGATCGGACACAAGATCCTCCAAGGATGGCTCGACACCCGGGTTCGCCCGGGGCCGTGGATTATATAGGAAGGGGCGGTTGATTCAAACCATCCCGCGTCGTCCCTTGCCGTGAAAAAGCCCGATTTTACGGCTCTGGCGGGCCCTCCGGATGATTTTCCCGATCCTGGCCGCCGCCCAGGCGGGCCGGTCGGCGACCACGCGGAAGTCGTATCGAGGCGCTTCCGCCAGTTCACGGACCGCGGTCTTGAGCCGGATCCTCACGGCCTCGGGGTCTTCGGTCCCCCGTCCCGTCAACCGCTTGACGAGGACCCGCCAGGAGGGCGGCTCCAGGAAAATCCGAACCGCGTCCGGCCGCGCCTTTCGGAGCGCCTGCCCCCCCTGGATGTCGATGACGAACAGCACATCCCGGCCCCGGGAAGTCTGCGCCTCAATCCAGGCCTTGGGGGTGCCGTAGTAGTTGCGGTAGACCTTCGCCCATTCGAGGAATTCGCCGAGTCGTATCATGGAACGGAACTGGGCGGGCGTCACGAAGAAATAATCCTTCCCGTCCTTCTCGCCTTTACGTTTGGGACGGGTGGTGCATGAGACGGATCGAACCAGGTTGGGTTCCCTCTTCAGGAGAGCGCCCGCCACCGTGGTTTTACCCGCCCCCGAGGGGGAGGAGAGGACGACCAACAGGCCCGGTCGCGTCACGACCGGCGGTTTGGTTTTAGGCATTCGTTTAGTCGATTTGCGCATGACCGCTCCTGTCAGCCAATAGCGGCTGGCAGATAGCGGATAGCCAAGCTTCAAGCCAACCGCTAACCGCCAACGGCAAGCGGCGCCATTGGTTTATTCCAGGTTCTGTATCTGTTCCCGGACCTGCTCGAGGGTTTCCTTGAGGCGGACCACCTGGTGGGCCAACTGGGCGTCGGAGGACTTGGACCCGATGGTGTTGGCCTCCCGGTTCATTTCCTGGAGCAGGAAATCCAACCGGCGCCCGATGGCGCCCTTTTCCTTGAGGGCCTCCAATAGGGCCTCGACGTGGCTTCCCAACCGGGTCAGTTCCTCCGCGATGTCGTGCCGCTGGAGAAGGATTCCCTCCTCGGTGGCGAGACGGACCTGGTCCAAGAGGGGTTCCGGGAGGAGCTCGGAGATCTTGTCCCTCATCAGCTTGATTTTCTCGCCCATGAGGGCCTTATGGCGGTCTCGGACCTGGAGGATGAGCTTCTGGACTTCATGGGATCGGTTGGCCATGTCCTTACCCAGCCTTGCCCCTTCGGCCGCCCGCATTTTGTCGAGGGCCTTCAACGCCTCTTGGACCGCCGCGCGCGCCGCCTTCCGCATGTCCGGTTCGGGGCGCTCCGTCTCGGCCACTTGGAGGACGTCGGGAAACCGTAGGATCGCCTCGGCGGAGATATCGCCCTTCAGTTTGAACTTCTTGGCGGCGGCCCGGGCGGCTTTCAGGTATCCACCGAGGACTTCCTCGTTGATCGTGATGGCCTTCTCGGCGGACGGTCCCAAGTCCTTGAGGAAGCAATCCACCTTTCCCCGGGCCACGGAGGCCAGGACCAGGTCGCGGAGGTCGGGCTCGAGGAACTGGTAAGAACCGGGAAGTTTCATGGCGAGGTCATGGAACTTGTGGTTGACCGTCTTGATCTCGGCCACCACCCTCACGGACTTGGATTGTCCGGCGCCGCGGCCGAAACCCGTCATGCTGCGCATGGAAGACCTCTCGACGAAGTGGAATGCGGGGAGTGCCGGCCCCGGAAGGGCCACAGGTTATCACAACGGGGCGGTTTTGAAATGGGCGCGGCCGTCGGGAAACACGAGTCCTATTTCAGGACAATGACTTTCTTGACTTCCCGGCCTGAGGGAGTTTCGATGACGACGAGGTATAAGCCGTTCCCGACGATTTGCCCGTGGGCGTTGGTCCCGTCCCATTGGATCCGGTAGTTCCCCGCGGAGCCATATTGGGTTTCCCCATCAGCAACCCGGTCCCCCGCCTCGTTATAGACCCTCATGTGACAGGAGCCGGGATTGAACATCCGGATATCCATTCCAAGGGGGCCCTGCCGGGGGTTAAAGGCATTGGCGTCGAGCGTGAGCGAAACCAGGGGTGTCCAGGTGGCGGTCGGTGTCCGGGTGATAGTCGGCGTCCAGGTCAGCGGCGGCGTCGATGTCCGGGTCCAAGTGGGCGTCGAGGATGGGGTGGGAACCGGTGTGAAGGTCCCCGATGGCGTCGGGGTGAGGGTCGTTGTCGGAATAGGCGTTAAGGTCCTGGTCGCGCTCCAAGTCGGGGTGGGTGTATGGGTCACGGACGGCGTCGGAGTCGCGGTGAACGTGGCAGTCCCGGTGTTGACCGGGGTGAAGGAGGCCGTGGGCGGGGCGGTCGGCGTGAAGGTGGCGACCGGGGTGAAGGTCGTGGTGTAGGTCGGGGACTGGGTCATCGTGGCGGTCGCGATGAGGTAAGAGAAGGATCCCGAATTGGAGGCCTGCCCCCCCACGATGACCGACACTGGAACCGTCCCCGTCCCAGGAGGCGCCGTCACGATGAGTTGGGTCGAGGAGAACGAACCAACCGGGGCGGTCGCCCCGCCGATGAAAACCGCGGCTCCCGAGGCGAAATCCGTTCCGACGATCGTCACCGGGTAACCCCCGGCCTGGAGACCCGAAGCAGGGTCCACCCCCGTGATCTGGGGGGCGTTGTAGTTGAAAGGGGTGGGAGCGCTCGTCCCCCCCAACGCCGTCACCACGACCGGTACCCCGGCCCCAACACCAGGGGGAGCCGTCACCAGGATGGACACAGGCGAGGAACTGACGATGGACGCCGAGGTGCCGCCGAAAGTGACCGTCAGGCTTCCCAGGAAGTTCAACCCCTGGATTGTGACCGGATATCCGCCCGTCACCGAACCGCCTCCGGGCGTAAGCCCGGCGATGCTTGGCGCCGCGGGGGTCAGGGTGAATGTCGGCAAGGCGGTCGGGGTATCCGTCGAAGTGGGGTTCGGTGTGGCTGTCCGGGTAAAAGTCACGGTTGAGGTGAAACTGGACGTCGCGGTGGCCGTCGGAGAAGGGGTCGAGGTCAGGATCGTGGTCCAGGTGGGCGAGGCCGTCAGGGTGGCGGTCGGTGTCAGGGTGGCGCTGAAAGTCGGCGTGAAGGTCGCGGTCCGGGAAGGCGTCGGGGTGAACGTCACCGTGGGCGTCCTGCTGAAAGTGGCCGTGGTCGTGGCGGTGGGGGTCACCGTAGGTGCGGAAGAAACCGTGAATCGGAAGGCCAGGTCCACTTCGGTCAGCGGGGACCAAGTGGCCCCGCTATCGACCGAGGATACGGCATAGGAATTGGACCCATCGAACGTGAGGTCACCGAATTGCTGGCCCGGGTCGGGGTTTCGTGGCGCGTCGACGACGTAGTTGGCTCCCCCGGTGGTGGTGAGGGACGAAAATTCCAACCGATATTGGTGGGAAGAATTGAGTTGGATTGGGGCGTTGGCCAGGGTGACGTCGATCCAACCCAAGCTGGTGGCGGCCGTGCCGTTCGTGGCGAGGGTCCCGGTGGAGAGGGTGGCGGGTGTGGTCAGGTCCACCAATTTATACTGGAGCGCGCCGCTGGGACTGCTGTTCCTCAGGAGGTAGGCCCCCACCTTGTTGACCCACGGGTTTCCGGCGGGGACCCCGAAGGATTCCCCCACCGCGGTGACGCCGGCGACCTGGACGGTCACGGGGTCCACGTAAGGGTTCCCGTAGTCCGTTCCGCTTCCGCCGCCTTCGATGACGTAAACCGGTTCGGCGTTCATTTGGCTGAATCCGCCGCCCGTGTCCACGGTGGCATAGAGGTAACCGTCGTTATATTGGTCGAAGGGGATCCACTCGGTGAATGGCAGTGTGTAGGCGTCCAAGGAGTAATAATTGTTGCTGTCGGACCCTCCCTGGCTGGTAAGCACCATATGGTAGATGTTGCCGGCCGTCACCGAAGCCGTGCCCAAGAAGGAGATCTTGGTCCATCCCGTCGACATGCTGTTGGAATCGCCACCAATGACCGTTCCATCGGGTAAACCGCCCCCATCATCCGCCTCGATGAAGGCGGAATAGGACGGGCAAGTCCCATGGGGAGTCCCATGGACCCAAACGGCCGTGATGACGTCGTCCACCCGTTGGTAGAAACTCGCCGAGGTTTGGACGGCGGCGGTTAAACCGATGGTGGTGGCATGGGAATCCACGGCGCTTTGGTTGCCGAAATAGAACCCGGGGATGACCGAGGAAACGGCCGCTTGGCCCGAAGGGATTCCGATGTGAGTCAGGAGAACCACCCACCCGAGTAGTCGGATGAGGGATACGCCATGGGGGGGTCTCTTGGGCATCGTGGAAATCCTGGTTGGCTGTTTATGTCCATAGCATAAGCAAAGATCGGGCCAAATATCAGGTGTCCCCATTTGGGGTTTAGCGAGGGGTCAGCGGCCGGAACGGTCTTTTTGTTCGATTTTTGACGATCTGTGGATATAAGGCCCCATTTGAATCCGGTTATTTCAGGACGATCACCTTCTTCACCTGTCGACCTAAGGGAGTCTCAATCACGATCAGGTATAGCCCGTTTCCCACGGTCTGCCCGATCCGGTTGGTACCGGCCCACTGGATGCGGTAATTGCCCGCGGAGGCGTAGTTTGACTCACCTT
>Ga0265334_10001631_pt1 | contig 10781 bp, 12 predicted proteins | sample 42023metaG_FD_192442 | JGI IMG/M metagenome (GOLD analysis project Ga0265334, IMG submission 192442) | Rhizosphere microbial communities from Carex aquatilis grown in University of Washington, Seatle, WA, United States - 4-20-23 metaG | ecosystem: Host-associated > Plants > Roots > Rhizosphere...
ATCTTCAACTCCGAGGCTTCAACGCGCACTGGCGGCAACGGTGCTTACTCAAGGCCGCATTGGGCTGTGACACCAACGAACACAATGATCAGCCATCCCGTCACCTTTCCCTAAGTTGATTGGCCGTCACTGGCGTTACAGGGCGGGAAATGGGCGGCAGCCGTCGTCCGGTAATTGGATCGCGCCGCTGCGCTTGTGGAGGATTTTCCCAACGACGTTCGATCAGCCACGTTTTTGGATACGGAATGTACCGGTCGGCTTTCCACCGCCATTCGTGTTGTATCCACGCCTGAAGCCCGGTAATTACTTGATCAACAATGAGGCGAAGTTTTTCTCGCCGAAATATTTGCCGACAATGTTTTTCGCCGATTTTTTTCGGATACAAATTCCAAAACGACACAAATGCGGATTCCGCATGTCTGTCTCTTTCTGCATCATTCTCAGTAGTATTATTCTCTGTACATACCCGACGACCCATTTGTGGCTGACCCATTTCTTGAAAACCGCGTTCTGGCTGGCGCACAATGACCTGCTTCGAAGTTTTAGGAAATGTTGACGCGTCGGATACCAGAAATCTAAACCCGAGAGTTCGTCCACCACGATCAACATTGCGCTGCAGTTGGGCATAACCATTTCGGCGTAGTTCCATCAACGCTGTCGAGACCGCTGACTCCCCGTCCCTTCCTCGGTTCTGAATATCTTTGATCCACACTTTCCAATCATCCGGCTTTCCAAGCAAATAGGCCAAAACACCTTTTGCCTTCCAAGACAGCTGGGGATCGTCAAGCGTTACATGCGGGACTCGAGCAAATGGCGCTCGGCTGTGTTTGCGAACAATATTTATCGTTTTCATGTTTTAAAGGATTCACGGAGGTCGGGAGCCTGTAGGCCCGTCGAGGAGATTTGGGAGTCACATTGACGATCTCCGGCAATCCAGCCTCCGGCAACAACACGTGCCAATCGATCTTGTGGTATTGGAGTTGGGCGGCGGTGAGTTGATGGCGCAAGTGCCGGGCGGTTTTACCGCATCGAAGCCCAAGAAAAAGTTCCGCCACCCGTGTACCCTCAAAATTCCACCCCTGCTGTTCGCCCAACGCTAAAAATTCGGCTTCGGAAGAAATTACCGGCACCCGGTGCGGCTGGAACCCAAGGGCCAAGCGTCGATACACGGCGTAGGATTCGGCAAAATTCAATTGTGTAACCGGCTCGAAGGTGCCGTTAAATTCCTTCGATAGCTTGTGGCGGGACAAGGCAAATTCCAGCCGCATCGCCCCGGAACCTTTGTTTACCTCCGCCTCCTTGTCATAAAGCCGGGCCTCGAATTCTTTGCCGTACCACGCCAATCCCGTACGATAAGGCACGGCTAAATTGTGAGTATCCGGATATTTGAGGTAACGATGCGCCTGAAGCCAATCACGCTGGTCACCCCGAAATTGCCAACACAAGTCGATTCGGGAAAATTCTCGCCCCACCGGCACCGTCGCCACCTCCGAAATTACATTGTCGGTCCTTGCAAGCGCCTCATCTAACACCACCTGCGAGGTAATCAATTGGCCGTTGTTCCCGGACACCAACCGGGGCAAGGAAACCTCGACACTGTCCACCTCGTCGCCACGCGCCACTACACGCAATCCGGTTCGAAGATGCTTAAGGAAGGTAATTGATAACCCGTGCTGCTTGTATTTCACCGTTTTCTCCCACTCCGGTCGGTTGTTGGAAACCAACTCGCATCCAACGGTTCGGAATTTCACGGTATCAATCATGTGGTAGGGAAAATTCTTCTCGATTTGGAAGTAGATACCGATTTGCCGTCGTTGTTCGTCGGTCTCACCGGCGTGGTGGCGTCTTCGGCACCACTGGTTCCGGTCGGTGACGCGGATACGTCACCGGAAGTGGTGGCGCCAGCGGGGCCTTGTTGGTAAAGCGCGGCTTGCTGAAGCAACTGCTCCACGGCCTCCCGCGAGCGCTGCATATCCAAGAGATAAATATTTCGGTTCGGCCCGGTACAAAGCTGGGGCGTGGTGCCATTGAGATCTCCCAATACTCTTGCCAGCTGTGGATTTTCGCATTGGAGACTGCAATTTCCGGGCGCTCCTTCAACTTCGGAAATGATCAAAATACTGCGGGTACCGTTGAAGATTATATAATAGGAATGATAGGTTAAGAACATAGGTTTATTGGGGTCGTTGGTGGTTCAATTTGCCGTTGGGCCGCACCGATCCACCCGGCACCGCAGCGTTAGCACCTTTTTCAGCTTTCTGTTGCCCTGTGCCGATAGGCGGGCACGGTGAGTCGGTTTGGGGAACAAAATCGTTCAGCGGGGCAGCAGCGGCCAAAAACCGCGAATTAGTCGGCGTTGCGGTCGCAGTGTAGCGGGCAATTAATCGCTTTGCCCATGATAAGCGATGCGGGAATTCAAACGTCCGCAGGTAGCCACCACCGACACCGAGCGCGACCGGTCGCGAATCGCTCCGTTGGGAAAGTTTACGTGCGAACTGTGGCGAACGGGTTTGCACCCACGTCACAGCGGGGGCAACCAGCCACGCGGACAATTCACTGGTGCCGATGGTTCCGGCGGCTTTCATTGGGCACCGCCTTTCTGCTGGCGCAGCAAATAACTTTCAATGGAAGGCCAGTGGTATCGAATCAATCGGCTTCCCGGAATTCGCACAAATGGAATTTTACCGGAAACGCGCCAAGAAAAAATGGTTCGGCGGGAAGTTCCCAAACGCCGCCGCAGTTCCGCTTCGTCAATGAATGTTTTGAATTCGCTGTCGGTTCCAGAGCGAGCCTGTTGCTCAGGTTGAACGGGTGCCAACTTTTGACTTGTGGCAATGTCGGGCGTTGCTGCGATTGCTTGTTGTTTCACAAGCAAGATATTTTGCGCAGATGCCCTTCAATTGCACCCTAGTACATGTCCCTGATTTTTTTTTAAATCATGTCACATCCTAAAGACAATTTTGCCGCCTTCCACCTTGACCGTCCTGATCATCGCGCTTCGAGGCCGTTTCAATCGAAGATGGCTAACCCACTTACGCAGTCCTTTGGATGTCACCTCAGTGTGACCTTGATGTAATCCCAATTTTAATGCGCAAAACGTTGCGAGAGCGCTATGTGAAAAAAAACAAAGAGGGGGAAAATCCGCATTCTTTGTTTCGTATTTAAAACTAGAAACCTGTTTCCCGCACCAGTATTCGGCGATAAACATTGGAACTTTGCTCATCCGATCCAAACGCGAAGCATGCTTGTTTTTAGAACTCAGCGCTCTGCCCAACAATACAAAGAATTTCTCATCCATACTTTTTTGGGCTTTATCTATCGCATACTGTATAATCTCGTCTTTGATCGAGTGAAGTTGTCGCGCGCGATTCAAGGCGACGACTTTTAAATCCATTTTGTGTTTATTAAAATTGATTCGGCGTTGTTTATTCCAAAGTTTGTCAATCTTATTAATTGATGATAGCCCGATCCCGCACCAAATGATTAGTTCAAGGGCCCTCCGTTGTGATTCTTGAATTTTACAATATTCCAATATCACTCTTCGGTCGTATTGTCTTAGGGTATCGGAGATAATCGATCGCTCTTCATCGGTTTCGTTGACCGGCGGATTGTTTGCCTCAAAGCTTTCCGTAGGCTGACCCGGTGATTGGGCGGCTTTGAAAAGAAGTGGATTCCGATGCTGAATTTGCAACAGAACATCATTCGGAGGTGAATCGGAAGGGTTTGGATATACTAGATTCCTAATATCCTTAAGCAGCTTTGACGGCAGTTTTTGCCAGAGTTTGTTTTGCTGTTCAATTGTTAGTGTCCGGATGTCGTCCAGCACGACCCTCGTCATAGCGAGCGGCTGCGATTTTGGAACCCAAAATAAAGCTTCCTGTTTACTATTTTTCAATTCGTTTCAGAAAAGGAATTTTCGTTCGGCTGCTAAAACAGCATTTACTTTTGTGTCAGGCATTGGTTGCGGATTTCAGCGGAATCACATTCTTGGCAGACTTCGGCGGTCTGACATCGAACCATTTTTTCGCTTCGGCTTTCGTGGCCAATCCTTTGTAAGCCGAATGAATCACGGCGGGACTGTTCCCAGCCTGTGCCGCCGTCAGATTCTCATTTTCATGCAGCGCGAAGTGATAGGTGCAAAAACCGTGACGCAATCCATTTTTCCGCGCCGGGATTTGTTGGGATTCGCGCAGTTCGACAAATGCCGCATGGTAGGTGTCGCGGCTCTGCGTCCACAACGGGCCTTGGTACTGGCGATAGGGTTTAAGCCATGCGGCCAACGCCGTACAGATTTCAACCAAACGACGGCTGCGGGTCTTGGATTTCGTAGCGGAAATGGCGATGTGTCCTGCCACGCTGAAAACATCCTGCCACGTCAGACGCTGGGCTTCTTGCAGCCGAATCCCGGCAAGCCCTTGCAGCGCGATAATCGGTCGTATGGTGTCGTCTGCCGCTTCTAGCATAACCCGCAATTCAGCCGGGCGAAAAAAATCCGTTTCGCCGCTGTCAGCTTTTTGCCGCTTCATGCCTGTCGCATCCATCAAACGGTGGTTCGCGGGCAAATAATCTTTTTTGACACACCAGTTCAAAAACATCTTCACAGTAGCGCGAAGATGATTCTTGGACTTGGCAGCGAGGTGGCTGCGTCCGGCCATGAACAAGTCGAGATGCTCCCTTGTCAGGTCGCAAACCGCCGTTGCCGGAAACGCTTTTTCAAACCAGCCAAGCCAGAGCTTCGTATTAAGGAAATAGCTCTTGCTCAATTCCGGTCTCTTGCCGTTCACCGATTCCGTCTCGGCCTCGCGCCCGTCCACAAACTCTTTGACGGCTACGGCCAAGTCCACGCGCTTGACTGTCGCCTCAGTGTTCAAATAGCCGGTTACGGCAGTGGACAACGGGACGTTCAACTTGCTGACCGCATCCAGATAGTCTCCCACGGCGACATTGAGGCTAATGCGCTTCCCTTTTGCTTTGAAGTAACTATCCAGCCGTTCATAGGCGGCAAGAGCGTCGCGGGACTGGCTGGCGGAAAGCGCAGGGGCTTGTGATCCCTTGGCCAATTGGCGCACGATGCCTTTGGCGGCAGCTTTGGCGACGGAATAGGCGGCGAAGGTCTGCATCCGGCGTTTGCCAGCCGTGGCATAGGCGACGCGGTAGTAGGCGAATTTCCCGGAAGGAGCGTAAATTTTTGCCCTGATGGCACGGTGGCGGATGGTGACGGGGAATCTCACACGACGGTCAGCAGATCGGGTCGCTTGTTGTGCAAATTCTGTGCAAACGTCCACAGAATCCGCAGTTTCATTGGTATTATTGGCTGTCCGACATGGATTCGAACCATGAATAACGCCTCCAAAGGGCGCTGTGTTACCATTACACCATCGGACAAGCCGCCTGAAAGTTAGCTTTGCCCGGCGCGGCGCGCAAAACAAATTTCTGTGTTAATCGTGCAGAATCCGTATCTCCGCGGCTTGGTAACCGTCACGCCCGCTTCTTTTTGAGATTACCCACCGCTGCCGCGCAGCCCGCGAGCGTCAGCAAGCTGCCGAGCAGAAACAGCCACGGCTCGCCATTTCGCATGGCGCCCTCATGCCGATACTGCGCCACCGCCGGCATCACGAACGCCATTCCAACCAGCACACCAACGATTCCGGCCGCAATGATTAAACCTCGTTTCATAATTTTCCTTTCTTTGATCTTCCCAAATTCGATCTTGAGCGACTGCGGTTCACCGAATTGGTTGACAGCAATCTGGAACACTTTGGCGGCATTTGCGCCCAACCGAATCCTCCGATCAATATCCTCTCGCAAATGACTTTCCAATTCGTCGAGCACCTCGGCGCTATTGATCCCTGCGGCAAACATTTGTTGACGCCAGATAGTAATGTCGTTTTCCAGATTGCGCATTCTCACGCCTTTCGAAGTTCCTTGAGTATCTCCTCGCGGGCTCTTACAACATCGATCCCGAGCCGTTTTAAAACCAATGCCGCCACACCACCACCTTCGAGGATCAGCCCGATAAAAATATGTTCCGTATTGATAACATGGGAACGTTCCAATGTTCTCGCTTCTTTCGAAGCAATCTCGAGAGCTTTCTTGACTCGCGGCGTGTAAGGCAATTCGTGAACTGCTTCACGTTGATGGCCGGGTCCAACAATTTTTCCAATTTCGTACCGTACCGCTTCGCGACTCGCACCCATTTTTTGAAGCACCTTAGCCACCGTGCCACTCTCAGTCGCGAGCAAGCCAAGCAACACATGTTCGGTTCCGATAAAATCATGATGAAATCCCAAAGCTTCCTGCCGCCCGAGATCCAAAGTTTCTCGCGCGCTCGCGGTGAAATCGACCGGAGCAGCCGATGAAAAACCAACAAGCCTCAACATCGCCCTCCAGACCCGCTGCCAGAACGTCCCCCGGCCAATTTTCCGAAATTCCTCCCGTAGCGCACCGACCTCGCCAATTCCCTCGATGGCCTTATCGAACGCCTTTTCCGCAGGCATTCCCGACCGAATCCTTCGCTCAATATCCTCGCGCAAGTGACTTTCCAGTTCGTCAAGCACCTCCGGCGACTTGATCCCGGTGGCAATCATCTGCCGCCGCCATTCCGCGATGGATTGTTCGAGGTTGAACATCAGGGAAACAGTATTTGAGGTGATGGGTGGGAGATTTGCACGGCCGCAATCACGGCATAGGCAACGAGAAAGGAAATGAGGATCAAGATCGCGGAATTGAGCGCGAAGACTCCGATGCCAATGACAGCCCGTCGATAGCGCGGCCATCGATCCGAGCGACATTCGAGAAAAATGAGTGCGGCGATCAAAGTGCCGCCGAGGAGAACCCAGTGTTGCATCAGCGAGAACACCACATCGTAAACCGCGGGAAGCGTGACTCCCGCCTGATGGCAAATTTCGCGGAGCTTCGGCATAAGGAAAACCCCCATGAGCATCCACAGCGTGGCGGCCGGCAGCAGGAAGGCGATGGATTTGAGATAGGTTGCCCATCGGGGTTCGAAATTCGTGTTCGAGAAGGACGAGTTCATATTTGTGGCGAGAGTTGGATTTTGAATTCCGGCTAGTGTCAGTAGAAAATATTTGAGCCGCGCCGGCACTTCGTTTGTTTCGCCGATTTTCGAAAATTCATCCGTCAAAGCGCCGGACTGGCCGAGACGGCGAACTGCCGCGCGAAAAGCTTGCTCCACGCCCACCCCCGATTGCACCTGGCGCTCCACGTCGTCCTGCAAATGGCTCTCGAGCTCATCGAGCAGCGTGGGAACTTTCAGCCCATCCGCGGCCATTTCCCGCCGCCATTCGGCAATTGCGTGATCAAGATCGAACATATTGTTTTAATGTCGCGAACGTTAATTGCTCACGTCGGAATTTGTTGCGGCAGTCGGCGCGCCGCGCGGTCAAGACCCCCCGCAAGAGCGAATCCAATTGCTATCGGAAAAATCGCAAGAAAACCCACCGGGGGAAGCATACCGTCCGCGCGATGTTCAAAATATGGCTGCAGAATCACCTGGACGTAAAATGTGCTGACGGCAAACCCCGCCGCCAGGCACCCTACCTGCACGGCGTGCAGTTTGCGCTTCGAGTAAATGACCGGCAGCCGCGAAACGAAAGCCGGCCAGGCACAAACGGTCCCGAAAGTCAGGCCGATGGCCATGAAACCCATCAGCCGTTCCGCGGCGGTCAGATAGCAGAGCAGAAGCGTGACAGCGCTCAGAAAGGCCCCGAACGCCAAAACCAAAACGGCCACTGCCATCATCAGCTTTTCCACCCCGGCGGCACCGGCGGATTTCTTGAATTCATCTCTAAGCACGCTCGCCGGTCCGATTTTCCGGACTGCCGCCTCGAACGCCTTTTCCGCGTCGTTGCCGGAGCGAACCAACCGTTCCATCTCTTCGCGCACGTGGCTCTCCAACTCGTCAAGAACCGCCGGCGGCCTGATTCCTCCGGCGGCCATTTGCCGCCGCCATTCTGTAATTGCCTGATCGAGGTTAAACATACGTTTCGTTTCGATGTTGCCGGCGGGCGGCCTCCTCCAATCCGTGAGCCATGCTGCCCAGGACGGAGGCAAGCGCCAGCGCCCATAAGAGTGAAATCCCAATCATGAACACAGCCCAAAAGCCTTCCGGAGAAGCATGGCGCAATCCAATGAGCACACTGCCACGAATGCTGTCGGCCGAAGCACCGCCGTTGAGGAAAAACGGCACAATGACGTTCGGAAGGAGATATGCAAAAATCAAGACCCAGGCCAAACCCGCCACACCGCATACGAGCCCGGCCGCCTTTCTTGCGCGATGATTGCGAATGGCCGGCAGGTATCGGTAACTGAACCGCCAACTGGCCACGGAAAACAACGTCAACGCGACGGCAGCCATTCCCAGGACTCGCTGCCCGGGACTGAGTTCATGAATCGTAAAAAGGTGAGGCACCAGTAAAAGCGAATACAACCCCGCGAAAACACTACAACCGATACCAATCACTTGCGCCGGCCGCACCTTCTGCAATCCGGCAATCTTCGCAAATTCAGCCTTGAGCAGATCGCTGTCGCCAATCCGGCGCGCGGCCGCTTCGAAAACCTGCCGCTGATTCATCCCGGAGTGCATTTGCCGCTCCGCATCCTCGCGCAGGTGGCTCTCCAGTTCATCGAGAACTGCCGACGTCTTAATTCCTCCAGCGATCATTTGCCGCCGCCATTCTGTGATTGCCTGATCGAGGTTAAACATATTTTTCCTGTTTTATGGCGCTAACAGGGCCTCAATAAAATGTTTACCACCGAAAATCCAGATTGCCGCCGCCAGCGCGAGGTACGGCCCGTACGGCACCCGTGAAGACCATTCGCGGCGACGGACTGCGATCAAGCCCACGCCCACCGATGAACCAATGAGAGAACTGGCTATCAGTGAAAAACATACGGCTTGCCAGCCGAGGAATGCACCGATGGCTGCCATGAACTTCACGTCGCCCAGGCCCATTGCCTCGCGCGGTAAAACAATTTCCCCACTGACAACTTCCAGGCGCGTGACCGCCGCGGGGTTGAATTTCTCGTCACCGATTTGCAGGCTGTTTGAAGTCAAACGAACCGGAACATTCTGGTAAGTGAGCCCCGCCAATGTGACAGTGCGCCCATACAAGGAGACCACGTCGGCCTTGCGATAAAACAAATCTGCGTATGGAATTTCCTTTTCCGGAAGAACCAATGCGGCGTCGGTGAAGATGATTTTAGTGTCGCCGAGGAACGCGAGCCGTTGCTGGCCAAAGGCGAGCTTGCCCAGCCGCCCGATCAAGTACAGCAACCCCGCACCCGCGCCGATGCCCAGCAAGCTTTGGAACATTCCATCGCGCCACGTGTTTTGCCCATGCAGTGACGGCACTAAAGAAGAGCAAAGAAATCCAAAAAAGATGCCGCCAATCGTGATTTCATCGGGAATAATGAAGTGCTTGAAATCAACGAATGAGGCGATAACAAGGCCGGCCAGCACGATGCCATAGACAAGCGCCAAGGCCGGCGAACCGCCGAAATGGACCCAGCAACTCAAGGCAGCGACTCCAAGCAAAGCCCAAACGGCTTTCTGCCGCAAAACTTGTCTCGTCTCGTCCACCTTTGCGAACTCGTATTTGAGCGCGCCAACCCGTCCAATTCGCAAAACTCCGGCCTCGAAAGCGGCCTGTTCACTTAATCCCGAACGCACCTGCCGATCAATATCCTCGCGCAGATGACTCTCGAGTTCGTCGAGCACGACCGCAGCGTTTAAACCGCTGTCGGCCATTCGCCGCCGCCATTCCGCGATCGCCGGATCGAGTTGAAACATATTGTTCCTTTCAATTTGCTGATTTTACAGTTTCAAATCCGCGCGAAAATCCTGCCAGGAAGAAAAGGACATGGAAGCCGAGAAAGACTTCCATCGGCCAATACTTCATTGCCTCGTTCAGAACCGAGTGGGGAACGACAGCACAAAACCAGCCCAGGCCAATGATGACATTGCCGACAATGCTCAGCAGCATCCGGACGCGATCGCTGATGCTGGCGAATCTCTGGATCAGGCATAAGGCAACGGTCCACATGCAGGCGCAAAAACATCCCCACCACCGTGGACAGTCTTGCCAATAAGTGCCAAGATGCTGCTTACTCCAAAGGGTGCCCAATAGAAACCCGCCAAGAACCAAACCTCCTGAAATATAAGTGAACCAGAACGCAGCCTTGCTCAACGATTGTTCCCGCGCAGGCGATAATCGGCCAAACCATTGCCAACAAACATAAATAATCCCGAAGCCGCCGGCCAAAAACGCCGCCAGGTAGCCGGTTGTCAGGATGATAATATGCGAGAACATCAGCGCGCCCATCTCTCCAATGAAAACTCTCCGCAACATAAGCACCACGATGATTACTGCCAACATTGTCCACAGGCATGCCCCGATCACTACAGGCAAACAGGTCGCGCCACTGATTTTATTGAATTCAGTCCGTAACGAACCGGGAGATCCAATTCGCGCGATTGCAATTTCAACCGCTTCCGTTTCCGATCTGCCCGCAGCCAGCCGCTCCTGAAACTCGTCTCGCAAATGACTTTCCAGTTCATCGAGGACCGCGGCGGATTTGAGCCCGCCCGCGGCCATTCGCTTCCGCCATTCGGCGATTTTTTCTTCCAGGTCAGGCATACTGTTCCTGTTCCCCCCACAATTGAGTCAGGACGCCGTGGACTTTCAGCCACTGGGAGCGCTGTTTATCCAGCGCCGCCTTGCCGTCCTTCTTTAAAGAGTAATATTTGCGCTTCCGGCCAT
>Ga0265334_10001633_pt1 | contig 10774 bp, 8 predicted proteins | sample 42023metaG_FD_192442 | JGI IMG/M metagenome (GOLD analysis project Ga0265334, IMG submission 192442) | Rhizosphere microbial communities from Carex aquatilis grown in University of Washington, Seatle, WA, United States - 4-20-23 metaG | ecosystem: Host-associated > Plants > Roots > Rhizosphere >...
TGCACCGGTCCTGTCTGCTCCAGCGCGAGACCCGCGCGGTCTCGGACTTCCACGCCCCTTACGCCCAATTGACCCAGGCCCAGCAGGCCGGGATCGACCGGGCCGTGGCGGTCGACGCCAAGGCCAACCGGTACGACCCGGGCGCGAAAACCCTTACCCTGACCGCCGACCAGGCGGCGTCCTACCGTCCCCTGGCGGATTCCTACCGTGAGATGTTCATGGCGGGGAAGGGCGTCCTGCCCGCCAACTACATCCAGTCGGCCCAGGACGTGGACAAGCTCACGACCTTCTTCGCCTGGACGGCCTGGTCCGCCTCGGCCGAGCGGCCCGGCAAGGACTACAGCTACACCAATAATTGGCCCCCGGAGGAACCGGCGGGCAACCGGCCGACCAAAGCGGTTTGGCTCTGGAGCGCGCTGTCCCTCATCTCCCTTTTGGGCGGCATGGCCATCGTACTGATGTTCTTCGGCCGGTTCGACTATATGGGTTGGGCCGGCGACGGCCCCCCGGAGACGAAGAGCATCCCCCTGTCAGGCTTCAAGTTGACGCCCAGCCAGGTGGCGGTGTCGAAGTACCTGTTGGTGGTGGCGGCCCTCTTCACTTTCCAGACCCTCATGGGGGTCCTGACGGCCCACTACTTCGTCGAGGCCACGGGGTTCTACGGCTTCGACATCCGGTCCATCCTACCCACCACCATCACCCGCACCTGGCACCTTCAACTTTCGATTTTCTGGATCGCCACGGCCTGGCTGGCGGCCGGGCTGTTCATCGCGCCCTTCATCGGCGGCGAGGAACCCAAGGGCCAGGCCCTCGGCGTGAACATCCTCTTCGGCGCCGTGGTGCTGGTGGCCGTGGGGTCCATCGTGGGCGAGTACCTGGGCATCAAGAACCGGTTGGGCGACGCCTGGTTTTGGCTCGGGCACCAGGGTTGGGAATACCTGGAACTGGGCCGCCTCTGGCAGGCGCTCCTGACGGTGGGCATGGGCCTCTGGGCCGTCCTGGTCCTGCGGGCGGTCTGGGGCAAGCTGAAGGGCAGGGATAAGGGCAGCATGACCTACGTACTGGTGTACGCCATCGTGGCGATCCCGCTCATGTTCTCCTTCGGGATGATGTACACGCCCCGCACGAACTTCGCCATCGCGGACTTCTGGCGCTGGTGGGTGGTGCACCTGTGGGTGGAGGGTTTCTTCGAGCTGTTCACCACGGTGGTGGTGGCGTACTTCTTCACGATCCTGGGACTCGTGAAATCCAAGACCGCCGAGCGGGTGGTGTACCTCGACATCATCCTTTACCTGGGGTCCGGCATCATCGGCACGGGCCACCACTATTACTGGACCGCCCAGCCCGCCATCAACCTGGCGCTCGGGGCCTTCTTCTCGGCCATGGAGGTGGTGCCGCTGCTGCTCCTGACCCTGGAGGCCTACGACTTCTCCAAGCTCCGGAGGGACGAGGCGGGTACCCAGGAGAAGGACGGGCACTTCGCCCACTACTGGGCCGTGATGTTCCTCGTGGCGGTGGGGGTCTGGAACTTCGTGGGGGCCGGGGTGTTCGGCTTCCTCATCAACCTGCCCATCGTGAGCTATTACGAGCACGCCACCTACCTGACGCCCAACCACGGCCACGCGGCCCTGATGGGCGTCTATGGCAACCTGGCCCTCGCGGCGCTGTTGTTCGTGCTTCGGTTCACGGTCAAGGAGGAGGCCTGGTCCAACAGGATCCTGAAGGTGTCCTTCTGGTCGCTCCAAATCGGGCTGGCCCTCATGCTGGCCCTCGACATCTTCCCGGTGGGGATCATGGAGATGGTGACCAGCTATACCCAGGGCTACTGGGCCGCCCGGGACGTTTCCTTCTGGAACCGTCCGATCGTGCAGGCCCTTACCTGGTGCCGGGTGATCGGGGACCTGACGTTCGTGGTGGGAGGCGTCCTGCCCATGCTGTACTTCACGGTGCGGGGCATGTTCAACCTGCGCGAGCCGAACGCCTGAGGGTTCCGGTAGTCGGACCGAAAGAAACAAGGGGGGGCAATGGAAGGCTTGAAACCGGGGGGAATCCGCAAGGGGCTGGAGCCGGGGGTGGCGGTGGGGTTGCCGGGCCTGATCCAAAACGCGGAGGGCTCCATCGTGAGCCGGGTCCTGGTGAAGAGCCTGAACGGCTCCCTCACCCTGTTCAGTTTCGACCAAGGACAGGCCTTGAGCGAGCACCAGGCGCCCTACCACGCCCTGGTGCAGGTCCTGGAGGGTTCAGCCGGGTTGACCGTGGGCGGTAAGGCCCTGGAGGTGAAGGCGGGCGAAAGCGCGCTCATGCCGGCCGGCGTCCCCCATTCGGTCACGGCGCCCGTCCCGATGAAGATGTTGTTGACTATGATCAAGGCTTGAATGGAGGGGGCCCGCTGAAAAGGGTTCGCGTAATCCTGCGGTCGCCGTTGGCCGACGGACACCATTCGGCCAGGTCGAGAAGGCTTTGGACAAAGCCCAAAAAAGAAGAGACCAGCTTATTTTTCCGGCATCCCGTTGGAGGAAGAGGGCGAAGTGATCGGGCCGTTCAGTTGGAGGGCCCCGGTGGGGCCAAGCGCAACTGGAACCAAGCCTTGAGGTAATGCGCGTCCTCGTCGCCGCCCTCCCCCTCCCCGCCCTTCTCCCGTCCGCCGCCGCGCCCGCCCATGCCGCCGTGGTGGCGCATGCCGCCCTCAGAGGCCGCCCGGGCGTCCTCGTCGATCCCGCCGGCTTCCCGCGACCCACCGGGTTGTTTTTCCCACTTGTCGGATTTCCCCTGGCCGGCCTCGGGAACCTCCAACCCCAGGCCGATGATCCGTTGGGACCCCGGGACGACATAGCAGGGGTTCCCATCCTGGGGCTTGATCGGGATCTTGAGCTCATAGTCGAGCGTATCGTCTTGGGTGCTGGAGTATTGGGCCGCGAAACCGTAGACCGACAAGGCCTCAGTGGTGGTCCGGGTCACGTGGCCCGCCGCGTCGAGCAGGTCCACCGAATCCGGGGCGCCCCGCCGCCCGACGGGGAACATCACCCCCAAGTCCTTGTTTTTCTTGCCGGTGGGATCCAGCCAGACCACCAATCCGTCCTTGGATATGGGTCGCACATAGCCCCGGTCCCAAACGCGGAGGGCGAGGTAGAGGAATTCGCCGTCGTCGGACGCCGATATCCAGACCTTCTGTTCAGGAAACTCCTGGAGCGAGGATTGCCATTCTCCGAGGTCACCGTCGATCGTGACGGGGTGGTCCAGAAGGTCCACCGCGAGGCGCGGGGTGGCGCAACCCGACAGGAGAAAGGAGGTCAGGGAAAGGAGGAACGCTGGAAAGAGGAAGTTGTTTCGCATGGCCCATTGGACGGGAATTTGCGGGGAAAAGTGTCATCGACGGCGTTGTGAATAAGTTTGGGGCGGTTCCTTTGGGCTCCGAAGCGACGTTATGAATGGCTTTGCGCCACCACCGGCGTCCTGGGGGGCCGGGACGTTTCAGGGATTGCGGTTACCCCCCCGGTTTAAGGGACAACTCATTCGGGCCATTCCTGCGCCCCGTCACAGTATCCATGGGAACCCCGAGGGACAATAAAACCAGGACCGCTGCCATCTGAACCATCCTGTTTGACGACGGGGGTTTCCGATGGACCTATCACCGAACCGTATCTTGGTCGACGTCGCGCGCGCCCAACCGGACGCGCGGAGGTTCCTTGCGGCCTGGGGGATCCCCCCGACCGCCCCCATCACCCTCGCCGAGGCCGCGATCACCACGGGCCTGTCCTGGGACCTCTTCCAGGAGGTCCTGGCGGAGCGCATCCTGGGCCGAAGCCTCGCCGAAACCGCCGAGCCCTGGAAGGCCTGCAGCCTCCTGAAGCTGGTCCGGCACCTCCTCTTCCGCCACCATGAGTACACGCGCGCCCTCCTAAACCGGCTGGACAACCTCTGGGACGCCGAGGGAAACGAATTGGGCCACGATCGGGTACAGCCCCTCCAAGAACGGTACCACCACCTCGCCGCCGACCTGGAGGCCCACTTGGCCCGGGAGGAAACCACCCTCTTCCCGCTGATCCTGGAGGCCGAGGATCTCCAAAGGACGGGAGCCAAGGCCGCGTTGACACCCAAGGGGATGGCGCACCCGATTAAGATCCTCCGGTGGGAGCACAACGCGAAAGGCGATGAGCTCACGAACCTTCGGCGCATGCTCGAGGAATTGAAGTCGACGCCGACGGGGTCCGGCGCGCCGGAAGGGACCTTGGCGGCGCTTAGGGAATTGGAATTGGACCTCGCGACCCACGCCTATCTCGAGGACCGGATCCTTTTCCGCCGGCTGGAGCAGGGTTGAGTCTCCCGTAACCTGCGGGGATCTGGAGGTGGGATCGGCTTAGTGTCATTTTGATTCGAATTGAATTTGTGGTTTAACGAGAAATGAAATTGGGTTTTCGTCCATCCTCTTGTGGTACATATCGGGATTCGCCATTACGTTCCAGTTGAACGCATCAAAAATAACCGTTCATTGATCGAACCATTCCAATTTTGTCGGAAAGTTATATACTCCGATCGTCCTTTGAAATCGTTTTCATCGCGAAGGGGGTCCCTTTGGATTGCCAACAGGTCCACAGGAATTTCGGGAACTATCTCAAGAAGGAATTGCCGACGGAAGACCTCCGTTGGATCGAGTCCCACGTCGAGGACTGTCCGGACTGCCACCTGCTTGATCCCCTCGCTCGCCGTCATTACCTGGAAGCCCACCAAGTCCTCGCGGAGTGCCGCTGAGGACCTCGATTGATCTTACGTCGAATTAATAAAGCCGCCCCGACCCGGGCGGCTTTTTTTTGAACAGCCAACAAAATTATTTGAACCAACAAGATCACCAAGTTCACTAAGAAGGCCTTTGGCTTAAATCCGTTAAATCCATTGCTTTGCTTTGTGACCTCGTTTACGCCCTCAGCCGATGGCTGAAGGGTAGTGATCTTTGTGGTGAAAATGTTTGACTTGCCTGGTTTAGTTGGAGGTTCTAAATCCGACGAGCCCTACCGGGGGGCGGCGACCTTCGGCGGCCCGGGGCGCTCCTCGGGTTTGTCCAGATGTTGGATCACATGGGCCATCTCGGCCCCGAACAGCACGATCGCCCAGGAGAGGTAAAGCCAAATCATCACGAGGGGGACCACGCCCAGGGCCCCATAGACCTTCGAGAGGTGCAGGATGCGGACGACGTAAAAGGTGAAGACGTGGCGGCCCAATTCCAACGCCAAGCCCGTGAGGAAACCCGCCCCCAGGGATGCCCGGGGGAAAACTTTCGTATGGGGGATGTATTGGTAGAGGAACGCCAGGGCGAGCGACACCACGGCGTAAGGATAGGCCGTTCCCCAAATGAACCGCGCGAAGGCGTTGGAGCCGGGTTCGAGGAACGGAAGGTGCCCCAACAGGCCCTTCAGGAGAAGGGAGGACCAGACGGCGGTGGGAACGAGGAGGAGGTACCCCAGCGCGCGGAGGGCCTGGGCGGGGATCTTCCGGTGTTTCTCCAATCCCCAGAGCAGGTTGAAGGAAATCTCGATGTTTCGGTATTGGAGCACCAGCACCACCAGGAGGCCGGCCAACCCCGCGACGCCGATTCCGCCGGCCCCGGCCGTGAACTTCGAGATGGAATCCCGCACCAGGGTCTTGCCCTGCCGGTTCAGGCGCGCGAGGGCCGCGCGGTCCGACGTTTCCAGCCCCCACCCCTGGGAATCCACCGGGTAAATCGCGTCCACCACCTTGTCCAGGAACTTGGTGCGGCCCTCCTCGAAGGCCGGATTGGAAAGTATGGCGAGCGCCAGGGCCAGGATCGGCACCAGGGCCAAGAGGGACTGGTACGACAGGGCCGCGGCATGGAAGAGGCACCGGTCGTACAGGATGCGGTGGGGGGTCCTCCGGATGAAGCGGACCAAGTTGACCAACAACCGTTGGGCGCGGTTCAACTCGTCCAGGGGCCTTTCGAAGAGGGCCCGGAGCGCCTTCCAGGCGGCGCGCAGGAACGGTTGCTTCTGGCGGTCGGCGAAACGGGGGGACAAAGGCCTCACGGTTTCCTCCCGGGGATCGGGGTTTGAGGCGCGGGTTGCGGATGGGCTTCCCGGGCCTTGACCATGGGATCCATCAACCAGGGCAGGACCAGGGGACCGGTGTGTTCGCCTGGACCCCTGTCCCTCAAGGCGACCAGCCATTCATCCTGGAAGCCGTCCACCCAGGCCGTGTGGTCCGAAAGAAAGTAGGAAAGCCGGGCGGCCGCCGCGGGATCCATGGCCCAGGCTTCGGGGGTCCCGGCGGCCAGGCGGGCGCCCTCGGCTCCCGAGATCCAAAGGTGGGTGATCCCTAAACGCCTGAGCCGCAGGGCCAAGTCGGCCGGGTCCGCGGATTCACCCGCGAGACGAACGAGGAGCGGCTCGTCGAACGGGCTTTGGGCCATCACCGGATACGGAAGATAAGCGGATCGGGCGTCCCCGATCCGCAGGACCTTGGACCCGGAAGGGAGGGACTTGACCCAACGGGCGCCTACCGCCAGGTAATCGGTTTGGGGAAGCCGCGCGAGGTAGGCCTCCGGGGTTTCCCGACCCGACCAGATTCCCCAGGCTTGGTAATGGCCGAAAGCCACCCGCTTCAGGGAGGGGATCGCCAGCATCGTCCCCACCAAAACGAAAAGGGACGCCCACCGGAGGGCGCTCTTGGACTTGGCCGCGCCGAGGCCCGCCGCCACGACGGCCAAAGCCAACAGGTGGACCGGCAGCATCAGGCGGAACATGGTGGTGACGCAGGCCGTCAGCGCCAACAAGGCCAGGGAGGATCCCACCCAGAAGTCCCGGCCCGGGGAACGCTTGGGGCCCAACGCCAGGAAGGGGAGAAGGGCGAGGAGAAAACCGAACGAAGGCCCGTTCTGGAGGAGACGGGGGATCCATCCGAGGGGCCCGCCCGCCCCGCCCAAGATCCAACCCGCCTCATGGTCCCCCATCAAGGCTTGCCGGGCCCAAGCCGGAAGGGGATGGGCGCCGATGGAAAAATAGGGGAAGAGGGGATTACCGGTGGCCCAGAGGTTCTTCAACGTCCAGGGAAGGATGGGAAGAAGGAACAAAACCCAGGCGAGGCCCGCCGGCACCCGGCGGGATTTCCCCCGGGACAAGCCGACGGCGGCCAAGGCCCCGAGAGCCAGCCAAGGCCAGGCCAGGTATTTGGCCGCGGCGGCGGCCCCGCCGAACCAGGCGGCCGTCAGGAGCCAACCCCTCGAGGGGTTCCCCAGGAACCTTTCCCATGCGACGTAATATAGGAAGAGATCGAGGAAGACGGGGATCTCGGTATGCAGGGTCCAAGCGCTGATGGAGGACAAGGGATACAGGGCCACGCAGGCGAACGCCAGCAGGCCCGCTTCGACGCCCCCTTTTTCAGCGGCCCAGGATGAGGCGCCCAAGGCCGACGCGGTGAACAGGAAAACCAACAGGACTTTGGCGGTTTCCGAACCCTGGAGCAGGACGCCCCAGGCGAAGAACGACTCCGCGCCGAAGGGGTACCGCGCGTATAGGTTGCCGGGTATGTCCGTCAGGGCATGGACATTGGCCCATTGCTCCACAACGGGAAGGTGATAGACGAGGGAGTCGTAGAACGCGTCCGGGGCCAGGGCCTGCGCCAGGGCGAAAAGGATCGCCCCGACCGCGGGGACCGCCAGGGCCCAACCCCAAGCGGAAAGCCTGGGGACGCGGATCGGGCCGGAAAAGGGCCGGAGGCCGGGATGCCGCCAAGCGCCGACGAGCGCGGTCACGGCCAGCAGGACCAGGAGGGCCGCCAGCAGGGGCTTGAACCAAAGTCCGCAAAGCCCCAATCCCACGGACAAGAGCGAAAAGGCCGAGGCGCCCAGCGCGACGTCGACGGCGAAGCCAAGCCCCAGGGACCAAGGGGTGTTTCCGCCGAGGGACCGGATCCTCCGGCCCCAGGCCCAAGTCAAGGCCGAGAGGAATCCCCCGTAAAGGAGCACCCGGGCTAGGTGCCCCCAAATCCGGAGCCGTTGGGCCGCGTCGGCGAGTGGGGGGATCGGCGTGAAGGGCGGCAGGATGGACGGGGGGAGCGGCCGCAGGGGCGGGACCAACAGGACGAGGCCCCCCCAAACAATGAGGGAGATGAGAAGCGGGGAGGCGAGTGGCTGGGATCGGGACGAAGGGGTCGCGCGTTTCATGCGGGACCCATTGTAAGGGAAGGGGCCCGAAGCGGGAACGGCGGTCAAAAACCCCTGCGGCGGAGGCTCCCCGTTAGGCCCTTGGGCCCATCCAATCGCCGTGATAGACTCGCCTCCTGTAAATCGAACCGATAGGAAACCGAAGATGCACCCGACCGAAGTCCTTGAACGCCTGGTGGAACTCCAAAAATGCGACGGGGCCCTGGACCAGCTGGCCCGCGAGAAGCAGGCCGTCCAGGACGAGATCGGCCTGTTCCAGGCGAAGGTAAAGGCGCTCGAGGACCAGATGCTGGTCGGCAAGAAACGCCAGGAGGAGATCGCCAAGGCCCGGAAGACCCTTGAGATCGAGGTCGGCACCCATGACACCAAGATCGCCAAGTACCAAACCCAACTGCTTGAGGTGAAGAGCAACGACCAGTTCCACGCGCTCCAACACGAGATCGAGGAGGCCAAAACCGCCAAGGCCCAGCTCGAGGAGAAGGTGCTGGAGGCCATGTTCCGGGACGACGAGGTGAAGGTGAAGATCCAGGCCCTGGCCCTGCGGATCGACACCGAGAGGAAGAAGCTGGCCGACGAGCGAAAGACGCTCGACGCCAAGTTGGCCGATTTGGAGAAGGCCGCCGGGGAGAAGGCGAAGGAACGGGAGACGCTCCATGGGAAGGCCCGGGAGGAACTGCCCAATGACCTCGAGGGGTACGACGCCATCCGCCGCAGCGGCAAGAAAGTGGCCGTGGCACGCGTGCTGAACCGGGAAATCTGCGAAGGCTGCCACCGGAACGTGCCGGCCCAGACGTTCAATGAGATCCGCCTCGGCATCCAACTGGTCCGTTGCAGCTGCGGCCGCTACCTCTACGAGGCCGAGGGCGAGGCCGAGGGATGAGCCGAGCCACCGCCCGCAGGGTCCTGAACCTCGAAGCCCAGGCGCTGGTCGACTTGGCCCGCCGGGTGGATGGGTCCTTCGACCGCGCCGTGAAGATCCTCGCCTCCGTCCAGGGCCGTGTCGTGGTGACCGGCATGGGCAAGTCGGGCCTCATCGGCGCCAAGATCGCCGCCACGCTCGCCTCCACGGGCACCCCGGCTTTTTCCCTCGACCCCGCCCAGGCGCTCCACGGCGACATGGGCGCCGTGACCCGCCAGGACGCGGTGCTGGCCCTCACCAACAGCGGCGAGACCGAGGAACTCAAGGTCCTCCTGCCGCTCCTCAAGAAGTCCGGCTGCAGGATCGTCCTCATGACGGGCCGTCCCGACGCCTCCCTCGCGAAGGTCTGCGACGTGGTGCTCGACGCCGGTGTGGCGAAGGAAGCCTGCCCCCTCAACCTCGCCCCCACCTCCTCCACGACCGCGGCCCTCGCCCTGGGCGACGCTTTGGCGGTCTCCTTGTTGGAACGCCGTCGGTTCACCCCGGCGGACTTCGCCAAATTCCACCCTTCCGGAAGCCTGGGGGCCCGTTTGCAGGAAAAGGTGGGAGACGTCATGCGGCGGGGCGCCGCCCTGCCCAAGGTGAAGCCGACCGACGGGTTCCAACGGGTGGCCCGGGTCATCACCGATAAGAAGGTGGGTTGCGCCCTCGTGGTGGACGCGAAGGGCGTCCTGGCCGGCATCGTGGTGGACGGCGACCTGCGCCGCGCCCTCTTGAAGGATCCCGACCCGAAAGCCTGGACCGCCAAGACGCTTTCGAACGCCCATCCCCGCACGGTTTCGCCGGACGCCACCTTGGCCCGGGCCCTCCAGGTTTTGGAGGAGAACGCGGTGTACCAACTCGTGATGGTGGACGCGAAACACCGGCCCTTGGGGCTGTTGCACCTGCACGACCTGCTGGGACGGGGAAAAGTCAGGCTGGGTTAATCCGACGGTCGAGGAGCGAATTCCCGCCATGCCAACTTCCCCCCTCTCAAGAATCAAGGCCATCCTCACGGATGTGGACGGCTGCCTCACCGACGGCCGCCTGTACCTGGGCATCGACGAGGGATCCGAGTACGCGGCCTTCGACGTGCATGACGGCGTGGCGCACCGCCTGGCCCAGGTGGCGGGTTTGCCCGTGGTGTGGCTGACCGGCCGGGTTTCCAAGAGCGTCGAGGCCCGGGCCCAGCGGCTCGGGGTGGTGAAGCTGTTCCAGGGCCGGGTGGATAAGGTGAAGACCGCCGAGGCCTGGTGCAAGGGCCGGGGACTGGACTTGTCCGAGGTCGTGTACATCGGCGATGACCTCATCGATGTGGCCCTCATGGAACGGGTGGGCTGGTCGGTGGCGCCGTCCAACGCGAGGCCCGAGGCCATGAAGGCCGCCGATTACGTGACCAAGACCCACGGGGGGCGGGGATTGTTCCGCGAGGTCGTGGAGACCATCCTGCGCCGCCAAGGCCGCTGGGCGAAGGTCCGGGCGGCCTACGAAAAGGGCGCTTCCAAGGGAATGTTCTGAACGACGATTGGGAATGCGGAATTGCGACCTTGTCATTCCTGATTCCTAATTACTCATTTCGAATTGGGTGATCCGTGTCCCAGCCCTTCCTCAAACGAATCAAAAACACCCTTATCTACCTCGTCATCCGCGCGCTCGTCGCGGTGCTGGGCGTATTACCCTTGGGCGTCCTCGGGTTCATGGGCAGG
>Ga0265334_10001634_pt1 | contig 10763 bp, 7 predicted proteins | sample 42023metaG_FD_192442 | JGI IMG/M metagenome (GOLD analysis project Ga0265334, IMG submission 192442) | Rhizosphere microbial communities from Carex aquatilis grown in University of Washington, Seatle, WA, United States - 4-20-23 metaG | ecosystem: Host-associated > Plants > Roots > Rhizosphere >...
GCTTGAAGCTTCCAGTCGGCACCGTCTGCCGTTTCAACGAGTCTTACTCGAAAGATGCCGGTCAGCGTTTCTTTGCCGTCAAGCTGGGAGAGAATTGAGCTCTTGTTTTGGGTAAAAAGCTCGTAGCGCTTTGATTTGTGGACCGGCACCGGATGGGAGACTTGATTTAAGAGATTTGTGAGCGTGATTTCGAACGGGTCCCCTTCGTTGTGGTGGTGAGCCCGGCTCGGGATGTAGAGGTAAATCGCCTGGGCGAGGTAGCTTCGGATGGCCGTAAACACCTCAAGCTTTACGTGATGGAGCTCTTCGATGTGCTCAAGGATTCCTGCAAATTCAGGGCTAAGGGTAATTGACTCAAACCAGAGCTCCTCCTGGGGGGTGTTGGCGCGAGAGTCGTCTTTGCGCCTTATTTCCCGCTCGACGGTGTGAACCCTTTCAATGACCCGGTAGGTGTGGCGCTCCTTTACGGGCCTCTCTTTCGTGGGGAGCACCCTGATTCGAAAGTAAGTATCCATCAAGTCGCCAAGGATTTTTTTGATGTCCCGTGCGTAGCGGCCACCGTTACTTTCGGCGTAGCGGCGGCAAAATGCGTTCATGGAGAAGCGAATCTCTCGGTCCTCCGAGAAGCGCTCGCGAAAGCTTAAGATGACAAAGAGCGCCCTGGCGTGGCGCACATCAAGGGCGGGCGGATGCTTTGAGGGGTCAATCGGATGAAAACCGCCAATCGTGTAAGCCCGGTCTCCGACTACAACCTCCCTTGCGCCGGTTTGTTTGGTTGCGGCAAAAACGGGGCCGATGAAATAGTCCCTCGGCGCTGCGATAAGAAGGCGGCGGCGCTCTATGGCGTTTGATTGGGTCTGGGCGCTCATGCGCCCCCTCGTTCAAGGTCTTTCATCTCTACGGTCCCCTGCCCTGCCCTGCCCTTTCGCTTAAGCGGTAGAGAATTAACGAAAGCACGATTTCGTTAATTCGCTCCACGTTGGGCTTTTACCAGGGTGAAGCCTTCTTTTAGGACATCCACAAGGGAAAGCCCCTGCTCTGCGGCAAAAACCTTCATGTCCCGCTTAAAGTCCGGCGGGACCTTGAAATTTAACGGCGAAAGGGCTTTTGGCTCCGGCTTGTCGAGGTTTCCGACCGTGCGGACGATGGGCGGCGGTGCCCCCTTCCCTTTTGCGGGATTTTTTGGTGGTGGAATTTTAGCCATTTGCTGCTGTCCTTTCTTGTTTCTGGGTTTTTCCAATTAAATCGACGATGCTCTGAGCGAGCATGTCGCCACGCTCATTTAGCGTGGGAAAATGGGTCTCGGTAACGGTGCGACCCCCGTCGCTAGCTCTGCGGTAGGCGATTTTCTCCGGGAGCTCGCCCTTTAATACCCTGTAGGCCGCTTCCTCGATGTATTGCCGAGCCTCGGCGATTTCCTTCTCGCTTTCGCCTACCCTGCAAAGGGCGAATGTGATGCGGGATTTTGGCACGCTCTTTTTAACAAGCTCGTGAGCTAAAAGGACGGAGGGCTCCAGGTCATCAAGGGCAAGCCCCGTGGGAAGGACAACGAGGTCGGCGGCGGCTGCGATTTTTAAGGTGCCTGCCGTCGAGTGAGGCGGGCCGTCTAGCACCAAAAGGTCAAAATGGTCTGCGATTTTGAGAGCCTGCTCCACCGTGCCAAAGCGCTCAACCGCTACGGGGGGCTCCACTGCGTGTTGAAGGCGTCTTGCGTGCCAGCTAAAGCTTGTGCCCTGGGAAACGTCTAGGTCTGCAATCTTTACGTTCCATCCGGCCTTGGCGTATTCGCACGCAATAAGCCTAGCGAGCGTGCTTTTTCCGACTCCGCCCTTCTGAGACACCATGCCGATGATTATTGCCATGCTTTCTTCAAGGATTATCAGGGCGAGAGAAAGCACGCAATCTGTATTTCGTTAATTCGTCCCGGTCCCCTGCCCCTCATCCCGCACGCGGCGAACGTTGTTTTGGAAGGTGGCTTTGCGCTATGGTGGCCGGGCAGGATTTAGCCTGTTGTTGTCACGATACGCTAACGCTTTCGAAGTCAACACCGCGACGGTCGTCCACGCCCGCTAAACCTGGCCACCAACCAGGCTAAGGGGACAGGGTTAACCGCCTGTCATGTGGATGACCCGTAGAGCTGGATTCGCCACGAGAGTGGCTCCTCCAGTTCGATGGGGGCTTTTAGGAGTAATCCCGTGCAAACGGAGTAATCCCTAGATTCGACCCAATGGCAAATGAGCCGAGGAAATCGGGCGACCGGGAAATGCTCGGGTAAAATCGAAGTCGATTTATCGAGCCGTGATACTTCAAAGAGGGTGAGCACGAATTAACGAAAGGACGAAAGAAAGAAAACGTGCAAATCCCCCTGTGGGACTCTGGACCAAAGCCGTAAGGCCAATTCGGGTGCAAAGCTCGTGAGGTCCGCTTAACACAAGCCGCCGTCGGGAGCCTGCGAAGGGGAAACCCTCGCAGCCGAGCAAAACAGATGCTCGGGTATCTGCGTCAAAAAGCGCGGAACGTGAAAAGCTCAACGATGAAAGGGGCGTTAAGCCCTTGGCGGTAAATTCCACTTGGAGACGGAGCCGAACTGGGAAAAGTCATTTGGAGGAAGGGTAGGGGAGCAGCTTGTAGTTTCTAGCCCCCGAAATGAAGGGAAACCTTCGAAACTATGCCTTGGCGGGAGCCTTGGACATACCTCGATGACACGGGCCAAAAGTGGCCCTACCGACGTGACCAGTGGAGTGAAGAGTATTGATAACCGGGGAAGGATTGAAGCTGCCGGATTGGTTTCCGGTGCCTGGCGTTTGTGGCCAGGTGTTTCAAACGCTTTAGTCTGGGAGAGTGCCGCAAGTAGGACAGCCCCTTTGGGGGGAGACGCACCCGCTGCAAGGCAGTGGCGGGGGCGTTTGCGTGCTTACGGGTGGTGCCGGGCACAAAGCAAATACGAAAGCGGTGACGGGTTTTTAACCGTCGCGGTTGTTGTCCTGGGCGTGGGTTGGAATCCCACGCCTGGGAAGACTGGAAAGGGAAGAACGCGGGCAAAGGAAGCTTTGGCGGGAGCCGAAGCTTCCTTTGTCAGTGTTGTGATGGCCGACACCCGAGGTGCGGCCACGGTTAGCGAAGCGCTACCTCTATAAATGCCGAAGGCCAATTCTGTGAAACTACAGTCTTGGAGCGAGCGGCAGCGAAGCGGCGCTTGGAGGTTGTTTGGAAGGCACAAGGTTTTTAGTGGGGTTTTGGCAGGGGCCAGACGCTTTCCTTTATGGAAAGCCAAATGGACACTGACAAAAGGATTTAAGGCTTTTGGAGGGCTTGTGCCGTTAAACAACCTCCAACTCGTTTTTGCGCATAACCGAAGGCAGGCGAGCGTAACGAAAGAACGAAGTAACGAAAGGACGATTGGCGAGCCATGTATCGGTGTGAAGCAAAAACGGTGGCGGGCTTTATCCAGCAACTTGCCGTTTCCTATGTGGCGAAGGGGTATTTCTTCTACGTCACAGGTATTATCCCGGAGGAGAAAGAGCCCGGAGCAATCGATGAGAAATTAATCTCCCGCTACGGAGTCTCTCTTTCCAAGTGGGCAAGGGCGAGGAGAAAGCGAGGGGGAATGTCGAATGTGCAGTATCTTCGCTTTGAGCGCTTTTTCGTAATCATCGCAACCAAAGGGGAGCATTCGTTTTTTGAGCTTGAGCCCAAGTTTAAAGACATCCGCCGGGTGCCAATCAAGTTCTCCGGCTACAGCATCGGATACCGAAGAGGGCAGGGGAGCTGGCATCCCTCCGTTAGAATCGAGCGGGGGAGGTATTTGGAGGTTAAGGCTTATTTTGAAAACCTGGCCGTCCACCGGTCGGCGGGTTTTCTTTCGGAGGAGTTCCACCGTCTCCCATTTGAGCCCTATGCGCCGGTCCGCCAGCAACTGCTAAACATCCTGCGGGCGGTAAACCGGGCGCGCAAACTTGCGGGCCTGGAGCTGGTCCCGCTTTCAGCGCTTCGCCTTAGGCGGGGCCAGGTCCAGCCGTTTGAGGAAAAGCGGGTGGCGGCGTAGGGCAGGGGAGTGGTTAACGAAAGAGCGCATTAACGAATTGGGAAACAGAGCATTATTCTGATTTCTCAACCTTTGGCCGATGGCTTATCCTTAGGCCCTTATGGCAGAAGCCTCATTTCCACTAGCGGCAGCCGATGTCGTCGCGACGGCCGACGAAATTTTCCGGCGTCAAAAACGGAGTGAAATCGTCGAAGTGCTTGAAAGTGCCAATGCTCACTTCGATGGAGTAGGTTACGACAATTGGAATGGCGGGACGTATTCATGGGCGCTGCGGCTCGAAGTCCCGATTGGTATTTTCGCTTCTATCGAACCGCAATTAGCCAGCATCGAGAAGGATATCAAAGACAAGCTTTCCTATTTGAATCGCTTGTATCCAAGCGACCACCTGAGCGAAGTAACGGTATCTCCAATTACAGCAGGTGCATTGGCGGTGGGCCAGCAGATGGCTCCTTCAGAGCTCGAAGTCCGCCGCCTTTGGCCGGACGAAAAGTTTCGGTTGTTTCTGAGTCACGTAGCGAAATATAAAGCTGCTGTATCTGAGGTGAAGGATGAACTCGCTCTTCGTGGTGTGGCTGCTTTTGTCGCGCACCAAGACATCGAACCTAGCCGTGGGTGGAAGCTCGAAATCGAGTTGGCACTTCGTTCAATGCATGCACTGGCTGCTCTCGTTACGCCAGATTTTCACGCTAGCCGGTGGACGGACCAAGAGGTGGGGTGGGCGTTTGGCCGGGGACTGCTAGTGATGCCGGTCAGGTTAGGAGCCGACCCTTACGGTTTTGCCGGGGAGGTTCAGGGTATCAACGGAACCCTTAAAGACCCCGCCAGGCTTGCGGTATCCCTGGTGGATGCTCTCCTCGTCAATCCGTTGACTCATGGAGAAATGAGGCGGGTTCTGGTGTCGGCGCTTGGGACCGCGACCAGTCAGGGCATGGCGCGTGCACTGTGCCTGCATTTGCTGAAAGTCTCGGATTTCAGCGTGGAAGAAGTAGCGGCATTATGGAAAGCATGCTCAGAGAACGCTCAAGTATCTTTGGCGCATGGGGTGCCCGACGCTATCTACAAGAAGTTGGGCAGGCCACCAGAGACAAAAAGGATGGCCGTGATTGAAGATGATGTTCCGTTTTGAGTCCCCAGCAGGTTCAAAGAATTCGTCCTGGCGTTGCGTTGGGTTCGGGAGGCTTAAACGAGGTAACGAAAGCGTGAATTCACGCTTTCGTTACGTGTAGAAATAGCCAAGCTCGCGAAGCGATACGAAGTCGCGGGGCCTCTCCTCGGTCCTTTTCCCCAAAATGATGTGGTCAAGCACGTCGATTTTAAGAAGCTGCCCCCCTCGGATAAGGTCTCGGGTCACTTTGATGTCGGCCTCGGATGGGGACGGGTCGCCTGAGGGATGGTTGTGAACCAAAATAATGGCAGCGGCCTTCCGTGTGATGGCTCCGGAAAAAACCTCACGTGGATGGACAAGGATGGTATCGAGCGTGCCCTGGGAGAGGTTTTGCACCTCGATTAATCGTCTCCTGGTGTTAAGGAGCGCCACCTGGAAGTGCTCCACTTCGTAAAGCCTGTTTCTTTCTCGCAGAAGGTCTGCGACCCGCTCGGGGGTATCGAGCAAGGGAGCCTCGGGCGTTCGTTCTTCCGAAAGCTTTTGTGCAAGAAGGAAAGCTGATTTTATGGCAGCGGCCTTGGATTTCCCGACACCGGGAATGTCGTGGAGTTCGTGGAGCGATGCTTTGGCAAGCTCGGTGAGCGTTCGGTAACGGGAGAGGAGCTTTTCGGCCTGGGGTTTCCCTGCGATGGAGCTAAGAAGTTCCGCAGCCGAGGCCTGAGGCGTGGGGAGCGGCCCCTCGGGGCCTTCAAAGTGTTTCTCAAAAAGGGGAAGCTCATACTGCACGGCGGGGAAACTCCTTGCCCCATATTTTACCAGAGAGAGCTGGCTAAGGAAGGGCAGGGGAGATTTTACCAGGAAACGGATGCTTAAGGCAGTCAGACTTGAGGGGCCGGGGCTTCCTTAGGGAAAGGAATACGGGCAAAATCCGAGGAAAGGGTGGGAGCGTGTTTCAGAATCCGTTAAATCAGTCGAACCGCAAAAGCGGGGAGCACGACATCAGGCTTGGGGGGAGGGGGTGGAAGCGCTGGGCTACGGTCAATCTCAATCTCTGCGATGCTGAGGCAGCAGCTGACATCATCCGTGAAGGCAAGCGGCTGTTCGGGGCGGACAACGTGATGGTTCTGAACGTGACCGCCACACGGTGGAAGATTTTAGTTCGGAGCGCAGGCCCCAACTACATGGACCGCTAGCTAAAGGAACGGCTGTTCGCGAGATGGGCTTGCCTTGCCGAAGTGAACGCGAGAACAAAGGCCCGAGGCGGAAGCGAAGCGGCGCGGGATTTTCGGCCCGCCCGGCATTTGGGCGCATGCGCTACCTGACACCATGAAGTAAAAAAATGAGCAATCGGCTGTGTGCAGTCGTGGTATTTGCATTTAAGAGGGATGAGACTCCCTTTTCTGATGATGGCGGCGTCCGGACTGTCCAGGGTTAACTTTGCGCGTCTGGAGCAGTGCAACTCGTTAGTGTTCGAGGCGAGAGGGGGTTCTTAGGCGGCGCGGCCTGGGGCCGCGCCGGGGAGTCGAATTAAAATAAGCCAAAGTGATATCTTTTCTGCATTTAGATGATTTTTGCGTGTAATTATTATGTGGATTGGTCTCACAATGAAGTGTTTCCATCCGATTTTCAATTATGGATAAATTAAAAAATGTGATTCTTATTGTGTGGAACAAGGTCCAAAGGACTTGGGTTCCTATTGTCTGTCTTGTGTTGGTGTTCTGTGTGAGTGTCCATTCGTCCCACGAAACGATTTCGAAATCTGACCATGGGGGGACAAATCACACTCACGAAGAAACCCACCCCGCCGTTCGGTTCCCAATATCGGTCCCGGTGAGTGGAAGTTACCTTTCTTCTTGGGTCGGAGGTTCCCTTCCGTTGAATTACCCAAGTGGGGTGAGTTGAACGGTTAGGTAACAGACCGTCCTTGGGCTGGGACTAAACCGAGGGGAAGAGGAGGGAAGTCCAGCTCGGGGTTGGGTCTCAGTGTGCAAGAAAACGGCCGGGGCTGGCGCGACGAGGGGGCAGGGGAGCGGTGATGAAAGCGGGGAATTAACAAAGGAGTGTTTAGGCGGCTGCCGCGAGAACCCGGAGACATTCAATCCAAGCGACAAGGTTCGTCTGCGCCGATTTCTTGTCGGAGAGCTCCTTTTCCTGGTGAGCGATGAATGAATTTCGAAAATCATAAACGCGCTGGACGTGCTCCAGCATGTTCCTTGCTCCGGCGACCTTGAATCGAGCGCGGAGGGCGTCAAAGACTCCTCCCAGTTTCGCGTTGTCGTTTAGCGCAAAATCAAGGGCCGTTCGGAGAAGGCCAAGGGGCATGATGCCGTTACCAAATACAAGCGTGCGCTTTAGGTTTTGGGCAGTGCTTTCGTAGTGGCGGCGTTTTCCGCCGTCCATAGCGGGCGGAAGGTAAACATCAAACCAAGCCTTCTGCGCTGGAACACCTGGCGGCATGTCTTGCCCCAAACGGCGCGTAAGAAGGCCTTTGGCGGCTTCATCGAGGGAGCCGAGGAGCCCTGTAAACACCGGGGCGTAATTAATGCCTTCTTTGTTTTCGAGGAATCGAAAAAGCATCGTGCCTTGCTCCACGGCCTTTCGGTAACGCGGCGGCAAGGCGTCGAGCGTTGCCTGGGGGACAAGAGCCGGAACTTCGGGCCTTTTCTCGTCGCCCTCTGAGAGGGCTTTGAAAAGGGTGAGCTGGCCGGAGTCTTCTGGTTCTGAGAGGAGATTTTGAAGAGCGGGCCGACAGGTGTCGGCAAGCTCGCGGATGGCTGCCCCCCGCGTCCGCTCGAATACACCTTGAGGAATGTAGAGGTATTCCCAGGTGCAAGTCTTGGTGCTTGCCGCTTCGCACCAGGCGATGGCGGCGCGGGCCTTTCGCGGAACGTCCCGGTCTTCACGGCCTTTGGTCTCCACCAGGTAGTAATGGCCCGCCGAGGTGCGGACAAAAAAGTCGGCGGTGTAAAAGGCAAGGTTGCCCGACGTTCCGAAGTAATCAACGCGAAGGCACTGCGGGCCTGCATTTTTCGCGAATGCGGCTACGTCTTGCGCTTGGTCTGCAAATTTTGTGAAGGCAACTTCAAGCTCTCGGTTGCATGGCACCAGGTTGAAGAGGGTTTTCTTTGCTTCAAGCGTTGGGCGGCGCTCGTTGTGGGTGACTTGATACGGTTTCCACTTGGAAAGTTTTACGGGGTTCCCGGCAGGCGCGCGCTCTTCGATGGAACTTGTTCGCGAGCGGATGAGCGGGACGAAGACGCCCCGAATGTGTTCGGCAACGTCGGAGTTTCCAAGGCGAGTCACGAGCCTTTGGTCAAAGAGGGTCGTCTTCTGCTCGAAGAGAATTTCTTCCAGGAACGTCTGGATTAAGGGCGAAAGCGTGGCGTGCAGGCCTCGGAGTTTGCAGATTTGCTCAAGCTGCTGAACGAAATAAGAGACCGCTCCAACTCCGCTTTCAAGGAGCGGGATGTGAATCTTCATCTTCTCCACGATTTCGCCGGTGAAGAGGTGCTTCCCCTCGTAGTCGAGTTCTGTCTTGGCCTCTTTGCCGAGGGGGAGCGGCTTGTATTGGGAAAAGGCCTTTTTTACGTCTGCGATTGTGAGGCCTTCGAGCTTTGGGAGAATCCGGTGGGCCTGGGTGAGCGCTGGAAGCGTTACTTCCAAGGTCTTAAAATCTTTCCTCGCCTCGTCGGGGTAAATTGAAACGGTCGTCGAAGGGACACGTTCAATTTCAGTTATCTCGATTGGCAAGCCCTCTTGGGCGAGCTGCTCCTCGTAGAGGGAAGCGAAGGCCGGGTGCTCGACTACGGTCAAAAGCTCGTTTGCGCCCTGCTTTCCTGGAGGCGTCATTCGTCGAAGGCCGCGCCCGAGGGTCTGCTCGGGGAGAATGGCGGCTTTCGAGGAATAGGGTCGAAGCGGGACGATGGTCGTCACGTTTCGCACGTCCCAGCCCTCGCGGAGCATTAGGACTGAAACGATGCACGCGTATTGCGTGCTGTTGTTGTCGAGGTTTCGGCTAAGCTCACGGAGAGCTTTCAGGTCCTCGTCGCTAATCTCCTTGTCGCTCTCAACGAATTCGAGCTTTGCGCTTGGGCCGCGTCCAACCTTTTTGACCGAGCCCTTGAGGTTCGTGTGCAGGTTGATGGTTTTACCGTTCAAGTCCTTAAACGCCTGGTCAGTGTTGAGGCGCTGCGTGATTTGGTCGGCGCTCTCCGTGTTTTCACACATGACAAAGAGGAGGGCCTTTTTGCCGCTCTTCTCCCACTCGTCGCGGCTTTTCTTCCAGCGCTCATATCCAAGGCGCAAGTGGCGGTCGAATTGGTAAGCGGCATTGTCGCTGGGCTCCTCGGTGAGCGTCTGGTCGCATTTTCCGATAAGCGGAGTTTTGACGATTCCGCCGTCTACGGCTTCGCCAAGCGGGGTATCGCAAACGATGTGCTTAAAGAGCTGGCCCTTGTTGTCCTTCGGGGTGGCGCTGAAATCGAGTTGCGTTACGAGTCCTCCGCCAGTGCGCGATTTTATGGTTTCGTGCAAAAACTGAATCGCTTCGTTCCACGCGGAATCGGGGTCCCAGACGTGGTGAGCCTCATCATTAAGGACCATGACGCGCTGGTGCGACGTGATGCGGTCGCGAAGTGCGGCGGCGGTGTCTAGCGCCTTCGCCTTCGAAACGGGCGGTCCCATGAAATCGTAGGTGTCAGCGTCTTTGGTCTTCCGTTTTCCGTTGTCGTAAAGCCGGTGAATGTTCGTGAGGTAAAGGACTCCACCGGTCGCGGCTCCGCTTGCTTCGTCCTGCAGGACAACGCTCATGTTCCAATCACCACGCCACTCGGATGGAATGAGCGGGTCGGCGTCGAAAATCCGGCCGTTTCCGAAATCCTCTTTCAGGCGTTCGTAAACGGTGAGGTTCGGAGCGATGAGCACGAAGTGTTTTGCCATGGGAGAGTCTGACTCTCGGAGGGCGTGAAAGTAGCTCCAGACCACGGCCAGGCTCATGCACTTCGTTTTTCCGGCACCGGTCGCGAGCTTAAGGGCGTAGCGTGTCCAGGAATCTTCCTCTTCGGTGATACCGAGGGCCGCAATTTGAGCGTCTTGCCCTCCAAACTCAGCGATGAGCTGGGAAAGGCAGTCGAGCTTTCGGACCTCTTTCAAAAAAATCAGGGTCTCGATGGCTTCGCGCTGGCAGAAGTAATAACGGAAGGAAAATTCTTCTCCCGCTGGCGTCTGCATCCGGTGGGGGCGTTCAAACCAAAACGCAAGGAGCTGGCGTGATGTGTCGCTTGCTCCAAGGTAGTAGTTTTCACGCCACTGCTTTACCTCGGCGCGGAGATTCTGGACAATTGCGACCGGGGAGGGGCGGCGGTTATTGACGACGATTGCAGGTTTCCCGCGCTCCGGATTTCGATTGCGGTGTGCGCGTGGTTCTTCCCAAGGCTCAAAGAGAGGCTCCAGAGCTGTGGCGTTGAGTAAGGTTCTTCCGCCTGCGTCTTCGCTCATATCTTCACCTCGATTGCGATGCTTGTGTCACAGCCGAATGTGTCTACCACCTTGATGCAAAGGGTGTGCTTTCCGGTCTTCTCGTAAACGTGGCCTGCGTCGCTCACCGTTTTAAGG
>Ga0265334_10001637_pt1 | contig 10747 bp, 12 predicted proteins | sample 42023metaG_FD_192442 | JGI IMG/M metagenome (GOLD analysis project Ga0265334, IMG submission 192442) | Rhizosphere microbial communities from Carex aquatilis grown in University of Washington, Seatle, WA, United States - 4-20-23 metaG | ecosystem: Host-associated > Plants > Roots > Rhizosphere...
GACGGCACTTTGCTGCACGTCACCGCCGTCAAGGGCGTGGTCGACACCAAGACGCATGTGTTCGAAGTCTCGGGTGGAATGCGCATGCTGTCGATGAACGGCTATGATGCGCGCACCGAATCCGCGGTTGCCGACCTCAAGGCCGGAACCGTCCATGGCGAGCACGGCATCGAGGCGGACGGGAGCTTCGGCCGCATCACGGCGCAGCGTTTCGCGCTCGACCGCGACACGCGCCGGCTTCGCTTCACCGGGAATGTCCACATGGTGCTGAACCCCAAGGCCATCGGGCCGCAGAGAGAGCCAGAGAGAGGAACTCTGCAATGAAACGATTTGGCGCCATCCTGTGCGCTCTCTCCATCGTCGCGATTGCGGCGGGCAGCGCCGTTGCCGCCCCCGCTCCGGCCCGCCGGCCTGTCGCTCCTGCGGGTCTGGATTCCAATGCTCCGATCGCGGTGAACGCGGATTCGTTCCTGGCCGATCTCAACGGAGAGACGGGCACATATACCGGCAACGTCATCGTCAGCCAGGGCGCGGTGCGTCTGCATGCCGATGAGGTGAAGGTCACCGCACCCAATGGCCGCGCCTCCAAAATGGAAGCCCAGGGCCACGTCATCGTGGATTCGCCCTCGGGTCAGGCCGTGGGCGACAACGGCATCTACGATGTGCCCTCGCAGATACTCCACCTGAACGGCCATGTCGTGCTGACCAAAGAGCAGAACGTCATGCGCGGGCAGGCGCTCGAAGTCTCGATGGCGACCGGAATCGCGCGGCTGACGGCCGGTGGCGAGCCCGCCGCACCGGGACAGCCGGTCCAGCCGCCGGGCCGCGTGCAGGGCCTGTTCATTCCGGCGCAGCGGGCGGGCGCCGCCGCGCCTGCAGGCGTAAGCACGCAAAGACCTTAGGTTCATGCAATTTTAAGCTAACAGAAGCAAAATCCGGGCCAAATGAACGACAACATCACATCGATTGACCTTCGCGACGGGACCGTGCGCCCGCCGCCGCGCCTCATCGAGGGCTTCCAGGGCCTTGCGGTCACCCGTATCGGCAAGAGCTTCAAGAAGCGCCCGGTGGTGCGCGGGATCAGCCTGACGCTCCAACGGGGCGAGGTGGTGGGGCTCCTTGGTCCCAACGGCGCCGGCAAGACCACGATCTTCTATCTGATCACCGGCCTCATCCGCGCCGATTACGGCACCATCACGCTCGACGGCCACGACATCACGCGGCTGCCGATGTACCGGCGCGCGCGGCTGGGCATCGGCTACCTGCCGCAGGAAGCCTCGATCTTCCGCGGACTGACGGCGGAGGAGAATATCCGCGCCACTGCGGAGCTGGTGGAACCCGATTCGGCCCATTGCGCCGCGCTGGTGGACAGTCTCCTCGCTGAATTTTCCATCACCCATGTCGCACACACGCCCGCAATCGCGCTCTCCGGCGGCGAACGGCGGCGGGTAGAGATCGCCCGCGCGCTCGCCACCCATCCGGCCTACATCCTTCTGGACGAGCCATTCGCAGGCATCGACCCCATCGCCATCAACGACATCCGCGAGCTGGTGCGGCATCTGAAGGACCGCGGCATCGGCGTGCTGATCACCGATCACAATGTTCGCGAGGCGCTCGACATCATCGACCGCGCCTACATCATCCACGAGGGCCAGGTGCTGATGGAGGGCACCCCTGCCGACATCGTGGGCGACAAAGACGTCCGCCGGGTTTATCTCGGCGAGCGCTTTTCACTCTAGGGCCGGACAGGGGGAACGGCATCCATGGCGCTCACACAACGTCTCGAGCTGAAGCAAGGCCAGACGCTTGTCATGACGCCGCAATTGCAGCAGGCGATCAAGCTGCTGCAGCTTTCGAATCTGGAACTCGCCGATTACGTCGAGACCGAGCTCGAGAAAAACCCGCTGCTGGATCGCGAACATGCCGAAGCCGAAGCTCCGGCGCCGGAAGCGCCGGCCGAGCCCGCCGACGCCGCGCCTCTGGATAAGACGCTGAGCGAAGAGAATTTCGGCACCGCTGCCGATCTCGATGCGGGCCGTGACGATCTTTATACGGATGAAAGCCGCGCCGAACGGAACACGCCGAGTTCTTCCGATCCTCCGCTGGCCGACTGGTCGCGGACCGGTTCGGGCGGCGGCGATCTGGACGACGATTTCGAAGGCAGCCTGACGGCCGAAACCACGCTGAAAGGCCACATCGAATCGCAGCTCACGATCGCGGGGCTTCCGCCCCATCAGCGCTTCATCGCCGAGGTGCTGATCGAATCGCTGGACGAAGCGGGATATCTGCGCGCGGACCTTGCGGAAGTGGCCGAGCGGCTCGGCGCCTCGATCGAAGATTGCGAATCGACACTGGCCGTGCTGCAGGGCTTCGATCCGGCCGGCGTGTTCGCGCGCGATCTCGTCGAGTGCCTGTCGCTGCAGCTCAAGGAGCGCGACCGGCTGGACCCCGCCATGCAGACGCTGCTCAAGCGGCTCGATCTGGTGGCGCGGCGCGACCTCGCCGGGCTGTCGGCGCTCTGCGGTCTCGATCTCGCCGACATCACCGACATGATCGCGGAAATCCGCACGCTCAATCCGAAGCCTGGGCTCGCGTTCGGCGCGGAACCCGTGCAGCCGGTCGTGCCCGACGTTTATGTGCGGGAAAGCACAGACGGAACCTGGCATGTGGAGTTGAATTCCGACACGTTGCCGCGAGTCTTGGTTAACGCGCGTTATTACGCGGAAGTGAACCGCGGGGCGCGCTCGCGTGAGGACAAAACCTATTTGACCGATTGCCTGAACAGCGCCAATTGGCTGGTGAAAAGCCTGGAACAGCGGGCTCGCACCATCGTGAAAGTGGCGAGCGAGATCGTCCGCCAGCAGGATTCGTTCTTGACCAGCGGTGTGCGCCATTTGCGGCCCTTGAATCTCAGGCTGATCGCCGACGCCATCGGCATGCACGAATCGACCGTGTCGCGCGTCACCTCGAACAAGTATATGGCCACGCCCAGAGGTGTGTTCGAGCTGAAGTATTTCTTCACCTCGGCCATTCAATCTGCCAATGGCGGCGAAGCCCATTCGGCGGAGGCTGTACGGGACCGCATCAAGGAACTCGTGGAGAACGAAGCCGACGATGTCTTGTCTGATGACAGGATCGTCACCATTTTGAGCAATGATGGCATCGATATCGCCCGGCGGACGGTGGCAAAATATCGTGATGCGCTGCGTATCCCCTCCTCGGTGGAGAGGCGCCGTTTGAGGCAGTCGGAAACGTCGGCCGTTAAGTAATGGCCGCAGGTTGACAGAAGGGGGAGGCCGACACTATGGTCCGCGCCTTTTTTGAAAGAGGGGTGTCTCGCTCGCGTCTTGACGAGGGGCGGGTAAAACCAACCGCGGCCGGGACAGGCTTGCACCTTTCTCAGCCGGCGTAACACGACAGGACATCATGGAAATCGCCGATTTGCTTTCGCCGGACGCGGTCCTTTCGCATTTGAAGGCCACGAGCAAGAAGCAGGTGTTGCAGGAGCTGGCGCACAAGGCCGCTCTCCTCACCGGTCTTCCCGAACGGCGCATTTTCGAGACGCTGACCGAGCGCGAGAAGCTGGGTTCGACGGGCATGGGGCAGGGCATCGCCATTCCGCATGGGCGCGTGCCAGGCATCCAGAAGATGACGGGTTTGTTCGCGCAGCTCGATCATCCGGTGGACTTCGATTCCATGGACGATCAGCCAGTGGATCTGGTGTTTCTGCTGCTGGCGCCGGAAGGCGCGGGCGCCGATCATCTCAAAGCGCTTGCGCGCGTCTCGCGGCTGCTGCGCAATCAGGCCATGTGCGAGAAGCTGCGCGCAGCACCGCAGGCCGCAACGCTCTACGCACTGCTGACGGAACCCTCCGCGGCGCAGGCAGCGTAAGCCTTACCCGCGCCAAATTGGCCACCGGCGATCCTGACAGTCGCAAGGCCGGGCGGCTTCTGCTCGGCGGATTTCTGGCGCTCGCGATCTCGGTGGGAATCGGGAGGTTCTTTTGCACGCCGCTTTTGCCCTTGATGCAGCGCGAGGCGGGATTCGGGTCCGATATCGCCGGTCTGATCGCCGCGGTGAATCTCACTGGCTATCTGTTGGGCGCTCTGATCGCGGCGCTGATTCCGAAAGGGCGCGCGCGCGTCACCCTGTTCCGGGTTTCGCTGATTGTCAGCATCGCCACGACGTTTGCGACGGGGCTGACGGATTCGCTTGGTCTGTGGCTCGTCTTGCGCGGCCTTGGCGGACTTGCGAGCGCTTTTGTATTTCTGTTCGCGGCCAACATTGCCGTCGAAGCGCTGACGCCGGCGGGGCAGGGCGCGCGGGCCGGCTGGCTGTTCGGCGGCGTGGGCATCGGCATCGCATTGTCGGGCCTGATGGCAGGCAGGCTTGGACGCTTTCTGAACTGGGGCGAATTGTGGATGGCGGCGGGCGTGCTCTCTGCCCTGTTCGCGCCATTCATCTTGAGCACGGTGAAGGATACGGCGCTTGCGCCGAATCTTCGGAAGACGGCGCCGCGCCGTGTGCCGCGCCCGCTGCCGTTCTGGCCGCTCCTGGTCAATTACACATGCGAAGGCTTCGGCTATTCGATCGTCGCCACATTCATCGTGGCAATCGTCAAAGCCCGCCCGGGAATGGAGACGGTCGGCGATTGGGTGTGGGTGGTGGTCGGACTGGCCGGCCTGCCGAGCTGCATGTTCTGGTCATGGGTGGCGGAGCGCATCGGTTTCGCCACCGCGCTCGGGCTTGCCTATGTCATGCAGCTGGTTGCCATCCTGCTGCCGGCCATGACCGATGCCGCGATCCCTGCGCTGCTGTCGGCCGTGTTCTTCGGCGGCACCTTCATGGCCATAACGGCGCTTATCCTCGCGGTCGGCCGCGAGGGCGCAAAAGGAAAAGGCTTTGCCTTGCTGACGGCGGGATTTGGCGTAGGCCAGATAGCGGGCCCGCTGGTTGCGGGTTATCTCGCGGCGGGGCGAGCGGACTTCCACACTGCGCTCTTGTTGTCGGCGGGCGTGGTCTTCGTCGCGCTCCTGTTTCTCGCGCTTGCCGTGGCGCAAGCGCGAGCCATAAGCCCACTCAGTGGACGCTGACCGGAACGAAGTTGTTCTGAACCGCGGCGCTGTAGGCCGAGGCCCAATTGTCGGTGATCCCGAGCGTGGTGCCGTCCGCGGCATGGAGCGCGTAGAGCTTCACGTTCTCCGGCAGCTTGATCTCCGAGGGGATGACCAAGCCCATGGCCTTGGCGTCCGCCAGCGCGATCGGCTTGATATAGGCGAGGCGGTGGCCTTCGAACACGGGCGCCTTCATTTCTTCGAGATCCGGTGAGTCGTCGTCGTAGATTTCTTCTTCGCGTGTCATGGTAGCCTCCTATTCAGGTTTTATTTGTAACATCGCCGTGGTGAACCTCTGCTGAACGAATTGGTATATTACGTACAACGCTCTCCTGGCGCGGACGCTCCAATTCGATCGTCAGAAGCCCATGGCGGAGTTCGGCTCCCAGCACATCGATGCCCTCGGCGAGCACGAAACTGCGCTGGAACTGCCGGCTGGCGATGCCGCGATGGAGGAAGGTCTTGTCTTCAGGATCCGTCATGCGGCCGCGGACGACGAGCTGGTTGTCCTCCACATTCACGCTGAGGTCCTCCGCCCGGAAGCCAGCCACCGCCAGAATGATCCTGAGGCGGTTTTCTGCCGTGTGCTCAATGTTGTAGGGCGGGTAGGAGTCCGCTTTCTGAGTCCGTTCGAGCAGCTTTTCGATGTGCTCGAAGCCGAGCAGGAACGGACTGTTGAAGAAGGTCCGATTCATCGCCAAAGCCCCTCCTTTCAGCGGCTTTGCCAGCCCCCATCTGGGCGGCCGTTTACTTGAGAGAACGGCCCCCGAAGGGCACCGTTCAAGGAAAAATGTAGGATGTTTCCGATCCCAATCAAGATGTAGGCCCAGCGTGCATGGTTACGTGCATAGTTAATTGGCGCGCGGCTCGGGAACTCCTTGGTTTTGGGGCTGGATTTTGTGGCAATCGCGTGGCGGAAGGCGCGAAAGCAGTCTTGGCCGCTGAAAATCGGATTCAGGCTAGGCGAAAAGGTGGATTCCGGTCCGAACCAGCATGTAGGCCGCCACCGTGAGCACGACTCCGGCAAAGAGACGGTTCAACGCCTCTTTGCCGGTCGAAAGATGCACCGCGGCCCGCATGCCGAACAGGCCGCCGAACGCGCCGCCCAGGATGAACTCCGCTGCGACGATCCAATCGACATAGCCGGAGATTGCATAATTTACCGCGGTGGTGAGGCCGAACGCCCCGACCGAGAACAGCGATGAACCGATGGCGTTGAGGATCGGCATGCCGCTGCCGAGCATGATTCCCGGCACGATCAGGAAGCCGCCGCCGATGCCGAAGAAACCGGAGATCAGACCCGCCCCGAGTCCGAGCGCTGCCAACCGCACCGCGATGCGGCGGTTGAGCCTCACATGCTCGCCGCCTTCCGATTTGCGGGGACGAAGCATCGCGAGGGCGACCGCGATCATCACCAGAGCGAACAGAAACAGCAGGTTCTGGCCGGGCACCAATTTGCCGAGCGTGGAGCCCATAGCCGCGCCCAACGCGCCCGCCGCGCCGAACACGATGGCGCACGGCCAACGCACCGTACCCGCCCGCCAATGGCTGAAGAGATTGACGAACGCATTGATGGAAACGGCAAGCGCGCTGGTGCCGATGGCGATGTGGGCGTCCGTGACACCCACGACGTAAAGCAGCAATGGGACGGCCAGGATCGAGCCGCCGCCGCCGATCAGTCCGAGCGAAAAGCCGACCACGCCGCCCGAGATCAGCGCCAAAATCGCCTGCAGAGAAATCAACTGCAGAGGAATCAACGCGCGGCCTGGGACGAAGCGTTTTGTGCGTCGATGATGGGCTTGAACGGCCCGAGCGTGTGCTGTTCCAGGCTGAATGTGTCGGCGAAGGGCGGGAACGGCGCATCCGCGGGCTTGCGCGCGCGGTTGGGATAGTCCGTATCCAGATGATCGCGGTGGGGCCGGGGCTGGCTGTTGATATAGGCGGCGACGTCCCAGGCGTCTTCCGCGGAAATGGCCGGCTTATCGTAATGGGTCCCGAAGGGCATGTTGGCGTGGATGAAGCTCGCCGACGCAATCACCCGGTGCATGCCCGCGCCATCGTTGAAACTATCGGGTCCCCAGAGCGGGGGATAGGCATAGCCTTTGGCCTCGCCGGGCGCTCCTTTTCTCTGGCCCTGGCCATCGGGCTGATGGCAGAGCGCGCAGTTCTTGTCGTAAACCTCCGCACCCCGCTTCGGGTCGGCCGCGCGCGCGAGCAGGGGCAGGTTGGGAGAGGCGCGGCCCTCGATGGATTTGCCGACCGGCACGTTGGTGCTGAGGAATTGGATGTAGGCGACCAGCGCCTTCATCTCCTTGCCGCCGATGGGAAGCTGGCGGCCGTTCATGCTCCGCTCCATGCAGCCTTCGATGCGCTCCTCCAGCGTTCGCACTTCGTCCTCGCGGCCGATATAGGTCGGGAAGACGCCGTAGACGCCGATCATGGGAATGGCGAATTTCTGCGTGCCGCCCTGCAGATGGCAGCTCTGGCAGGCGAGGTTGTTGCCGGCATAGCGCATGGCTTTGTCCGCCACTTCCGGCCCGACGACGCTGTAAGTCTCGTTGAACAGCTTACGGCCGTAGAGGACCGTGTCCCTCATGGCGCCCGGTGCAATCTGATCGGGATTGGGCTGCGGCCAGGGCTCGCCCGAGGGAGCCTGGGCCTCGACGGCCGCACTTGCACCTGCAAGCAACACCGCGCCGAGCGCGGCACTCACCATTCGCCGTTTCATTCAAATGCTCTCCCGGAGCCGTCAAATCATGTCACGTACGAGAATGCATAGCCCCGCTCTTGCGCGCGGTTGACCGCGACGATGCCCGCCGGCACCAGATGGGCGTTGGGTATCAGATTTTGTGCCAGTTCCTGGTAGATCGCGTTCGCATCGCCCTTGGTCTTGTCGGCGATCAGCCCGGCGATGAAATGAGTCGCCATATCGCACACCGCGAATCGGCCGCCCTGCTGGACAATCTTGTCGAGCGTGATGCCGAAATTCGGCAGCGCAAAGCCGTAATCGCCGGAATTGTAGATGTTCTTGGTCAGGGGCTGCTTGGTCTTGGGATCGGTGAATTCAAGCGCTTCCGACAAGCCCGGCCCGTATTTCGTCCAGATCGCATCCGTATACGCGAAGGGCGTCGAGAAATGCCGATAGACGATGACGACCGCGAGGTCGGCGGGTTCGAGATTGTAGCCGCTCTTGTTTGCGGCGAAGAAATTGTTGGCATAGCCGAGGGCGGCTCCCGCGGCCAAAGGCGTGGTGGTGTCGAAGACGAAGCGGTGCTTTGCGTTCGGCACCTCAAACCAGTCGTCGAGCGCGTGCGCGGCGGGTTGCCAGCCTGCGGTAGCGGCGGCCTCGGCGCGGCCAGGCAGCGCCGAGGCGGCGGCCGTGCTCAGGGCCGCGACCCCGAAGCCCATGCGCGAAAGAAAGGAACGACGTTCCAGCGGTAATCCGGAATCTGCTTCGGCCATCGGATACCCTCCCTGCCGGCTTGAGGACCTACGTTTTTATAGTTTACGGCGAAAGCCGTACAATTTCCACTTCAGGCTTGTAGATGCTGGCCGCCGCTTCTACCTTAGCGCGCCATTTTTAGGGAGAGCCCGATGTTCAAATCCATCCGCGCCGTTTTCGCGGTCGTCGCCTTGATGATCCCGGTTTTCCTTGCCGGTATGCACACCGCCCAATCGCAGAACACGCCCAAGCTGCACAAGATGGTCATCCAGGTTTCGCGCGAGGACGAAGAGGGCATGAACCTCGCAATCGGCAACGCGATGAACGCAAAGGCCCTTTACGACAAGCGCGGCGAACAGTTCCAGGTGGAGATCGTCGCCTATGGCCCCGGCATCACCATGTTCCGCGATGACAAATCGCCGGTGAAGGACCGCATCGAAGCCGTGAAGAAAGCGATTCCGGGCATCGTGCTCAGCATGTGCGGCAATGCGAAGGCCGCAGCCGAGAAGCGCGAAGGCCACGAGATTACGCCGCTTCCGGGCGTCGGCGTGGTTCCGGCCGGCATCGTGCGGGTGGCCGAGTTGCAGGAGCAGGGCTACGTCTATATCCGTCCGTGATCTCGGCCTGATTTGGGCCTGATTTTGGTAATTGCGCAGAGGCGGGCGGCCGCGATTGAGCGGAGCCCGCCTTTCGTGCGACTCTAGGCCCTGCACGTTTCGACACGCCGTGCGCGGGCGGCGGCTCCCATCGAGATGCGCCAATTCCACAACCAGACCGAAGGCACGCCCCTCGACAAGCGCCTGAAGGAAATGTGGACCCAGGTGGAGCAGGAGACCGGCGGAAAAATCCGGGTCCGGACGTTTGCCGAAAACGACAAGATTCCCGGCGGCGATCCGCAGGCCCGCGACATGCTGGTCTCGGGTGAACTCGAATTCTACACGCTCATGGGCGGCATCCTGGACGAGGTGGTGCCGATTGCCGACATCCAGGGTCTGCCGTTTGCGTTCCGCGACAGCCGGCAGGTCTATGCCGCGCTCGATGGCGACCTCGGCGATCTTCTGCGCCAGGACGCCATGGCCAAGGGCATTTATGCGCTGCCCAAGGCGTGCTTCGAGAATGGCTTCCGGCACATCACGAGTTCCACTCATCCCGTGCGCAGCGTGGCCGATCTTCGCGGTATGAAATTGCGGGTTCCGGCGAGCCAGATGTTCGTCGATTGCTTTAAATCGCTGGGGGCGGAGCCGGTTTCGATCAACACCAACAAGCTTTATGACGCGCTCAAGAGCGGCATGGTGGAGGGGCAGGAGAACCCGCTCGCCATCGTCGACGGATTCAAGCTCTATGAGGTGCAGCGTTACGTGAGCCTCACCGCGCATATGTGGTCGGGCTACAATCTGCTCGCCAACTTTGCGATGTGGCGGAAATTGCCCGGCGACGTGCGGGACGCGATCGAACGCAACGCCGTCAAATATGTGCGGCTGCAGCGGGCGGATAACTCGGCGCTGAACGCTTCTCTTCAGGATGCGCTCACCAAGCGAGGCATGATCTTCAATACGGCCGACACGTCGGGATTCCGCGCGCCGCTGGCCGATTTCTACAGCCGCTGGAAGGAGCGGCTGGGAGCCAAGGCCTGGGCCGCGCTGGAAGGTCACGTCGGCAAATTGGGCTGACCTCGGGCGCGCCTGCCCTCAAGTTTCCTTATCGCAATGTTCAAGGGTGGAACGCGCAGGCGCCCAGATACGTTCGTACAGCCGAACGGTTCCCACGGTTTTCCCAGGAGGCGAACATGACTGACGTGCATCATCCCGCTCCGACGGCTCTCTGGCCGGAATCGATCAGGGAACATTGGAAGCTGTTCCTGATCGAAGGAATTGTGCTGATCGTGCTCGGCGCGGCCGCGATTGTGGTCCCGGTGCTCGCCACATTGGCGGTCGCGATCTTTCTAGGTTGGCTGTTTCTGGTCGGCGGCATCGTGGGCGCTGCGACGACCCTGATGCACCGGCATGCGCCAGGCTTCTGGTGGTCCCTAGTCTCGGCCGCCGTCACGATCATCGCCGGCCTCGTACTCATCGGCTGGCCGATCGCCGGGGCGATTTCGCTCACCATCGTGCTTGCAGCCTATCTGGTGGCCGAAGGCATCGCCTCGATGATGTTCGCCTACGAACATCGGACTGCCATGCCGGGGCGATGG
>Ga0265334_10001638_pt1 | contig 10742 bp, 8 predicted proteins | sample 42023metaG_FD_192442 | JGI IMG/M metagenome (GOLD analysis project Ga0265334, IMG submission 192442) | Rhizosphere microbial communities from Carex aquatilis grown in University of Washington, Seatle, WA, United States - 4-20-23 metaG | ecosystem: Host-associated > Plants > Roots > Rhizosphere >...
CGGCGCGGACAACCCCGGTGGCAAGGGCTTCGACCAGATGTGTGACCCGACGTACACCGGTAACGCCCGCAACGGCAACAACGCCACGGGTGCCCTGCCGAACGCTCCGGTCTCCGGTGCCTGGTTCTCGGCCCAGTTCCAGCAGCTGATGGCCAACGCCTACCCAGCTCTGTGATCCACGGAACGGCCTGATCGGCCGGTCCGCCTGAACGACGGCAGCTCCGCCTGAACCACGACGGTTCGGCCTGAACCAGGCAGTACGGCGGTACCGCCTGCGGGTCTCCCGCGGGCGCGGCAGGACGGCAGTTCCCGGTGGGTCCGGGGCCCGGACACGAGTCCGGACCCCGGACCCACACCTGTGCTGGCCGTGTTCGCCCGGGCCCGCGCGGGTGTGGGGTCGACGAATGCCCCGTCCCTGCGTGGGGTCGGCGAATGCCCCGGGCCGCCGGGGAGTGCCTCCAGGGGAGACACCGGGACGACAGGTGGTGCCCAGGGCGCGCCGGGCCGGCGGAGGAGAGAGAGCCACCGGCCCGGCGCGGTCCTCAGTCGCCGGTGCGGAAGCGCTCCGCGGTCGCGGCGAAGGCGGCGATGGTCTCGTCGAGCACCTCCCGGCCGGGCCGGGCCCAGAGTTCCGCGTTGAACAGCTCCACCTCGACCGGTCCGCGGAACCCGGCGTTGGTCACTGCCGCCCAGAAACGGGTGAGCTCGATGCAGCCCTCGCCGGGCTGGACGCGTCCGGTGAGCGCCCCCTCGGGCAGCGGCGTCGTCCAGTCGGCGAGCTGGAAGGCCGCGATGTGCTCGCCTGCCTGCGCGATCCGCCGGTAGACGGTGTCGTCCCACCACAGGTGGTAGGTGTCGATCACCACGCCCACGGATCCGTCCGGGTGGTCCCGGGCGATGGCCAGGGCCTGTTCGAGGGTGCTGATCACGCAGCGGTCCGCGCAGAACATCGGGTGCAGCGGCTCGACGGCGAGGCGGACGCCCGCCTCCCGGGCCACCGGCGCCAGGCGGGCGATCGACTCGGCGATGTGGGCACGGGCACCGTCCAGGTCACGGCTGCCCGCCGGCAGCCCGCCCGAGACGAGCACGAGCACCGGGGCGCCCAGGACGTGCGCCTCCTCCACCGCCCGGCGGTTGTCGTCCCACCAGTGGTCCCGCTCGAAGAAGCCCCCCCGGCACAGCGTGCTCACCGCGAGGCCGGCCGTGCGCAACAGCTCCGCGGTACGGGCCAGGCCGTGGTCGGCGACCGGCTCGCGCCAGAGGCCGACCGTGGTCACGCCTGCCTCGAGACAGCCGGCCACGAGCTCCGGGACGGGCCAGCCCGTGGCGGTGGCCTGGTTGAAGGAGAACTCCGCCGGGACGGGGAGCTCAGCGCCCGGGGCGAGCTCACCGTCGGCGGGGAACACCGTGCCCGGGGCGAGCTCAGCGCCCGGGGTGAGTTCGGGCAGCGGGATCGCGGTCACGCGGGCACCTCCACCCGGCGGTGTTCCTGCGCGGAGCGCAGGGCGAGTTCGGCCACCTGCACCCCGCGCGCCCCGGACTCGAAGTCCCAGGGGAACTCCGCACCGTCGACGATGTGCCGCAGGAAGGCCTCCCACTGCTCGCGGAAACCGTTGGCCCAGCGCGCGTTGTCGGGCACCGGGGTCCACTGGCCCCGGAACGGCTCCGTGGTGGGTTCGTCGGGGTCCCAGACCGCCCGCGGGGTGATCGCCCGGGGCTGCACGCGGCAGCCGAACAGCCCCGCGACCGCACTACCGTGCGTCCCGTCCACCTGGAACTCGACCAGCTCGTCCCGGTCCACGCGCACGCACCAGGAGGAGTTGATCTGGGCGATGATGCGGTCCGGGAGCTCGAAGGTGGTGTAGGCCGCGTCGTCCGCGGTGGCCTCGTACGGGGCACCCGACTCGTCGACCCGTTGCGGGATGTGGGTCGCGGTGACGCACTGGACGGCGCTGACCCGTCCCGCGATCGCCTCGAGCAGGTAGTTCCAGTGCGGGACCATGTCGAGCACGATCCCGCCGCCGTCGGCACGGCGGTAGTTCCAGGAGGGCCGCTGGCCGGGCTGCCAGTCGCCCTCGAAGACCCAGTAGCCGAACTCCCCGCGCACGGAGAGGATCCGGCCGAAGAAGCCGCTCTCCACCAGGCGCAGGAGCTTGCGGATCCCGGGCAGGAAGAGCTTGTCCTGGACGACGCCGCTGCGCAGGCCCGCCGCCTGCACCGTGCGGGCCAGGTCGAAGGCCGAGGCGGCGTCCTCGGCCACGGGCTTCTCCGCGTAGATGTGCCGACCGGCCTCGACCGCCAGGCGCACCGCCTTCTCCCGCTGGGAGGTGACCTGGGCGTCGAAGTAGACCTCGACGTCCGGGCGGGCGAGGGCCTCGGCGAGATCGGTGGTCCAGGCCTCGAGGCCGTGTCGTTGCGCGATCGCGGCCAGCCGGTCGGCGTTGCGGCCCACCAGCACGGGCTCCGGCCAGATCAGGCTGCCGTCCGCGGCGGGGATCCCGCCGTCCTCGCGGATCGCCAGGAGCGATCGGACGAGGTGCTGCCGGTAGCCCATGCGACCGGTCACTCCGTTGACGATGATGCCCACCGATCTACGGGTCATGATAATGTCCTCCAAGGGAAAGCGCTTTCCAGTAGGGTAGGAGATCGGTGAGTCGATGGGCAAGGCGGCATCTTCCGGGCGCGCGGCTAGGCTGCCGAAATCGGTGTGCCGGCGAGCTCAGGGGTGCAGTCGGACGCCGGGTCGGTGCCGGATCGGGCGGGGGTCCCGGTCCCCGGAAGCCAAGGAGAGCGCGATGACGCAGCGCACGACGGCCACACCCACGGTGACCCTCTCGGACGTCGCGGCTCGGGCGGGGGTGTCCCTGGCCACCGCGTCCCGCGTGATCAACAACAGTGCCAAGCCGGTCGCACCGGAACTGCGCACCCGGGTGCTCTCGGCCGTGGAGGACCTGCACTACGTGCCGAACGTCCACGCGCAGAACCTCGCCCGGGCGCAGCGGACCGCGGTGGGCGTGATCGTGCACGATGTCTCGGACCCGTACTTCGCCGAGATCACCCGAGGGCTGCAGCGGGTGGCGGCCGCGCACGGTCGCCTGCTGCTGATCTGCAACAGCTACCGCGACCCCGAGCGGGAACTCGAGTACGTGGCTCTCCTGCGCGCCCAGCAGTGCCAGGCGCTGGTGCTGGCCGGCTCGGGGTACCACGACCCGCAGTTCGCCGAGCGCCTCGACGAACACCTGCGGGCGTTGGAGGCGATCGGCGTCCGGGTGAGCGCGATCGGACGGCACGACCTGCGCGGTGCCACCGTTCGCCCGGAGAACGAGGCCGGTGCCTTTGCCCTGGGGGAGCGCCTCTTCGCCACCGGGCACACCCGGGCGGGCGTGGTGGCCGGGCCCCGCATCCTCACCACGATCACCGACCGCCTGGCCGGACTCCGGCGGGCCGCGGAGCTGTGCGGGCGCGAACTGCCCGACGAGCAGGTGGTCTACGCGGACTTCAGCCGGGACGGCGGTGAGGCCGCCACCCACACCCTGCTGGACGCCGCCCCGGGGACGACCGCGGTGGTGGCGCTGAACGACGCGATGGCGGTGGGGGTGCTCGCGGCGGCCCGAGCCCGCGGTCTGCGGGTGCCCGAGGAACTGTCGGTGCTCGGGTTCGACGACATGCCGATCGCCCGCGACGTCACCCCGGCCCTGACCACGGTGCGGTTGCCGCTGGTGGAGATGGGCGAGCGGGCGATGACCCTGGTCCTGTCCGAGGACGCGGACTCGGGCCACGACGAGACGGTCCCGGCCACGGTGGTGTGGCGGGACAGCTGTGCGCCCCCGAGGCGTATGCCGTGAGCGCCCGGTCCCGGGCGACCGACCTGGGCCGAGGCGGCACCTCACGGGGGTGACGGATCCGCACGAGTATCGGGAGGACCTCTATGAACGGCACAGGCGGCCCCGGGGAGCACCCGGTGATCGCTGCAGGACCGGCGGCCCACGGGCCCGGCACGGGACGGGACGAGGTGCTCGCCGTCCTGGGGAGCGAGCGTCTGCTGCCGGTGGTCGTGCTGGAAGACGCCGCCCGGGCGATGCCCCTGGCGCAGGCACTCGTCGCCGGTGGGCTGCACACCATCGAGGTGACCTTCCGGACGGCTGCGGCCGAGGACGCGATCCGCGCCGTGGCCGGACTGCCCGGACTGCTGGTGGGCGCGGGTACGGTGCGCACTCCCGAGCAGGTCGAGCGGGCGGTGGCTGCCGGAGCGCGCTTCGTGGTCAGCCCCGGCCTGAGCCTGCCCGTGGTGCGGCGGTGCCGCGAACTCGGGGTACCGACCTTCCCGGGCGTGGCGACACCGACCGAGATCCAGCGGGCCACCGAGGAGGGCCTGGACGTCCTCAAGCTCTTCCCGGCCGGACAGCTGGGTGGAGCCAGGGCGACCGCGGCACTCGCCGCGCCCTTCGCGGAGGTGCGGTTCGTGCCGACCGGCGGGGTGAGCCAGACCGACCTCGCCGACTACCTGCGGCTGCCGTCGGTGCTCGCGGTCGGGGGCACCTGGATGGTCGCGGCCGACCTGGTCCGGGCCGGCGACTGGGCTGAGATCACCCGGCGCACTGCCGAGGCGGTGGCGCTGGTCCGGGGCGCGGGGTCCTCGGCGGGCAGCCGCACCGCGGCGGAGGTGCGGCCGTGAGCGCGTCGTCCCTGGTACTGCGTCCGCGCACGGAGTGTCGCTACGACCTGGTGAGCCTGGGCGAGGTGATGCTCCGGCTGGATCCGGGCGAGGGGCGCATCCGCACCGCACGGTCCCTGCGCGTGTGGGAGGGCGGTGGCGAGTACAACGTCGCCCGCGGGCTGCGCCGGTGCTTCGGTTGGCGTACCGGGCTGGTCTCCGCCTTCGCAGACAACGAGGTGGGCCGCCTGCTGGAGGACCTGATCCTGCAGGGCGGCGTGGACACGGAGTTCGTGCGGTGGCTGCCCTACGACGGGATCGGGCGCACGGTCCGCAACGGGCTCAACTTCACCGAGCGGGGATTCGGGGTGCGCGGGGCCGTCGGCGTCTCGGATCGCGGTCACACCGCGGCCGCCCAACTGCGACCCGAGGACGTCGACTGGGACCGCCTCTTCGGAGAGCTCGGGGTGCGGTGGTTCCACACCGGTGGGATCTACGCGGGGCTGTCCGGGACGACGGCCGAGGTGGTGGAGGCGGCCATGGCCTCCGCGCAGGCCCACGGCACGGTGATCTCCTACGACCTCAACTACCGCCCGAGCATCTGGGCGAGCGTGGGTGGGCAGGCGCAGGCCCGCGAGGTGAACCGGAAGCTCGCCGGGTACGTGGACGTGATGATCGGCAACGAGGAGGACTTCACGGCAGCGCTCGGGTTCGAGGTGCCGGACACCGCGCCCGATCTGACGTCGCTGTCCACGGACAGCTTCGCCCGCATGATCGAGGACGTCGTGGCCGCCTATCCGCACCTGGCGGTGGTCGCGACCACGTTGCGCGCGGTGCGCACGGCCACCGTGAACGACTGGGGCGCGGTCGCCTGGAGCCAGGGCCGGCTGGTCACCGCGACGCACCGGCCCGGGCTGGAGATCCTCGACCGGGTCGGCGGCGGGGACAGCTTCGCCTCCGGCTTGATCTACGGACTGGTCGAGTTCGGGGACCTGCAGACCGCGGTGGAGTACGGCGCCGCGCACGGCGCCCTGGCCATGACCACGCCCGGGGACACCTCGATGGCGACCCTGGCCGAGGTGCGTCGGCTCGTCGAGGGAGGTGGCGCCCGTGTGCAGCGCTGAGGCCGCAGGGCGCGACCACGAGGAGGTCTGGTCGTGATCGACGTCGAACGGGAGGTTTCCGCGGGGGAACTGGCCCCGCGGATCGCCCGGATGTGGGAACTGTCGGCGGACAAGCTCGACTCCCTGGCCGCCCGCCTCGACGAGCTGCCCGGTGCCGCCGTGTTCACCGTGGACGGCCGGTACACCAGCCGCGGTTGGACCGAGTGGACGCAGGGGTTCTTCTGCGGTTCGGCCCTGCTGCAGTTCGACACCACCGGCGAGAAGCGCTTCCTCGACCTGGGCCGCACCGCCACCTTGCAGCGGATGCCCGGCCACCTCACCCACACCGGGGTGCACGACCACGGGTTCACCGTGGTGAGCAGCTTCGGGGCCCTGCTGCGGCTGATGACCGAGGGTCGCATCGCGGAGGACCCGTGGCAGCGCACCGCCTACGAGCTGGCCCTGCGCTGCTCGGGCGCGGTCCAGGCCGCACGGTGGACCGACCTGGGCAACGGCGAAGGGTTCATCCACTCCTTCAACGGCGCGCACTCCCTCTTCGCGGACACCCTGCGCACCCTGCGCTCGCTGGCGATCGCCCACCTGCTCGGCCAGGCGCTGCTCGGCGAGGGTGACCGGCGGATCAGCCTGCTGGGGCGACTGCTCGCGCACGCACGCACCACCGCGCGCTGCACCGTGTTCTACGGCGAGGGCCGGGACGGCTACGACGTCCGGGGGCGGGTGGCGCACGAGAGCCTGTTCAACGTCGCGGACGGCGCCTACCGCTGCCCGTCGACCCAGCAGGGCTACTCGCCGTTCAGCACCTGGACGCGCGGGCTGGCCTGGGTGGTCTGCGGCTACGCCGAGCTGCTGGAGTTCCTCGACGTCCTGCCCGACCACGAGCTCGAGCCCTTCGGGGGACGGGCCACGGTGACCGACCAGCTCCTGCGGCCCGCGCTGGCCACCGCCGACTTCTACCTGGCGAACACCCCGACCTGCGGCGTGCCCTACTGGGACACCGGGGCGCCGGGCCTCGCCGGCCTCGGTGATTACCTGGATCGCCCGGCCGACCCCTTCAATGATCGTGAGCCGGTGGACAGTTCTGCGGCCGCGGTCGCCGCCCAGGGGCTCCTGCGCCTGGCGCAGGTGCTCGGGGAACGCGACCCGGGTCCGCGCTACCGGCGGGCGGGTCTGCGGGTGCTGGCCACCCTGCTGGACGAGCCCTACCTGAGCACCGACCCGGCACATGAGGGACTGCTGCTCCACGGCATCTACCACTGGCCCAACCGCTGGGACCACGTCGCTCCCGGACGCCGGGTGGCCTGCGGCGAGTCGGTGCTCTGGGGGGACCACCACCTGCGCGAGCTCGCCCTGTACGTGCAGCGGCAGCTGGCCGGCGGCCCGTACCTGGCGTTCCACCACGTGCGGGTGGACCCCGAACACGCGGGCGCGGATCGTGCGCAGGTGGATCTCGGTCACGTGGGCACGGGTCCGGGTCGTGCGCAGGTGGATCTCGATCACGGACGGGTCGAGGACAGCGCGACCCTGGCGGTCCTGGACCCGGCGGACCGGACAGGAACACCGGCATGAGCGCGGACGTCCCCGCCGTGCCGACACCTCCTGCCGTCTCGTCGTCCCCCACCGTCTCGTCCCCCACCGCCTCGTCGCGCACCAGCCTCTCGTCCCCGACCGGCGGAGCGGGGGATGTCGCCCTGGTCACCGGTGGCACCCGCGGGATCGGTCTCGGCATCGTCGAGGCGCTGCTGCGCGAGGGCTGGGCGGTGGCGACCTGCGGGCGGCGCCCGCGGGACGAGGTGCGGCCCCTGCTCGAACGGCTCCGTGCGGACGGCGCCCGGGTGCACTACGTGCCGGCGGACATCGCCGAGGACGCCGACCGGGAACAACTGCTCGCCGAGGTGAAGGCCGAGCTGGGGCCGATGCGGCTGCTCGTGAACAACGCCGGGGTGGCACCGCGCGAGCGACGGGACCTGTTGGAGGCCACCCGGGACAGCTACGACCGGGTGATGTCGACGAACCTTGCCGGACCGTACTTCCTGACCCAGGCCGTGGCCCGGGATCTGGTCGCTCGGTGCGAGCACGTCCCCGACGCCCGGGCCGCGATCGTCTTCATCACCTCGGTCTCGGCGACCCTGGCCTCCCCGGAACGTGGGGAGTACTGCCTGTCCAAGGCGGGACTCGCGATGGCCGCCCAGCTGTGGGCCGTGCGGCTGTCCGGGTACGGCATCCCGGTGTACGAGGTGCGTCCCGGGGTCATCCGCACGGACATGACCAGCGGTGTCGTCGAGCGGTACGACCGGTTGATCGCCGACGGGTTGATCCCCCAGGGACGCTGGGGACTGCCCGAGGACGTGGGTCGGGTGGTGGCCGCGCTGGCCCGGGGGGATCTCGCCTACTCGACCGGGCAGGTGGTCATGGTGGACGGCGGACTGAGCCTCGGACGGTTGTAGCCGACCCCGGGCGCCACGGTGGACCCCGGAGGTCGCGGCGGACGGACGCCGTCCGCCGCGACCGCGACGCTGTCGGCGCTACGGCGGGGCAGGACGAAGCTCAAGGGCGTGGACGGCGGTACCGATCCCATGGACATGGATCTCGACGTCGCTGCCGGTACGACGGAGCGTTGGGTGGGTGTCGGCCGGAGCATGGCCGGCGACGGGTATCAGGCCGGCGCAGAAGCGGCGGCGGAGGCGCAGGCGACGCAGGCGGGCAGCGATGCCCCGTCGACCAAGCTGCTGATCGTCTTCATCTCGACCCTCCATGACGCGGAGGCCGTGCTGGACGGCATCTGCTCGGTGACCCCTGATGACGTGCTCGTCGTCGGAGCGACGTCCATGGGAGAGATCGCCCGCGGCGGACCCGGGTTGGAGACCATGGGCGTAGGGGCCGCGGTCGTGGCGATGGCGCTGGGCGGCACGGGATTCTCGGCCAGCTCCTGCGTGGTCCGGGATGCGAGCGTCGATCGTCGTCAGGCCGGAGTGGCGGCGTGCGCCGCGATGGCGGACATCGAGCTGCCGCACCAGGTCCTTCTCATGATCGCCGATGGATTGACCCGGGGACAGCACGAGGTGGTCCGCGGCGCCTACTCGGTGCTGGGAGCGTCGGTGCCGATCGTCGGCGGCTGCTCCGCGGACGACGTGAAGTACGAACTGACGTACCAGTTCCACGGCACCGGTGCCGGGGTGGAACGGCTGGAGGACTCGATCGTCGCGGTCGGGTTGGGATCGAGTGGACCGTTCGGAACCGGGATCGCCCACGGATGGGAGAAGCAGGGCGACGCGATGGTCGTCACCAGCAGCGTCGGGGGCGAGGTCTTCCGCATCGACGACGAACCGGCGCTGGATGTCTACCTGCGCCGGATCGGCGCCGATCGATCGCTGCTCGAGGACGACGAGAAGTTCCGGGCCGCGGCGTTCGACCACCCGCTCGGGCTGTCCCGGCGCAGCGCGGAGGACATCCGGGTGGTGCACAGCGCCGACCTCGAGAAGGGCTCCCTGCTCTGCCTTGCCGACATCCCGCAAGGCGCTCTGGTCTGGACGATGACGACGGACGCCGAGGCGTTGGTCGCCGCGGCCACGAGTTCGTGTGAGATGGCCGTCGATGGTCTGGACGGTGCCCCCGCCTTGGGCGTGCTGGTCTTCGACTGCGGTGCCCGCAAGCTCAGGCTGAGGGACAAGGACCTGGTCGCGGCGGAGCAGGCCGCGATCGCAGCCTCGACGGGAGACGCCCCGATCGCCGGGTTCTACACCTTCGGTGAGATCGCCCGGACCCGCGGTTCCCGCGGGATGCATCACCTGACCATCGTCGCCCTGGCCCTGGCCTGATCACTCCGGGCGCACACGGTGTCCTACCACTGGTCGATACATCAGCTGACGGAGTACCTCTTTGCCGTGAGCCGTCCGCAGGACCCGACGGAAGCGATCATGGTGGCTCTGGAGAGGGCCGTCGAAGCGCTGGACGCCGAGGTGGGCGCGGTCATCATCGACGGTGAGCTCCGCGGGAGCGTCGGGTTCGGACGGCAGGGCGTACCCGAGGAGTTCGCGTGGGCAGCCGAGGGCGGGGACGTCGTGCTGATCCCCGGGATCGGCCGAACGTACCTGGCCTGTGGCGAGCTCTCCACCGTGGCCGGCCGGGCCGACTCATCGTCCAAACGGATCATCGTGGGGCGGGTCGGTGAGGAATGCGCGGCCGAGGAACAGCAGATGCTCCAGGGCATGGCACTGGTTCTCGGGCTCGTCCTGCACAACGTGGAGACCCTGCAGCGGGAACGGTCCCGTCATCAGCTCGTCGAGACCCTGCTCGCGATCCAGCGGGCGATCTCCGCGCGCCGCCCGTTGCAGGAACTCCTCGACGCGATCACCGCCGGCGCCTCGGTCCTGCTCGGGGGCTGCCCGATCGCATTGCTTCTCATCGACCCATTGGTGCCCGGTGCGCTCGTGCCTGCCTCTGTGTTCGACTACCCCGATCTCGACGAGGCGACCGTGGCCATGGCACACCGGGTGATGGTCGTAGACGCCACCGCCCCCGGTGCACCCGTGTCCCACGACCAGACGGTCTTGGCCGAGCGGGTCGTGGTGAGCGGTGAGACTGCCGGCTGTCTCGTCGCTCGGTCGGACCGGGGCCGCGACGGTCGGCGTGACCATGGTGAACTGCTGACCGCCTTCGCCCAGCAGGTCAGCCTTGCCCTGACCGACGCTCGCGCCCTCGACGCCATCCGCGAGGCCTATCACGACTCGATCACCGGGCTGCCGAACCGGGTGCTGTTCCTGGAGCGGGTCGAACAGGCCCGGCGGACCGCGCTCGCCCAGGGGCACGATCTGACCGTTCTGTTCATCGACCTCGACCGGTTCAAGGCGGTGAACGACACCCTGGGTCACCGGATCGGTGACGACCTCCTCGCGGAGGTCGGTCGCCGGATCACCGCCTCGGCCCGCGCCGAGGACACCGCCGCCCGACTGGGCGGGGACGAGTTC
>Ga0265334_10001639_pt1 | contig 10737 bp, 9 predicted proteins | sample 42023metaG_FD_192442 | JGI IMG/M metagenome (GOLD analysis project Ga0265334, IMG submission 192442) | Rhizosphere microbial communities from Carex aquatilis grown in University of Washington, Seatle, WA, United States - 4-20-23 metaG | ecosystem: Host-associated > Plants > Roots > Rhizosphere >...
TGCCCCGGAGTCCTCGAGCAGGGCGAGCCAGGAGTCGTCCGCCACGCCGTCCGCGGGGTCCAGGGTGAGGAGCAGGTCGACCAAGCGCGGTTCGGCTCCGGCCAGCCGCACCAGGCCGGGGCGGCAGGAGACCCAGAACGCCCGGGACGCCTCGGCGGCACCGGGTGTCGAGAGCAGGTCGACGAGGAGATCGCGGTCGGTCTCCTCCCGTGGGAGGCCGGCGGTCCCGGCCAGGTGGAGGAGTTGGTCGACCATGCCGGCGTGGGGTGCCTGTCCCGCGGCCAGCGCGGCCAGGCACAGACGGCGGAACTCGCGGTAGGCGGCGTCGGGGACACGGACCCGGGCCAGGTACCGGCCCTGGCGCTGGAGGTCATGTCCGCGGAGTGCCGCGCGCGCGGCGAAGTGCTCGACGGTGGAGTCCTCCAGCGCGTCGTCGGGCAGGTCGTGCTCGGCGGCCACCCGGCGGGCCGCGCCGAAAAGGAGAGCCGCCTGCCGCCCGTGCCCGGCTCGCAGGAGGGTCCCGGCGCCCTCGTCCAGCAGCGGAGGTGCCCACTCCGGATGGATCGTCTCGAGGGCCTCCGCCACGGCGAGGTATCCGGTGCCGGCGGTTCCGGGACGGTCGGCGGCCAGCCGCTCGAGCTCACGCAGCCGGGGCACGAGGGCCAGGGCCTCGGCTGCGCTCGCGGGATCGTTGCGGCAGACCCAGTCGGGGAAGCGCCGGGGCGGGCGGCGGACGAGACCGAGGTCGTCGTGGGTGGTCACGAGGGTGAGTCCTGCCTCGGTGAGACGGGCGTCCTCGGCGAGTGCGTGTCCGACGGGCACGAGGCGCACCACCGTCTCGCCGTGGTGTCCTCGGGCGTCGTCGCCCCGGCGGCGGTACCGGCGCGCGGTGAGGACGTCCACGGCACCGTGCGGGGTCGTCGGGGTCCCTTCGGTGAGGATCCCGCCGAGGTCCAGGATCGTCCGGGGAGCCATCGGCGGTCGGGCCGGGCAGGTGGGCGAGCCGGAGCGCGGAGCGGGTGGGAGGGCGGTGATTGCGCAGGGCTGGGAGTCCTCGTCCGTACGCGCTCGTCGACGGACGGCGGTGGACAGACGCCGGCCCTCCGACCAGGCGATCGCCCCGAGAACCTCCGGGTCCAGGCGCCGTCCGGCCTCCCGCCAGACCGGTTCCGGCGCGTCGGAGCCGTCCGCCGACGGCTCGAGGGTGATCTCGAGCGCTCGACCGTCGTCGAACACCCGGACGGGACCGGGGACCGCCCAGTCCGCGGGGCCACGCCCGTGGTCGACGGGCCACGGCGGGCCCGCGGGGAGCAGCTGGGCCCGGGATCGATCCGACGGGCCGGAGCGGTCGCGGGCGACCCGGCGGGGGTAGATCTCCCGGAACACCTGGTCCACCAGCGGGCACGGACCCTGCTCCTCGACGAGTCGGCGGAACCTCGCGAGGTCCGGCAGCGCGAGGGGGTGCGGGACGGCCACGGCGGGGGGAGCGCACCAGCGGGGACGCCCGCTGGGCGAGATCAGGCGGAGTCCTCGGGTGGGGTCGACGTACGTGAGGACTCCGGGTTCTCGGGCGCGGGAGGCGCCGTCCGGTCCGGTGGGCAGCACCACCAGCCCGGCGAGGGTGGAACGCCAGACGGGATCCGCCCAGACCGCGGTCAGGACGCTTCGCGGGACCGGCAGGGAGAGCAGCATCCAGGTCTCGGCGTGAGTGCGGACGTCGGCCACGTGCCGGCGCCGGAATCGGTCCTGCGCCCGGTCGCCCACGTACGCCACCTCCCCCATGTCCGGATTGATCGGACGTAGCTACCTTAGGGCCGATCACCGACATCCTGGTTCTACCCCAGGAAAAGCCCCGGTAGTCGCAGAAGGTGCATTGAGGATGAACAGCATGTATCCAGCGGGGGCGCTGCGCATCCCGGCCTGTCCGGGATGTCACCGGTGCGGCGATGGCACCGGGCGGCTCGACCGGGGGCGGGTCGGTCGCTGTGTTCCTGGTCCGGGATGCGGGTTCTCGACCGGCCGCACGGTTCCTCGAGGGGAGCGGGCCGGGTCTGTGCCGTTCCCGGTCCGGGGTGCGAACTCTCAGCCGACCGCGCGGGGTACCGCGAAGGTCTCGAGTACGGCCCGGGCGGGGCGCAGGTCCCGCCACGCACCGCGGAACCGGAGGACGGCGACCGCGTTGGTCGGGAACTTGAGGGCGATCTGGTGGGCGCTCTGCGGATCGGATCCCTCGCCGGCGAGCCGGAGCGCACAGAGCGAGAGGGTCGGCTCGTGGCCGACGACCAACAGCGTGGTGGCCCGGTCCGGCGCCATGCGCACCAGCTGGTCGAGCTCGTCCGGTTCGGCGCCGTACAGACCGGGCTCGATCCGGGTCTCCGGCCGGGTGAGCAGGCGCGCGCTGACGATCTCCCAGGTCTGCACGGCGCGTACCGCGTCCGAGCAGAGGACCAGGTCCGGTGCGGGGCCCTCGGTGGCGAACCACTCCCCCGCGGCGCGGGCGTTGCGGCGGCCCCGGCCGAGCAGCGGTCGATCGTGGTCGGGCACCCCGTGCGGGTAGGCGGACTTGGCATGCCGGAGCAGCACGAGCCGCCGGTCGAGGGGCACCGAGATCACGGTGTCCTAGTCTGCCCGGTACCTGGCCACGACGGAGCAGGGGCCCGCCTCGTGGCCGAACTGTGACCGCCCACCGAGCCCGCGGCGGGGGTGCCGGCGCTCATGGTGACGGTGCCGGCGCTCATGGTGACGGTGCTCAGCCGATGGCGTGGCGCCCTCCGTCCACGTGCACGATCTCGCCGGTGGTGGCCGGGAACCAGTCGGACATCAGGGCGCAGCACGACCGTGCGGTGGGCTCGGGGTCCAGCAGATCCCAGCCCAGGGGCGAGCCCTCGGACCACTTCTCCTCGAAGACCTGGAACCCGGGGATGGCCTTGGCCGCAGTGGTCCGGATCGGCCCGGCCGCGACGAGGTTCACGCGCACGCCCTGGGGGCCCAGGTCACGGGCGAGGTAGCGGGCGGTGGACTCGAGAGCGCCCTTGGCCACACCCATCCAGTCGTAGACGGGCCAGGCCCGGCTCGCATCGAAGGTGAGCCCCACGATGGACGCGCCAGGACGGAGCAGGGGAAGGGTGGCCGCGCCCAGGGCCTTGAGCGAGTACGCCGAGACGTGGATCGCCGTGGCGACGTCCTCCCACGGCGTCCGTAGGAAGCCGCCGCCCAGCGCGCTTTGCGGGGCGAAGGCGATGGAGTGCAGGACCCCGTCGAGACCGTCCACGTGCTCGCGGATCCGCCCCGCGAGGGCGTCCAGGTCCGCGGTGGAGGTGACGTCGAGCTCGACGAGCGGTGCGGGCTTGGGCAACCGCCGGGCGATCGCCTGCGTGATCCGGGCCTGCCGACCGAACGACGTGAGCACCACCTCGGCGCCCTCGAGCATGCTCAGGCGCGCCACGTGGTAGGCGATCGAGGAGTCCGTGAGGACACCGGTGACCAGGAGGCGTTTTCCCTCGAGGAGTCCCATGGCTGTCGGTCACGCCTTTCGCTGTCCGGCCCGGGTGGCTCGCCCGGGACCACTTCCGCCAAGTCGGCGAGTTCGGGGAGGTGAACTGTGCCGCAGGCCGTGGTGCCGCGCCGTCGGGGCGTCCACCGCTGGGGTGCTCCGGTGGACCCTCCGGCGACCGTGCGGCGACACGGGTAGATCCTGCCAGGTGATCGCAGCATGAGGCAGACAACCCGGTCCCGCACCTCGAGCGGTGGTCAGTGCCCCATGCCGAGCCCGCCGTCGACGGGGATGACCGCACCGTTGATGTACGCGGCCGCGTCCGAGGCGAGGAAGCGGACGACGCCGGCGACCTCCTCGGGTGTGGCGAACCGCGCGGAGGGGATGGCCTTGAGGTATGCCTCCCGGCGCTCGGCGGGCAGCGCGGCGGTCATGTCGGTCTCGATGAAGCCGGGGCTGACCACGTTCGCGGTGATCCCCCGGCCGCCGAGCTCCCGCGCGGTGGAGCGCGCGAGCCCGACGAGGCCCGACTTGCTCGCCGCGTAGTTCACCTGACCGGCCGAACCGTAGAGGCCGACGACGCTGGAGATGAGCACGATGCGCCCGCGCCGTGCCCGGACCATGCCCTTCGCGGCCCGCCGGACGCAGCGGAACACCCCCACGAGGTTCGTCTCGAGTACGTCCGTGAAGTCGGCGTCGCTCATCCGCAGCAGCAGTTGGTCGCGCGTGACCCCCGCGTTGGCGACGAGGACCTCGACGGGCCCCTGGCGTTCCTCCACGGCGCTGAAGGCGGCGTCCACCGACGCCGTGTCGCGCACGTCGCAGAGCACTCCGGCCAGCCCTTCCGGGGGTTCGCCGGACCGGTGGGTGACCGTCACCGCGTCCCCGTCGGCGGCGATCGCCCGGGCGATCGCGAGTCCGATGCCCCGGTTCCCGCCGGTGACCAGCACGCTGCGCGCCATGGTGTGCCTTCCGTCTCGTGCGGGGTGTCGGCCGTGGCCGGAGCCGTCGTGGCGACCCCCGCGGGCAGGGCGCACGGTGTGGGATGCCGCGCGGCGCACGTCCGGCACCGGTGGACGGCACGGAGTGCCCGTCACCACGGCCTGTGCACGGTAGCGTTCTGGACGTGTGCGCGGATCAGGTTAGCGGCACGTCACTCCGACCGGGCCTGTGGCCCGTCGAGGGCCTGGCGGGCCGGTCCGGTGCGTGGTGGGGTGATGCGGTTCCGGGAGCCCGGTGGCCGTGGGGTGCAGGACCCAGGGGTGGGTGGTGAGCGACGTGGCCGACGAGGCGGGTCCCGGAGTGGATGAGACGTTCCGGGCGCTGCCGCTGTCCGGCTTGGCCGATGCGGCTCTGGAACGGGCGCGGGCCGCGGGCGCCGAGCATGCCGATCTTCGCGTGCAACGCATGCTCGAGACCGGGCTGAGTCTGCGGGACGCGCGCCTTGCCAGCTCCGACGACCGGGACGACCTGGGCCTGGCGGTGCGGGTGCTGGTGGACGGGGTCTGGGGTTTCGCGGCCGCGGGGTCGCTGACCCCCGAGGCGGCGGTCCGGGCGGCCGACGAGGCGGTGCAGTTGGCCCGTCTGTGCGCGCCCCTGGCCGCCGAGCGGGTCGAGCTCGCCGAGGAGCCGGTGCATCGCGACGCCGTGTGGGTCTCGGACTACCGGATCGATCCGTTCACGGTCCCCCGCGGTGAGCAGGTGGGGCTGCTCATCGACTGGTCGGCGCGGCTGCTGGAGGCGCCCGGGATCGACCACGTCGATGCCCGGGTGGGTCTGCTGAAGGAGCAGAAGTACTACGCCGACCTCGCGGGCACGGTGACCCTGCAGCAACGGGTGATGATCTCGCCGGATCTGACCGCGGTCGCCCTGACCGGCGAGGGGGCAGAGACCATGCGTACCCTGGCCCCGGCCACGGCGCGGGGCTGGGAGCTGATGCTCAGCGAGGGCCACGACTGGGAGGGCGAACTGGCGGAACTGCCGGAGCACCTCGCCGCCCGGGTGCGCGCCGTGAGCGTCGAGCCCGGGGTGTACGACCTGGTCATCGACCCCACCAACCTGTTCCTGACCGTGCACGAGTCGATCGGGCACGCCACCGAACTGGACCGGGCGTTGGGCTACGAGGCGGCCTATGCGGGTACGAGCTTCGCCACGCCCGACCGGTTGGGTGAGCTGCGGTACGGCAGCGAGTTGCTGACCGTGACCGGTGACCGCACCACCCCCCACGGTGGGGCGACGATCGGCTACGACGACGAGGGCGTGGCCACGGGCAGCTGGGACATCGTGCGGGACGGCGTGCTGGTCGGGTACCAGGTGGACCGGGCGATGGCTCGCCGGCAGGGCCTGGCCAGGTCCAACGGCTGCGCCTACGCGGACTCCGCGGGTCACGTGCCGGTGCAGCGGATGGCGAACGTGAGCGTGCGGCCGGATCCTGCGGGGCCCGACACGGCGGAGCTGATCGCCGGGGTCCAACACGGGATCTACGTCGTCGGCGACAAGTCGTGGTCGATCGACATGCAGCGGTACAACTTCCAGTTCACCGGGCAACGTTTCTACCGGATCACCGACGGCCGGTTGGGCGTGCAGCTCAAGGACGTCGCGTACCAGGCCTCCACCCCGGAGTTCTGGGCCTCGCTGACCCGCTTGGGCGGGCCTGGGACCTACTACCTGGGCGGGGCGGCGAACTGCGGAAAGGCGCAGCCGGGCCAGACGGCCTGGGTGAGCCACGGGGCGCCGAGCACGCTGTTCGAGAGGATCCGGGTGCTGAACACGAGGGCGGAGGCCGGGCGGTGACCGGCGAGGGACGTGCCCAGGAGATCGTCGAGCGCGGTCTCGCGGCGGCCGGAGGGTTGCCCTGCGCGGTGATCGTCGAGGATCGGTACACGGTCAACGTGCGGTGGGCCCTGACCGGGTTGACGACCAACGGGGCGACCCGCGGCCGCACCGTGACGGCGATCGTCGCGGCGCCGGTGCCCGGTGGCCTGGCCGTGGCCACGCTCAGCCGCGGTGGCGTGGGCGTCGAGGACGTGGCCGAGCTGGTCGGCCAGGTGCGGGTGGTCGCGGCGGGCGGGTCGGCCGCCGAGGACGCCGCGGAGCTGATGGACGGCGGGGTCAGCCCGGACTGGGACGAGCCTGCGGTGGAGACCGGGCCGTCCGCCCTGGCGCCGGTGACCGACGGACTGGCCCAGGTGCTCGCCCGGTCCCGGGCCCAGGGACGCGAGGCGTTCGGATTCGCCCTGCACGAGGTGTCCACCACCTGGCTGGGCACCAGCGCGGGCACGCGCCGTCGGCACGTGCAGCCGCGGGCCACGGCCGAGCTGAACGGCAAGTCGCACGAGCGGTCCCGTTCGGCCTGGGAAGGGCAGGCCCGGCAGGATCCCGCCGATCTCGACCTGCCGGCCATGGACGCCGAGGTGGCCGCCCGATTGGGGTGGCAGGGCCGCCGGTTCGAGATCACGCCCGGCCGGTACGACACCGTGCTGCCGCCCACGGCGGTGGCCGACCTGATGATCTACCTCTACTGGTCGGCGGACGCCCGGTCGGCGGCCGAGGGGCGCAGCGTCTTCTCGCGCCCCGGTGGCGGCACCCGGGTCGGGGACCGGCTGTCGCCCATGCCGTTGCGCCTGGCCAGCGATCCGGGAACCCCCGGGCTGAGCGCCGCCCCGCATGTGCTCACGGCCGCGAGCTCCCCCTTCGCCTCGGTCTTCGACAACGGATTGGCCACGACTCCCCAGGACTGGATCGCGGAGGGGGTGCTGCGGGCGCTGCCGAATTCCCGGCACACGGCGCGGTTGTCGGGGCTTCCGTTCACGCCGACCGTGGACAACCTGACCCTCAGCGCCCCGGACGGCGCCGGCGTGCCGGGTGCCCTCGTCGAGCAGCTCGATCGCGGGCTGCTGCTCACCTGCCTGTGGTACATCCGCGAGGTTGACCCGACGACGCTGCTGCTGACCGGACTGACCCGGGACGGGGTGTACCTCGTGGACGGCGGCGAGGTCGTGGGGGCAGTGAGCAACTTCCGGTTCAACGAGTCGCCGGTGGACCTGCTGGACCGGACGCGCGCGGTGAGCGCCAGCGAGATCACCTACAGCCGGGAGTGGGGCGAGTACTTCACCCGCACGGCCATGCCCGGCCTGCTGGTGGACGGCTTCAACATGTCGACGGCGTCGGAGGCGTCCTGAGCGGGCACCCCGAGCCCCGTGGGGGCATGCTGGCCCGGTGAGTCACGTGTGCCCGGAGGGCCAGGGCGGGATTGTCGCCCGGGACGGTGGACGCGACGGGCCGGCGGGCACCGGGCAGCCTGGTGACGTGCCCCGCGGCGACGTTCGGGGCACCGACGGACAGGTGCATCGGATCTCCGAGGCGCCGGTGGGACATGCGCTCGACCTGGAGTCCCGCATGCGCCGCTACCTCCTCTCCATGGCCCTGCGCACGGTCTGCGCCGTGCTCGCGGTGCTGACGGACGGGCCGGTGCGCTGGATCTGCGTGGCCGGGGCCGTGCTGCTGCCGTCGGTGGCCGTGCTCCTGGCCAACGCGGGGCGGGGAGGCTCCCGACGTCCTTCCCGAGAGGACACCCACGCGGGTAGCTGACCTCGGATGATGCCACCCTGTCACTTCCTCACGACTGGTGTTTCCGGGTGGTGATACCCCGGCTCAGGGCTTCCCTCGACGAGGATCCGTGGCATACTTGGTTACGCGCGTTCTGCATCCCCCGTCGGAACGCGCTTGGACGCCGGGCGGCATCCCCCGTGGCTGCCCGGCGTCCCCTTGTTTGTCATCGCCTCTTTGCGCAGGGCTGATTGCCGCTGGCCCCCGTTCGTCACGGCGTCCGTCCCGGTTCTCCCTCTTCCCCTCCCTCGCGCTGCCCTCGCGGCTGCGACCGCATGGGCGACGACCGGTGGCCGTCAAGAGGGTGGCCGGTTCTCGGAAGACGCCAGCTGGTTCTCGGCGGTGCCGGTCGGCCCCGCTCCTGACGGGCCGGGACGGGCGTGATCGGTGAGACTGTGGGGGTGTCGGGTGAGGCCGTGGCCACGGTGGACGGCGAGGAACCGGAGGCCCTGGAGGGTCCCGGCCTGGGAGCGTTGCTGCGGCCCCTGGCGGACCGTGAGGCGCTCCGTGCGGCGCCGCGGCTGTTCCTCGAGCGGGCCTGGGCCGCCGGCCTGGTGGGCACGGTGGCGCTCTCGGTGGTCTTCGTGCTGCTCGGGCAGTGGCAGTTCCACCGGTACGAGGGCAAGCTCACCCGCCGGGACAGGATCGTCGCCAACTACGACGCGCTGCCCCGCCCGCTGGGCCTGGTGCTGGCCTCGGCGCGGCAGGTGCTCTCCCCCGGACAGGAGTGGACCCCGGTGCGCGTCGCCGGGCAGTACGACGCGGACGGGATGCGTCTGGTCCGCAACCGTCCGTTGGACGGCAACACGGGCTACGAGGTCCTGGTGCCCCTCCGGCTGGGGGACGGCGGCCTGCTGGTCGTGGACCGGGGCTGGATCCCGGCCGGACGCACCGGGCGCGCCCCGGACCAGGTCCCGCCGGTCCCCGCCGGCTCTGTCGAGGTGGTCGCGCGGCTGCGGCCCGGGGAACCGGCCTCGGGCCGGGGAGCCCCTCCGGGCCAGGTGCAGCGAATCGACCTGACCGGGCTCGCCGGGGCGCTGCACGGTCCGGTGTACCGCGCCTACGGGGTCCTCGCCGTCGAGAGCCCCTCCCCTGCCGCCGCCCCGACCCTGCTGCCCCGGCCCTCGGTCGACCTGGGGCCGCACCTGAGCTACGCCGTCCAGTGGTGGGGATTCGCCGTGACGGCCTATTCCGTTCTGGGTGCGATGGCGGTACGCGAGGTCCAGGCACGCCGTCGCCGGGTGGAGGGCGGGGTCTCCTGACGGGTGCGGTCGGGCCGGTTTCGGCTGGTTCCGACCGCGTTTCCCGGGCAGGTCGGGACACAGGTAGTGGCAGGACACCACCGGATGGAGCATCGCGGACGAGCGCAGAATCACTACAGTAGGTGGTGGGAAAGCAACTCAGTGCCACTACCCCGTCGGGGTGACGGTGCGACCAGGCGGGACGTGCGGGACGTGCGGCAGCGCTCTCGATCCCCGGGCCATGCGTGCGGGCACGGCGCGGGGAACGGATCGCGGCTCCGGTCCTTCTCGGAGCGCGGGCAGGATGGGTTCATGGATCTCGGTCTCAGCGACCGCGTGTACGTGGTGACGGGAGCCTCCCGCGGGTTGGGCAGGGCCTGCGCCGAGCAGTTGGCGTCCGAGGGCTCGCGGCTGGTGCTGTGCGCCCGGGACGAGGAGGCGCTCATCGCGACCGCCACCGAGCTCGGTGGTCCGGAACGGGCTCTGCCCATTGCCGGGGACATCTCCGAGCCCGGGGTGGAGACCTGCCTCGTGGCGGCCGCCATGGCCCGGTTCGGTCGGTTGGACGGCGCGTTGATCAGCGTCGGCGGTCCCTCGCCGAGCAGCGTGATGGACACCGAGGACGGCGCCTGGCGGTTGGCCTTCGAGTCGCTGTTCATCGGGCCCATGAGACTCGCGCGTGGCGTCGGCAAGTTGGGCTCGCACGAGGGGGCCTCGATCGTCTTCGTGCTCTCGTCCTCGGTGCGTGAACCCATCGACGGTCTGGCCCTGTCCAACGGCATCCGGCCCGGTCTGGCCATGGCCGCCAAGTCCCTGGCGGACGAGCTGGGGCCGCGCAACATCCGGGTGAACGCGATCCTGCCCGGGCGCATCGACACCGGCCGGGTGCAGGAACTGGACGCCCTCGGTGGGCGGACCGAGGAGACCCGGCGCACGAACGAGTCGCGGATCCCGCTCGGTCGCTACGGCGAGCCCCTGGAATTCGCCCGCCCCGCGGTCTTCCTGCTGTCCCCGGCGGCCAGTTACGTCACCGGGACGGTGCTGTCCGTGGACGGCGGGGCCAGCCGCTCCTTCTGAGCCCCGTTCCCCGTCCGCGCGTCGTCCCCGTGCTGCCTGCCGTCCCCGCCCGGTACGTCGTCGGGAGCCTCGGTGCCGTCCCCGGGGGTGCTGCTGGCGTCCTCGGTGGCGAACTGGGTGCGGTGGAGGTCGGCGTAGAGCCCGCCCGCGGCGAGCAGCTCCTCGTGGGTGCCACGCTCGACGACCCGCCCCTCGTCGAGCACCGCGATGAGGTCCGCCGATCGGACGGTGGAGAGCCGGTGCGCGATCACGATCGCGGTGCGCCCGGCCAGGGTACGGGTGAGCGCCTGCTGGACGGCGAGTTCGGACTACGAGTCC
>Ga0265334_10001640_pt1 | contig 10732 bp, 7 predicted proteins | sample 42023metaG_FD_192442 | JGI IMG/M metagenome (GOLD analysis project Ga0265334, IMG submission 192442) | Rhizosphere microbial communities from Carex aquatilis grown in University of Washington, Seatle, WA, United States - 4-20-23 metaG | ecosystem: Host-associated > Plants > Roots > Rhizosphere >...
CGCCCCCACCGGCCGTGCGCAGCAGGAATCGCGCTCCGGCCTTCATTTCGTAGCGACCGGAGGCAAGGATTTCGCGTTCCTCGTTCGTGCCGAGTCCGATGACGAACCGCGCGCAGGCCCCGTCTTTGCCACCTGCCAATCCGCGGGGTGGAAATTTCGCCTTGTCGAAGCGGCGGATCACAGTCGCGTCTTCCAGCAGTTCATATTCGCGCAACAGGCTGACGCCGCCGCGCCAGCATCCGGCGCCGCCAGAATTCGGCGCGATGTCGAAGCGCGCGACCCGGCACGGATATTCAGATTCGAGAATCTCGATGGGCGTGATGTGCAGGTTGCTGAGATGCGTCGCGGTGCCGGATGTACCGTCATGGCCTGCGCCTCCGCCGTAGCCTGAGCCGATGATCTCGTATTGCATGGTTGACTGGCCGGGCCGCCCCTTGCGCCAGACGATGCTGAGCGCGCTGGACGATCCGGCATTGGCAATAGCGCGCTCCGGGTTGAAGCGGGCCATCGCTTCCAAAATCACGTCCACGAGCTTCAGATTCACCATCTGGTAATTGGAAACCGGCGCAGGCGGCTCGGCATTGGTCACTGTGCGCGGCGCGAGCGTTATGCGCACGCAATCACGCATGCCGTCATTGAATTGCAGCTTCGGATCGAGACAGCCGATCAGGCAGTAAAACACGCAAGCCTCGATCATGGAGGGCCGCAAGTTTACGGGGCCGCGCGCCTGCGGACCGCTGGCAGAAAAATCGAAATGCGCAACGCCGTCCTTGATCGTGACCGTGACGGCGAGCTTGACAGGTTTGTCTATATCCACCCCGTCGTTATCGAGGAAACCTTCGGCCGATGCCTCGCCCTCGGGCAAATGGCGGATGGCCGCTCGCAGTTCCTCGGCGGCCCCGGAGAGAATCGTAGCGAACGCGCCCACTACCGTTTCATCGCCAAACCGCGCGCAAAGTTCTTTCACGCGGACCGCCCCCATCTGCGTCACCGCGATTTGTGCGTTCATATCTCCGCGTACCAGTTCGGGCTGCCGGCTATTGGCGAGGATCAACCGCTCGATATCGGGAAGGAATTGCCCGGCACTCCACATTTTGATCGGAGGGATGAGGAGCCCCTCATGAAAGAGCTCCGTCGCGTTGGCCGATGTCGAGCCAGCGACCGTGCCGCCGATGTCTGCCTTGTGTGCAATGGAGCCGGAGAATCCGATGATTGCGCCCCCGGAAAAGATCGGCGCCACGAAGGCCATGTCGGAAACATGCGGCAGTCCGCCATCATAGGGGTGGTTCGAGACATACACGTCGCCGTCGTGAATGGCGGCGCCATAGGTCTTGAGAATGTGCCCCACGAGGTGGCGGTACACCGGCGCGTGGAAGAACATCGGGGGCGCCACGATCAGCCGTCCCTCGCGGTCCAGAATCACGCAGCTGAAATCGCGGGACTCGCGAATGATCGTGGAATAGCCGGAGCGATAGAAATGATAATGCATTTCATCGACGAGACTCGCGATCTTGTTGCGCAGGATCTGGACCGTGATGGCGTCCATGTCAGCGCCCTTTCGCAAGCACGAGATTGCGCCGGACATCCACGCGCGCGTCCCACCTTGGCGGTATGACGGTTGTCGCGTCGAACTGTTCGACAATCGCCGGTCCCGCGAGCGCCGTGCCGACGTCAAGCGCGTCGCGTTCGTAGATCGGCGCTTCGGTTGCCGATTGGCCGTCGAAATAGACCTTGCGCGCGCCCTTGCACGCGGTTTCCAGTGCTGCCGGGGATTGCGGGGTTTCTTCCTCCGGCGCCTCGTATTTCGGTACGGTGACGCGCAAGCGCAGCCGATAGCTCACCACCTCGACGGCGCGGTCCCTCGCCGCGTGGCCGTGCACTTGCGCATGACGTTCATCGAAACGGCTGCGCAACAGAAGGAGCGATTCCCCTGTCAGCCGCCCTCGATATAGACCTTCCAGGGACGTTCGCAGTTCGTAACCCTGGCCCGTGTAGCGGAGGTCGAACTCGCGCGTCAACACGGCATCGGCTTCATTCAACCGTTCCGCCCCAAGCTCCTCGCGCGCTTTCTTCACCAATTGCGCGAAAATAGCCTCGGCATAATCCGGCGCGATCTCCGCAAGCGGCCTCAGATCGGAGCGGATGTAATCATGCACAACATCTGTACACAGCAACCCGAGCGCAGAGAACGCGCCTGGACGGGGCGGCACCAGAATGCGCTTCATTCCCAATTCATCGGCAACGGCTGCCGCATGCACTGCGCCAGCGCCCCCGAACGGCAGCAGCGTAAATTGGGTGAGGTCGACTCCGCGTTTGGCGGCGAAGACGCGAATCTCGTCCGCCATGCGCATATCGACAATGCGGCGAATTCCGGCGGCGGCATCGAGTGGGCTCATCTTCAGCCGGTCAGCGATATGGGATGTCAACGCTTCCCGCGAAGCCGCGGAGTTCAAGTTTTGCGCGCCGCCGAGGAAATAATCCGGATTGAGAAACCCGCAAACGAGGTCCGCGTCCGTCACCGTCGGCCGTGTGCCGCCCCGGCCGTAACACGCTGGTCCCGGATCGGCGCCCGCGCTTTGTGGCCCCACGGTGAGAAAGCCCGCCCCGTTGACAGCCGCAATCGAACCGCCGCCTGCCGAAATCGACGTCATGTCCAACGTTGGCACGTCGAGTTGGCGGCGCGCTATCGATCCCTCGGTGACTTCCAACGGCGCGCCGCCTTCGATGAAGGCGATATCGGCGCTGGTGCCGCCCATATCGAGGGTGACCAGACCGTGTCTCGCGTCGTCGGCCGAGAGGTACGCGCTTGCCTGCGCGCCTGCGGCCGGGCCGGAGAACAGCGTGTGGACCGTGCGTCCGCCCTCGATGGTCGCCGAGAACGGCATAACGCCGCCGTTCGATTGCATGAGAAAACGCTGCTCAGTGGTCACGCCGGCTTCGTTCAGGCCGTGGTTCAAATGAGCGATGTAACGGACCAGCACGGGTTCCAGATATGCATTCAGCAGGGTCGCGGAAAGCCGGGGCCATTCACGGATACGCGGCAGCACGTCGCTCGACAGTGAGATGGAAACGCCGGGGAATTCCTCCTGAACAATGTGCCGTGTTTTCTGCTCATGCGCGGCGTTGGCGAAGGAAAACAGGAAACACACCGCAATCGAATCCACCTTAGCCGCCTTCAACTCGCGTGCGGCCCGCCGAACATCCTCTTCATCGAGCGGCACGAGAACATTGCCGGACCGGTCGCAGCGTTCAGCGATCTCCTTGGTCAGGCTTTGCGGCGCAATCGGCAGCGGCTTGGTGTGGAAATAATCGAACGGATTGCCATCGCGCGCCTGGTTCTGAACCTCCTGGACTGCACGATAGCCTTTGGTGATCAGAAGCCCGGTCTTGGCGCCCCGCGTCTCAAGCAACGCGTTCGTGGTAATGGTCGTGCCATGGCCGAAAAAGCCGATCTCGCTTGGCTCGACGCCACGCGAAAAAAGCCGGGCCATGCCCTCAAGAACGCCAAGCGCGGGATTTCCCGGCGTGCTCGCGACCTTTTCGACCAGCATCCGTCCGGTTTGCGTGTCGAGCAGAACGAGATCGGTGTGGGTGCCGCCCACATCCACACCCAGACGATAACGTGGCGCACCGTTGCTCATTCGAGCAAGCTAGTGGGTGGCTTCAATTGCGTAAACGGTACTGGGTTTGTAATTTCTTGAATATGGGCAGAAGGACACACTTGGCGCTTCTGGTGTTCGCCTGGATGACGGCCAGTCCCGCCGAGGCGGCGCCTGCCACCGCGGGAGAGCCTGCGGGATCGTTCTTCAAAGGCAAGCAGATTACAATGATCGTCGGAGCCGATGCGGGCTTGGGTTACGACACCTACGCCCGCGCGCTCGCCCGTCACATGTCGGTTCATATTCCCGGCAATCCCGTCATCGTCCCCAAAAACATGCCCGGAGCGGGTGGCCTTGCCGCTGCCAGCAACCTTTACAACAACGCGCTGCCGGATGGGCTGACCTTTGCCGCGCTGACCAATGGGATCGGGCTCGATCCGTTATTCCGGAAATTTCCGGGCCGTTTCGAGCCGCTGAAATTCGTCTGGCTCGGCAGCATCGGCAAGCTGATGAATGTCTGCGTCACTTGGTACACGAGCCCGGTAAGGACCATCCAGCAGGCGCAAGCGCGCCAAGTGATCGTCAGCGCCTCGGGGGCCACCAGCAACTCGGTGATGATGCCGAAGATCACCAACGCGCTGCTTGGCACCAAATTCAAGGTGGTGACCGGTTACGCCGATCCCGACGTGACGCTTGCCATGGAACGCGGCGAAGTCGAAGGCGTGTGCGGGCTTTCCTACACGACGCTGAAGGCGGCTCGTCCTGAATGGTTTCGCGACCACAAGATCAACATTCTGCTTCAGATCGGGCTGAACAAATTCCCCGATCTGCCGAACGTACCGAGTGCGGTGGACTTGATTCCCGACAAACAGGACCGCGAAGCGCTGGAGTTGATCCTCATCCGTCAGGAGACCGGCAGGCCCTTCGCGCTGCCGCCGGGTGTACCGGCCGACCGCGTGCAAACATTGCGGCGTGCGTTCGACGCGACCCTGAAGGACCCTGCCTTTCTGGCCGATGCCAAACGGCTGCAGATGGAGGTCGACCCACTGACCGGCGAGGAAGTCGAAGCGCTGCTGAAGAAGGCTTACGCCGCGCCGGCCGGGGTGATCGCGCGTGCCGCGCCGCTGATCCCTTGAATCAGGCGCCAACCAGCGCGCGCACGATGAAGAACAGGATCGATGGCGCGACGAGGCATCCGATCCCCGTATGGAATGTCGCCGTCAGCGCGCCATAAGGGACAAGCCGCGGATCGGTGGCGGCGAGGCCCCCGGTGACGCCGCTGACCGTTCCTATCAGGCCGCCGAACGCCATGGCTGCGCGCGGATTGTCGAGTCCGATGAAACGGGCCACGAAAGGCGTTCCGATCATAACCAGGACGGCTTTGAACACTCCGGCGGCGATGGACAGCGCCATCACCGGCGAACTCGCGCCCAGAGCCGAGCCCGTCACCGGTCCGACGATATAGGTTACCGCGCCCGCCCCGATGGTCGTCATGGAGACGGCGTCCGTATAGCCGAATGCGCCGGCGACCGAGGCTCCGACGATGAACGGCAAGATCGTGCCGAGGGTAAGTGCGACGGCCCCGAGCAGCCCGGCTTTCTTTGCTTCGTTGACGTCGACCTCGAACGCGGTCGCCACGATGGCGAAGTCGCGGATCATGGCGCCGCCCATGATCCCAAGGCCGGCAAACATGGGAATATCGGCGATACCGGCTTTACCGCCGGTCATCACGCCGCCGACATAGGCGAGCGCAAGCCCCAGAATGATGGCAATCGCCGAGCCGTGGACGCGCCCGAAGGTCAGGTATTTCGAGAGCATATACGAGAGCCACATCACCCCGCCCACGGCGGCAAAGGCGGTGATGAGACCGTGTTCCTCGAACAGGCGCTTCAGAATCTCCGGCATGGCCCCGTCCTACTCCGCAGCACCTGAAAGGACGCGAGCCGCGTGTGCTTCTTCGGCGCGGTCGGGAATTTCTTCCGGCACTCGAGTCAGCCTGATGAGGATCGCGGTTGCGATAAAGCAGACGATCACGCCGCCCCCGCCCGCAAGCACCACCACCGGGCCGCCGCTGACGGCCGCGACCACGTTCTGAGTCGCAGCCATCGCGACCACAATGGGGATGTAGAGTGCGGCCCAGAATTCGATGCCGAGCTTGAGACCGTGGCTGAGCTTGCCTTTGCGTTGCAGCCAGACGCGGCCGGCGATCAGCATGATCATGGCGATGCCGACGCCCCCGACATTGGTCTTGGCCCCCAATACGACGCCCAGAAGATCGCCGAGGAAAGCGCCTACCAGCGTGCAGATGGCGAGAAGCGCAACACCGAAAATGGTCATCGAAGCCCCTCCCTCGCTGTTCTTCTTGGAGCCATCTGAAACTCTCAGGCGCAAAGGCTACAGGCAGGGTTGAAGCCTAGTCAAATTGGGCTTCAGCCGTGCTAGGGGTGCGTCCATGAGCGCGATCAACCCTCCTGAAAGCCCGCTTGCCGGCGTCGTGGTGGCAGAATTCTGCAATGTCGCCGCCGGGCCGTTCTGCGGCATGCTGCTGGCCGACATGGGCGCCGATGTGATCAAGATCGAGCCGCCCACGGGAGACATGCTGCGCCATTGGCCACCCCATACGGATGGGTTCAGCGAGAATTTCGCCTCGCTCAACCGGGGCAAGCGCTCCATCGCGCTGGACCTGAAGAATCCGGACGAGCAGGATATCGCCTGGCGGATCATGCGTGCTTCCGACGTGGTGCTGGAGAACAACCGCCCCGGCGCTATGGACCGCCTGGGGTTGGGCTGGAGCCGCATCCATGCAGCAAAGCGATCGCTGATCTATTGCTCGATTTCGGCCTATGGCCAGAGCGGCCCGCGCGCCGAAGAGGGCGGCTTCGACGTCACCATGCAGGCGGCTTCCGGTCTGATGAGCATCACGGGGGAGCCCGGCGGGGCGCCGGTCAAATGCGGCGTACCGGTCGCCGATTTCACCGCCGGCCTCTATGCCGCGTTCGCCATTGCGGCCGAACTTTCCCGCGTGCGAGCAGGCGGCGAAGGCACCCATATCGATGTTCCCATGCTCGGGACGACGCTCGCCATCGCGGCCCTGCAGACGAGCGAATATTTTGGAACCAACCGCGATCCTTTGGCGCTGGGTTCGGCGCATCCGCGCAATGCGCCCTATCAGGCCTATCGCGCGCGTGACCGGCATTTTGTGATCGCGGCGGGCAACGACAAGCTCTGGGAAACGGTGGCCGCAATCATCGGCCGGCCGGAACTTGCCTCGGATCCACGGTTTCTGAGCGTTCGCGATCGCGCGAAGAACCAGGTTGAGCTGGCCGAGTTGTTGAACGCGATTTTCGAAACGCGGGACGCCGCCGATTGGCTTGGCGAGTTTGCGCGCGCCGGGGTGCCTTCGAGCCTGATCAACAGCTATTCGGAAGCGCTGGCCGATCCGCAGGTTGGGGCCAATGGCTGGGTTCAGCCGCTGACTCTGCCCAATGGGGCCGTGACGCGCACGTTTTCCTCGCCGCTTGCTTTCGATGGAACGCATCCTCCCATTCGCAAACGGCCGCCGCTTCTGGACGAAGACCGCGCCGGCATTCTTGCTTTGATCGAGCAGCGCCCATAGTTACTGCTCACCCTTCGACAGGCTCATGCTTCGACAGGTTCACGATGAGGATTTTCGGTTGGGTTCAGGGACGCACCAGCCAGCGCACCACTTCGAATTCCGCGGCGGCGAGTTGTCTGGGTAATTCCAGATGTCCGTAATGGCTCATCGGCGGGTCCCAATTGATCAGCCGGATTTCGGCGCCGGGATTCTTCGCCCGATATTCGTTGGCGATGAAAACCTCGATGGCGCGCATCGGGTCTTCGGGATTCCAGTGGTTGCGGTCGAAATGCGCCGCGGTCCAGACCATGCGCGAGAACCCGTCCATACGCGTGTAGTGGGTGAGGTAAAGGTCCTTCGCCACGTCTTCGAACGGAATGCGGTAAGGGTTTGCCGTGCGCGCGAGCACGGCCTCGATTTCGGTCTCGACCCACGCCTTTTGTCCGAGCTCGATGCCGTGTTCTAGATTCTGGAGTTGCTGCTTGAAGTTGGGACGCCGCCGCGCCTCCGCCGCAAGCCATTTTTCCGCGATCTGCAGATGAGACATGCCGGCTTCGTAGAGTGGATTGAGGAAGCCGCTGTAGCCACGGGCATAGCTCGGCGGATCGCGGCGTTCGAGCTGGGTGAGCGGCGTCTTGCCGCCTTCAGGCGACGCGCCTGCACGCGCGGCGACGTTCTTCCCTTTCACCGTGCGCAGCAATTCCAGCCGCGCCGGCCCGCCGCTGCCCCATCCGAGATAACGCCCTTTGAGGCGTGGACTCAAATCCGCATCCTCGTAGGCCATCATCGACAACTCGCCCGAGGTCGAGTGCCCGATCAGCAGAATGTCACCCATCGTGTTCTTCATCACGATCTGCTTCAGGCCCTGCATGATCAGAGCGTTTGTGTAGATCGCGTTGCGGACTTCGCACTCGTCCATGGAAAGCGCCCGGTCCAGCAAATAGGCGGGCTGGCGCTTCACATCGGAAATGGGCTCCTCCCAGCCGCCATATTTGAAATTGCCGGGAATGGTGACGATCATCACGTTGAGCTTTTGCGCGAGATATTGCGCCCAGCCGGGACGGTTCTTCAGGTCGACGAAGAATTCGTAGAAATTCGCCGCCCCTCCGTTGACGATGATGAACCAGGGATAGGCGTTCGCCTCTGCATTCAGGCTGGTGAGGCGAAGCGCGCCGATGTCCCAATCGAGGTTATAGCGGTGGAAGCGCTCCACGAGCCAATCGGCGCGATAGCCCAATTCCTGCGCCGGAAGCTTTGTGACATCGCGCGGATCGAAAGCCCCTCCAGGGGCGGCGTGCGCGAGTGCGGTCACGCTCCAGCCGCTGTCAGGGAGTTCGAAGCCCGCCCCGAGAGCGCGAAAATCGGCCTCGGAAAGCGAGACGTAAACCGCCTTCGGATCGTCCAGCAGCGGCCCAATTTTCGCTTCGGGAGCTGCGTTCATTTGATCGCGCGGATGAACTGAAGCGCCGGACCGGATAGCGATACGTCCGCAGTGCCGATGGCGTAATTCTGCGAGATGTGGCTGTGATCCTTGAGCACCAGATAGGTTGGGCACTTGCCGACGCCGCACAGAACCTTGTTGATGCTTTCGGCCTGGACGACCGCATCGGGCAGATCGACTTCCGTGTGCGAAATCAGGAGCGGAATGGTGAGTTTCTTCATTCCCTCCACGGCCGAACGGTCCGCAAGCTCTTTCGGATCATGCCCGAAATAATTCGAACCCTCCGTGCCATTGTCGTAGAAACCGGAATTGAGGATCGCACCTTTCACGCCATGTCCGTTCGCGCCATGGAATTGGGGATGGGTGAGATAGCCTGCAATCAGGCTCGCGCCCGCCGATTCGCCCCACAGCACAACGCGGTTGGGGTCGCCGCCATATTGGGCGATGTTCTGCTTCACCCAGCCCACCACGGCCGCCATGTCTTGCTGCGCATCGGGCCAATGATTTTTCGGCGCCAGCCGGTAATCCATGTTGACTCCGACCCATCCTTGCCGCGCCACCCAGAGCATCAGATTGTCGTAAAATGGCGTTCCCGGCTGGCGTTTGTCGCCGCGTTCGAAGCCGCCGCCATGGACATAGATCACCACGGTCTTCCCGGGCTGGCCTATGCCGCCGGTGAAAACGTCGAGCCGGTTCAGCGGATCGGGACCGTAGGAAATGTCGCGCGAGACGGTGACGCCGGAATAAGGTTCCTTCTGGTCCTTGAACAGGGGCGCATAGAGCTTGGCCGTGTTCATGGTGTCCACGATCGGGCCGATTCTGCGGATGCCTGCGGCAATATCGGGCGGCACCTGAGCGAAGGCGGTGGTGGAAAGGGCCGCCACGCAAACGGCTGCGGCGGCGGATAGATGCCTCTTCATGGTCCTGTCCTCCCGAACGGCTTTGCTCCTATACTATATAGCATTCGCGACGCGGTGTTCATCCGCGCGACGGGAGAGAGGCTCATGGCACGTTCTGCAAATTTGCGTCTTCCGCTGCTGCTTGGCGGCGTTTGGCTTGCTCTCGCGCCGGCAGATGCGGCGGAGCCCTCAGGCGCTGCCATTTACGGAAAATATTGTGCCTCCTGCCACGATCAGACCGGCGTGCGCATTCCGACGCGCGCAGCGCTGCAGCAGATGTCGCCCGGCCGCATCCTTAAGACGCTCGATTTCGGCGCCATGATGAGCATCGCCTATCCGATCAAGCGCGAAGACCGGGAAACGGTGGCGAAGTACCTGGGCAGTGGCTCGGACGATCCTCCGCCGCCGAAGTCCGCGTTCTGCAGTCAAGATCGCCCGATCATGGCCGGCCCTGCGCGTGAGAGTTGGGCGGGCTGGTCGCCGCTGCCCGACAACGCTCGGTTCCAGACCGCTGAGAGCGCAGGGCTGAAAGACGCCGACGTATCGCGTCTCACGCTGAAATGGGCCTATGCGTTCGCAGGCGATGTCACCGCCTTCGGTGCGCCTGCCGTTCTCAATGGCACGATCTTTACCGGCAGCGCGGGCGGCGCGGTGCAGGCACTCGACGCCAAGTCCGGCTGCATCCATTGGCTGTATCAGGCAAACGGCCCGGTGCGCAGCGGTATGGGGATATCCGCAGAGGGCGGCCAAACCACGCTCGTGTTCAGCGACCAGAACGGCTGGGTGCACGCGCTCGACGCCAAGACGGGCAAGCAGCGCTGGCGCAAACGCCCAGAAGAGCATGAGGCAACTCGCCTGACGGGCACGCCCGCGGTCTATAACGGTGTCGCGTTCGTCCCCGCCGCATCGTGGGAGGAAACCCGCTCCATCGATCCGAATTATGTCTGCTGCACCTTCCGCGGCAGCATTACGGCAATGCGCGTGCGCGACGGCCAAGTGGTATGGAAGGCCTATCTCGTGGACGCACCCAAACAGACCGGCAAGACGGCGGCCGGCACGGCAACCTTCGGTCCGTCAGGCGCGGGCGTGTGGTCGCGGCCGACGGTGGATGCCAAGCGCGGGCTTCTCTACATCACGACGGGCGACAATTATTCCCATCCTGCGACGGCCACGAGCGATGCGATCATTGCGCTCGACA
>Ga0265334_10001641_pt1 | contig 10729 bp, 6 predicted proteins | sample 42023metaG_FD_192442 | JGI IMG/M metagenome (GOLD analysis project Ga0265334, IMG submission 192442) | Rhizosphere microbial communities from Carex aquatilis grown in University of Washington, Seatle, WA, United States - 4-20-23 metaG | ecosystem: Host-associated > Plants > Roots > Rhizosphere >...
ACCTGGCCGTGGGAAGTACGGCGGCCGAGGTTCCCGCAGCGCTCCAGCAGATCGTGCGCCGGACCCGCCCACTCGGCATCATGATCACGAACTCTCTCTGCCCGCAACAGGAGCAGGCACTCGGCACGCTGCTGCGTTCCCTCGGGGTGCCGGTCGCCTTCGTCGGACGGGACATCCCGGGACACACCAGCGTCCGGGGGGACAATGAGCAGGCGATGCGCCTGCTCATGGCCCATGTGCTGGACGAGGTGGGCGCCCGCACCCCCGCGATGGTCCGGGGCCTGGCGCACCAACCGGATCACGTGCAGCGCGAGGAGCTGTTCCGCTCCGAGATCACCCGTCGGGGACTGCCGCTCGACGAGAGTCTGCTCGTGGACGGCAGGGCCGAGCGCGACTTCACCCGCAAGGCGATGCGCGCCCTCCTGCGCGAACGCCGTGACATCGACGCGGTGGTGACGACTGACGACTGGTGCGCGGTCGCGGTCATCGGGGCCGTGCAGGAGGCGGGCCTGCGGGTACCGCAGGACGTCGTCGTCACCGGATTCGACAACTACCCGGTCGCCCTGCTCACCTGGCCCGGACTGACCAGCGTCGACCAGCAGGTCGAGGAGCAGGGCGCCACGCTGGGCAGGGCGCTGTTGCACGAGGCCCGCGGCGGCCGCCCCCACGGCCCTCTGCGGACGCCCTGTCGGCTCGTGGCACGTGCGTCCACCGCGCGGGGCGTGGTGTTCACTCCCGAGGAGAACGTCGCCGAGCAGGTGGTCCTCCTCGCCCAGGGTCAGTTGGCGGCGTCGAACCTGCTGCGCGAGGCGAACCGGGATCTCGTGCGCTGCCAGGATCTTCACGCAGTCACCGAGACCCTAACCGACTCCCTGTCCGCGCTGGGGTTCCGCCGTCTCTTCCTCGTCGTCCACGACGACGCCGGTCTCCTCCCCCCGGACGACACCCAGCTCGAATCCCCCACCGAGCCCCGCCCCGTCCCCCACGAGAACACCGGCCTCGCCCGCCAGGTCGACACCCGATCGGGAGTCGGGCCGTCAACCACCGCCCCCTCGACATCCGAACCGGTCGAGGACGGCGACCGCCGCTCCCGACTCGTGCTCGACTTCCGGGACGGGCAGGCGCATCCGGTGACCGACCCGTTCGTCCGTCCCGGGCGTCTGCTGCCCGAGGCGCTCGCCGCCGAACTGGAGAGCGGATTCCTCGCCCTCCAGACGATCTTCGGCACCGACCGCACGCTCGGCTACCTGCTCACGGACCACGTCCTGGACCCCGTGTCCGTCGCCGAGCCGCTCTGGGTGGATCTCGCTCGCACGCTGGAGGTCATCGCGAACCACACGGCCGTGCGGGCGCACTCGGAGATGCTCGAGCGGCTCGTCGAGCAGCGGACCGCCGAGCTCACCGAGGAGGTGGCCACCCGGCGGCGGGCGGAGGCCGAACTGGAGCGCCTCCTCGAGGTGGACGGGCTGACACAGATCGCCAACCGGGCGGCCTTCGACCGCAGGCTGGCGGAGCAGTGGCGGGTCCATGCCGACGAACAGGCCGAACTGGCCGTCGCGATGATCGACGTGGACTGGTTCAAGCAGTACAACGACCACTACGGCCACGTCCGCGGGGACGAGGCGCTGCGCGTGGTCGCCGCCTGCCTGCAGCGCTCGGTGCGGTGCCGCCTGGACCTCGCCTGCCGGTTCGGCGGGGAGGAGTTCAGCGTCGTCCTGCCCCACACGGGCCTGCACGGAGCCAGGATCATCTCGCGACGCTTCCGCCGGCTGCTCACCAAGGTCGCGATCCCGCACGCGGAGTCACCGCTCGGCGGGGTGCTCACCGTCAGCGTGGGCATCGCGACGGTCGTGCCGTCCCCGGAACTCGTCCCGGCGCAACTCGTCGCCACCGCGGACGAGGCCCTCTACCGGGCGAAGCAGCGCGGCCGCGACCAGGTGGTCGTGGCGGATCCCCTCGTCCCGGGCGCGATCGTGGTCGGGACGGACGGATAGGGCAACCGGCGCCGCGCGTCCCGCCCTGTTGGTCCGGTTCCGCCCGCGAAGCAGGGTGGGATTCCCGCGGAACGGTTCATCCGCGGCTCCGGCCGACCGACGAACCACGGAGGGGCGGTCCCCCGCCCGCCGGCTCGACAGTCCTCCCGCACAGCGAGGTGTCCCATGAGCGTGGCATCTGTCAGCGCCAACCCGTCCGGCACGTCCTCCAGCACCGGGGTGGAGGGGGCGAACACCCACCACCATCGGAACGGGATACCCGCCAAGATCGTCTCCGCGGTCGCCGACAAGCTGGGCATGTCGAGCCAGGACCTCAAGAGCCAGCTCGACGCCGGCAAGAGCCTGGCCGACGTGGCCAAGTCGAAAGGGCTCTCCCGCGCGGACCTGATCGCCACGATCAAGACCGCGTTGACCGCCGGCCACACCGCCGAAGGATCCCAGGCGTCCGCGACCACATCAGGCGGCACGAGCTCGACGACGGGCACGAGCTCCCGCAAGGGCCCGAGCCTCGACGACATCGCCAACAAGATCGCAGATCGTGTCCAGAAGGCCCACCACCGGCACCAGGAGAGCCAGTCGGCGTCGGCGTCGGCATCGGCGTCGTCGTCCACGACCGGCACCAACCGGACGACCGAGGCCATGTTGCTCGGCCTGGGCGGCACGGTGGACACGAGCGCCTGAGTTCGCCCGAACCGTTCCGGCCGGCGTCCGGGACCGTGCCTCCCGCGGTCCCGGACGCACCGGGTATCCGACGCGGCCCGGTCCGCCCACCCGACGCCGTTCCGTTCGCCTTCCTTGACGGTCGCCCCGTGAGCGCTAACAATTGCGCACACCGCACGGTTTCGATGCGACCGAAGGACAGAAGAATGCCGGAGCAGCCGTGCCCGCCTGTGCAGGATCCGCGGGACGGTGCGACCCACCCGGATCCATCCGGCCCGGGCGTGGCGATCGATCCCGGCAGCACGACCGAGGCCGACCTGCGGGACGGCAGCAGCGCCACGACGGCTCCCGTCGTTCGCCTGTCGTCCGCTGCCCCCGGGGCACCGTCGGTCGAACCCGGCGGACCTTCCGTCGAACCCCGGACACCGTCGCCCGACCCCGGCGGACCCTCGCTCGGACCGGGGACGCCGCCGTCCGACCTCGTCGAGACGCCGCCGAGGCGCCAGCCCCCCGGCCCCGGCGCCCCGCAGGTCAAGGCACCGAATCTCAAGGACGTGGCCTCCCGCGCGGGGGTCTCGCACATGACCGTCTCCCGGGTGCTGAACGACGCGACGAGCGTCGCGCGGGCCACCCGGGAACGTGTCCTGACCGCGATCCGCGAACTCGACTACCGTCCCAACACGGCTGCCCGAGCCCTGGTCACGGGCCGGTCCCGGGCACTCGGGGTGGTCATTTTCGACACCACGCTCTTCGGGCCGGCCAGCACCCTCTACGGGATCGAGCAGGCGGCCCGGGACGCCGGGTACTCCGTGAACATCGTGAGCCTGCGCACCCTCACGCGCCAGACGATCGCCGACGCCCTCGACAGCCTCCGCGGCAATGCGGTGGACGGCGTCATCGTGATCGCTCCCCACATCTCGGCCGCCCGGGCGCTGGACGAGATGCCACAGAGCCTGCCCCTGGTCGCCGTCGAGTCGGGGAGCGGTTCCCCGGCCTTCCCCACCGTCGCGGTGGACCAGCGCGCCGGTGCGGCCATGGCCACCCAGCACCTGATGTCCCTCGGCCACGGCACGGTCTGGCACATCGCGGGACCTCGCGACTGGCTCGAAGCGCAGGAGCGCGAGCAGGGCTGGGCCCAGGCGCTCGCCGCCCTGGGCGCCGAGGCGCCGGAACCGCGGCACGGCGACTGGAGCCCGCGCTCCGGCTACGAGATCACCAAGGAACTTCTCGCCGACCACCTGCCCACCGCCCTGTTCGTGGCCAACGACCAGATGGCGCTCGGCGCACTCCGGGCCCTTCGCGAGGCAGGGGTCGAGGTGCCCCGGGACGTGAGCGTCGTGGGCTTCGACGACATCCCCGAGGCCGCCTACTTCCCCCCACCGTTGAGCACCGTGCGCCAGGAGTTCTCCGACCTCGGCCGCCGGACCTTCGACCTGCTCCTGGCCCGGATCGCGGGCGATCTCATGCCCCTGACCCGCAGCGTCGTCGAGCCGATCCTCGTGGTGCGCGAGAGCTCCGCGCCACCACGCGCCCGATAGCTCCGCGGCACCACGCGCCACCGGTCCGCAGCCGTTCCGGGGCGGTGTCGTCGAACCGTTCCCGGGGGCCGGAACGACGACGACCCGCCGCGGCGCCGGACGTCGGCCGCGACGGGTCGTCTCGAGGGCACCGGACACGAGGCCCAGGCCCTCATCCGATCAGGGGCAAGCACCCACCGGATCGGTGAGGGTGCGCACGAGATCAGGCGCGTGTGCGCACGAGGTCACTTGTAGGTGACATCGCTGGTGGTGTAGAGGCAGTTGGTGCTGTCGGGACCGCTGCCGATCAGGGTCGGTTCACTCCCCTTGGTCACGCCCTTGTACTTCGCGCAGATCGTGATCTTGTGGCTCGAGTCACCCACGATCGTCAGGTTCGTGATCTTCGCGGTGTCGCCCCAGTTCGTGTTGATCCCGACGATCGCCGTTCCGGGCGCGAGCGCGGTGACCCCGTCGATGACGACATGCCGGGTGTAGCTGCTGGAACAGTTGCCGCAGGCCCGGTAGAGCTTGCCGAAGTCGTCCACGACGAAGTTCTTGATGTAGATCGTGCCGGGCGCGTTGTGCTGGAAGACCTTGTCGGACGCGGAGCGGGCGCCGCCACCGGTCACGTACATGGCCTCGGACGAGCTGCTGCCCTTGAGCGTGGCCGCGTCCTCGCCCACGTCCTCCCACCAGACGTTGGTCAGGTAGCAGGTGCCCTCGCAGTGCACACCGTCACCGGCGGGCGAACCGATGATCACGTTCGACAGGGTCGCGCCGTTCGCGAGGTCGAACATCGCCGGCTGGCTCTCGCCCTGGCCGCCGTCACCGGCGCCGTAGTAGCGCTTGTCGCCGCCGTCGAAGGATCCCGAGACGCTGATCGTGTTGCTGTTGATGTTGACGCTGCCCGTGGCGGCCGGCTCGTTCCAGTACCCGCTACCCGAGGAGCCGCTGGTGGTGGTCGTCTTCGTGGTCGTCTTGGAACTGCTGGTGGTCTTCGTGGTGGTCTTCGTGCTGCTGGTGGTCTTCGTGCTGCTGGTGGTCTTCGTGCTGCTCGTGGTGCTCGTGGTGGTCGTGGTCGAGCCGCCGGACGACGAGCCGTTCACCGTGAAGCTGCTCGGGACCGGGTTGCTCGAACCGTAGGCGGCCTGGAAGCCGAAACTCACGTTGCCGCCGGCCGGGATGGACACGTTGTAGGACACGTTCGTGGCCGTGACGGACGAGCCGGACTGGTTCACCGTGGCGCCCCAGGCCGAGGTCACGTTCTGCCCCGGGTCCCCGAAGGTCCAACCGACCGACCAGCCGTTGACGGCACTGCCGCTGTTGTCGATCTCGACGTTGGCCACGAAGCCGCCGCTCCACTGCGAGGTCACGGTGTACGTGACCTTCAGGCTGCTGGCCGCGTCACTGGACGAGATCCCGATCAGACTCGCCGACAGCAGGGCACCGCTCCCGGCGAGTGCCAGGATCGCCCTGCTGTGCGTTCCTCTCCATCGTGGATGTCCTCTGAACACCCGATACCTCCTTGTCGGGTTCACCCGCCGCACCCCTGCCACAGCTCGTTCCCGTCGACGGGCGACGAGGAGCCTGACTCGCGGCGAGCCCTTCACCCGCACTGTCGTTCGGTGGCCCGGGAAGGTTGTCGACTGCAAACAACCTGCAACTCGAATCCGCCGATACCCGCACCGATCATCCGGCGTGCTGCCGAGGGTTCGTTCCGTCGCGGCGCCGACCTGGCCGAGGGACCAGCCGACTCCACCCGCGGGACATCGCGTCCGGCACCTGAGGTGGGCCCCGGGCGACCTGAGGAGGAGGCCCGCCGACGGCACCGGTTCCTAGCGTGGCCGGCATGTTGTCGTCCACCGCCGTCCTCCTGTCCGATCCCGCAGTACGTGCGATCCCGGTCCACGAGTGCGGTGAGTCGCTGACCCGGCTCCCCGCGGCCTTCGGACCCGCCAGGGCCCTGGTCCGCCCCCGCGTGGCCGCCGCCCTCGCCGAGGCCGCGGCCCTCCTCCCGTCCGGCATCGCCCTTCGCGTGGTCGAGGGACACCGTCGGGCCCGCGACCAGAAGGCGATCATCCAGTCCTACCGGCGGGAACTCGCCGCAAGGAACCCGCGAGCGGGCGCTGCGGAACTGGAGCGTCTGGCCAGCAGATTCGTCGCTCCCCTGGATGTCGCCCCGCACGTGGCGGGCGCCGCGGTCGATCTGACCCTGGTCGACCACCTCGGGCGACCCCTCGACCTCGGCACCCCGATCGACGCCACCCCGGAGGCCAGCGCGGGCGCCTGCTACCTCGATCACGAGCCCCTGCCCGAGGCGGCCCGGGCCAATCGCCTGGTGCTGCGGACCGTGCTCGACCGGGCAGGCCTGGTCAACTACCCCACCGAGTGGTGGCACTGGAGCCTCGGGGACCGCTACTGGGCCCTGGTGACCGGCGCCGATGCCGCCGTGTACGGACCGGTGAACGCATGAGGAGCGTGCAGACGTCCCCCGCGCCTGCGCGGTCGCGGGCCGTCGGTCCCCGGGTCGGTCCGGATCCCCGTCAGGTGCCTGTCGCCACCACCGACCTCGCCGCGGTACGTGCGAACGTCCGCACGGTGCTCGCCCGCACCGACGCGGCCGTGATGGCCGTGGTCAAGGCCGACGGCTACGGGCACGGCGCGACGGCGGTGGCGCGCACCGCGCTGGCCGCGGGAGCCACCTGGCTCGGAGTGACCGGGGTGGACGAGGCGCTGGCCCTGCGCCGGGCCGGTCTCGGGAAGGTTCCCCTGCTGAGCTGGCTGAACCCGGTGCACGCCGACTTCGCCGCGGCGATCGCGGCTGACATCGACCTCGCCGTGCCCGGTCAGGAACAGCTGCGGGCCGTCGTCGCCGCCGCCTCCCCCGGCCGCCCCGCGCGGGTGCACCTGTACCTGGACACGGGCATGAACCGCGACGGCGCCTCACCGAGCCAGTGGCCGCAGTTGTGCCGGGCCGCACGCGACGCCGAACAGGAAGGACGGATCACCGTGGTGGGCCTCATGGGCCACCTGCCCTGCGGGGACACCCCCGGGTCCCGGGAGGACGCCGTGGCACGCGACCTGTTCGGCCGCGGGGTGCACGTCGCCCTGCAGGCGGGATTGCGGCCCGAGGAACGCCATCTGGCGGCGACCGCCGCCGCACTCACCGACCCCCGCTCGCACCACACCCTCTGCCGGATCGGTGCCGGACTCGTCGGGATCGATCCCTCGGACACGATCCCCCTGTGCCAGGCCCTGACCCTGACCGCCCCCCTCGTGCTCGTGCGCACGGTCGCGGCAGGAACCCCGGTCGGGTACGGGTCGACCTGGCGCGCGCCACAGGCGACCCGGTTGGGGCTCCTCGCGCTCGGCTACGCGGACGGACTGCCCCGCGTCGGCCGCGGGCGCGCCGAGGTGAGTGTCGGAGGACGTCGTCGCCCGCTGGTCGGGCTGGTGTCCATGGATCAGGTGGTCGTGGACCTGGGACTCGACGGGCGGCCGCGGCCCGGCGACCTCGTGACCGTGCTCGCACCGGCCGAGAAGGGCGGCCCGACGATGCACGAGTGGGCCCGGTGGTGCGGAACCATCCCGCACGAGATCGTCACGGGATTCGGCCACCGGGTGGGCCGCCGGATCATCGACGGCGAGGTGGCGGCATGAGCCCCGACCGGTTGCGGGTGGCCGTCATCGGTGGCGGCGCGAACTGTGAGCACGAGGTCTCCCTGGCCTCGGCGGCCTCGGCCGTCCGTGCGCTGGCGGGACGTCACGAGGCGGTACCCCTGGTCATCGGTCCCGACGGCCGCTGGCTGGACGCCGACCGCCGCGACCTGGGATTCAGCGGCGCGGCCGAGGCGCTCGTCAGCTGCGACGTCGTGCTGCCGGTGGTGCACGGCCCCGCCGGCGAGGACGGCACGCTGGCGGCCCTGTGCGAGCTGGCCAGGCTGCCGTACGTCGGCTCGGGCGTGGGAGCCGGCGCCCTGGCCATGGACAAGTGGGCGACCAAGTTGGTGGCCCAGGCCGTGGGGGTGTGCACCGCGCCGGGCGTCCTGCTGACCGAGGCCACGGTGCGGGACTTCCGCATGACGCACCCGGTCGTGGTCAAACCCGTGGCCGCCGGCTCCAGCCACGGGGTACGCCTGGCGCGTCGCCCCGAGGAACTGGCCGAGGCCCTCACCGTCGCGTTCGCCCTGGATTCCCGGGTACTGGTCGAGGACGTCGTCATCGGCCGGGAGATCGACCTGGCCGTGGTGGGACGCCCCGACGGGTCCCGGATCGTCTCCCCCGCCCTGGAGATCGTCGTCGACGGCCTCTTCGACCACGCCACCAAGTACGGAGGTTCCGCCGACTTCCGGCTGCCCGCGGCCCTGGACGACAACGAGGCCGCGGCCCTCCGGAGAGCAGCCGTGCGCGTCTTCGACGCCCTCGGCTGCGACGGCCTCGCCCGGGTGGACTTCTTCCTCACCTCGGCCGGACCGGTTCTCATCGAGGTCAACACCGTGCCCGGGCTGACCGAGCACTCGCAGGCACCCCTGATGCTCGCCGCGGCCGGCCTGCCCTACCCGGACCTGCTCGATCTCCTCGTCCGGGACGCGATGCACCGGGGCCCACGGCGTCCGGGCGACGGCCCTGGTCCAGGCGGTACCTCCCGTGGGCCGGACGGTGGCCACAGTGGTCCGGGCGACACTCCCGGTGAATCCGATGACGGTCACGGCGGATCGGATGACGGTCACGGCGGATCGGATGACGGTCACAACAGCTCGGGCGGGGCCGCCGCGCCGGTGGGACGGGCCGGACCCGCGGCGTCTCCGGAATCGGCGGCAGGCGCCGGCGTCGTCCGGACCCGCGAGACCTGGCCCGACGTCGCCAAGGGCACCTGCATCCTGCTCGTGGTCCTCTGGCACGTGCTCACCAAGCACTACCTGAAGATCGACTGGCACACCTCGATCCCGGTGCCCGGCCTGTGGGGCGCGCTCGGGGAGGGGCTGCTCCCGCTGCGGATGCCCCTGTTCTTCACCATCTCGGGGCTCTTCGCGGCCGGTGTCGTCGCCCGCCCCTGGGGGCAGGTGCTGGGACGGCGCGCGCTGCCGCTGGCCTACCTCTTCCTGCTCTGGACCGCGATCCAGGCACTCGTCCTGGCGTTCACCCCCGGCTTCGACACCCTGCACGCCCACGGCCCGGCCGAGTACCTGCGTCTGGTCACCGTGGATCCGACCAACCTGTGGTACCTGGAGGCGCTCGTCCTGTACACGGTCGTGGCCCGGGTGAGCCGCGGCTGGCCCACCGTTCCCCTGCTCCTGGGTGCCGCGGCGCTCTCCGCGCTCGCGGCCACCCACGTCCTGTGGGGCGAGACCGATCGCAACCAGGTGCTGGCGAACCTCACCTTCTTCCTCGCTGGCCTCCGGCTCGCAACCCAGGTCCGTGGCCTCGCCGCCCGGGCATCGACCCGCCGGCTACTGATCACCGTGGCGACCTTCGCCGGGCTCGTCGGCGTCATGGAAACGCTGGGGGCACAGACCTGGTGGGGCGTCTGGCCGGCGGTCTCCGTCGTAGGTGTGACCGCAGGTGTCACGGCGGCGGCCTGGACCGCACGACAGGTTCCGTCCGTGGCGCGCCGTCTCGCCTACCTCGGCCGACGCACCTTGCCGGTATATCTGATGCACATGCCCCTGCTCGCCGTGGCCGACCGTGCTCTCCGCGCGCCGCTGTTCCCGGTGCCGAGCCCGGCCGTCGCACCTGCCGTGGCGCTGGCCGTGGTCGAGCCGATCGCCGTCGGCGCCGCCCTGGTGGGCATCTGCCTGCGGCTCCACCGAGTGCTCGCGGAGCGGGCGGCCTGGGTCGTGCGCGCGCCCTGGGCGGGCTTTCCCCCGTCCGCGCCGGTGACCCCCTGATGTCCTGGTCGCCGGACACGGCCGGTACCTCGGCGGGGGAACCTCCTGCCGCGGGTGCCGGAGAACCCGCTGCCCCGGGCGCCGGGGAGCTTCCTGCCGCAGGGACCCGGAGCGGGGCGAGCGGCATCGGGGCCGCCGCCGCGGTGGACATCGCCGCCGCGCTCGGGGTCACGCTCGTCGGCTGCACCGAGATCGCCGGCAGCGGCGAACTGTCCGTGCCGGGCTCCCGTACCGCGTTCCTGCTCGTCCTGGTGCTCGGCGCGGCGGTGGGTCTGACCCGGCGACGGCCGTCCGCGGCGCTCACCCTGCTCTGGGCCCTGGCCGCCCTGCAGCTGATCGCCGGGCTGCCCCTGCTGCTCACCGAACTCGCCGTGTCCTGGGTCTGCTTCGGCACGGCCCGCTGGGGCAGCCGGGCCACCCTCCAGGTCTCGGCCCTGTCCATCCCCGCCGGCGTGCTGGTCACCACCGTCGTGGCCGCTCGGCGGGGCATCGAGCACGTCTTCCTCCTCGCCTCACTCGTCGGCAACACGACCCTGCGCGACACCGCCCGCCTGTTGCACACCTCGAACGGCGGCGGCATGTTCAACTCCGTCCTCGTGGCCTACGCGGTGACCGGCGGGGCCCTCCTCGCGGTGCCGTGGCTCATCGGCCTCTCCGTGCGCCTCTCGGT
>Ga0265334_10001642_pt1 | contig 10727 bp, 6 predicted proteins | sample 42023metaG_FD_192442 | JGI IMG/M metagenome (GOLD analysis project Ga0265334, IMG submission 192442) | Rhizosphere microbial communities from Carex aquatilis grown in University of Washington, Seatle, WA, United States - 4-20-23 metaG | ecosystem: Host-associated > Plants > Roots > Rhizosphere >...
TTGCAGGCCGATTCTCATTCTGCCGAAATCGCCGTCATAAGTGTTGTCCCACAGACCGACATTGATCTGCTCGACGCTCTGGACATTACCCGTGCAGCTCGCGGTCGAAGTAAAGCTGAAGCAGCCCGTGTTGGTGAAGTTCGGATTGCCGTAACCGATGTTCTGCGTCGAACCGTTCAGCGAACCACTGAAGAAGTTCGAATCCTCATGTTCCATACCGCCGAAGACATAGACGTCGAACGAGGGCGTCGCATGCAGCGTCAGACCGACCATTTCGATGTCTTCCTTCAATGGCTTGAAGGTGCCGCTCGAACTGTAGGTCACATCGGGGAGCTGGCTGCTGCCGTAGCGCCCGATGCCCTCACCGAACAACGTATCGAACTGGAAGTCGAGTTTGCCCGGCACGACCTTGATCAGGCCTGCAACGCCGCCGCCGCCGCCCGAGACATCGTGGTTGGAAACAGTGCTTTGCGACGCTCCGAATCGATCATAAAAGTCCCGGTACATGCCGACGACTTCCAGGTGAACGTTGCGCATGAACATTGCCGGCTCCCACACGATCTTGCCGATCACGTCCGGAACGTGGTTGAGCGAAAGCGTGATGCCGGGATTGAACTCGGCGAGGCCCACATTCGTGCTGCCCCCGTTGAAGCCGCTGCCGCTGCTGACCGTAAGTCCAGTGTAGCCCGATGGGGCCGTCCCACCGATCGTCGTTTGCGGGTTTTCGAGCGAAACGCCGATCCAGACCTCGTTGTTGAAGTTCTTGACGAGGCGAAGCTGGGCCTGCCGTGTCCAGACGAAACCGGCCGAGTATTGCGCCTCGATGGTGGGCGGAGGAAGTTCGCTCCGCTCCGACGCGCCAGCGCCGTCCAGGGTTGCGAACGACCAATTTTGCCCGAACAGGAAATGCACGCCGAGATCGCTCCAATCCACCGATCCGTAAAGATTGCGGATACGCGGTGCGTAGGAGTTGCTTTCGTTCGAATTGGCGCTGGCGGGGCCGCCCATGAAGTCGAACTCACCATACATCGCGAAGTGCGTATTGGGATCGAAATCGCCTTCCGCAAGGCCCTGAACGCGGCTTTGCCGTGCGGTCATGCGGAATTCGCCGGTGTGGCCTAGGGCGACGTTATTGCCGGTACCGCCCGGGCCGGGACCTGGAAATGGAATCTTGGAAAAGCCAGGGGAGCCGATGTCCGACTCCAAATTATTGGATCGCCAAACAGTTTCAGCCGCCAGGAACCCGCCCAATGTGAGCGTGATGCCTTTGAAGTGAATTTTCTTATCTGTGGGCGCCGGCACCGTCTGCCCGAAGGCAGGGCCCACAATCATCATGGTCGCGATCGTTCCGATCAAAATCGTCTTCAATTTCATTTTGTCCCGCCCGTTGAGTATCTCGCGGCCGGCAGAATTTTCCGCTAGCCGCCATCGCCGTAACCGCCGCGGATGACGCTTCGATGACTGAGCGATGAATGATTTAAGACAAGTGCCGGGCCACTCCGGCAATGTGCTTAAAGGACCTTTGGCGCGATGTTGGCTAATGCGGGGTGGGGATGGATGAATCGTCTGCCGAATGACACCGGGCGTAGCACCATTTGTGTCCTACGAAGAAAATTTGTGGAAGAAAAGTGCGAGGCGGGCCGCACCCGATCTCGGACTTGTTTCGTAATCTCGGGGCAGGGCGACACAGAGCGTCGCAAAACTTTTATATGACCGTGACATGGATTACACGCGTGTGAGATTCCATCTCCCGCGGAGGCGTGGACATAGCTTCGAGCTGTCTATCCGCGCCGTAAACCACGAGAGGACACAATGAGGCCTTTGAAGAAATTTATAGCCGGCGCAATGGCGCTGACCACCCTCGCAGGCATGGCAACAGCGGTTTTCGCAGCCGACATATCGGGCGCGGGGGCGACATTTCCATTCCCGATCTATTCGAAATGGGCCGCGGCCTATAAGGCCCAAACCGGCACCGGCCTGAATTATCAGTCCATCGGCTCAGGCGGCGGCATCAGCCAGATCGAAGCCAAGACAGTGACCTTCGGCGCCTCCGATATGCCGATGAGCCCGGCCGACCTGGAGAAGAACGGCCTGGTGATGTTTCCGACCGTCGTGGGCTCGGAGGTTCTGGTCTACAATCTGCCCGGAATTGCATCGAACACGATCGTTCTGGACGGCCCGACGCTCGCCAACATCTATCTCGGCAAGATCAAGGCCTGGAACGATCCGGCGATCAAGAAGCTGAACCCCTCGATCAATCTTCCGGGCACCGCGATTGCGGTGGTGCATCGCTCGGACGGCTCGGGCACGACCTTCATCTTCGCCAATTATCTCTCCAAGGTGAGCAAGGAGTGGAGCGACAAGGTCGGCGCGGGGGTTTCGGTGGATTGGCCGGTCGGCATCGGCGCCAAGGGCAATGAAGGCGTGGCGGGCAATGTGGCCCAGACCGCCGGGGCCATCGGCTATGTCGAATATGCCTATGCCCAGCAGAACAAGCTCGCTTACACCAAGATGATGAACAAGGCCGGTCAGACGGTCAGCCCGAACATGGAGTCGTTCCAGGCGGCGGCGGCAAGCGCCGATTGGGACCATGCCGACCATTTCTACATGATCCTGACCGATCAGCCCGGCGCCAAGACCTGGCCGATCGAGAACCCGACCTTCATTCTCATTCCCAAGAATCCGCCGAACGGCGCAGCCGCCACCGAAGCGCTCAAATTCTTCAAATGGGCGTATGCCAATGGCGACAAAATGGCCGTCGATCTCGACTACATTCCCCTTCCCGACAGCGTGGTCCAGAAAATCGAAGCAAGCTGGAAACAAATCCAAGGCGTCAATCCCTAAAACCCTGTCGGCAGACGATATGGAGAAGCGGGATATCCGGATCGGAATCCCGCTTCTTTCTTTTGTCCCTCGCGAATTGTTCGGTAGCTCCACTCATAGCACTCAATCGAAGTTGAGACGCGAGGTGAACAGCCACGCGTTTTCATAGGCCGGTGCCAGTGGTTTGGCGCGATAACTCGGTGCGATGGCAACCTCGTATCCCGCCCCGAAGGTGAAGCGTAGATCGTCAGCCAGCACAAAACGGCCAATCACGAGCCCCGCGGTTAAGAAAATCTGGTTCAGTCCGCCGCGAGCTCCGTCGGGATAATAGGTCCAGCTTGCCTCAAGCTCCGGCCAAAAGAGCTGGGTATGGTACTGCAAAGCAAGGTTCGTCTGTACCGGATGGCCAAGCGTATCCCCGCGAGAGACCGGGAGCACAGTGGCAATTGTACCCTGGACGTCGAAATTGCCCCAGCCTTTGCCGAACGCAAACGTCGGAGTGAAACTCCACGCGTTACTGGTGAGCGCTTTGATTCCCGTAGGAGCCTGGATTTGCAGCCAGCCCGTGAGAACGTAATTCCCCGCGCTCTCAGGACTGCTCGCGAAGCGCTGCTCCAGACGCAAGAACGGCCAATCGCCGAAACCGGACACATCACCACTCCTTGACCGGCTTGTGCGGTCAGCAAAGGGCGGAGCCGCGATCTGAATTTCGCTGTTATCCCCGACGATCAAATCCAACCCTCTTCCGCCGTCGAGCACGGTTGTGCTCGTACCGTTGCCCGCGTGCTGCTGGATAACGTCGAAGCGCAGGCGATTCTCGAGCAAACCGGTCGTGGTGATCAGCGGACTGCTCCAATTGGGTTGGGTCGCGCGGGCGCGCTCGACTGCTTCCGACTCTTCAGGAAGAAAGGAGGCGGCTGTTGTAGCCGTTGAGGCCGTCTCTGCTGGCGACAATTGCTGACTGCCAACGGCGCTCACTGGCGGCAGCGTCAGATCGATCGCGTCCATGGCAACCGCTGACCGGCATGTAAGTCCAAGCAACGCGGTGCCGCACGCGGCCAACCAGACGCGTAAACGTCGCTCCGGAACGTATGAAGATTTAGTCAATATGGGCATCGCAACGCTGGAGGCATGGAACGCATCCGGAGGTTTGGAAGTCCATTCAGAACACAGATTGGTTTATTTATGAGATTCGGGCAGCGGCACGAATCAAGTTCCGTTGGCGAGCTTTCCCGTCAGCGTGCCCGATTGCCTCAACCATCGGCCCAGAGCGCACAGAGGAGCAAACGGCCGCATCGCAGGCGTTTGGCGCCGTCCCTCTGAATGGGTCAGTCCATCATCGCCGCGATCGGTGGTCTCGGCGCCATCGAGTGGCGCAGGGCCTTTATCTTTGTGTTCAGAAATCCGGCTTGATTGCCTTAGGAACCCCGACATTCATACCCGGCCAATATTCGACGACGTTCTCCGCGCAGACTTGTTCCGACCAGGGGACCACGGTGCGCCGATAGGTGATCTGGGCCGACCAAGGGGTGGTGAAGATGTTCGGGTCTTCGACCGTATAGGTGAGCTGCAGCGCTTCGCTGGCATTGGGATCATATGGCCCGGTTCCCGGAGCACCGGCGTTGCGTCCGGCTCGCCTCTCATGACGGATCATCGCCTCTTTGGCGGTTGGAATGTCGATCAGACGATAGCGCTCGATAAGGTGCAATGCCTCGCTCTGCGGCGTGCCATAACGGTCGGCCATGGTGACCGGTCCGATTTTGACGCCAATTGTATCTATAACCAGCGTGTCGCCTTCATAATGGCCCACGGAATCGCCCATCGCGGACGGAACCACTTTCTTGGGGTGCGAGGCGTTCATCCGCACATAACGGACTTGATCGTCCTGCGGATACAACATCACAATTCTATCCTTCCCCTGCAGCATCTGCACGCCCAGTTGAATCGTGAAAATATAGGGCGGCGAATAGGGCGCGCATTGATTTGACGGATCGGGATTGATCTTGCCGCTCTCCGAGAGTTCGCCGGCCTTCTTAACGGCTTCTGCGGCAAGCGGCTTTAGAATCGGGTTTTTGTAATCCCCAACCAAAGGAAGCGGGTCTCCACCCCCGTTCGGATGAGGGTCATCCGGTTGCCGCCGCAAATTCACCAGCGGTATCGGTCCGGAGGGAAGCAACTCCGGATCCATGGAACTGCGAGCCCATGGGCCGGAGAAATCGGGAAGCGCCGGCGCGCTCTGGGCGCCCGCCGTAGTGGAACAGAGGATCGCCGCCGTCACGATTCCACCCGTCAGATATTTCGTTCTTGCATTTGCAGCGACGTGAAGCATCGGTACTCCCAAATCAAGAAGGGGCCAAACTTAAACCTCTCCCCCCAGGACGATCCTTCGTCTGGACGCGCGGGGCGAGTGGGCTGTGATCTCACGCAATTTCCGCAGCCCATTGTAACCCAGAGACGCGCGTTTTCCAGACTGCACGAAGGGGGGCGGCCCAGGCAGTTTGACGGCAACCGGAAGGGTAATTTACGCTAGCCTATGTGGACTTTAGGTCAGGATGCGGGCTTCCTAAGGGCTTGCATGTGATGTCATTTTGCGCGCGGCCCGTCATGGGCGCCGTCTCGAACTGGATCGGAAGGCGCGCCTTCGCGTATCGGCATTTTTCAGGAAGCGACCGCTGAAAGGAAGCACCACGCATGCTCATCATAAGCAACAGCGATGTCACTGAACTTCTGAGCATGGCCGACTGCATCCGCGTCCAGGAAGAGGCGTTCAAGAAGCTGCCCTTTGGGGGCGCGATTCATCGCCCGCGCATCGATGTCTACATGCCCTGTGATGCTCCCGACGGCTACTATCGGTGGAGCACCATGGAGGGGGCCAATGATGGCTATATGGCCATCCGCATGAAGTCGGACGTCATCGAATGGCCAAGAGACGCCAACGGCAACTGGACCGAAGAAAAATACTGCATGCAGCCCGGGACCTATTGCGGCATCATCTACCTCCTTTCGACCCGCAACGGCGAACCGCTTGCATTCATCAACGATGGCGTGTTGCAGCATATGCGGGTGGGCGGCGGCGCCGGGATCGGCGTCAAATGGCTAAGCCGCGAGGATTCCCATGTTGTAGGTATGCTGGGTTCGGGAGGCATGGCGCGCACCTTCCTTGAGGCTTTCGGCTGCGTTCGCGATATTCGCCTCTGCAAGGTCTATAGCCCCAGCGCGAGCCGCCGCGAGGAGTATGCCGCTGAGATGTCGAAGAAGCTCGGCATCGAAGTCCGCGCGGTGGACAGCGCGCGCGAGGCTGTTCGGGGCGTCGACATCCTGTCCTCCTGCACCGACTCAATGAAGCCGGTATACGATGCGGAGTGGGTCGAGAAGGGCATGCACGTCACGAATCTCGGACGGCGAGAAATGCCCGACGCGGTTGCCGGGAAATTCGACGTCGTCGTACGTCAGGGCGCTGCGGGCCTCCAGATGCGTCAGACCGAGCGGTTTCAGGCCGAGCGCGGTCTGTCCCCGGCGGCCTATATCGGCGGCTCACCGGAGGAGATGAAGCGGATTCCCGAAAAGAACCCGGAGCCCGGCTTCGGCGGCGATAGTCCGGAATTCACCGATCGGGGGCGCGGCGGCGACAAGCCGGAATTTGCCGATCTGGTGACGGGCAAATGTCCGGGGCGCACGTCACGCGACCAGATCACCTTCTACAGGAATGTCGGCAACCAAGGGCTGCAGTTTTCCGCGGTAGGCGGCTGGGTTTACGAACTCGCGAAGAAGCGCAATATGGGACGGACGATTCCGACCGAGTGGTTCCTGCAGGACATTCGGGACTGAAATCCGGCCCGTTTGGACGGGAGAAGGCATGCGCGCCTTTGTCTTAGCGCTCACAATCCTGTGGGTTGCGGCACCTGCGCTCAGCGCCGCGCGCCTTCCGGCCGAATTCTTCGCGGGAAAGACGGTCTATATCCTGATCGGTTTCGGACCGGGCGGGGCCAATGACGTGTGGGCCCGCACCATCGCCGCGCACTTGGGTAATCACTTGCCCGGCCACCCAAGGGTCGTGCCGCAGAATTCTCCCGGCGCTGGCGGCCTTAAGCTGATGAATCAGCTTTACAACGTCTCGCCAAGAGACGGCACCACAATCGGTCTCGTCAATCGTGGAATTCCGCTCGAACCGTTGCTCGGGGGCGAGGGCACTCAATTCGATCCTGCCCAGATGAACTGGATCGGCAGCCCCGATAAGGACACCACTGTCTGCGTAGCCCGCAAGGACGCTCGTGTTCAGACGCTGCACGATCTCTTCACGAAGGAATTGCTGGTAGGCGCCACCGGCTCTGGTGCCGACACCGCGACCTACCCTGAATTCCTCTCCGAACTTCTCGGAATGAAGTTCAAGACCGTCAAAGGCTATCAGGGGACCAAGGAAATCTCGCTTGCAATGGAGCGCAAGGAAGTCGAAGGCATCTGCGTTGCCTACGATTCCCTGATGCGCGAAACCCTCGCTCGGGAGGGCAAGATCAACATACTGTTTCAGGCGGGGTTGACGCCGGATCGCCGGCTCAAGAACGTCCCTGTCGGTACCGATCTTGCTCGCTCGGAACCGGATCGCCAAGCGCTGCAACTATTCTTTGCCCGTGTGTCGCTGGGACGGCCATTCGTGGCTCCTCCAGGCGTGCCGGCGGCGCGCGTCGCGATGCTGCGCAAAGCGTTCGAGGACACCTTGAAGGATCCCGAGTTTCTCAAAGACGCAAGACGGCAGGACCTGAACGTGGATGCCATTTCGGGTGAGGAGCTCGCGAACATCATCGCTTCGGTTTATCGGACACCTCCCGACATCGTGAAGCGAACCGCCGCGGCATTGGGCCGTGTCAGCCGAGGCGAAAAGAGAAATTAGCCGCGGCGTGCGGGATCAGGCCGTAGCGGGGTGATGTCGTGGCGGTCGCGTTTCCAGGGCGCCCGTCCTGGTGTTGCCGCCATACTCAGTACAAGGCCGCGATTGCGGGTGATTTTCGCCCTCGACTGTACCAAGCAGCCAATCGCGCGTTCTCTTGATCGACGGGAAGCCGTACCCTGCACAGATCCGGCGAACACTGCGAAGGATCGTCACAATGTCTGCGGTACAAGGCGATTCCGAAGGCACGATCCCCCGCGCAATGACCACAAAGGCCGTCAAAGCGCCTGATATCGCATCTGCTTCCATTCCCGACACACTGGCGGCGTTGCACGTGGACCCCGTGGCGGGGCTCACGCAAGCGGAAGCGGGCACGCGCCGGCAGGAGCACGGCTACAATGAAGTGACCGAGCAAAAGGGGCACCCGGTCCTCGCATTTCTGGCGAAATTCTGGGGCCTGTCGGCGTGGATGCTCGAACTGATCATGATCCTGTCGGTAATCCTGGAGAAATATTCTGACCTCGCGGTGGTGAGCGCGCTTTTGGTCATCAATGCCGGCTTGAGTTTCTCACAAGAACGCCGCGCCGCCGGCGTCGTTCAGACCTTGCGGCGGCGCTTGCAGGTCACTGCGCGCGTGCGTCGCGATTCGAATTGGCAGGGCATTCCCGCCCGTGAGCTTGTGCCGGGAGACATCGTGCGCCTGCGCCTCGGCGATATCATCCCCGCCGACGTGAAACTCCTCACCGGCGCATTGGATGTCGACCAGTCGGCCCTTACCGGCGAGTCGAGCGATGTGGAAAAGGCGCCCGGCGATGTTCTCTCATCGGGGGCGATCGTTCGCCGGGGCGAGGGCAACGGTGTGGTCATGCTAACGGGAGCGAAGACTTATTTTGGCCGAACCACCGAACTTGTGCAGCAGGCGCGACCGAAACTGCACATTGAAGTGGTGGTGGCCAAGGTGGTCCGCTGGCTGTTCGTAATCGTCGCGGTGCTTTTGGCTGTGGTGGTGGCGATGTCGGTCATCAGGCATGCGCCACTTGTCGAGATGGCCCCCCTGATGCTCGTCTTGTTAATGAGTGCAGTGCCGGTTGCGCTACCGGTGATGTTCACGGTCAGCATGGCCGTGGGATCGAAGGAACTGGCCAAACGCGGCGTTCTGGTCACGCGCCTCAGCGCCACTGAGGACGCCGCGACGATGGACGTGCTCTGCGTGGACAAAACGGGCACGATCACGATGAACCAGCTTGCCGTGACCGGCGTCATTCCGCTGGAGCGCGCGACGGAATCCGATGTGCTTTTTGCCGGGGCCCTTGCATCGCAAGCGGCCAACCAGGATCCGATCGACTTGGCATTTCTCGCGGCCGCGAAAGACCGGCACGTTTTTGATGGATCGGCTGCCGTCTCGCCGATCTCGTTCGCGCCGTTCGACGCGAAGAATCGGCGGACCGAAGCGGTGTTCGAACAGAACGGCCAGCGGTTTCGCGCGATGAAGGGGGCTGTGCGAACCATCGCTGAGGCGTGCGGATTGAAGCCTGCGGAGATCGACTCTTTAGACGCTCAGGGGCGAGAATCGGCACGGAAGGGATATCGGACCTTGGCGGTGGCGCGCGGGTCAGAGACGGGCGTTCCTGCCCTGGTCGGATTGGTGACGCTGGAAGATCCGATTCGGCCAGACGCGAAGCAACTTATTGCCGCACTTCGCGATCATGGCGTCGGAGTGAAGATGCTCACGGGCGATGGGCTGGCGGTGGCCAGCGAAATTGCGCGCGAAGTTGGATTGCCGAACATCCGGCGCGTGGCCGATTTGAAGGCCGCAGGCACCAAGCCCGGCAACGAAACAGACGATCTGCTGGCGGGGGCCGACGGTTTCGCAGAAGTCTACCCGGAAGATAAGTATATCGTGGTGAAGCATCTGCAGGCCGCAGGCCACGTGACCGGCATGACGGGCGATGGCGTCAACGATGCCCCGGCGTTGCGCGAGGCCGAAGTGGGCATCGCCGTCAGCACCGCGACCGACGTTGCCAAGGGAGCCGCGAGCGTCGTGCTGACGGAACCGGGACTCGCGAACATCATCGCCTTGGTCGAACAGGGCCGAACCACTTACCAGCGCATTCTGACGTGGATCATCAACAAGATCAGCCGCACGATCCTGAAGGCGGCCTTCGTGGCGACGGCCTTTGTTTTCACCGGCAGGTTCGTCGTTTCCGCTTTCGCAATGCTGTTGCTCGTCTTCATGACGGATTTCGCCAAGATCGCGCTCTCCACAGATGCCGTCCGGGCATCGAAGAACCCGGAGACCTGGAATATCGGAGGTTTCATTGCGGTGTCGGTCGCGCTGGGCGTCGCGATGCTGGCAGAGGCTCTTCTATTCCTGTACTTCGCCTGGTTGCGCTTCGGACTGGCGACGAGCGCCGATGCCCTTTATACCTTCAGCTTCCTGACGTTGCTCTATTTCGGCGTGTTCTCCATTATTTCCGCGCGAGAACGGCGATGGTTCTGGGCGACCATGCCGGGCAAAGCCCTCATTGCGGCTCTTACGCTGGATGCCCTCGCAGGCACCGTTCTGACATTTGTGGGTCTGCCGGACCTCATCCCCCTGCCATGGTGGCAAATTCTCACGATGCTGGGCTATGCGGCGGTATCGTGCCTCGCCGTCAACGACGCCATCAAGGTTGCCATGATCAAGTGGCTCGTCCCTGTGGCGGTATCTTAGCCTGACAGGCTCTTGAACAAGTCACTGGCGGATAGTTGGCGATCGCGATTGCTTTGGCCCACGGGAGCAAAAATGGCGAAACGGAGTTTTGCTATCGTGGCCCACAGCGGATGAGTCCATGTCCTTTCCTTCCCAGCGTTCGGTGTCCGGGGGCGGCGTCACAAGGCGTTGCGTGCTGGCCTCTTCGGCCGCATCGGCGGTTGTTGTCCGCGCCGCGGCCAAGCCAGCGCCCGCACGCCAAGGCGATAGCTCTGCAGTCACGCTCGATGTAAACGGGCGGGAGCACGTACTGCGCATCGATCCCCG
>Ga0265334_10001644_pt1 | contig 10718 bp, 7 predicted proteins | sample 42023metaG_FD_192442 | JGI IMG/M metagenome (GOLD analysis project Ga0265334, IMG submission 192442) | Rhizosphere microbial communities from Carex aquatilis grown in University of Washington, Seatle, WA, United States - 4-20-23 metaG | ecosystem: Host-associated > Plants > Roots > Rhizosphere >...
CCGGGATGCCCAGGACGTCCGCCACCCGGCGGACCAACACCTGGTCGACCGGTCCGGTGTGAACGAGCGGTGGCGCGGCGAAGGAGAGCATCCCCTCCCCGAGGCAGACTCGGACGAGGCCGGCCGCGCACTCCTGCACGACCTCACCACCGTCGGTTCGGGCCTTTCCCGCGGCCGGCGCGGAGGATGCGTCCAGCCAGGCGTGGCAGGTCCCGAGCGTGGGGTGCCCGGCGAAGGGCAGCTCGCCGCCGGGCGTGAAGATCCGCACCCGGTAGTCCGCATCGGGCACGGTCGGCGGCAGCACGAAGGTGGTCTCGGACAGGTTCGTCCAGCGGGCGAACCGGGACATCTCGGCGTCGGTCAGGCCCGTGCCGTCGAGAACGACCGCAACCGGGTTCCCACCGCAGGCAGTCTCGGCAAACACGTCGACCTGGGCAAAAGGACGTCTCACGCTCCCGATTGAACCACCGTGACCAGTGATCGTTCACGCTCGGTCGCTCGGCGCCTGGGCCGCCACTACCCGACTGGCCCGGTGCTGCCCGGCCGGCCTGGTGCCTTCCGACCGGCCCGGTGCTTAGCCCGTCGGCTTGCCGGGTGGCGTCACGTGACCCGGCGTCGCAGGTACGTGCCCGTTGGTACCGCTCCCGCTCCCCTGGCCGTGCCCTTTCTTCCCTGCGCCGCCGGCGGTGGCGTCGGTCCGGCTCCCGCGCACCAGGGCCGCCGGTGGCTTCGGGAAGTCCACCACCGGCAGTCCCTCGCTGCCGAAGGACATGATGTCGTTCCAGATCGGTGCGGCCATCTTGTACCCGTAGATCACCGAGTAGTGCTTGCCCTTGATCGTCACGTCGTGGAGGTCGTTGCGCACCTCCTGGCCGTGCGAGCGATGCGTGTGCAGATCGCCGACCCAGACCGAGGTGGACAGTTGCGGGGTGAAGCCGTCGAACCAGGTGTCCACGGCATGGTCCGTGGTCCCCGTCTTGCCCCCGGCCGGTCGGCCGATCTGCGCGGTCGAATGGGCGGTACCCGCGGGGTTCTCGATGGTCTGTCGCAGCACGGCGGCCACACCCGCCGCCACCCCGGGGGACAGCGCCTGCGTGCAGGCCACCGCCGGAAGTCCCAGGGGTCTTCCCGGTCTCCCGCCGGTTCCACGGCCGAGGATCCGCAGTACCGGATCGGGCGGGCAGTAACGCCCTCCGGCCGCGAACGTCGCGTAGGCGGATGCCATGGTCAGCGGCGAGACGTTCAGGATCCCCAGGGTCAGCGACGGGAAGCAGGTCGGCACGCCCGTGGGGGCGACACCACAGTTGGCCGAGCTGGACACGGGGGCGGCCCGGTGCACGCCCAGCGCCTCCGCGGTCTGCGCGACGTCGCACAGATCCAACTGGGACTCCATGTCGACGTAGGCGCTGTTCACGGACTCGTACGTCGCCTGGAAGACGCTCATCCGGCCCGTCTCCGTGCCCTCGGAGTTGGTGAAGTCGTAGACCTGATGATCACGGAGCCGCTTGCCGCAGCGGCGGAAGTCAGAAAAGGGCCGGTGGAAGTTGCTCGCGTCGACGGTGGTGCCCGCGGACTTCCCCGCCGCCAGCCAGGTGGCCAGGGTGAACGGCTTGAACGTGGATCCCGGCTGGAATCCGATCGTCCCGGTCCGGTTCTCGTCCACCGCATAGTTGAGGGCTGTCCCGCCGTGCTCATCGGTCAGCGAGAAGACCCGGTTCTCGACCATGGCCAGGACCTCGCCCGTGCCGGGTCGCACGGTGACCGCGGCCGTCGAGATTCCTCCGGGATCGTCGTAGGGGATGTGCTTGTTGACCGCGTGCCAGGCAGCCTGCTCCAGGCGCGGGTCGAGACTCGTCCGGACAGTGAGCCCACCCCGGTACAGCATCTGCCGGCGTGCCTCGGGCGTCCTCCCGAGCGCCTTGTAGCGCGAACCCTTGAGGAGTTCCTGGACCACGTAATCGCAGAAGAACGCCGTCGGCCCGGCGCTCGCGCAGCCGTTCGGAGTCCGGGTGAGGTGGACCTCCCGGGCCAGCGGGGTCCGGCGCGCGACCTGGTACTGCACGGGGGTGATCACTCCGAGCTGGCGCATGCGGGCGAGCACCACGTCGCGCCGAGCCTGCGCCTGGTGGAGGTGCGTGCGGGGACTGTCCTCCGCCGGGGCCTGCACGAGACCGGCGAGGGTCGCCGCCTCCGAGAGGGTGAGCTGCGCGGCGTGCCGGTGGAAGTAGTACCAGGACGCCGCTTCCACGCCGTAGGTGCCGTCCCCGAAGTTGGCGATGTTGAGGTACCCCTCGAGGATCTTGTCCTTGCTGTACTTGGTCTCCAAGGAGATGGCCAGTTTCATCTCCCGGATCTTGCGGCCGTAGTCGTCGCTGGTCGCCCGGTTCGCCGCATCGCGGTTGCCCTTGGCCAGCGCCTGCTCCACGAGCATGTTCTTCACGAACTGCTGGGTGAGGGTGGACGCGCCCTGGATGCTGCGCCCCAGGGCATTGTTCGCGGCCGCGCGCAGAACCCCGCGGGTGTCCACCCCGCCGTGGTCGTAGAAACGCGAGTCCTCGATCGAGACGATCGCCGCCCGCATGAATGAAGACACCTTGCTCAAGGGAACCACCGTCCGGTTCTCGTCGTAGAACCGGGCCAGAACCGAACCGTCCCTGGCCAGCATCACCGACCGCTGGGACAATGGGACCTCGGCGAGATCGGTGGGCAGGGAATCGAAGAATCGCACGGCGTCGTGGGCGACCACGCTGCTCATCTGAGCTGCCGGGAGGAAGAGCGCCGACGCCACGACACCGGTCGCACCCGCCGTGACCACGAACACCATCAGTAACATCACCGCGCGGGCGGCGAGTGCGTACGCGCTCCGCATGGGAATAATCGTATGCCTCTCAGGGATTGTCGGCCCGTCGTCCACACACCGTGCCCGTCCTATGGCGAGATCAAACCGAATGCCGAGAATCTCCGCCCCAGCGCGAGCGTCCCCCGGCCGCGGCCCGCGAACGCGGCGGCACGGATCTTCCCCCAAAGGTACACCGAACGCGACCTTGCGACTGCGCAAAGTCACGCAATCGTCCGCTCGCCGATGCGGCCCCTCGGGCCGGGGGTGATCCCTGGGGCCTCGCTGGACGACGCACCAACGGCGACCGGCCGCCCGTGGCACCCACCCCTATACTCGTGCCGACCCGCGGGAGCCCGCGCTAACGGGCTGAGAGGGTGGCTGTCCAGGGGTTGTCGTACACCCCGGCCCAGGCCACCGACCGCTCGAACCTGATCCAGGTAACGCTGGCGAAGGAAGAGGTGCCCGATGACTTTGACGGACACGCTGCACGTTGCGCCCTCAACGACGGCCGAGGTACCGGCCACGCTCGTCGAGCCGGCGCCACGTGCACTCGGCCTGCTCGACCAATGTGGATTCTGGGGCAATCTCGGCGTCTCGCTCCTCGGATTCGCCGGGGCGATGTCGGTGCTCACGCCGGTCGGCGCCGCACCGCTGAGCCTGGGCGCGAGCGTGACCGCGGTGGTGACCGGCACGGTCCTCGGCTCCCTCGCTCTGGCGGCGTCCCTGGCTCTGGGATCCCGCGTCGGGGCTCCGGCCATGGTGTTGCTGCGGGGGTTGCTGGGTGCCCGAGCCTCCTACCTGCCCACGATCCTGAACCTGGCGCAGTGTCTGGGGTGGGCCGTCTTCGAACTGGTGGTCATCGCCGGCGGACTGCGCGCCGTGACACACCGGGCGCTCCCCCACTGGGTGTTCGTGTGTCTGGCCGGTGCGGTGACCATCGCCCTGACCATCCGGCCACTCGGCGCCATCCGGATCCTCCGCCGCTATGTGTCCCTGTTGGTGATCGTGGCGTTGCTCGTGCTCGTCGTCGGCATGCTCCGGCACCCCGTTCCGGTGACCGCGGGCTCCTGGTCCGGCTTCTGGCTCGGCGTGGACGCCGCGGTGGCCATCCCCATCTCCTGGGTGCCGCTGGGGGCGGACTACTCCCGGCACGCGCGCAGTACCCGACAGGCGTTCGCGGGCGGCTTCCTGTCCTTCTCCGCCGCTCAGATCATCTGCATGCTCGTCGGGATGGTGGCCCTGGCGCAGGTGGACCGCGACCCGAACGGGATCTTCCCGCTCTTCCTCTCCCTCCCCCTGGGGACGGCCGCGTTCGCCGTGCTGGTGGTGCGGGAAACCGACGCCAGCTTCGCCGACGTGTTCTCGACAGCCGTGTCGGTGCAGAACCTCGCCCCACGCTGGGACCGGCGGATCCTCTCCGTCGGCATCGGTGTACTCGCGACCGCGCTGGCCGCCACCCTGGACATCGCCCAGTACACGAACTTCCTCTACGTGATCGGCGGGGTGTTCGTCCCCCTGTCCGGGGTGCTCGTCGCTGCGTGGTGGCGGCACCGCGACCGGTCGTGGGACGTCTCGACCGACGCCCCGCTCCGCCCGGCGATGCTCGCGGCCTGGGCAGCCGGCTTCGTGGTGTACCAGGTGATCAATCCTGGCTCGATCGGCGTCTGGTCCGACCTCTGGCGGCAGCTCGGCGACGCCGCGCACGTCACCGGTCAGCCGTGGCTCTCCGCGTCCCTGGCCTCGTTCCTCGTCGCTGCGCTCCTCGCGCTCCCGGCCGCGGACCGCGTCGGGCGCCGGACGCTCCCCCGAGGCGACACCGCGTCCGATCACGACGGCACGGCAGCATCGGACCCGGAGGAAGACACGGTGCCCGGCCGCAACCGCGGCACGGTGGTCGATGCAGAGCGGCGCTGATAGGTGCAGGGTCAAGCCGATGAGACTTGTCGGACAGGTGCCTGGTGACTGACAGGCTCACCACAGCGCGAGCCCTGGCGTCAGCTCAGGGGATCCGATGTCAGCGTGGCGGCCACAGCCGGGCGAAGTGGTGCACCGGTCCGTGACCGCTGCCCACGTCCAGATCACGCCCGGCAGAGATCGCGCCGGTGAGCCACTCCTTCGCGGCACGCACCGTGCTCGGCCAGTCCTCGTGCTGGGGACGCAGGGCCGCCACCGCGGAGGACAGCGTGCATCCGGTGCCATGGGTGTTCGCCGTGCGAATTCGCGGAGCGGTGAGCACCTCCTCGTGTCCGGGTTCGGCGTAGACGTCGACCGCCTGCTCCCGGTCGATGAGATGTCCACCCTTGAGGAGAACTCGTCGGGCCCCGGCGGCGAGCAGACGACGTGCTTGGTCACGCATCTGCGGCAGGTCCGTGGCGACCCCGGTGCCCAGCAGGTCCGCGGCCTCGTGGAGATTCGGGGTCACGAGGGAGGCGACCGGGATCAGCCGGCGCACCGCCTCCACCGCCTCCGGGCTCAGCAGGCGGTCCCCACTCGTCGCCACCATCACGGGATCGAGCACCACCGTCCGCTGGTGGTGCTCGAGGAGGAACTCCCGCACCGCCTCGGCGATCTCGTCGGTGGCGAGCATGCCGATCTTGACCGCGTCCAGTTCGACGTCCGCGACCAGGGTGCGTAGCTGCTCGACGACGAAGTACGGCGGCACCAGCTGGATCCCGGTCACGCCCAAGGTGTTCTGGGCGGTCAACGCGGTCAGCACCGCGGTGCCGTAGACACCGAGCGCCGAGAAGGTCTTCAGGTCAGCCTGAATCCCGGCGCCCCCGGACGGGTCGCTGCCGGCGATGGTCAACGCGGTCACGGGACGTGTCATCGGGTGCCGTCCTCTTGGTCCCAGGCCTTGCGCAGAGCCCGGGTGGCGGCCGTGACATCGGGGCGGCCGCAGACGGCGCTGACCACGGCAATACCTGCGGCCCCGGTTGCCCGCACGGCCCGCACCTGCGCGACGCCGATCCCGCCGATGGCCACACACGGCCAGGGACTCGCCGCGACGATCTTGGCGAGGATGTCCAGTCCGCCCGGTACCGCGGCGTCGGGCTTGGTCGTCTGCGCCCACACGGGGCCCACCCCGAGGTAGTCGAGATCGCGCAGGAACCGCGCCCGTGCCTCCGCCACGTGCTCAAGAGTCTGCACCGACAGGCCCAGCACCTGACCGGGCCCCAGCAAGGCACGGGCCTCGGTGCCGTCGAGATCCCCCTGACCGACATGTGCCCCGGCGGCACCGATCGCCCCCACCAGGTGGACCCGATCGTTCACGATCAACGGCACGCCGGTGCCGCGAAGAACTGCGGCGAGTTCCCGGCCCAGGGCGAGAAACTCATCGTCGGAGGCGTGCGGATCGCGCAACTGCACGGCGGTTGCGCCGGCGGCCACCGCCGCGGCCGCCGTGGCCGCGACACCGAACTCCCCGCACAGGCCGGTGTCGGTCACGAGATACAGGGACAGGTCGAATGCCGTGGGCAGGCGCTCCCCCCTCACCGTCGTGCTCACGCCAATCTCACCTCAGCGGCGAGCACCTCGGGCCGCAGGTCGGCGAGCTCGTCCAACAGCGCCACCGCGAACGAGCCAGGACCACCGCTGCGCGCGGCAGCGTGCTCCGCCGCCACGGTCAGGGTGGCCGTGGCCGCGACAGCCGCCACCAACGCGTCATCCACCACCGCGGCGAACCCCGCCATGACGGCCCCCAACGCACACCCCACACCCGTCACCTGCGTCAACCACGGATGCCCGTTCGAGATCCGCACGACGCGTTCCCCGTCCGTCAGGTGGTCCACGGGACCGCTCACCGCCACCACCGTGCCGTGCCGCTTGGCCAGGTCCATCCCCGCGCCGAGCGCGGCTTCGGGGGTGTCCACGGACTCCACCCCCTTGCCGCCGGCACCCCCGGCGAGCGCGAGGATCTCCGACGCATTACCCCGGATCACTGCCGGTCGGGCGTCGTCGAGCAACTGCTCGGCCAAGGTGGTCCGCCAGGCCAGGGCCCCCGCGGCGACAGGATCGAGAACCCACGGGCGTCCGCCACGAGCAGCGCCGGCCACTGCCAGTGCCATCGCCGAGGCGGTCTCCTGGTACGGGGTGCCGAGGTTGACGAGGACGCCTCCGGCGATCCCGGCGAAGGCCCCCGCCTCGGCGGGGTTGTCCACCATGGCCGGCGCGGCCCCGAGGGCGAGCAGGACGTTCGCCGTCCACTGGGCGACCACGATGTTGGTCAGGCACTGGACCAGAGGCACCTGCCGGCGCAGTTCAGCCAGGGCGTGGGCGCAGTCGTCGGGCTGGGGGGCAGAGGAGTGAGCCATGGGGCTGACGTCCCTTCGCTAGTACGAACTAGATCAGGTTCGACGGGTGTGCTCTCAGCCACCGGCTTCCGGCGGCACCCCGCGTCGCTCGGCAGCCTAGGCGAATCCGACTCCACCGCGCGCTTCGGGTGGCCCCTTGTGGACGACGCCGGCGCCTGTGCACGAGCAACGCACCGCCGTTCGAGTCCTGACAGGCTCCCCCAGGCGTGGTCAGGGAGCGTGATCGATGGACGGACAACACGAGCTGGACGGACGACACGAGCTGGGCGGGCAACCTGAGCCGGGCGGGCTCCTGTCCTGGTCTCCGGCGCTGTCTCCCGTTGCCGGTTACCGCCTCGTCTCACGCCTGGGCGGCGGGTCCGGTGGCGAGGTGATGCGGGCGCAGGGACCGGGCGGCGAGACGGCCGCCATCAAGTTCGTCGGCACCCCCGGCGGCACACCGGCGATCGATCCTCGAAGAGCCTTCTCCCGTCGGATCGCGGTGCTCGCCCGCCTCCGGCACCCTCACCTCGTCCCTGTGCGCGGAGCCGGACGGGCTGCGGACGGGACGCTCGCGATCGTGATGGACCTCGTGGACGGCCCTGACCTGCGGCGTCTTCTCGCCCGGCAGGGCACTTTCCCGCCCGCGACGGCAGCGGCGTTGCTCGCCGGGATCCTTCGGGGACTCGGCGCGCTGCACGCAGCGGGCCTGGTGCACGGGGATCTGAGGCCGGAGAACGTCCTGCTCGAACAAGTACCCGGCGCGCTCGTCCCCCGGATCGCGGACCTCGACGCCTTCCCTGCGCCGTCCTCCCTCATGAGGATGCCCGACGGTGCCCGGGACGGGGCGAGCAACAGCCTCCCCGGGCACCGTGCGCCCGAGAGCGCTCTCGATCCGCGACCGACCCGCGCGGCGGACATGTACGCGGCGGGTGCCCTGCTCTATGAGCTCTTGAGCGGTTTCGCGCCTTCCGCGCCGGTCGGGATGCCCGCTTCCTCACCCTTCGGGGACGCGGTCCCGTTCACGGGCCGGCCCTGCGGGGTGCCGGATGTTCTCTGGCGACTCGTCACGGCGCTGCTCGCCGCGCAGCCCCGGCACCGACCCGCAGATCCGCAGGTGATCGCCCGATGGCTCGACGGTCTCGTCCCCGAGCTCAGCGAGTGGCCTGCGCCACCGGTCCAACCGGCTCCCCCCGCGTTCCGCCCTGTGTTGCCCTCGGACGGCCTGCCCACACCCCTCGTGCCTGCAGTCGCGGGCCGGGACCGGCAGCCCCGACGGGGTCGACACCCCAGCTCCGGTCGCGCGACACGCGGCATACCCGGGTAGAGCGCGAGCCGGTCCAGGCAGCAGGGCGACCGGCACGAACTCCGCGCCTCTCACCCTCGGGGCGGACGGACGACCCGCACGAGCGCCGTGCCACTCACCGTCCGGGTGGAAGGGCGATCTGCACCAGATCCGTCCCGCTCGCCGTCGCGAGGTAGCAACGCCCGGGAGGAAGAGGCACGAGTTGGTCGGCCTCAAGAGACACCCCGAGGTGGTGTGCGATCCGCCCTGCGCCCGGATCCAACAGCAGGCGCATCCCGCCGGACACGGCGGAGAGCGCGACCGCGCCCAGGGAACGCGTCTGCCCGTCGAGTACGGGAGTCACGTCACCGCAGAGCACCACGGCCCGCCGACCCCGAGCCGCGGGCGAGGCCCACTCATGGACAAGTCCGGGTCTTCCCGGCCACTCGTCGTCGCCCACGAGCACCAATGACTCGAAGTCGTCCACGACCAGGGCCGCCTCGTCCCCGAGCGCCCGGGCGGCATCCCTCAGCGCGTTCTCGGTCAGGGTGGTTCCTTGCAGCACCCGCAACCGGGGGTCGTCCTGGGGCACCAGCGAGGGCAACGGGGATCGCGGTGGCGCGATCACGAACACGGGGACGCCCGTCCCCAGCAGTCCGTGCACGAGGGTGGCGGCGACGGTGGTGCGCCCGGTGCCCGGGCCGCCGGTGGCCAGCAGCACCTGCAGATGGGCCTCAAAGAGATCCAGGTGAACGAGTTCCAGCCCTGTCTCGCCGCCACTGCCGTCCGAAAGGACTCCATTGGCCGGCCCTGCGCCACCTCCAGCGGCGCCCGCAGCATCGCGGCGCATGCCGTCGAGCCCACGGACCGGTCCGGCTCGCACCCCCAGCAGTACCCGGCGTCCGGCAGCGCCCCGCAGCCCGGGAGCACCGGGAGCAGACCACCCGCTCCTGTGGTCCTGGAGCGTCGCGAGCGATACCTCACGGGGCAAGGGTGGAAAACGCACCGGCCCTGGCCCGGACCACGGGCATGAAGTCCCGTCCGCGTGCGCTCGTGCCTCCTCTTGGATTCCGGCCGGCCGGAATCCAGGGGATCCAGGTGTTCGGAATGTCGCTGGGGCGGCGCCGTCGGGGCCGATGGAACCGGCCGGAGGTTCACAGATCTGCAGATGGCGACCGCTTGTCGCCTCGACGGCCCGACCCGGGAGAACGGGTGGGGCGGTGCGCCCGGCCACCAATGACGCACGAACGGCCGGCACGGGGAACGGCAGGAGGACCCGCACCGAGAACAGGTCCGCGAGCCTGCTCCGGGTCGCGAGCAGCTCACCGCCTACGGCCACCACGTGCACCCCGACCGCGGGACCGTCACGGACCACCTCGGCGAGGGCCTGCTGTACCGAGGTCTCCAGGGACACGCCGTCGGGGCCGAATTCGAGGGACTCCCAGCCGTCGACGATCAGGATCAGCCAGGGCTCCGTCCGCTCGGGATCCCGCGGCAGGTCACCGAGGAGGGTTCGCGCGGCGCCACGGCCGCGAACCTCGGATCGCAGCCAGAGAAGCAGGCGGCGTACGCGGTCGTGCTCGGTCGAGGCGAGCACCGCGCCGCAGTGCGGCAGGTCGGCGAGGTCACGCAACGGCCCCGAGCGCCGTTCCACCAGGTACAGGTGCACGCGTCCGGGGTCGAACCGCCGGACCAGCGCGCAGGTCAGCGCCCGCGCGGCGGTGGTCCGCCCCGACTGCGGACCTCCTGCGATCATCAGCCGATCCGTTCCCGTCAGGTCCAGACCGATCGGCACCTGCGCCTGGTGCTCCGGATCGTCGGCGAGGGCGAAGGCGGCAAGAGTCTCCGACGTCATGGCCGTGGCGTGGTCGGACAACTCGTCCAGGCGCAACGTCGGCGGGAGTGGCGGACAGAGAGGCACCGGCGGACGGGGCAGATCCAGTCGCCGCGCCGCCTCGCACACGGAAGCGACCACCTGTGCCAGTTCTCCCTGGACGGCAGGGCCTGAGTCCTCCGAGCCGCTGGACAGATGCGGGTCGGGCGCTGACAGGGGCGGGCCGGGCAAGGACAGACGTGGGCCGCGCGCGGACAGGTGTGCGCACTGGAAGGCGTAGGGCTCGCGCGATCCTGACCGGAGATTGCGGATCAGTCCTCGTCCGCGTGCCGTTCCGGGAATCTACGCGGCAGCCGGGACACCCAGGATCTCCCGGCTCTCGGACACCTCGTTCTGACGCAGGCTGATCCTCAGGTCGATGTTCGCCCGCAGTTCCTCGGGAAGGGCCCCGGCGAACGTCTGGGTGGCCAG
>Ga0265334_10001649_pt1 | contig 10704 bp, 11 predicted proteins | sample 42023metaG_FD_192442 | JGI IMG/M metagenome (GOLD analysis project Ga0265334, IMG submission 192442) | Rhizosphere microbial communities from Carex aquatilis grown in University of Washington, Seatle, WA, United States - 4-20-23 metaG | ecosystem: Host-associated > Plants > Roots > Rhizosphere...
GGAAAAACGTCTAATTGTGAGTGTTATGTATCTATCAAAACAATAAAGACTCAAATTAAGCATATTTACATCCAACACGTGATAGCCTTTATTAACTGAATTTATTTTGGAAGTAGGCGGTAAGCCATGGCTGAAACGGTTCTAGTTGAAAGAGAAAGGATTTGTAAGAGGTGTAATAAACCCAGTATGGAGTCGATTGGTATGCCGAAGTCTTTTTGGGACAATAGCGGGGAAATGTTCAAAACACTTCTTAAATGTGTGATTTGCGGAAGAGTCAGCACCATAATTAGGCCGACTCAATAAGGCTTCGACTCGCATGCCTCGCCACCTGTTTTCTTTCATTGAATAGACCATTTTTTGCACGATCACATCCTTCACGACTACCTTTAAGCGAAAAACCTCCCGAACCTCGAACCTCTTTGGGGTGTTTGGAGCCTCGCTCAGAATTTAGGTTTCGACGTTAAATGTTTAATTGTCGCTAATGAATCTTGACAAGAATTAACATCAATTAATTGCCTTTTCCTGTATATTTTTCCTTCGATCATTCTACGATTGGCTAGGAGTCGTCATGTTGAACTCTCCGCTTATCGATGTCGTATTGGGCATGTGCTTCGTGTTTTTGTTCATGAGCCTGATTAGCACCGCATTAAACGAAACGCTTGCGAGTCTATTCAGCTGGAGAGCCGCCAATCTAAAGACTGCCCTGACAAATATGTTGTCTGAAGAGGGGGTTGAGAAGCTCTACGCGCAACCATTGATCGCCAACCTTTCAATAAATGGGAAACCATCGTATATCCCCTCGAAGACGTTCGCGAAGGCCGCCGCCATGGCATTCACAAGCATCTCGGTGAATACCGATCTGAAAACCCTTCAGGGTGACATTCAAAAGATCCCAAATCAGAAAGCTCAGGCTTTCCTGTTGCAGCACTTGAACGCTGCTGAGGGCAATACTGAGAAGTTCCAGAAAAACCTTGAGGATGCGTTCAACGATTCCATGGACCGAGCCTCGGGGTGGTACAAGCGGACCATCCAATATTGGACGCTCGGATTTGCAGTTTTCATCGCGATGTTCCTGAATGTCGATTCCTTCCACCTCGCCCAAAAGCTCTATTCTAACGCGGGTTTGCGATCCTCGATGTCCGCCCTCGCGGTGGCCGCCTCAGAAAAAAATCCTACTGATTCCACGCAACCCACCGGAGCAGCGCGTCTCGACAAGCTTTCAAACGAAGCTGAAAACCTTCAATTGCCCATTGGTGATTGGTCCGACTGGAACGGTCTCACGGCCTACGGATATATCTCGAAGTTTTTCGGTTGGTTGATCACGGCCTTAGCCATCTCCCTGGGAGCTCCGTTCTGGTTCGATACCTTGAACCGGATTATTCAAATCAGGGGCAGTGGGAAGAACCCAAGTGAACCAGACGCGAAGCCGGCTAAGTAGCGGATTGAATACATTCGACGGGGAGGAATTGTATGGACGCAAGGCTCTTCAAGCTGAAGCAGGATGTAAAGCTTAAGAACAACACCGATCCGGTTTCATTGCGGATCACGGTCCTGGACCTGAACCATGGCTTTACGAAGGTCTCCCTGGATGGGTCCGAAATTATCGAATCGAACCAAGATGACTTCACGGTCGTCTTGGGGACCGGCATCCAGGGGAAGGACGTGATAACCCTCACCAGTGTCGACAACGTGAACCCAAATTCCGACCAGTTCCAGACGCTCTACCAGTTCTCACAGGCCGGTTCCTTGATCGGATCATACAAGCTCCCAGACCCGGAGGGCACATTCCAAGCGAATGAGGACCTGGTCATCCATGCCGCGAAATTCACCTTAAAGTGAGGGAGAGAACCATGCGAAGCAGAATCGCTGCGGTCATATCGCTGTTGGTCGTTTTGGGCGTTGGAACAGGTGCTTGGGCGGCTGATGCCGCCCCTACCACCAATATCGGGAGCATCACCGCGGACACGTACTCCATCCCAGCCATCCCGGCGGCCTCGATGCTGAATGTCGATCCCTCCCTCGTGGACAGCCCGGAGACACCCAAGAAGATCTTCGTCTCGCTCCACAACAAGCTTTCGAGCTCGTTGAGCCCGGGCGACGCCTGGGCCTTGCAGCTCAATCCGGCGCTGATCTTCTCGAACAAGCGGGAAACCCTGGATACCGCTATCAATCGTGGTCATTTCGCGGATTCGCTTGATACGCTCAGTTTCTCAATGGCTGTTGTTTCATCGAACGGAGTGGCACCCGTAAGCGTGGTTTCGGATGCCGCGTTTGCGGTCAAGATGGACTTCGCATCTGGCAAGTTCAAGGATCTGGACAAGCTCAAGGAACTCCGGAAAACCTATTATGATGCCTACGACAAGATCGGTAAAAGTGCTGTTGACGCGGCCAGCAGTTCAAAAATCGACTTTGACGATCCTACGGTTGGAAAGTTGACCTTCAATCCCCCCGACGCGGACGTCCAGGCCTGGAAGACGGCGAAATCAAATTTCGTTAATTCCCTCATGCAGACAGAAGGATTTGTCTCATCCGGGGCTATTGGGATTCAGTCCGAGTTTCGGGATAAGATCGCCTCGACCGGTAAAATCACGAACGTAGACGGTTGGGTGAACGCCGGTTGGACGACGAGTTATATCGACTTCCTTGGTGTAACGAGGATCGTCGCCCAAAACGAATCAACTGAACGGAAGGCACTCCTCGACGTCGCGGGGAAGCTAAACCTCCATTACCAGAAGTTCTCCCTGGCGGTAGAAGCGACCCACCGCTTCGGCATACCCGACAAGAGCATGGATGACGGCCAATACGTCGCGACGCTCGGCTACCGGACCACCTCTGCGACCGAGGTGAAACTCGATCTCGGCCGCGGCTTCAGGGATCCCCAAACGCTGGAACACCAACTCCTCGCCGGCCTGCAGTTGGCCTTTGATTTCGGGAGCCCTGTGTTGGACATCACGAAGTAACGTAAGGAGCCAGCTATGAAGGCCCTCAAACCGGTCCTATTTGCGATCCTAGTGGCCTTTACCGCTCTGGGCGCCCAAGCCCGAGGGCATGGGGGTTCCCACAGCCGTTCCTACCATTCCAACACCAAATCAAGCACCTCCGAAACCCATGTAAAGGGCTATTACCGGAAGAACGGGACCTATGTCGCCCCCCACTACCGTTCAAAGGCCAATAGGTCCCAAAAGGACAATTGGAGTACCAAAGGCAACGTGAACCCCCACACGGGTAAAGAAGGAACGAAAGAACCTAAAAACTGATAGGGATTTTCAAATAGTGAAAGGCTCGAACAAAACTAGGAGGATTGAATGGCAGATAATAATTATTTGGAATCAGCGATTAAGGATTGGAGATTTTTACTACGAACATTTATTCTCATTTTGGGTATAGCTGCTATTTTGTTTGGTCTTACCTATTCAGTAATTAAATTCTGTTTTCCATATATTGATACCATCGAAAATAATGGCAACGGTTTTACATTGCATCTGCGAGGTAAGATTTTAACAGTTGTGAATGTACCTGCATGTCAATTTGGAACCGTTACGGGAATCAAACTAGACAAAAAGTTAAAGATATCTGTAAAAACCTCTGGACTGGTTTCTACGGCGGCAGATCCTGCCAAAATTAATGTTCATGATGAAACCGAGAAAAACATTCTTGAACTTCGAATGGATAGAGATCTCCATTTAGGATGGAGAGATCCGGACGGAGAGCGTTTAACTGGCGAGGACAGCAAAACGGGTAAAAATGAATTGTTGTTAAAACAAGATGCAAATTATGGATGCTTATTGGCTTTTGCTGTTCCTATTTCTGAAGGAGTTGATGTTACTAAAGAAATCATTGAAAAATTATCTAAACGGAATGAGAACCAGGATGTTATTAAGATTGGTAAAAAATGCGACATAGTCTTTGATAAGGATAAACAACAATATATCGCGACCATTGAAGGAGAAAAATATCAACCGTTTACTGATGCGAAAGATGGAGAGGAATTGTGTTTTGTAATTAATGACAGTGTGGTAAATGACAAGAGTGATATCGAAAATAACTTTAAAAATGGAAAGGATAAGTATTCAAAAATACAAAAGGAAATAGAAATTCACGAATATCTTGATCTGAACGAACCTAGATATTTTTGGTACCTGGACAATAGAGGAAGCTTTACAGCTACTATTCTTCAGGAAAAAGAATAGTAGCTCGCACAGGAACAAACCTAGACTGGTGTGGTCTGTTCCAAGATCCACTCTTGGTTTAGGTACAGAATAAAGTTGTATAAACATCCCTGCGTTGCCATTCTGTAGTTTCAAAATGACCGCAAAAAGGCCACAAAACTCGGCCTACCCCAAGACACTGACCACCCTAGGGGACCATTGTCAGCGCCGGTCGAAAAGTGTAACGGTGGGCGGTCCAAAAGTGTGACACCCCCCGCCTCCCACACGCCTTTCGGTGCATGGTCGTTGGTTAGCCTTGTCGGCCCTATTTATCTTTGTTCTTGAGCCGTTTCTTCGATTCCGACAGCCTGAAGCTTTGGCCGTTGGCCTCCAGAATATGCACCCGATGGGTCAAACGGTCAATAAGGGCCCCGGTCATCCTCTCGGAACCCATGATTTCCACCCAGTTTTCAAAGGGCAGATTGGTCGTGACCAAGAGGCTGGTCCGTTCATAGGCTTTGCTGACCACCTCGAAAAGCAGTTCGGCCCCGGCCTTGGAGAACGGCACGTAACCCAATTCATCCAGGACGATCAGGTTGAGCCTGGCCAACTGCCTGTGGAACTTGCCCAGTTGCTTCTCCTCACGATGCTCCAAAAGCTCCGTCACAAGGCCGGTGACGGTGAAGAAGCGCACCGCCCGGCCCTGGCAGCAGGCCTGGAAGGCCAAGGCCGTGGCCAAATGGGTCTTGCCCGTGCCTGAGTTTCCGATCAGCAGGACGTTTTCCTTTTTGTCGATGTACTCTCCCCGCATGAGTTCCCGCGTCAGTTCCTGGTTGATCGAAGGTTGTGTCTTGAAATCGAACGTCTCCAAGGTTTTGAGCACGGGAAACCCGGCCTCCCGGATGCGCCTCTCCTTGGCCCGACGCTCCCGGTCGAGAAGCTCCAACTCGGCCAACTTGAGCAGGTACTGAGGATAATCACTGCGCTCGGTGCGGCAGAGTTGGGCCATCTTGTCGTACTCGCGCTGCATCGTGGGCAGTTTCAGCTTCTTGAGGTGATGCTCCAGCAAGAGGGTGTTCTTGGAGGTGCTCATGCTTCACCTCCCACCACCATCAGTTCGCGGTAGGCCAAAAGGTCCGTCCGGGCGACTTGAACCTGCCGCAAGTGTTCACGTCCGGCCAGGTTGAAGGTGGTGAGTCTGTAATCTTCACTGGGATAGAGCAACTGAGCGACGGCGTCGCGGGTGTAGATTTCCATCCCCACAGCCTTCTTCACCGCCTGGGTGAGCATACCCATGGAATGCTTTTCCAAAAGCCGCATCGTCTTGATGAATTCCCGCGCTCCATCGCCGTGAAGTTTTTCTTTTCCTTCCATACGGCGACGTAGGAGGTTGAAACACTCAGGCAGATTCCAGTCTTCCAGGGGCCTGGCATGGTCCAGCGCCCCGGGTTTCCCCTCCAAAATCGCCAAGTAATGCACCGGATTGAAGACCACTCCCTCCTTGCACCAAAGACGCTTGTGGGTAGCGATGGGTATTTCCTTGAAGAAAATATCCACCCGCTCGATGTACCCCTTGACCACCACCGGATGGTGGGCGTACTCCGACGGCACGGAATAGTCGTTGGTGTCGAAGCGTACCAGGGACAATGACGTCGCCGTGGTGGACTGCTTCAGGCAGGCGTCAAACGGAACGACCGGCAGGGGCCTGAAATGAGCCTTATCTTCAACCAGCAACTGCCCCTTGGTGGCTCCCTTGCCCCGCAGCTTGCGTTCCAGGTCTTCGCGGCAGTTCACCAACAACCGCTTGTTCAACTCCTCCAGGCTTCCCACCTGCGGGACCGGCACCATGAAATTCAGCCGCACATACTTCACCCCGCCTTCCACGATGCCCTTTTCGTTGCCCCGGCGGATCGTGCAGAAGTGGTGGTCGAAGAGATAGTGACTTTCCAATTGCTGGAAATTTCGAGCCAACACCCGTTTGTGAATCCCGAGAATCTTCGTCACGAGGGTTTTGGCGTTGTCGTAACTGATCCGCCAGGGTACGCCACCAAAATACTCGAAGGCCCGGATGTGGCCTTCCCACACGAACTCCGTGCTTTCCCGCTCAAATATCTGCACGAAAAAGGAATCCGAATACGGTAAGGCCATCACGAAGTACGGTCTTTTCACCAGTACGCCGTTGAGCTTCACCAAGGCGTGCCCGAAGTCCACCTGCGCCTCGCCGGGCCGGTGGGTCAAGGGCACGAAGACCTCGCTGTTCCTCTGTTTGAGCCCCCGGACGGCCTCTTTCACCTGGGTATAGCCGCCAGTGTACCCATCTTCGGTACGCAGGCGCTCGAAGATGCGTTTGGCCGTGTGGTTCTGTTTCTTGTGGACGTGCCTGTCGTCTTCCAGGATTTGCTTGATCCGGCCCAGGAAGGGTCCCACTTTGGGCTGGGGCCGCTCCTGGCTCATTCGGTATCCGGGAGGGGCACTATGGGCGAGTACCTTCTTGAGGGTTTCCCAGTGGATGCCTTCTTCGTCCATCACCTGGCGCTTGGATACCCCTTCAACCATGACCTTCTTGCGTATTTCGGTCCATCGGTCCATGTCTTTGAACACCCCTTTTTCCCCCTGGTGGCGTGGTTTCAGTGTTGAAACCTCATCATCCAGGAAATTAGGGGGGTGTCACACTTTTCGACCGCCCTCAGACCGGCTCAGGGCCGTCACACTTTTGGACCGGCGTTTACATCCAACCAAAATAAGCCAAAGACAAATATAAGTGCGGGACAATCTTTTTTGGCATAATCGTTTGAATACATAATGCAAGAATCATTTCTCGTAATTTACGTTTTAATGTTGGATCATATTTCGCCGTTATTGTTCGAACTAATTGTTGTTCAAGAGTACTTCCCCCTTGAATACAACCACAAAAACAGGTTTGATAAACGGCTCTCAATATTGCTTTAAGGTCAATACCTTGATGTGTCCAAAATCGTTTGTCTTCACCAAGCACTAAAGCAATAACAAGTATTTCGGGATATATTTCTAATTTCCAACAATTATAAAAGTGTTTAATCTTTAAATAGTCGTTCGAATAATATTTTACCGATATCCATTGGGCCGCCCGTCCCAATATTTTCACGCCGAAAACTTATTTCCCGAATCACCCTTGGACCATTGAACTTTACCTTTGGAATTCGCCACGGTGGATTCAAATAAACCCGACATATACTCATTACCATTAATTATTAGTTTTTGTTCGGTTGAACTTTCTCGTTTTAAGCCTTTTTCTTCAAAATGCAATATAGCTTCATTTTTGGAAAATATATTTCTAGTGATCTTCCCATTTACTTTTAAGTGAATCCTAGCTTCAGGCTTATACCGACGGTTAACACCGTTTAAAACTTCAGAAACCTTTTCAACCGTTCCATACACTTTATTCCCTTCACACCAAAGCAACGCTATAAAAGTGAGCTTCATACCCTCGTACTTCTTATAACCCGTTTCATCAGTCGTTGAAACAAACGTCCACATTCCACTTAAATCAGGAATTGAAAATACATTTTCCTCAAGAAAAAAAAGTAACCCAGCCAAAAACACCCCACTTAATACATTTTCTAAAATTGATATCCAATTAAGACTTAAATGGCACATTCAATTTCTCCAAATAGGATTTTAAACATCGCGATTATAAGCTTTTACATCTCCTAATTAGTTAAGACAATATTTTCGGTCAACAAGTGTACTTTTAGGTCTCCGATTAAAAACCATCGAAATCGAAACATTCGGACGTTTATTTCCCTACATTTCTGGAATACCTCATAGCCACCGGGTCCGCAAGGCCGCTTACGAAGCCTTCATCACCCCACGATTTGGCTCGGTCTCGGGCCCTGGGTTGATGTCGGTCCGCGTCAAGCCTTTACTCAGTCCACGGTTGCCCTGGCGATTTTCCGCCAACTACCTCTTTCGTGGCTTTTCCCCAAACCCCGAGAAGCAATAAAAGCTGGTTTTATCGGCAAGCGGTTGTCGTAGAATTAAGGCTCGGCAGAAAAGATTATTAATACCGTTTAAAAAACCGGTCCTAATTTTCTCTTCTTGAAACGATGATGTACGGCAGGTAGTCATACTATCGGTTAGGCAGACACCATGAATCACGAGCAATCCGAATTCGAAAAGAAAAACCTTTTAAAAGATATATTTTCAGAAATTGATATATCTAAAAAAGCACCTCTAGCGGTCTCATTCCTTCAAAAATACAAAACACCATTTAAAGAATTATTTAATATTCTCAGACAATTTGAACATTCGGAGGATGCCCTGCAATTGGTTGCAAATAGCTTATATTTGGAAGACGATATCCAAAAATTCATGCTTAACTATTTTGTTGAATCCAAAAGCGATATTCAGGCACTTCCACTGAAAGAACACTTCATAGCAAAAAATGTATTTGTAGAAGACCTCACCTATAAATTCAAAGATGACGTTCTCGTTGTTGATGGCAATTATAACCTAGCATTTCAATTTGAACATGATGTCCCCGAGGAGCTAAAAGATAAACCTAATTTCAATCGCGAGCCGATGTTCGGTGATTTTGTTATTACAATTGACGAGAACAAAATATTAACTATTGAGGATCTAAGTATAGGGGAAGAAATCGATGGGCAGATATTTAAGGGAAACTTCAATACATAACCTCAGTTACTGTTCACAAAAATTCACTTGAATTTACCGAGTGAAATGACAATGGGAAATTGGTCCATAGAACCGTAGCCAAACCAAAAACTAACGGTTCATACTATTAGTACCAATGATTAAAGATTAACGAAGTCCAATGAAAAACGGCTTTCATTCGGTTTGGCTATAAAAACATTTGCGGAAGGGAATTCGTGATTTACTAATTTGATAATATTATTTTTGTTTACCAAACCCATTTGGCAACCCAAATAGAGAGATTTAATATCATAATCATTTAAACGCACATCATAATGTGGTAATCCTTTTGCCTCTGGCCATGGGCAAGTTATACGCCACTCTTTTTCATACTTCCAATGAGACGATTTTGTAAGAACACACAAATCATATATTTCCTTTCGACTTTCCGGCGTACTCCCCTTTATTGCAAACTCAATGCAATCTCGTTCTGTGCCAAACAATCTAGGGATATCATCTCGATACTTAACTTCCTCAGCGGCACAAAACGCGTTGTTTTTTTCTGGAGAAAACTCAATTACTGCGCCGGTGTGGTTATTTGTGTAATGTGCCCACATTAATAAATTATTAAATTCCGTGGTTAAGCTTAAAATATAATTAATATCCATTATGCTTTTAATTAAGCTCGGTAATGACAACGCATGAATTCTAAAATCACGAAATATATTATTTAAAAATATATTTAGATTATCATCCCAACCAGGCGTGTCGCGCATCCCAATAATTAATTTGAATTTAGGATCATTACTTAAAGCAGCTAAACATTCATTAATATTTGGATTATTGATATCTGGCGGTTCACCAACATTAATTTTGCAATCAAAGGGATCATTTAATGTTGAGGTATGCGCCCAACGGATGTTTCTGGTTTCAATCGTTTCAAAAGCACCTTTGAAATCAAAGTACCTGAAAAATCGATTAGGAAATTCCGCCATCAATCAGTCCTTACCCAATAGATTATCCTCGATTTAATTTTACCAACCTTTCACTGCGGGAACCCCTCTTATCCACTGGACCAGCAAGGCCACATACGATGTAAACCCCACTTAATAATTTGTAAATGAACTGGTTAAATATGTGAAACTTATAGAATAAAGAATAATCCGTAATATTTATGTTTTAATAAACAAATGCCAGTTCTCACATACAAAGAATTTATACAGAAAATAAGGAACTTTAGTCGTTCGTCAGTTCTTGAAATATCATCTCGATTAGCTTGGTCGGCATGGAATCGCCCGAAAGAAGTTAGGGAAGAAAGGTATTTTCAAAATAGTTTATATATGTATCGAGCATATTGTGGAAGAATAGCAGCAATTGCTGCGGCAGTATGTAATGACTTTAGATCAACAGATGTAACAAATTATGATATTGAGAAGCTATGCCAAAGTTATTTATCAATTCAGGAACCAATACTTAATGAAATCAATTATCAACAGACTGATGTTTTACCACTCCAATCCTATTTAGCTGGTTCTGAATTATTTCATGACATTTTGATTGATATAGGTTTAATTGATTTTTGCGCACGTTTGTTGACGCCGATAAGACACCTTCAATCCCAACACGATTCATCGTTATCAAGTGATTCAATCCATACAACAATAAGAAATTACGCGATACTACTTCAATATTTAAAATTAAGAGATGAAGGTTTTAACAATACATATTTAATGCGATTAGGAATAGAACCGTCCAATATATTAAAAATAGGATTATTAATAATAGCTGGTGCGGAAAAGAAAAGCGGATTAATAGTAATAGGAGAAAATATATTATCTAATAATATAAAACGTCAAACAGGTCTTGATTACGATGCCTTGTTAGTAATGGCAAATCGATTCAGCCGTGATTTTAATGGTTTTAG
>Ga0265334_10001653_pt1 | contig 10677 bp, 8 predicted proteins | sample 42023metaG_FD_192442 | JGI IMG/M metagenome (GOLD analysis project Ga0265334, IMG submission 192442) | Rhizosphere microbial communities from Carex aquatilis grown in University of Washington, Seatle, WA, United States - 4-20-23 metaG | ecosystem: Host-associated > Plants > Roots > Rhizosphere >...
GGCCCTGGCGGCCAGGCGGTTGAGGAAGGCTGCAGTGCGGAAGACGCCCGCAGCGACTCCCCTACGCCCTGTCACGCTGCCGTGCTTTGATTGGATTCGTGAGCAACGTTCGCGCGTCGTGGTCGGGAGGCAGCGGCGTCTCCGTGCTCGTGCACGGCGGCGCGGGGACGAGAGACGTGGACGACGCCGCGACCGAGGGATGCGCCGTCGCCGTCGAGCGGGCATTCGCGATCCTCGCGGCCGGCGGCGCGGCGCTCGACGCCGTCGAAGCGGCCGTCGTCGCGATGGAGGACGACCCTCGCTACAACGCGGGGGTCGGTGCCGCGCTCACCGAGGACGGCGAGGTAGAGCTCGACGCGGCGATCATGGAGGGCCTCGGCATGCGCGCCGGCGCGGTGTGCGCGCTCCGGTATCACAGAAACGCCGTTCGCGTGGCGCGAGCGGCGCTCGACGAAGGGCGCCACGTGTTCTACGCCGCCGACGGTGCGCGCGACCTCGGGCGACGCGCGCACCTCGTCGAGGTCGAGCCGGCGTCGCTCGTGACCGAGAAAGCAAGGGAGCGCCTTTCGCGTACCCTTGCGCGGCGGACGGCCGTGGACGCGGGCAACACCGTCGGCGCCGTCGCGAGGGACGCCCGCGGCAACGTCGCCGCCGCGACGAGCACCGGAGGCATCACCGGCAAGCGACGTGGTCGCATCGGGGATTCGCCGGTCATCGGCGCGGGCACCCACGCCGAGAACGGCCGCGGCGCAGCCTCCACGACGGGACCGGGCGAGGCGATCCTGCGCCTGACGCTGGGCTTCCGTGCGACGGCCGCGATGGGGCGAGGGCTCGCGCCGGAGCTCGCCGCGCGCGAGGCGCTCGACGAGCTGTTCGAGCGACTCGGTGGAATCGGTGGCATCATCCTGGTCGACGCGACGGGGCGCCTCGGGCTTTCGCGCTCGACCGAGATGATGCCGTGGGCGGCGCAGTGGGAGGGCAACACGGTCGAAACGGGTTCGTGAGCACGCTCCGCAGGCTCGAGGACGTTCCGGGGAATCTTCCGTTCCGGACCGACACACAGGGACGTTTGCTGAGCCTGTTCGAGGAGGTCGCGGTACGGACGACGCATGCGGTCGAAAGAATCGGTGCCGGGGTCCCTCGTCGTCCTGGTTCTCTCCGGAATGCTGAGCGCCTGCAGCGCGCAGGGGGACGGCAACGGGGATGTCGTGGGAACGGGTGGCGGCTCCGGAGCGACCGGCGGAGGCTCGAGCGGAACGGGCGGCGGCACGAACGCGGGGAGCGGCGGCTCGGGGGCGAACACCGGTTCGACGAGCGGCGGAGCGAGCTCGGCAAACGGCGGAGCAATCCCGACGAGCGGCGGGTCGACCGCGATGGGCGGCGGGTCGACGGTGACGGGCGGGGCGCACTCGACGAGCGGTGGAGCGAGCTCCGGCAGCGGCGGCATGAGTTCCTCGGGCGGCTCCGGCGCAGGCGGCGCCGCGGCGTGTACGCAGACGATGGACGTCTCCTTGAACGACAGCGCGACCGGAACCGGCGCCGACCAGTTCGATTACAAGGGCATGTGGGACACCTCGATGGCGACGGGGAAGTACCAGGGCGACGACCATTACTCGTCGACGACGGACGACACTGCGACGCTCGCGTTCGACGGTCTCGGCGTGGCGCTGCACTCCGCGACGGCGTCGCACCACGGCATTGCAGAGGTCACGCTCGACGGCGGAACCCCGGCGAGTGTCGATCTCTACGCCGCGACACGCGCCGACGACGTGGAGGTCTGGAAGAGCGGCGCGCTCGCGGCCGGCCGGCACACGCTGCGCGTCCGCGTCACCGGGAAGAAGAACGACGCCTCGACGGGCGTCGTCGTGCAACGCTCCGCGTGCGCGACGAGCAGCGGCGGCAGCACGGGCAGCGGCGGCAACACGGGCAGCGGCGGCAACGCGGGCAGCGTGGGCAGCGGCGGCAACACGGGCGCCGTCAAGCGACCGAACTACAACAGCGGTCCGGGCTTCTTCGTCGTGGGCAACAAGCTCTACGACGCGAACGGCGTGGAGTTCCGCGTCCGCGGCGTCGACAAGCTTCACTGGGACGCGGATTCGCCCGGTATCCCGAAGACGCACGCGAACACGGAGCGCTGGACCATCGACTTCAACCAGTCCACCAGCACGAACCTCGGGCTGATGAAGCAGTCGGTCGACAACCACATCGTGCCGATGCCCGGCAACTGGGACGGCACCTGCAAGGAGGACGCCGCGACGCTCTCCGGCATCGTCGACACCTGGGTCGCCCAGGCGTCGGCCTGGAAGACGTACGACAGGTCCATGATCCTGAACATCGCGAACGAGTGGGGTCCGTTGGGGACGGTTTGGCGCGACTCCTACATCACGGCGATCAGCCGCCTGCGCTCGGCAGGGTACCTGAGCACGATCTCCGTCACGTCGGGAGGCTGCGGCCAGGACAACGACGACCTCGTGAACTACGCGGCGGCCGTCTTCGACAGCGACCCGCAGAAGAACGTCATCTTCGATCAGCACATCTACGGGGGGTGGGGCAACGGGCAGAATGGCACCACCGATCTGACGACGGGGCTCGACAAGCTCGCCGCGACCGGCCTCGTCATCATCGTCGGGGAGTTCGGCCCGGGGCGGAACATCGGCCCGTCACCGACCTCATTGACCCCAGGCGACATCATCAAGGGTTGCGAGGCGCGTGGCTTCGGGTGGATGGCGTGGGCATGGGACGACCCCGCGAGCAACGCCGACGACACGTGGTTCGCGCTGTCGAAGAACGGCGACTACGGCTCGAGCGCGGATCTGACGACGTTCGGGAAGGACGTCGTCGAGAACGCAACATACGGCCTGCTCGCTCTCGCACACCCTGCGACCGTCTTCTGAAGCGGCGCCCGTCCGTATTCGACCACCCCGGTAGTCGCTGTGCGCGCCTGCGCGCGCGCGTGGCTTTGCAGCGTACATCTTCATGAACGACGAACCTTGCCGTTGGAAGATTGGACCGCGAATGCACTCGCGGACCTCCTCTTCGTGGTGCAAAGGTGGATCGTGGCGAGTCTCGTTCGTTCATTGTCGTCGTTCCTGCTGCTCTCGAGTCTCGTCACCGCCTGCGGCGGCGAGGTAACCGAAAGCTCGCTCGTGCCGCCTGCCGCGCCCGGCAACGGTTCGGGTGAGAACGGAAGCTCGTCGAACGCTTCCACGAGTGGTGACGGCACCGCCGGCGCCGCACCGGTGAACACCGCCACCGACATCGGTGTCGGCCAGGTCGCGGCGGGATGCGCCCGCGCGACGTCGCGCGTCACGCTGGCCGCGAACCTGAACTCGGCCCCCGCCGTGATCACGACGCCCTGGGACCCCACCGATCCGTACGCCGACGCCGACTACGTGTCCGTGACGACCATCTACGACGCGCTCGGTCGCGAGCACACGCTCGGCGTTGTGTTCCGCAAGGTGAGCGCGAACGGCTACGACTACCACGCGATGGTGGACAGCTACGTCGGAGTCCCCGCGGCCGTGAACGGGACGGAGGTCGCCGGCGGGACCCTGTCGTTCACCACCGGCGGCGCGCTCCGCGCGGTGACCGAGGCGCGCAGCGCACAGGTCCACTTCGAGGACATCACCGCGCCGCAACCGATCGCGATCGACTTTGGCAAGACGATCGCGGACGGCGGCAACGGGTATGGCGGGACGATCTCGGTCTCCGCGCCGACCACCATCGTCGGGGCGTGGCAGGACGGCGCAACGTGCGGCGCGACCGTGGTCCAGCCGAAGACGTGCACGTGGCCGCTGCCGCACGCGACGACACACGTGGCCGTGAAGGCGAACCTCGACGCGCGCATGGACGTGGTGGGCGTGCTCGCCTCGCCGTGGAGCCTGACGGCTCCGCTCGCCACGTCGAACTTCACGATGCACGCGAGCCTCTACGATTCGCTCGGCGAGACGCACGATCTCGCGCTCCATTTCCACAGGACCGGCGCGAGCACCTGGGACTACCACGCCGTCATCGGCGAGGCGGACGCCACGACTTCGGCCGCTCCGATCGAGGTCGGCGAAGGGACCCTGTCGTTCGACGCGAGCGGCGAGCTGCTCAGCGTCAGCACCAAGCTCGCGATGAGCCTCTCGTTCCCGGGGGCAACTCCGGCTCAGCCGGTGACGCTCGACTTCGGCGCGACGACCTCGAGCGCCGGCGGCGATGGACACATGACGGAGCTCGCCAGCGACTCAGCGGCGCTGGTGACGGCAGAGGACGGCAATGCCCTGACGGAGTTCGTGCTCGCCTCCTCGCCGATCTGCGGGTGAAACCCCGCGCCGCGCTCGCGCCGCTCCATCGGCGTCAAGGCGTTGTCGCAGGGCCGAGCCAGCGGCGGCACCGCGGAGGTGTAGGTATCCTGTCGCCGCTAAAGTACGGTCGGGAACGCGCCGCTCAGTATCGTCATATGGGGACATCGCCCGGATCCGCAGGCTACTCCGGGGCGAGCTCGCGAGAGCGCCGACCACCACGCGAAGTCCGACTCGCATCCTCATCGTCGAGGACGAAGGGCTCGTCGCGTTCGATCTGAAGGAGTCGCTCGAGGAGCTGGGCCATGTCGTGGTCGGGATCGCTGCCTCGTCGAACGACGCCGTCGCCAAGGCCATCGAGCACCAGCCCGAGCTGTTGCTCATGGACATCCGCATCCAGGGTGACGCCGACGGCATCGATACCGCTCTGCGCATCCAGGCGCAGCTCGACGTGGCGGTCGTGTACCTGACGGCGAACCTCGACCAGCCGACGCTCGAGCGGGCGCTGGAGACGGATCCCGGGGGCTACCTGGCCAAGCCGTACAACCCGCTGACCCTCGGTGCGACGATCGAGGTCGCGCTCGGCCGGCGCCGGGCGGAGACGCGATTGAACGGACAGAAGGCGGCCCTCGTGAGCGAGGTCCGCGCCATGGACCGGCGGGCGCGCGAGCTCGGGGACATCGCGGAGCGCTTTCAGCGCGAGTCGCTCACCGATCCGCTGACAGGCCTGCACCTGCGCGTTGACCAGGGCGATCAGGCCGAGCTCGGTGACCATGATCATGGCCGTCGGCGCGGCGTCGATGGAAAGCCGCAGGAGATCCATGGAGCGCTTGCGCTCGGTGATGTCGACGACGGAGACGAGCAGGAAGTCCCCCTCGGAGGTGCGCAGCGGGTTCAGGACGATCTCCAGAGGCACCTCGGACCCGTCCTTCCGGATCCCGGCGAACTCCCGCGCCTTCCCCTGGACCCACGCGACGCCGACGCCCTGGAATTGCTCGGCGAAGTAGGCGTTCAGGCCCTCCGGGACCAGCATGTCCGCGGACTTCCCGAGGAGCTCGCTTCTCGCGTATCCGAACAGGCGCTCTATCTCGACGTTCGCGAGCACGATCTTCTCGTTCGCGTCGATCATCAGCATGCCCGTCGGAGCGGACTCGATCGCCACCTGGAACTGCTCGCTCGCGAGCACACGCTCCGTCACGTCGTGGGTGACGTTGCCAAACCCCACCAGCGTGCCCTCCGGATCCCGGAGCGCGGTGATGAGGTCGTTCGCCCAGAAACCGGAGCCGTCCCTCCTGACGCGCCAGCCTTCGTCCTCGAAGGAGCCGTGCTCGGCGGCTAGAGCGAGCTTCTCCTCTGGACGGCCGCTCTTCACGTCCTCCGCTGCGAAGAACGTGGAGAAGTTCTTTCCGAGGACCTCGTCGCTCGAATAGCCTTCGAGGCGCTCGGCGCCCGAGTTCCACGTGGCAAATGGTGCCGTCGGGGTTCAGAAAGAAGATGGCGTAGTCGCGAGCGGCGTCCACGAAGAGCCGGAACCGGGCTTCACCCTCGCGGAGCGCCTTCGCCGTCTTCACGTACTCGCGCCAGGGCCCTACCCGCTTTGCGACGGCCACGACGAGCGCTATCTCGCTCGCGCTCCACCTGCGCGGCACGTCGGTGCTGACCATCAGGCTCGAGGTCCATTGCCCGTCCTTGATCAGCGGCACGACGACGCGCGCGCGAATGCCGAGGCGGCGGAAGTGCGACTCGTAGACCGCTGTCATCGACGGATCCGCGCTCATGTCGTCGTCGACGAGGGTTCGCCCCGCCGCGAGCTCGGCCTGGCTGGCCATGTGCGGCGACAGGGCCATGACGCCGGCCAGCGAGGGGAGCTCGACGTGGTAGTCGGGGTAGATCGTCACGACGCCGGCATCGGTGTCACAGAAGAGACAGCGAGAGCCCCCTCGGAATTCTCCGAGACGTTTCGATACCGCGCGGAGCATGTCCACGGGCTCCGTCGCCGTCCTGAGGAGCTCGTCGAGCTCGAAGAGGAACCGCTCTTCGCGAAAGGGCCCCTGTGATTCTGCCGTGCTCGCCGAGCGCGGCGGCTCGTTCAGCCGCAGCCAGTACTCGGTGAGCAGCCGGAGATCGGCGGCGTACTGCTCGAAGTGCACCGACTTCTGCACGTAGCCGTTGGCGCCGAGCGCGTAGGCCCGCTGCACGTCCTCCTCCGGGGCGGCGGAGCTCAGCAGCACGACGGGAACGAGCCGCGTACGCTCGTCGGCCCGTAGCTGCTTCAGGACCTCGAAGCCATCGAACTTCGGCAGACTGACGTCCAGGAAGACGACCGCGGGCAGCTGGACGCTCGCCGCGCCCGAGGCGTCCACCGCGAGCAGGCACTCGAGCGCCGCGCGACCATCCCTTGCGACCACGACATCGGCACCGCAGGGTTCCGCACCCAGGGCACGAAAGAACAACGCCACGTCGTCGGCGTTGTCCTCGACGAGCAAGACACGTGCAGCCGCCTGCACGGACTGCCGGCGTCGGGTCCCGTGTGCGGTAGTCGAAGCCTCACGAGCCACGGTGAAAATCGCGCGAGCGGGCTCGTCTCCCGCCGCATCGGCCTCCCAGGACCCCGGAGCAACGAGGTCGCAACGAAAGGCTACAAGCCCGGCCGGATCCGGGACGTCAAATCTGTTTTTGGAATGGATTCACGCATCTGAGGCGCGCGTTCAGGTATCGAACCAGGCGAGCGCGTCGGGACGATTAGCGAATGCCCTCATGTTCTGTCGCGACGCGAGCGCCATGCCGCTCACGACGAGCCGCCACATGGGTCGATCCGTCAGGACCGCAAGGTGAGCGATGCGCGCACGCATCCGCGCGTTCCACTCGACGAATGCGCCTCTCGCATCCAGGTCGTATCCTACCATCGCGCGACACTCCACGAGCACGTCCGCCTGGTTCGCAACGAGAATGGTTCGCTCGGCCTCATCCAGCGCCAGCCGGACCTTCTCCAAGGTCAGATGCTCGGCGAGCGTGATCTCGACGACGGGCAGCGGCATGGTTCAATCGCCCACCACGACGCTCGGTCGAACCACGCCGCCACCCGTCGGAAGCACGTAGTACGAGCTCATGTACGTCAGGTCCTGTTCGTACTCGACCTGCGCGGTATGACGAGGATGAAACCTCTGCCAGTACGGCTTCGTCGTTCGAGGGCAATAGTGCGTCACAACGCTCATGCGAGTCTCGTGGTCGGGGCGCGTGCGCGGATTGCTCCCATGAACGAGATCGGCCGCCCACACGAAGACGTCGCCCTTCTTCGCGATGAAGTCGCGCTTTGCGCAGCCCTGCCGGCTGCACTGCTCGACCAGGTAGGCGCGCGCCGCGGCTGCGTCGTCGACGCGCGGATCGAGCCGCTTCGTGCCGTCTGCGAAGAGATGGTGAGGGATCCGGTGACTGCCCTCGTAATAGGTGAGCTCGCCGCGCCCCGGCACCACGTCTTCCAGCGCAATCCAGGTCGCGGCCATCAGCAGCGGCGCCTCCGTGCACACCACCGACGTGTCCTGGTGCAGCGGGTGCTGATTGCTGCGCTGGAAGAGCAGCTGCTGGATGGCGACCGGGCGAGTGTCGAAGATGCGCGAGAGAAAGCCCGTGATGACTGGATGAAAGCTGACGCGTCGGGCGCTCTCGAAGTTGACGTAGGTGTCGAAGATGCTCTCGTAGCTGTCGAAATCGGGCCCCGACATGCGCTGCGCGCGACCACGCTTGTGATCCGTGGTGACGAAGCAACCCGGATGATCGGCGATGGAGCGGACGTCCGCGACGAGGGCGTCGACCAGGGCGGGCTCCACCGCTGCCGGGAAGACCGTGTATCCGTTCGCGGCGAACAGACGAACGCGGTCGGCCTCCGCAGGAGAGCACCTTCCGGCGAGCACGTCTCCCGCGAGCCGCTTCAGCGCGCCCGGCGCGAGCGGCCAGAGCTGCTCGAATCCTTCGGGGTCCGGCGCCCGGAGTCGCCGCAATACGGACAGAGACCTACGGAGAGCACTGCGCACACACCGGACGATAGTCACGCGGCCGTAGCCGCGTCAAAGCGCAACGTGCAGCGACCGCGCCTGGACGCAGCGCCTGCGCATCAGCGTTCGTCCGCGCTGGAACCGAGCTGTGATTCTACCCATGCATACCAGTCGTCACCGAACAGCTCGAGGGGATGCGCCGTGCGCTCGGTCCCGTTCCCGCACGTCAGATCATCGGCCGGACAGAGCTTCTCACATCCCCAGCAGACCCGTTCGGGGTGTGCAGGGTGCATCGGAAGTCGCACACGGGCGGTCATCGTGATCATCATCGATGAGCAAGTTAGGTGCCACCGTTCGGCTCCGTCGAGGTTCGGTCGAGAAGACGCGCCAGGGTCTTCGGATCGATCCCGAGCTTCTCGGCCGTGAGCATCCTGCGCCCGCCGAGCTCCGAGATCGCCCACCGAGCGTAACGCCGGTCGAGCTCCTCGAGCGACAGGATGGGGCCCTCGAAGCGGAGCTCTCCCCCGTTCGAGGCGCCCATGTCGGACGGAAGACTGGCAGCGGTCACCTCCGCGCCCGTCCCGAGCAGGACCAGCCGCTCGACGACGTTCTCGAGCTCCCGCACGTTCCCCGGCCACGGATGCGCCATCAGGCGAGTGAACGCCTCGCCGCCGATTGCTTGCACCGGAGACCCTGGATGGCGGGCCCTCGCCTGCGCGAGGAAGTGAGCGATGAGCACCGGCAGGTCCTCTCTGCGCTGTCGGAGCGGCGGGATCTCCAGGCGAACGACGTCGAGGCGGAAGAGCAGGTCCTCGCGAAACTTCCCTTCTCGGACGCGTGCTTTCAGGTTCCGGTGCGTCGCGGCGATCACACGCGCGTCGATGGGGCGCTCGCGGTCGGCTCCGAGCGCGCGCACCACGCCGCGTTCGAGCACGTCGAGGAGCTTGGCCTGGAGCGCGAGGGGCATCTCGCCCACCTCGTCCAGGAATACGGTGCCGCCCGTCGCCTGCTCGAAGAGCCCCTTGCGCGCCGCGGTCGCGCCCGTGAAGGCTCCCTTCGTGTGACCGAAGAGCTCGCTCTCGAGGAGATTCTCCGGCATGGCCGCGCAGTTGATGGTGACGAACGGCGCGCTCGCCCGCGGGCCTTCGCCGTGCACCGCGCGCGCGAAAACCCCCTTCCCGGTACCAGTCTCCCCGACGATGAGGACCGGCGTCGTCGCGTCGGCGACCCGGGTCGCGAGCTCGGAGAGCTCGCGCATCGCGTCGCTCCTGCCGATGACGCTCGTGAGCGCGAACTCGGCTCTGAGCGCGCGGCGCAGCGCCACCGCCTCGCGACGAAGCTTCGCCTGCTCGAGGGCTCGGTCGAGGAACAGCGCGAGCTCGTCCACCTTGAACGGCTTCGTCAGGTAGTGAAACGCGCCCTGACGTATCGATTCCACGGCGCTGTCGACCGCGCTGTACGCGGTCATCACGATGACCGGGCGTTCCGGCGCGGCGCGCCGCGAGAGCTGAAGGAGCCCCATGCCGTCGATACCCGGCATCCGCAGATCGGTCACCAGCGCGTCGACGTCGTCCGCGGCGAGCCGGCGCGCCGCATCCTTGCTCGACGCGATGATGACGGCGTCGTAGCCGCGATCGGCGAGCCCCTCGCTCAACGTCTCGGCCAGCGCGCGATCGTCGTCGACGATGAGCACCCGGGGCTTTCGTGGTTCAGACATGTTCGGTCTCCCGCACCGCGGCAAGCTCGACGGTGGCGCACGTTCCGCGGTCGCGTTCTCGGGGCGAAAGGGAGAGCTTACCGTGGTGATGCTTGACGATCTCGCTCGCGATGGCGAGGCCGAGGCCGGTGCCCGCGTCCTCCGGCTTGGTCGTGAAGAACGGCTGCATGGCCTGCTTCGCCACGGCCTCCGTGATCCCGTGGCCATCGTCGGTCACCACAAAGGCGACGCGCTCCCCCTCACCTCGCACGCGGAGGTTCACGTGTCCGCCGTCCGTACAGGCGTCGCAGGCGTTGAGGAGCAGATTCACGAGCACTTGCTCGAACAGCTTGGGATCGCAGGCGACCCTCGGCAACCCGTCCGGGATCTCGCTGGTCAGCGCCACGCTGCCCTTGGCGAACCGGTGCTCCACGAGCTCGAGGGCGGCCCGCGAGAGCTCCGCGGGCGACACCTTCTCGAGGGACGGCGTGCCTCCGCGCGCGAGCCTCAGAAACGCCCGCACGATATGCGTGATGCGCTCGGCCTGCTCCACGATCGCGTTCACCGACCGCGTCGATCGCTCGTCGCCCGCCACTCTGGGCAGGAGCTGCTCGGCCCTCCCCACGATGACCCCGAGCGGCGTCGACACCTCGTGCGCGATGCCAGTGGCCAGCGCGCCCAACGTCGCGAGCTTGTCGGCGCG
>Ga0265334_10001654_pt1 | contig 10668 bp, 3 predicted proteins | sample 42023metaG_FD_192442 | JGI IMG/M metagenome (GOLD analysis project Ga0265334, IMG submission 192442) | Rhizosphere microbial communities from Carex aquatilis grown in University of Washington, Seatle, WA, United States - 4-20-23 metaG | ecosystem: Host-associated > Plants > Roots > Rhizosphere >...
GAGGACAGCCCGAGAAGACATGTCGGGGCGCGGAAAACGCAAAACTTACAGGGAGACGGCTTGATCCGAACCGACCGCTGGGCAAGTATCCGGGGCTCACGTACATGGCGACGAACGTTCGCGACGCGGTGCACAGCGACCACGCACCGAAGGCGGTGGGGCCCTACAGCCAGGGGATCCGCATCGGCGGTCTTCTATACACGAGTGGCCAGATCCCCCTCGACCCTTCGACGGGGAAGCTCGTCGAAGGCGGCATCGACGCTCAGACGGTCCGCGTGATGGAGAACCTCCACGCCGTGCTGGAGGCCGCCGGCGCAGGCTTCGACGACGTCGTCAAGGCGACCATCTATCTCACGAGCATGGCCGACTTCGCGGCCGTGAACGCCATCTATGCGCGCTACTTCGGCTCGACCCCGCCAGCCCGGTCGACCGTCCAGGTTGCCGCGTTACCGCTGGGTGCTGCTGTCGAGATCGACTTCATCGCCCGGACGCCCTGAAGCGAGACGCTGGCCCCAGAGGCACCATGACCAAGAACGACACCACGAAGCCTGCCTTCGACGCCAATCTGCTGCACGTGGGGGCCGACGGTGCGCTCGGAGCGCTGAAGAGCGCCGGCGCACGCGCGGAGTCGCTCATCGACGCCTGGCGCGACGTGCCGAACGCCGCCGCCGTCGTCGAGGCAAGCGAGCACGGCGAGGGCCCGTCACGCAAGGCCGCGCGCCGCGCGCTCAACGTCCTGCGCGCACGCGGCGTTGCGATCCCCGAGCACAAGCACGTCGCCGCGCTCACTCCGAAAGGCGCGCCCGACGTCGTCGAAGCTTGGATGATGGCACCCGATTCGACAGGGATGCAGCTCTTCTCGGTGACATCGCGCGCGACTAGCGGCCGCTACCGCGGGGTCTTCGTCTTCCTGCATCGCGGGCAAGGCATCGCGCGCATCGAGAACTCCGTCATGAGTCAGTCGCAGCTGAAGGAGTACTTCGGCAAGCTCCTCCCGGGCGCGGGCTACGGCGCGACACACGTCGCGGTGCCATGGGCCCGCTACGCTATCGCGGAGGCGCGTCGCGTCCACCGGGAGAGAGGGCTCCCCGAGCCGCTCGGGTTCACGACGGCGGTCGCTCTGCTCGACCCGGTTCCGACGGAGCCGCCGGAGCACCCCTTCGACGAGGAGGGCCTCGAACTCGCCGACGAGGACGCCCTCGAGATGGCGAAGGCGTCCGGAGGCCTTCACAACATCCCGGAGTTCCGGAGCTGGCTGCCTTCGAACCCCGCGATGCAGGAGGTGCTCACGAAGGTGGGCGCGCAGCTCACCGCCGGAGAGACGCCGGAGCCCGGCGTCGTCACCGAGCTCCTTCGCACGGAGAGCGACGCTGCGACGGATCGCTTCTTCTCACCCGAAGTGCGTGAGGAGCTCCTCGGCCGCATGAAGGACAGCGCGCTCAGCATCCTCGGCCGCGAGGGAGAGCAACGGGCGCTCGAGGTTGTCGCGGCGATGAAGGCCATCGCAAAGTGCGGCCTCGTCACCGATCCGCCTCGCGAGGTCCCCTTCCTGAAGGCGTTCTTCGACAAGGCGATTGCCATGATGATCGCCGAGGGCGGTGGTCGCATCCGCATCCCCGTCTCCGGCAAGGCTCCGGAGGCCCCTGCGCTGACAGCGGAAGCGGCGCCGACGCCGCCCGCGTGAAGCGACCGGCCAGAGGCCACGACGTGGCCCTCAGCCCGTGAGCACTCTCGCCCTGAACGCGGCGAGCAGCTTCGTGTAGACGGGCCCTGGCGCGGACGCACCCACGTCGGCGCCGTCGATGCTAACCACGGCGACGAGCTCGCGGATGCTCGACGAGATGAACACCTCGTCGAACCGCGGAAGCTCGTCGACCGGCGGGGACCGGAACGTCACGGGGATGCGCAGGTCGGCGGCAACGTCGAGCGCGACGGCGCGAGTGATGCCCGGCAAGATACCGTCGTGTTCCGGAGGCGTCATGAGCGCCCCACCGGAGACGAAGAAGACGTTCGACGTCGCTCCTTCCACGACGTGGCCCGCGCCATCGACGATGAGCGCTTCCGCTGCGCCGGCCGCGCGCGCCTTGCGCATCCCGAGCACGCTGACGAGGTAGTTGCCGATCTTGGCGCCGACGGCCTCGGTGCCGTCCGAGGAACGACGCGCGGCGAAGGTCACCGCAGCGATCCCTCGTTCGTACACCGACGCAGGCGGCGGCTCGAGCGGCGTCACGATCACGACCCGCGTCGGCGCTCCGGCGAGCCCCGGATCGAGGCCGAGCTCGCCGCTCCCCCGCGTGACCATCACACGCACGTAGCTCTCGGCATTGCCGGCCAGGGCGATCGCGTCGTTCACCTCGACCGCGAGGGCAGGCAGCGGCAGTGGCAGCTCGATGTGGGCGAGCGCCGCGCTGCGAGAGAGCCGACCGAGGTGCCGGTCGAGGGCGAACGGCACTCCCCGATACGTGCGCAGCGTCTCGAAGACGGAGTCGCCGTAAAGGAAGCCGCGATCGGTGACGCCGACCTTCGCCTCGGCGAGGGGTGACGTCACGCCGTCGACGACCGCGATGCGGCTCATCGGGGCCCACCCACGACAACCGGCGGCGCGACGCCCCCGTGAACGAGCTCCTCGGCGCGCTCCCGGCAAGCCGCGACGGCCACGCCGACGAGCGCGTCGTCCATCCCTGCGTCCGAGATCGAAACCGGTGCGCCGACGACGATCCCGACGCGCGAGAACGGCAGCGGGATCTCGAAGCCGTCCCACGTCCGCCACAGGACGAATGCCGTGTCCAACGCGCTCGCCGCCGGGAAGAGCGGCGAACGCGACGCGAGCGCCGCGGCCGCTGCACCCGACTTCGCGACGTGCCGCGGGCCGCGGGGCCCGTCCACGGCAAGCGCGACGGAGCTGCCTCCGCGAAGCGACCCGACCAGCGCCGCGAGGGCACGCGCGCCACCCCGCGACGACGAGCCGCGCACGACGCGGAGGCCGAGGGCCGTCATGACGCCGGCCTGGATGTCGCCGTCGCGGGAGTGACTGATGAGCACGACGGCGCCGCGCAGGAGCCCACGCGCCGCGAGCAGCGCCATCTGCTGTCCGTGCCAGAATGCGATCACGCGCGCGCCCCGCCCCGCGAAATCGGGATGCGCCTCGACGCAGACCCGCAGTGTCGCGACCCAGAGGCGGACCAGAAACCCCAGAAGGAGGCCGAGAACGAACCGGACCGTGCGCGGTGCCGCTCGGCGCCGAGGGGGCTCTACGCTCGGCGCGCTGCCGACCACGCGCCGACCTTCACGTTCACGGCGCCTTCGCCTGGGCGAGGAGCTCGCGCGCCCGCGCGAGCGATGCGTCGGTCTGGACGGCGCGCTCGAGCATCTGCACGGCCTTCTGCTTCTCGCCGAGGCGCAGGTGGACGTCGCCGAGGTTCAGGAACACCTCCGCCTTCGTGATGGGCCCCTGGTCGTCGAGCTTCTGCAGCAGGAGCGCGCGGAACATCTGCTGCGCGCGCTTCAGGTCGCCAACGTCGATGGAAACGGCACCGAGCTCCCGGAGCACGTTGACGTTCCCCGGCTCGATGCGGAACGCCTTGTCGAGCTCCTCCATGGCACGCGTGGTCTCGCCATCGGAGGCGTACGCCTTCGCGAGCCGTCGATGGATCTCCACGAGCTCCTTCGACCGCTTGCCACCGAACGACTGCACGATCTTCTCCAGCACCTCCACGGCCGCCTTGCCGCGGCCTGAGGAGCTGTAGGCGTCGCACAGCTCGAGCATCAGCTCTCGATCACCCGGACGGAGCGCGCTCGCGCGCTCGAGGAGCTCCGCGGACGCCCCGAAATCGCTGCGCCTGGTAGCCTGGATGCCGGCCGCGGCGCGCAGCAGCTTGATCTTCTCGTCGGGCGATTCGGCGATGTCCGCGTCGCCGGCGATCAGAGTCGCCAGCTTGTCCCACGCGCCGCTCTCTTCGTAGAGCTTGCGCAAGAGATCGCGGATCGCCATGTTCCGCGGCTCCGCAGCGAGCCCGCGCTCCAGCGCCGAGGCCGCGGCCGGGAGGTCGTCGAGCGCGCGGTACTCGTCGGCGAGCTTCGTCGCGACGCGCTGGGCGGCTTCGCCCTCCTCGATACCAAGCAGCGTCTCCAGGTGGCGCGCAGACGCGGCGTGATCTTCTGCCGTCTGGTAGAGCCGGATGAGCGTCTCGAGCGCCGCTCGGTGCTGAGGCTTTCGTCCGAGGATTGCCTCGTACGTCTCGATGGCCTTCGCGCGATCGTCGAGCCTTCGATCGTAGAGCTCTGCGAGCCGGACCTCGTAGTCGAGCTCGGCGTCCATGTCGCCACGCGCGCGCGCCTCCGCCACCTGCTGGCCGAGGAGCTCCGCGAGGTCCCCGTATCGCTCGCCCTTCTCGTAGAGCTGACCCAGCGCGACCACGGCCTCCGAGCGCGACGGCTCTTCTTCGAGCACGGCACGAAAGATGTCCACGGCGCGATCGATCTGACCGAACTTGTCGGCCCGGAGCCTCCCGAGCTCCATCCTGAGCGCGCCGCGCTCGGCCGGCGTGGTCGCGACGTCGATCAGGCGGTCGAGGAGATCGGCGAGGTCGTCGTCAGCGCCCTTCGCCGCGTAGAGCTCGCGAAGGGCCTGCGCTGCGATCGCGTCCGTCGGATCGTCCTCGAAGAGGCGCTCGTACAGCTCGACGGCCGTGGCCGAGTCGTCGAGCTTGCCGCGCGCGATGAGCGCGGCGCGATGCCGCAGCGCGCGCGCCTCCGCGTCTCCGCCGGCCAGATCGATCTGCCGGGTGAGGAGTGAGAGCACTTCCTTCGCGTCGCCCGCCTCGTCGCGCAGCCGCGTGAGCTCGCCGAGCGCCCAGACGTTGCCGTCGTCGCGCGCGAGCAGCTCGCGGAGCACCGCCTCGGAGAGGTCCCGATCGCCGAGGCCGTCGGAGAGCTCCTTCGCGCGCCGGTAGAGGGTGACACGCGCCTCGTCGTCCAGGCCGAGCTTCGCGCGGCGGCGCAGCGTCTGCACGAGATCGCGCTCGCGGCCAGCGCCGGCCTGCAGGGTCTCGATCTGGACGAGGACGTCATCGCTCTCGGGGTCGAACTCCAGCGCTTTCTCGAGCGCCTTCTCCGCCGCTCGCTCGTCACTCGCCCGATCGCGGTACCACGCAGCCACCCGTACGAGCAGATCGCGCGCCACGTCCGGCACGAGGTCGAGTTTCTTCTCGATGGCCTCGCGCAGGGCGGTCGCCGCGGGCTGCCAGTTGCCGGTGATCCCTGCGAGCCGTTCGATCTGCTCGAGGAGAGCCGTGTCGGCAGGGTCGTCGACGAGCCCCTGCTGCAGCACGCGCTGCGCAGCCGCCGGATCCTTCGCCTCGTCTTCCAGGACGCGCGCGAGATTCCTGCGCATGTCGATACGATCGATAGGCGTCTCCGCGAAGCCCACGCGCTTCTCGAAGAGCGCTGCGAGGCGATCTGTGCGACCACGGCTGCGGTAGGCGTGCTCCAGGATCTCCGCCGCTTCCTCGAACAGATCGCGGTCGTCGGTCAGAGCCTCCAGCTCCTCGATAGCCTCCTCGTGATCGGGGTTGCGCTCGAGGGCATCGCGCAGGCTGCCGAGACCGCGGCTCGCATCCTTGAACTCCGTGATGAAGAGGACGGCGAGACGGTAATGGAGGACGGCCTGCTCGGACGGCGAATCCACGACGGCCACCCGACGCTCGAGGACGTCGGCCAGGGACTGACCGTCGCCGAGACGGGCGTAGAGCCGGTCGAGCGCTTCCAGGAGATCCGGCTCGTCGCCGACCTGCTCCACCGCGCGCGTGTACGCCTGGACGGCGCGACGCTCGTCGGTGAGCTTCTGCTCCGCGACCTTCCCGAGGCGCGTGTACAGGTCGCGGGCGAGCTGCACGTCGAAGGTCGACTGCGCGCGCTCCCCGAGCGCGTCCGCGTAGCGTGACCAGCCGCCGGAGCTCGCCTCCGCCAGGCGCTCCACCTCGGTGTGCAGATCCGCGGCGTCGGGCTGCTCGCCGATAGCGCGCAGCAGAGCGGACTCCGCCTGTGCCGGCTGCTTCAGCTTCTGATCGAGCACCTCGGCGATTGCGCGGAGCGTGGCGGCTCGTGCGCCCGGCTCGGACTCCGTCGTGAGCCGCATCTCGAGCACGTCCACGAGCTGCTCGTCGAGCCCGCCGTCGGTGAGCACCGGCACGAGGATCGACGCCGCCATCGGCCGCAGGTGTTCGTGCTCCTCGCCCAGACGCCTCACGGCCGTGACCGCGTCCGCGTCGGACGGACGCTCCGAAAGGACGAGGCCGTACGATTCGAGAGCGTCCTCGTGGCTCGACAGCTTCGACGAGAGGATGGACGCAATCTCCTTGCGAAGGCCTGCGCGAGCCTCGACGCTGTCCGCGTTCGTCGCTTCGAGCCGCAGGTTATCCAGGAGCTCGGGCCACATCTCCTCGGCGCGATAGAGCCGGTTCAGGGACGTGAGTACCGCCGGTGCGGCGGGCTTCACGAGGAGGGCCTGATTCAGTACGTCGATGGCGTTCGTCCGCTGCCCGAGCTTCTTCTCGAAGACGTCGGCGGCCTTCACCAGGAGCTCGTACTTGAGCTCCGCATCGTCCTCCCCGGCAAGCTCGACGCGTCGTTGATAAAGCTCGACGAGGCGTGAAGGATCGCTCTTCGCCTCGTACAGCTCGATGAGGCAGTCGATGGTGAACGAGCTGCCCGGATCGAGGCTCGAGGCGTTCTCGTACGCGGTGATCGCGCCCTGACGATCGTCGAGCATGTCACGGCGGCCCTCGCCGATGCGGCGCCAGATGCTGGCCCGCTCGTCGTCGCCGAGCACCAGCTCGACCTTCGCCGTCAGGACGCGGTCGAGTACCGCCCAGTCGCTGAGCAGCGTGGCGAGCTGCTCCATCTTCTCGACGGGCGCGATGTCGCTCGCGTCGAGCTCGCGCAGCCTGTCGTAAGCGTCGAGCGCACGGCGTGGGTCGTCCCGCTTCGTGTCGTGCACGTGCGCGAGCGTCGCGAGCAGCGCGGGCTTCGAGGCGAGATCGGGGTGCTCGCGCAGCGCCGACTCGTAGCTCTCGGCGAGCTCGTCCCAGGCCGACGTGGCCTCCGCGAGCCGCTCGTATTCGGCGCGGACGTCGGCGTCGTCGGCGTCGAACTCCACCGCGAGGCCGAGCGCGCGACGGGCGCGGTCCTTGTCGTTGCCACGCTGCTCCCAGAGCACCGCCGTCTCACGGAGCACGGCCACCTTCTCGGCAGCGTCACGCGCGAGCCCGAAGCGATCCTCGTTCAGCTTGATGAGCCTGCGCCAGTCGTCGGCTGCCTCGTAGAGCGGCCGGAGGATCTCCACGATGCGCTCGCGGTGCTCGTCCTGGTCCTTCAGTACCTCGAGCTCGGCGATCGCTTCCTGGTGATGCGGAACCGCGCGCACGATCTCGTCGAGCTGATCGATCGCACGGCCGGACTCGCCCATCTGATTTTTCAGCAGCCGCGCGAGCGCCAGGCGATGCGCCGCGGCGGCGTCCGCCGAGTCCGCCGACTCCGCGCGACGGAGCAGAAGATCGGCAAGATCCGACCAGCGAGCGCGCTCGCGGTACAGGTCGGTCAGGGCGTCGAGGGCCCGCGTATCCCCGTCGTCGACGTCAACCGCCTGGCGATAGGTCTCGATGGCGTCGTCGGGACGACCGAGCTGCCGGCGCTCGAGCTCCGCGATGGTGTGCAGGAGCTTGAGACGCTCCGCGGGCTCGAACTTGTGCTCGAGACCCGCCTTGTAGAGTGCCACTCGGTCCTCGTGGCGGCTCGTCCGCTGCAGGAGCTCGTCGACTGAGTTGAAGAGCGTCGCGCTCTCGGGCTCGAACGCCAGCGCCCGGCGATAGAAGGCCAGCGCCTGATCGTTCTCGCCGAGGCTCGAGAAGAGCTGTCCGGTACGCGCGGCGAGCTTCGCCGTCGTGGGGTCGTCGCCCGAGACGCTGGCGAGCTCGCCCGCGTAGATCTCCGCGAGCCTGCGCTCGGCGCCGGCGACCTTCGCGAGCCGCTCGAGCTCGGCCAGGGTGTGGTTGTCCGACAGATCGTCGTGGAAGAGCTTGGCCGTCGTGTCGAGGGCAGCGAGGTAGTCTTCCTTCTGCTCCTCGTAGAGGTGGGCGAGGCGCATCAGGAGCTCACGACGACGCTCGGGATCGACGCTCGCCTCCAGGCGCGCCGAGATGCACGTCATCACGCGGTCGTAGTCCGACCGAACCAGGTAGATGGGTTCGAGCAAGCTCGCGGCGCGCGCGCGCTGCTCCGGATCCTCATCCACGGAGAGCACGCGCTCGAGCTCGCGGATCGCGCCCTCGTGCTGGCGGTCGATCTCCAGGGCGGCTTCCAGCTCGTCGAAGGCTCGGGAGGCGTCCTTCAGGTGGCGCGCCGCGACACGCGCGATCTTCACGCGCAGCTCCGCCGCCGGCGCACGCGGCGCCTCGAGCTGCCGCTCGTAGAGGCCGACGAGATCGTCCCAGCGCTCCTCCGAGCCGTAGAGGGACTCGAGCGCGTCGATGGCCTCCGCGTCCATGTCGAGATCCAGGATCGTCTGGTACACCTCTATGGCGCGCGTCTTGTCGGAGAGCTTGTCGGCAAGGAGCCGTGCCCTGCGGAACAGGAGCTCCTTCTTCTCGGCGTCGCTCTGCGAGACCTCCACGCGACGCTCGAGGACGTGGAGCAGCGCAGGAGAGTCGCCGAGCTCGTCGTAGAGCGATTCGAGCGAGATGAGCGTCCCGCGATCGTCCGGACTCTGCTCCACCGCCTTCTCGTAGTACTGGCGGGCGAGCACGAGATCGCGCAGCACCTCGCGCGCGAGGGTCGCGATGCGCAGCGTGATCTCGACCTGGGTGTCGCCGTCGAACACGGCGCCGACGACCTCGCGGAGCAGCGTGACCTGCTCGGCACGCCGCCCGGTCGCGGCCGCCAGGCTCTCCAGCTCGGCGAGCCAAGGACGGAGCTCCACGTGACCCGCGGCTTCTCGCACCGCGCGCACCGCGTAGTCGAAGGCCCTGGAAGGATCCTTCAGATCGCGGCTTCCCACCTGCACGGCCTTCTCCAGGCGCGAGAGCTTCGCGACGGGATCGTCCGCGCACGCGATCTCCACCTCCAGCACCCGGAGGAGCGACTCGCTGTCGCCGTCCGCCTCGTAGATGGGGTGGAGGATCTCGGCGGCCTCGCGGCGTGTGTTCGTGTCGTCGGAGGTGAGAAGCTTCTCGAGCGCCGCGCGCGTGGGCGCGTGCTGCGTGTCGATGGAGAGCGCCTGCCGGTAAGCAGCGAGCGCGCTCGCCGCGTCGGCGAGCCGTTCACGACGGAGGTCGCCGAGCCGCGAGAGCAGCGAGAGCCGATCCGGCTGGGATTCGACGATCTCGATATGCGACTCGTAGGCGTCGGCGAGATCCTGCCAGCGAGAAGCGCCGGAGTAGAGGCCTTCCAGGGCGACGAGCGCTTCGACGCTGGAGCCGAACTCCTCGAGGATGGCGCGCCAGGTGTCGATGGCGTCGGATTCCGCGCCCAGCTTGTCGGAGAAGATCCCCGCCGCCCTTCGCATGAACTCACGTCGATCGGCCGGGTTCTCCGCGCGATCGCGGCGTGACTCCAGGATCTGGACGAGCTCCTTGTACTTCTCGGTTCGCTCGTACAGGCGGTCGAGCGCGGAGAGCGCCGCGGGATCGCCCGATGTTTCCTCGAGACGTGCCTTCCAAGCCTGGATCGCGCCCTCCAGATCGCCGAGCACGGTCTCGCACAGCGTGCCGAGGCGCCCCTCCAGCTCTTGCCGGACGTCCGCCCGCTGCTCGAGCCGGATCTGGGTTCGCAACGTGTCGCGGAGCTTCTCGTGCGCGCCGGACGATGTGTACAGGCGCTCGAGCGCGAGAGCCGCGGGGAGCGCGAGCTCTGCGTCGTAGGGGTCGAGCTCGAGCACCTTCCGGTGCGTCGCCTCGGCCTTCTCGGCGTTTCCGAGCTGGTTCTCGTAGATGCCAGCGACCTCCGTCAGGATCTCGCCCCGCATCCCGGGCGTCTCGGCGCGCTCGCTCGCGCTCTCGAGGACGGTCGCGACCTTCGCCTCCGCGCCGAGCCGGCGCCCGATCTCCACGAGGCGCCCGCGCGCTTCCACGTCCAGCGGCTCCAGGGGCACGTAGCGCGACAGCGCCTCGAGCGCCCCCTCGTCGTCGTGCAGCCGCTCATCGCGAAGCCCCGCGATCCTGCGCAGAAGCTCCTTCTTCTCGTCGTCGGCGGCCGTGCCCGCGGACTCGTCCAGCGCGCGCAGGCGGATCTCGAGCACGCGAACGAGATCGCGCACCTCGTCTCGCGCCTCGTAGACGGCCTCCAGCATCTTGGCCGCGCGGATGCGCTGCTCGCCGATCTCGAGGAGCCGCTCGGCGAGCTGACGCGCCTCGTAATCGTTCGAGCGCTCGCGCAGCACGTCCTCCACGTGACCGGCGGCCTTCGCGGGCTCGTGCAGCACGTCGAGCTGGATGCGTCCGAGGCGGAGCTTCATGTCGAGGCTCGGCTCCCCGACCGCGGACACCAGACGGCGCTCGAGCAGCGCGGCCAGGTCCTTGTAGCGCTTCTGCTGATCGTAGAGGCGGTCGAGCGCGACGAGCGCACCCTCGTGGCTGGGGTCCACTTCGAGGATCTGCTCGTAGTAGCGGGAGGCCT
>Ga0265334_10001656_pt1 | contig 10663 bp, 9 predicted proteins | sample 42023metaG_FD_192442 | JGI IMG/M metagenome (GOLD analysis project Ga0265334, IMG submission 192442) | Rhizosphere microbial communities from Carex aquatilis grown in University of Washington, Seatle, WA, United States - 4-20-23 metaG | ecosystem: Host-associated > Plants > Roots > Rhizosphere >...
AAGCCGGGCGAAGCGACCTGGGCCCCCGGGCGAAGCCCCAGCCCCCGGTCCTGGCGTCCCTCTGGCACGAGACCATCCTCATCGGCACCTGGTACCACCGTGGGTGCGGGGTGAACGTCATGATCTCCTCCTCCCGGGATGGAGAACTCATCGCCACCATCGCCCGACGGTTGGGCTACACCCCTGTGCGGGGGTCCTCGACCCGGGGTGGTCGGGAGGCCGCCCAGGCCCTGGTGGACGCCCTCAAGGCCGGGTCGAACTGCGCCATCACGCCCGACGGGCCCCGGGGGCCCCGTCGCCAAGTCCAACCGGGCGCGGCCTTGATCCCCCGGATCTCAGGTCGTCCCGTGGTGCCATTCGCCTTCGCCGCCGAGCGCTGCTGGCGCCTCAAGAGCTGGGACCGTTTCATCATCCCCAAACCCTTTTCCCGGGCGGTGTTCGTTTATGGGGAGCCGATCGCCGTGACCAAGGACGAGGACTTGGCCGTGGGGCTCCAAAAGGTCCAAGCGGAGATGGACCGGGTCATGGCGGTGGCGGAGGGGTATTTCCAGAAAAATACGCAAACAACAATCCCTTTTTGAACCACGGGGAAAGCGGGGGTCACGGAGTTAAGGATATTTGATCTATCCCTTATAGATTGAAAATTATAGTCCCCGTGTTCCCCGCCCACCTTTTTTCCATGATATGGAGGGTGGGACTGTCCCGCATTCATTGACCGCTTAAGTGGGCGCGGGACGTTCTCTCCGTGATGAAAATCTTGTCGTTTTTGCCTTCAATATATTTGAGTTTAATTTGAGGGGAATCCTATCGCCGGGTTAAAATGAACCAACGAATAAACCCGAACCAGCCTTTTTTGAGGTTTCCTTGCCCATCCTGAAATTCATCTTGGGGTGCCTTTATCCCCTCGCCCGGTTCGCCTTGTTCATCGCCCGGGTCCGACACGGTTCCTCGACTTTCGAGGAGCGTTTGGGCGTTTACCGGGAAATCCCGATGGACGGGCCCAAGGGGCCCCATGTTTGGCTCCACGCGGCCAGCGCAGGGGAGGTCAACGCCATCCTTCCCCTCGTGAAGGCCCTGCGGTTCCGTCGCCCCGACCTTCACCTGACAATCACCACCACCAGCCGGACCGGCCGGAAGATGGCCAAGGAGCGGGCCGGCGCCGACCGGGTCCACCTGGCGCCGTTGGACATCCCTCTCTGCCTCACCCGGGCCTTCGACTCGATCCGTCCCGACCTCTACTTGGTGGCGGAGACCGAGTTCTGGCCCCTTTGCCTCCTGGAAGCCAAGCGCCGGGAGGTTCCGACGATCCTGGTGAATGGTCGGGTCTCCAACAAGAGTTTCCCCACCTACCGGATGGTCCGGTTCCTGTTCCGGGACGCTTTGGAATCCTTCGCGGCTTGCCTGGTGCAGGCCCCGGTGGATCGCGACCGGGTGATCGCCCTGGGGGCCCGTCGCGGAGGGGTGGAAGTGATCGGCCAGATGAAGTACGACCTTTCGCCGCCGGACCCCGAAAAGGTTCGGGCCTTCGCGGACCGATTGGGTATCCGGGAAGGGGAGGCGGTCTTCACCTTCGGCAGCCTCCGGCCGGGGGAAGAGGAACCCGTTTTGGAGGGTTTGGGCCTGCTTTTCGACGCCCTGCCCCAGGCAAGGGTCATCCTGGCACCCCGCCATTTCGATCACCTGAAGTATTATCAGGAGGCGCTGGATGGCTTGACGCGGGCCCGGTCATTGGAATGGGCCCTTCGGAGCGGCGTGAAGTCCCCGTCCTGGCGTGTCCTGGTGCTGGATACGGTCGGGGATTTGGCCTCGGCTTACGCATTGTCGAGGGCGACGTTCGTGGGCGGGACCCTGGTTCCCATCGGCGGTCACAACGTCATGGAACCGGCCTTGTCCTCCGTACCGGTTTGTTTCGGGCCCTACCTCTCCAACGTCGCCGAGGCCGCTGAGGCCTTGGGCGCCTCCGGGGGCGGCCAAAAAGTCGCCACGGCCCAAGCCGTGATGGAGTGGATGGCGTCATTGGGTGATCCAAATGTATCCCACGAGGCGGGTCTCAAGGCGCGCGCCGCGGTGGATTCCCTCCGGGGCGCCACGGACCGCACCGCGGAACGAGTTTTAAGGTTCCTCCAAACCCGATCCAAGGTCGCTTCATGAGTTTCCGCCAAAAATACGTCGCGTTCCTCCACCGTAAGCCCACGGGCCTGCGGGAGGAACTGATCTGGATGATGCTGAAGGGCTTGGCCCATGTCTACCAGGGCCTTTGGTGGGTCCGGCGCCTCGCCTACCGCCTCCGCATCCTGTCCCGCCGCCGTTTGTCCTGCCCCGTGGTGAGTGTGGGTAATATCACGACAGGAGGCACCGGCAAGACCCCCATCGTGATCCACTTGGCGGCCCATTTCATCTCCGAGGGCCTGCGGGTGGCGGTCCTGTCCCGGGGCTATGGGGGCAAGCGCGACCAAGGGAAACCCCTTTGGGTCTCCGACGGCCAAAAACTGTTGGCGGGTCCCCGGGAGGCGGGGGATGAGCCGGTGCTGATCGCGCGCAAGGTGCCCAAGGCCGCCGTGGTGGTCTGCCCGAACCGGATTTTGGCGGGCCAAGCGGTTATCCGGCGTTTCAAGCCCGACCTCATCATCCTCGACGACGGTTTCCAACGCCGCTACACCACCCACCGGGACCTGGACCTAGTGGTCATCGACGGCATCCAACCCTTCTCGACGGGCCGGGTGCTCCCGGCGGGGCTCCTTCGGGAACCCCTCGACGCCCTGGCGGACGCGGGGGTCTTCATCCTCAACAAGGCGGACCTTGCCCGGAGCGTGGAGGACATCCGAACCCAACTGGCCCGCTGGAATCCCCGGGCCCCCGTCATCGAGTCGGTGTACCGGGTGACGGGACTCCGGGACCTTTTGACCGGGAGAAAGGTGAAACCCTCGCTCTTGGACGGGGTCCCGGTGGGCATCCTGGCGGGCATCGGCAACCCGCTTTCTTTCGTGCGTACCTTGGCCCAATCCAACATCGTGGTTCGGCACGCCTACACCCTGGATGACCACTTCGCCTACAACCGGGAATCCCTCAAGGGCATCGTGGACGACGCCAAGGCCCGGGGGCTCCTCTACCTCGTCACCACCGAGAAGGATGAGGTCAAACTGCCGAAGTCCCTGGCTGAGGAAATCCCGGTGCTGGTCCAGGAGATCGAGTGGGTGGTGACCGAGGGGATGAAACACTGGGAGACGATCCTCAAGAGCCTCCAACTGTCCGGGGGCAAGGATTGAAGAAGCTGGAATACCTGGCCGCCCGCCTGGCCCTCGGCTTCTTCCGCCTCCTGCCCCTTGGCCTGGCCCGGGGATTGGGCCGGGGCGCCTCGACCCTGACCTGGGTCCTCCTGGCCCAACCCCGCCGCACGGCCCTACGGAACATCCGGCTGGGTTTCCCGGAAAAGGACGAGGTTTGGGTCCGACGGACCGCCCGCGCGACCTACCGCCAACTGGGGTCCAGTTTGGGCGAGATGCTCCAACTGCCGCGTTTCGACAAGGCTTGGGTGGCGAGGAACGTCCGTTTCGTCGGGATGGAGCCCTTGGAGGCCTGCCTGGCCCAAGGGCGGGGCGTCATCGCCCTCGGGTGCCATTTCGGAAATTGGGAACTTCAGGGTGGGGCCTGGGCCCTGAGGGGTTATCCCACCGCGGTGGTGGCCTTCCCCCAATCCAACCACCAAGTGGACGAGCTGATCCTGAAAAACCGGGAATCCACCGGGATGAAGGTGATCTACACCGGACACCACGGAACAGCCCAACTGCTCCAGCACTTGAAACGGGGCGGGGTGGCGGGCATCCTGGCCGACCAAAACGCGGGCAAGGACGGCCTGCGCCTGCCTTTTTTTGGCAGGGATTGCTCGGTCGCGAAGGCGCCGGCGGTCCTGGCGCGCAAGACCGGCGCCGCCCTGATCCCTGGGTTTTTGGTGCGGGAGTCGGACGGGACCTTCACCAACTACGCCCTCCCGGAAATCCCAATCGCCCAGACCGGCGACGTGGAAAGGGATATCCTCGAGACCACGAAGGCCTGGCTGAGGGTGCAGGAGGACTTCATCAGGCGGTATCCCGAGCAGTATTTCTGGCTCCACCGGCGGTGGAAACATTACGAAAACCATTAAGCAATCAGGAGTTTGGAATTAGGAATGAGGAGTTATCGGCTAAACTCCTAACTGCTAGCTCCTAATTCCTAATTGGCTTCGAGGACCTGCTTTTGACCACTATACCCACAACCATCCCCGAGGACCTTCGGATCCTGGTTCTCCGCTATTCGTCCCTCGGGGACGTGGCCCTGACCCTGCCGACGCTGGATGAGATCGCGTCCCATTACCCCAAGGCCCGGGTGTTCTACGCCACCAAGGGTGAGTATGCCCCCGTGGTGAGGCACCATCCCGTCGTGGAGAAAGTCCTGACCCTGGACGGGTCCGATCCCTTCGCCCTGTCGTCCCATTTGTCCGAACTGAAGGCCCTGAAGGTCCACGCCGTGGTGGACCTCCACGGTTCCCTCCGCTCCCGGTACCTTTGTTGGCGCCTCAATGTGAAAAAGACCGTGCGGTATGACAAGGAAACCAAGCATCGGCACGACCTGGTGGCGCACAAGACCAAAACCCCCGCGACCCACACCGTCGAGAGGTACGTTCGGGCCCTCCGGGGCATCGGCATCCAAGCCGCGGGACCCCTTCCCTTGACGGTTCCGGTCCCGAAATCGACCGCCCAGGACCTCAAGGACTTCTGCTCCCGCAATAGCATCAAACCCTCTGATTGGGTCGTGGGCCTGGCCCCGGGCGCCACCTGGGAGACCAAGCAATGGGCCGGATCCAGGTACGCCGAACTGGCGGACCGGTTGGTGGAACGGTACCAGGCGAAACTTTGGTGGTTCGGCTCGCCCGGGGAACAAGGCGAGATCGAGGGCATCCGGGGCCGAATGAAGGCGACGTCCGCCCAAAGGGGCCTGAATTTCGCCGGCAACAAGAAGCTGGAGGAAACGATCCGATTATTGGGCCGGTGCGACCTGTTCATCGGAAACGACTCGGGGTTGACCCACCTGGCCGTGGGTCGGGGAAACCGGGTGGTGGCGATCTTCGGGTCCACGACGCCTTCCCTCGGCTTCGCCCCCTGGGGGCCGATGAACACGATCGTGGAGAACGCGGCCCTGGCCTGTAGGCCCTGCCACGTGCACGGGCGCCATTCCTGCCCCAAGAAGCACTTCAAGTGCATGGAGGACATCACGGTGGATTTGGTGGAGGGCGCCGTGGTGAGGGCGATGAAACGCAACAGATGACAACCCAATTCCACCACAGGGACACAGAGTCACAGGGTGATTAACTAAAATATGAGAAGGAAAAAACAACGACAGAGACACTGGGAACTTGGCGTGTTTCGCCTTAACCCCGAGCGGGCTGTGTCCCTGTGCCCCTGTGGTGGATATAGGCGCAGCCGTTGAAGCCGACGATCGCCATCCTCCGGGGCGGGCTCCTGAGCCCCTTCGAGATGCAGGCCTTTGAGCCCCTCAAGCGGCGGTACGACCTCACGACTTTCACACCCCACGAGACCCGGTTTGACTTATCGACGGTGGAAATTCCCCGGGAATCACTCTATTGCCCCCTCGTGAACGCCACATTCCTCGATAAGGGCCGCCAGGTCCAGGCCCTCAGGGACCGCCTGACGGGCCAAACCCACAGTTATTGCGGTCTTGCGCCAAGGCTGGTGGGCTTCGACCTGATCCACACGGCCGATCCCTTTTATTGTTTCAGCTACGAGGCGGCACTTGCGAAGCGACGGACCGGCTCGGGACTAGTGGTCACCCAATGGGAAAATATCCCCCATAAGAACGAACGGAAGTTCGTGGAGCGCCAAACCAAACGAGCTCTCCACCTCGAGGCCGATCTGTTCCTGGCAGTATCCGAGGGCGCGAAAGCCGCCTTGTTGGCGGAGGGTGTTCCGGGCGAGAAAATCCGAAAGGTCTACCCCGGCATCGACACCCGGCATTTCACGCCCGGCCCTCCCGATCGGCCGCTCCGGAAACAACTGGGGTTGGGATCCAAGGATTGGGTCGTCCTGTACGCAGGACGTCTTTCGCGCGAGAAGGGGGTCTTCACCCTCCTGGAAGCGTTCAATGGCTTGGTCCGACAAAATCCCCAGGCCCGCTTGGTCCTGGCGGGGAAGGACGAGGACCGAGTGGTGGAATACGTTCGAAAAAACAGCCTCGCAAACGTTGTGAAAATCTCCGCGCCGCTCCCTTACGAGCAAATGCCGGAGCTCTACCGGCAGGCGGACCTGTTTGTCCTTCCCAGCCTACCCACGAAGGGTTGGATCGAGCAATTCGGGTTCGTATTGGCCGAGGCCCAAGCCTGCGGCGTCCCGGTGATCGGCTCGGACTCAGGAGCCATTCCCGAAGTGGTGGGGGACCTGAACCGGACCTTCCCGGCGGGTAATGCGGGACGCCTGGAGGCGGCCCTCCGGGAGTCCATCCGCTGGACGGGACCGAAGGCCTCCCGGCAGGCCCGGGAGAGGGCCCTCCGCCTCTTCTCGCTGGAGTCCTTCGGTCGGCAGGTCCAGGGAGCCTATGAAACGGTTTTATCCGCCGTCCGGAAGCGCCGAACCGCCTGAAAAGGGCCGTTTGGGCCGAAAATCACGATGCCCCTTTGATATACTCGCCGCCGGACCTAAAACCCATTTGAGGCGAGTTTGAAACCCACCCTATCCGTCGTCATCATCACCAAGAACGAGGAAGCCAACATCGACCGGTGCGTCCGGAGCGTGATGTCCCGCCGGCTCACGTCCCTCCAATTGCTGGAAACCCTGGTGGTGGACTCCCAAAGCACCGATCGGACCGTCGCCCTGGCTAAAAGGGCGGGAGCCAAGGTCGCCGTCCGCCCCTGGCCGGGTTTTTCGGCACAAAAGAACTGGGCCCTGGGGCGGGTCAAGGGCGATTGGGTCCTTTCCCTCGACGCCGATGAGGCCCTCACCCCGGCCCTGTGGGACGAGATCGAGCGGACGGTGCCCCAGGCCCCGCCCGACCTGGACGGCTTCTACCTCAAGCGCCGGGCGTTTTTCCTGGGGAAGTGGATCCGCCATTGCGGTTGGTGGCCGGACTCCCAATTGCGCCTGATCCGCCGGGGCCGTGGCCGGTTCAACTCCAACCCGGTCCACGAGGGCCTGGAGGTGGCCGGGAAGACCAGGACCCTGGGGGAACCCATGGACCACCATACCTACGTTTCCATTTCCCAATACCTCCGGAAGATGGACCAATACTCCGCCCTGGCGGTCCAATCCGCCCCCGAGAAGAAGAAACGCCATTGGCGCTATTACCTGGTGGTGGATCCCTTCGTGACCTTTTTCCGGATGTACGTGTCCCGGAGGGGTTTCTTGGACGGCTGGCACGGCCTGGTGGTCTCGGGGCTCTCGGCGTTCCACACCTTCGCCAAGTACGCGAAGCTTTGGGAGAAAGAAGTCGTCCAATCCGACCGGAACGGTTCCCGCCGTGGCCGCTGAGACCACCATCGTCATCCCGGTCTGGAACCAGCTGGCCTTCACCCAGCTTTGCCTGGACAGCCTGAAGGCCCACACTCCCGCCGGGTCCTATGACGTGGTGGTGGTGGACAACGGGTCCACCGACGGGACGGGGGAATATCTCCAAGCCTTTCGGGCCCCCGGCTTCACCGTGATCTCCAATCCCCAAAACCTCGGCTGCGCCCCGGCCTGGAACCAGGGAGTGAAGGCCGCCCCGGGATCCCTGGTGGTGATCGCCAACAACGACCTGGTGTTCGCGCCGGGCTGGCTGGAAGGCTTGAAAACCGGGATGGACCGGCACGGCCTGGGGATGGGCGAGCCGCTCTGCCGGGAAGGCGCGATGGACTATGACCTTCCGGCGGTCGCCCGGGAGTCCGTCGCCCGGAACAAGGGCAAGACCAGCCTTGACGTGATCGGTTATTGCATGGCCTTCCGCCGGGAAGTCTTCGACAAGGTGGGCCTCTTTGACGAGTCCTTCGCCTTCGGTAAGGGAGAGGACAAGGATTTCCAGAGGCGGATGAAGGAGAAGGGCTTGACCTACGCCCAGGTGGGGGATTCCTTCGTCCACCATTTCGGAAGTGTGACCATCAACGTTCTGAAGGAAACCATGCCGGGGTTTGAGGAACGCAACCTGGACTACTTCCGCGGGAAGTGGGGGGCCGACCTGGAACAAAAACCTGGGCCTCTAACCAAGCTGAAACGCAGTTGGACCAAGTTCAAACGGTCCCGAGGGTGGCTGTGAACCGAACCTTCCGAAACCTCATCGTCCGGGCGCCCAACTGGCTGGGGGACAGCGTCATGGCCACGCCGGTGGTCCGAGCCCTCCGAAGGGCCTATCCCGACGCCCAGCTCACCGTCCTGACCCGCGCGCCGCTTCAGACGATCTGGGCCGGGTTGGATGGCGTGGATCGGGTGAAGTTGATGGACCGTAAGGGGGCCCACCAAGGCTTCGGAGGCCTGATGCGCCTCGCCGGGGAACTGCGCGCCGAGAAATACGACGCGGGCCTGCTGTTGGTGGAGTCCTTCTCCAGCGCCTTCCTGTTGCGGGCCGCCGGAATCCCGAACCGGCTGGGGTATTCCGCCGAGGGCCGGTCCCTTTTCCTGAGCCCGTCGGTCAAGAATCCCCTGCCCCGTAGCCGCCATTGGGTGGTGGAGGGACTCGACCTCCTCCGGAGGGGTTGGGGTTTGGATCCGTTCCGGGAACCGGCGCGGTTGGAGTTCCCCCGGACGCCCCTGGCTGAAAAAGAGGTGGATCGGCTCCTGAAGCTGGCGGGTTCCCCCCAGGGGCCCTGGGTGGCCTTCGCCCCGGGCGCCACCTACGGCCCCACGAAGAGGTGGCCCTTGGCGAACTGGATCGCCCTGGCGGACACGATGCTCCGCTATTCCAAGGTCCACTTGGCTTTGGTGGGGTCCCGGGAGGAGGCGGAATCCTCCGAGGCCATCCTTCGGGGGTTGGCCCCAAGCCTCAAGGGACGTGCGAAAAACTTCGCGGGGAAGACCAGTTTATTGGGTCTCGGGGCACTCCTGGGCCGATGCCGGACCCTGGTGACCAACGACACCGGCCCCATGCATGTTTCCGCTGGGGTGGGGACCCCGGTGGTGGCGGTCTTCGGCTCCACCTCGCCCCCCTGGACCCGTCCCCTCGGCACCGGGCATCGGGTGATCTACAAGCGGGTCCCCTGTAGTCCCTGTTACCTGAAGCAATGCCCCATCGACCTGAGGTGCCTTACCGGGATCCGGCCGGAGGACGCCTGGCGTGAACTCCAGCCGCTCCTGAAGGGGAAACCGGTCCGGGTGGGGCCTGAAAAGCTGTCCCCGGAACAAGCGCAATTGGGGGCGTCATGAGGCGGATCCTCCTCGTCAAGCTCCGACCCCTGGGCGACGTGGTCCTGGGCGCCCGCGCCTTTTCCGCCATCCGGAAGGCCTATCCGAAGGCCTGGATCTCGGCGTTGGTCCAGCCCCCGACGCACGAGATCCTGAAATTCTCCGGCTGGGTGGATGAGGTCTTCGCCTATTCCAAGAGCGCCCTTGACCGGCAGGGCCTTTGGGCCCGGACGATGAAGGAAACCAAGCTGGTGGACGCGATCCGATCCCGGAAATTCGGGTTGGTGGTGGACTTCTACGGTTCCCATCGGTCGGCCAGGTTGGTGAAAAACTCCGGGGCGACGGTCCAGATTGGCCTTGACCTGCCCGAGACCCAGGGCTTTTACGACCTTCGGGTGGGCGCAAAGGATCGGTTGAAGGTAGCCGCCACCGAACTCGACGCCCGCTTGGCCCGGGTCCTGGGCGTTGAACCCAAGGGAGAGGTGTTGTGGCCGGTTCCTCCCACGGCGCGGGAATACGCCGAGCGTTTTTTCGGGTTCCAAGGCTGGGACATTTCGACCCCAATCGTCGCGTTGAACCCCTTCGCGAGCTGTCCCTCCAAGGAATGGGAGGACGCCAAATGGGCGGGGGTGATCCGTGCGCTCGAACCGAGGGGGGTGAAGGTCTTCGTCACCTGCGCCCCCATGGAAGTCCCGAGGCTCCATGGGATCGAAACGGCCTTGGGCCGTAAGATCCCCGCTTATGCCGGGGGGTCCATCACGCCGCTCCTTGGGCTTTACCGCAACGCCCGCGCCGTTTTGTCGGTGGACTCGGGTCCGAAGCACCTAGCCGCCGCCGTGGGCACCCCCACGGTGACTGTTTGGGGTCCCGAGCGGACTTCCCGTTGGCATCCCTATGACCTCGCCAAGCATCCCCTGGTTCTGCGTGAGATCGACTGCCGGCCCTGCGGCCTTTCGGTCTGCGTGGAACGGAAACACGAGTGTCTCCGTTCCCTGGAGCCGTCCGACGTCCTGAAGGCCCTCGGGACCGTGATGAAGGATCGGTGAGGGGAATCATGGACGAACCCTTTCCCTACCAAAACCTCCTGGTGATCCGCCCCCGGTTCATCGGGGACCTGATCTTGGCCACCGGATTGGCCATGACCTCGAAAGAAACCCGCCCAGGGGCCAAGGTGACCTTCGTGGCGGACGCGCCCTTCGCCGAACTCCTCCAGGGCCACCCGGCCATCGATGAGGTGCTGGAGTTCGACCCAAACCGGAAAAACAACCTGCCGTACCTTTGGCGGTTCCTGCGGGTACTGCGGGCGA
>Ga0265334_10001657_pt1 | contig 10661 bp, 4 predicted proteins | sample 42023metaG_FD_192442 | JGI IMG/M metagenome (GOLD analysis project Ga0265334, IMG submission 192442) | Rhizosphere microbial communities from Carex aquatilis grown in University of Washington, Seatle, WA, United States - 4-20-23 metaG | ecosystem: Host-associated > Plants > Roots > Rhizosphere >...
ACTTCAGGTAGGGCAAGGGACCCACATCCGCGCCGGCGAACCAGCTGTCGACCTTGAAGGCATCCCCCAAACCCAAGTCGTTGGTCATGCGCTTGTAATCCCCCGTTAGGACGCAATTCTTGGGGGCCTTGTCCCAGGCCTTCGAGAGGTCGGCGGTCACGGCGGCCTCCAGCCTGCCGAAGGAACGAGCCGTGGCGGTGGCCGTCTGGCTGTCCACCGGCAGGACCGTCCCGCCGATGCCCGTCATCACGTCATTCGGCTGGAATTCCTTGGCTTTGACCGCGACGGACAGCTGGGGTTGGAGCCAACCATCATTCCCGAGGGCGCCGGCGAAACCCAGCAACAACGCCTCCCGGTTCGGGGTGGCGTCGCCATAGGGGAGGAGATTCTCGTCGAGCCGGTCGTAAGCGGCGTAGGTGGGCCTCGCCACCTGCTGAAACACGTCGATGTTCCGGTAGCCGATCAGGCCTTCGTCAAGGTTCGAGGCGGAACCCTGGTACCCCACCGTGGCGTTGGGGGTCCACCGGTTGGTTTGGGCCCCCGGCGAGAGGAAATCAGGCCCGTTGTTGAGGTATTTCCAGCTGAGTTTCAGCCCTTTGCGCTCAAACGCCCCCTCGCCCCGGACCGCCCAATCCGAAAGGCTGCGGGCCGGGTTCTCGAGGTCCTCCTCGTACTTCGCGCGGGCCCATTCCCCCGAGGCGGTGGCTAGGACCTCCGCCGGGAGGGTGAGGACGAGTTTCGCCGACGCGCTGACCACGGACTGCCGCTTGGCGGTCGTGGAGAAATCATTGGGGTTATAGGGCGCCAAGGCGGTCCCCCTCAGGCTTTGGAGCACCAACCCCGTCCCGCGCACCTCCAACTTATCGCCGAAAAGGTCAAACCCCGCTTGGCTGCCGCCGTAGTCCTCGTCGAATATGCCCGTGAAGGCCCTCCGGACCGTCCCGCCCATGGCTTGGGCATGGACCGCCTTTACGACGGCTCCGTCCCATGCGTGGTCCTCGCTGGCCTCCAGGCCCCGCATGCGCCAGTCATTCCCGTGGTCCAGGTAAAGGAATTCCTCCAGGTTTTGGCGCGCGCGCTTGAGGACCGTCGGCTCCACCAGGGTGTAGACCGGAACATCGGTGTTCCAGAGGGTCAGCGGGGTGTAACTGCGCCAAAAATCCCCGGCGTGGAACTTGAAATCATCCCCGAACCAGCCCAGGTCGAGCCAACGGATGGACCAGTTGGTGGAGATCGGGTCCACGTATTGAAAGCCGATGGTGCGGGTGAACCGGACTTGGGCGTCGAAAAGGACCTTCGGGGCCGGTACGCTTTTCAGGCGGAGGTCAATGTAGAAGACGTCGAAGGGGTTCGTGACCCCCATCAGGGCGTTGGGACCGAATCCCCGGCCATCGGAGAAATAGGCGCGGGCGTCCCCCGACAGCTGGGTGCCGGTCTTCCGCCGCAGGATTTCCTGTTGGTCCTTATAGGAGGCGTTGCGTTTATGGGCCGCCGCAAGGCGGGCTTCCAATTTGGCCAGGTCCACGCCCATCGCGGCGATCTCGGGTTTGAATTCCCCCACCAAATCGGCGGCGTCATTCCCGGGCTTCGAGGACGCGTCCTGCGTTTTCTCGACCTCGGCTGCGGTCGCCCGCGCCACTTCCAGGTTAGTCCATTCGGCCACGGGCTTGTTTGGGCCCAGGAACTTACCTGAATCCACCAGGGCCTGGACGCGCGCGTTGATCCATGCGTCACGGTCGACGCCCAACAGGGCGCCGTGCGCGGCGAAGGATGGCGTGGCCGCGAGGGCCCAGGCCGCCAGGATCAGGGTTTGGATCGTCTTGTTCATGCCGCTCGTCGTTCCTTCATTCTTCCGTTAGAACTTGAACTGGACGTACAGGTAAGCCTGGTCCGCCCGGTAGTTGTTGGCCGAGACATAGGCGTCGCGGTACAGCACCCGGTTGTACCGGGCCTCCAACTTGGCGCCGCCCCAAGGGATGTCCCAGGCGAACCCCAAGCCTGGCGCCTCGGTCCGGCGGTCCACCTTCGGCCAAGTGTAGAAGGAGGTCCATTTCTCGAACGCGTAATGGACCATCAAATCCACGTTCTTCATCACCTGGTACATCAAGGCCGAGTCGTAAACCCGTTGGGTAAAGAGGTTGGGGATGTTCGCCAAAGTCTGGCCGGGCCGGTTCGGGTCGGGCATGGCCGCCACGACGGGATCGGTCGTGGTTCCCGACACCTGGTGGTCCGTGACGAAGAACCCGCCGTAAAAGGGCTTGGCGGTATGGAACAGCTTGTTGAGCTGGACCTTCGTGGTGGCCGTGAGGTACCGGTAGGTCTTGAGGTGGTCCAAGAGGGTGTACCGGTTGTGGCCCGAGCCGTCCGTTTGGGGCCGGCCGTTGGCGTCCAAGACGGGCAGGATGAAGGGAACCTGTTCGGTGAAGCCCATCCCAAGGCCGATGTAATTGGCCATCACCGTACCGTCGTTTCGGACGCCCTGTAGGTTCGCGAGGTAAGCCGTGGAGGCGGCGATGGGGCCGTTGTAGTTGCCCCAGATGGAGGATCCCCAAAGGCCGGTTCCGTCGGGGTAGTACACCGACACCAAATCGTTCGCTTGGATTGTGTTGTAACCGTCGATGTTCGGCTCCATCCGGTATTCCCTCTTCAGGGCGGCGTCCACGTTGACCACCAGGGCGTCCAGGAACGACGGCCAGGACTTCATCCAGGGCGACTGCCGCCCCTTCCAACCCAGGTTGATCCTCCCGCCGGTCCGGTCGCTCACCAGGTCGTCCGCCATGCCGACGTAACCCTGCTGGGTGAAGTATGTGGCCGTGTCGGCATACCCAAACCGTGCATTCCGGCTTCCCGCCATCGCCACCTTGCTTTGGAAGTTCATGTAATCGGGGCTGATGGAGGTGAAGTAGGCCGCGAAGGGATAGTAGCTGGCGGTGGCCTGGAACGCCCCCCCGGTGATGTCTTTGGGATCCGGGGGTTGGAGGCTGTCCGTCCCGGTTCCGAAGGTGCTGATGCCCCCTTCCAACTCGAGGAACACCGGCAGCCATCCGATCCCGAGGTCCGCCGAGTAGGACTTGAGATCCCCACTCACCGTGGCCGGGCTCCCCGCGACGGTGGTCGGGGCGCCGAAATGGTCGTTCACCCAAAGGCTTGAAAGGTTCAGGTTCATCTTGCCGTGGAAAAGGGGTCGGGCGATCTTGACCCCCTCTTCCCATTGGTTGGCGTAGAGGGTCCGTCCCAATAGGATCGTCATCTTGGCGTCGTTCCCAAGCAGGGGTACATGGTCGCCCGTCATGAAGAGGCCGTCGAAGACGCGGACGCTGTTGGAACCTGTGGTGAAGTTGGACGTACTGGGCACGTAGCCCAGGTTGTCCATATAGTCGTTCCAGGTCTTGAGGTTGCTGTCCTGGGAGTAGTTCTTAAGGTCAAAGGGCTTTTCAAACCGGTTGGTGCCGGCAGTTTGGCCCCGGGTGAAGTCCCCCAGGTCCGTGTCGCCCGAATAGGCCTCGATGGCGACGGTCCCGTTCCAATGGCCCAACGTCCCATTCACCGGGAAGTTCAAGCTGGGGGCGAAAGTCCCGATCGACGCGGGCCCCCCTGAGGCGTTGGAGAACGGCGTGCTCCCGGTCAGCCCCACCGAGAGGCTGCCCAAGCCGCTCAAGTCCGCGGTGAAGACCACGTTGAGTTCCTCGTAGGTCCGGTAGGCGTTCATGTGGGCCAAGCCGGTCAACGCGATATTCTCGGCCCGCAGGTCCGCCAGGCTGTCGAGCTTGACCGATCCCGAGGGCGCGGCCTTCCGGGCGACCTTGTTGACCTCATCCTGGGCCGCCTTCAACCGGGCGGTCTCGGAGGAGATGGAAGCGGCCTTCCGGGAGTCCCGCTGGAGTTTCTCGCGGATCAGCGCCGACTCCTGCCTCAGTTGGCGCAGCAGGTCCTCGATCTCCCTTTCGGGGCCCGTCACATGAGCCTTCGTCGAGGCTGGGACCGGCGTCCCCACATGGGCCGCGGGCGTGGCGGGAGGTGGCGAGACCATGTCCATGTCCGAGGGCATGGAGGACGCGGGGAGGGCCAGGGCTTTTTCCGAAACGGGACGGGCGGCGGGGCTAGTGACGGTAGGCTCGGCGGGTTTTTCGGTTCCAGGACGGGCTAGATCCTTGGCCCTGAGCAAGTTGGACGAACTTCCCGACGCGTCGGGCGAGCCCATCTCGACGGCCGGTTTGAACGCCTTGGCTTTCGCGGGCTCGGGAGAGCGCTCCACCGGAACCGCTGTTGGAGCTTGGATCGGCACCGATTTTTTCAAGGCGGTCTTATTGACGGGCGGTTTCACGGGAACCTTCGTGGATGCGGGGAGAACCGTCGGAGCCTTCACCGCCTTCTTGACGGCCTTGGTCGCCTTTATCTTCTTGGGTTTCGGGGTGGCCGTGGCTTCGGGCGCCTGAGGGGTAACGTCCAACGTCTGGTCCGCCGGGATCGGGGTGTCGGTAGGCTCGACCGAAACCGGCGTTTCCGTGGGGGCCGGCGGCACTGGCGTCTCGGTCGGCGGGGCCTTCTTAATGCGTTTCTCGGCGGTCTCGACGTAGAAAGCCAACTGGAGCCGGGTGACCGTTTGGCCGCTGTCCAGGACCGCCTGATCCTGGGGGGCCAGAAGCCCCTGGGCGCCCAAGGCCCGGACGCGCTGGTACAGCCGCTGGTCGGGACCGACCGGTTGAAGGGGATCGGCCCATAACCCCACGGTCCCCATCAGGAGAACGAGAGCCATGACCAATTTATGTGAAACCCTATTGCGCAAAACACACTCCAAAGTTTTGAATCTTTAAACCAAACTACCCATTCACCACAATGGTCCCAAAGGTCACAAGGGACACCATGGTCTTAATTCTCAAAGCTCATCGGGACCATCGTGCCCATTGTGGTAAAGGCGTTCGCCGGTCGTTAAACCGTTTGATTTCAGTAAAGCTCGACCTCATCCACCCACATGTCCACCTTGTAGGTCCCAGCGGTGTTGCCCGCGTTGTGGCCCCACTCCAGGTCCATGATCTCGGCCAGGTGGTCGGTGAAATCCGGGGGCGTGATGGGGGATCCCCAGCCCGGCGCCCGTTTGAGGTCGGTGAAAGCCACGGTCTTCAGGGCCCAATCGGCCGTGGGCCCCAGGTCGTACCCAAAGTTGTTGTAGCAACCATCGGAGCAGGTGCCGCCCGCCGAGCTCGGCATGGTCGGGGCGATCGGGATGGCCATCCGACGGAAAAGGGTCGTATCCGTCGGGGGGCACTTGTAATAGAAGCGGATCCCCGAGAAGGCGCTGGCATCGTAGAGGCCGGCGGACTTCAGCTTCGCCGTCAAGGTATAGGAGGGATACGAATTGTCCCCCTTGTTCACGAGGGACCCGAACAAGTGGGCCGCCTTGAGGGTCCCGTTGGCGCCGCCCGACACCACGAAATCCGAATTGGCGGCGTTGCCCCCGAAGGAATAGGCCGCCCAAGAGCCTTCCCCATTCGAACCGTAGAGCTTGGGGTTGGCTCGGGTGGACCCATCCTCAAAATTTCCGATCAACTTCTGGTCGGCCGGCACCACCAACTTGGCCTTCGAGGTGGCGGGATCCTTGAGGCCCTCCGCGAGGTAATCGACCTTGGAACCCTCGTTGACGAAAACGGCTCCGCAACCGGCCGTGAGGAGGCCCAAGAGAAGAAAGGATTTGGGGAATTTCATATTCAACCGGTTCACGCTCGCCTTAGCGGGATGTTGAAAAAGCACCCTGCCGGGAACTTTTTCTTGTCTTACTCGCGAATCACCCCACGAAAGAAGAGGGGCTTACGACGATTCGCTCGAACCCCATGGATGCTGGACACGCCTTGCGAAAACCCATTTTCGCTTCGGTCGTCAGTCGGCTATACCGACTGACGGCAGGGTGAAAATATTTTTTGTTCACCCTGTTTGGGGAAATCCTGGGGAGGGGACCCCAGGACGAAACCAGCTCATTTTACCCATGAATCACCGAAAGGCCCCACCCTTTTCACCATGAACCGTTCGATTAATTTCCCGCCACGTTCTCCCGAGTCGGCTCATTACGATACAAGCGTTTTCAGGAAGCAAGTCCGGTTCGTTTCATGCGCTTTCATCCAAACCGGCCTTTCATCCACAGTTTTCCAAACCGCCGACAACCGATTCCCCTAGAATGGAGGGCCGTTGTAAACGTTGTTTTCATTCCTTCGAGTTCCCTATCCCCAGATCCATGGAGAGTCCATGCCCCGCCGATTCGCGTCGATCCTGTTGATCTTGCTCGCGCCCCTCTTCCTTCACGCCGAAGCCGATGTCCCTTCCATTAATATCGACGCTTCGGTAACCCTCACCACCTTCAAGCCCTTCCAGCTTTTCGGCAATAACACCTCGGGCTGGGCCAACCCCATGCCGGTCCAAAAGAAGATCCAAGCCGCGGGTAACTTCATCCTCCGGTACCCGGGTGGGTCCTGGGGGGACATCTTCCATTGGAACGGCAAGGGTTCATTTAGCTCAGAAGGCGTCTGGGTCCCCAGCGACAGCGAATACGCCCCTAGCCGCATCAGCCCCGAGACCGGCCCCACCTATGGGTCCCACAACGCCTTCGACGGTGACCCCAAAACCGCCTGGCGGTCCAACCCCAACACCGACTTCCCGCGTTCCCAATGGGTCGCCCTCGACTTCGGCTCCAAGAAGGATGTGGACTCGATGAAGTTGACCTGGGGCGACACCTCCAACCCCAAGTTCCCCTACGCCAAGAAATTCACCGTGCAATATTGGAACCCACAGGCGGGCCGCCAGTGGATGGTCTATGGCGCGCCTGAAAACGGTTGGCTGGACACAAGCGCAAAGAACGTGACCGGCAAGGGCGGCGCCCAATCCCTGTCCTTTAAATCGGTCAACACCCAATATGTCCGGATTCTCCTCACCCAAAGTTCCGCGGGAGTGGCCGGGTCCTATTCCATGGCCGAGATGAAGGCTTTCCAGGGCGCCAACGAGGTTTCGGACGCCAAAAGTAAGGTCTGGGCCTCCACCACCCATCCAGCCTCCACCCTCAGCGACCGAGGGATCTTCGGTTTCGAGGATTTCATGAAGTTCATCCAGGCGTTCGAGCACAAGGCCGAACCCTTGATCATCGTGAACTTCGGGACCGGTACCCCGCAGGAAGCCGCCGCCTGGGTGCATTACGCCAACAAGGTGAAGGGCTACGGCATTAAGTATTGGGAGTTCGGCAACGAGACGGGCGGCGATTGGGAAGCCGGCGGCCCGGTCAACGGCGTTGAATATGCCAGGCGTTACATCCAATATTACGAGGCCATGAAGGCCGAGGATCCCTCCATCCACCTCATCCCCATGTTGGGCGCGGATGATCCTTCCGAACTCTACGACGGCCGCACCAACCTCAGCGCCTTTTTGGACCGCCTGGCCAAGGACAAGAAAACCAGCTATGTGACGGACCTTTCCCTCCACCAATACCCCAATTGGGGCATGTCGGTCCCGGCCCTCCTGGACTCCCCCCAAACGGAGCCCGCGGCCCGCGGCGCCACGATCGACGCGCAGCTTTCCAAGTACCTCGACCCGAAGGCCGTCAACGTCTGGCTCACTGAGTTCAACACCTCGGACCAGGTCAAACCCCACGACATCTCGGTGCACTTGGAAAACAGCCTCTGGCTGGCCCAGTACATCCCCGAGTTCGCGAAACAGTTCGGGCCCCGGGCCTATACCGCCATGTGGGACGTCCTGAACGGCGGGAGCGCGACGCATGAGCCATTCGGCGGCGACCACGGCTACCTTCAGGCCGAGGAAGGCCCCTACCAATACCAGGAGCGGGCCGATTATTGGGCCATGCAGTTGTTGACCACGGCTTGGGCAATTCCTGGGGACACCCGGGACCACGCGATGGTCCGGGTTGAAAATGGCCAATCCCTTTTAACCGCCTACGCCGACTACCGGCCAGACGGCAAACTTTCATTATTAGTGGTCAACAAGGATCCCCAATCACCCACGAAAACCGAGGTCCGGATCAAGGGGTTCAAGCCCGAGGGAAAGGCTGAGACCTGGACCTTCAATTCCTCCAACTACCGGTGGAACACCGACAAGCTCCCCTACCACGCCGATCCGGACAAGGCCCCGACCGAGGGGAAGATCTCCGTGAAAAAGTCGTTTGCATACAAGTTCCCCCCCTATTCGATCACGGTGATCCGGTTCAGCCCATCCGTGCCGAAGCCGGGCAAAAACTGACACGGCTTGAGGAAAAGCCCGTTTTGCGGGAGATTGTAGTCAGGATCAGGCCAAGCCAAGCCGTTGGGAAGGATCGGAACCCGCCACGTTCTAACGGCGGTAAACCAGGAGGATGGAAGATGAAGCGTAACTTCGGTTGGATGCTGGCGGCGATGGTCCTAGTGGTCTGGGGTTCTTCCCAGGGTTGCCGGAAGTTGGCTTCCCCCACCTTCCCGCCCGCCAACACCCCCACAGCGACATTCACCTCCCTGATCACCAACACCCCCACCAACACCCGGACGATCACGCCTACTTTCACCGTGACCTCCTCCCCCACCAATACTCCTTCTCCAACCATTACGTGGACACCGACCATCACCCCAACCTTCACCCAAACCAACACGCCGGGCGGGCCGACGGATACCCCGACCTTCACCTTTACGTCAACCGGCACATCGACGTTTACGGGGACACCGACCCCCACCAGCACCTTTACATTCACGCCTTCCCCGACGGCCACCTTGGCCGGTTGTCCCTATCCCCTGTCTTCCCCCTACACGTTCGATTCTTCCATCGGCTGCTGGAACACCCTCAATGACCTGACCACCACCACCGTGAACTGGGCTTCCGCGCCCCCGGCGGGATCCGCCAGCGGAGGCGGGGCCTTCCATGCCCACGTCGCTTACAGCGCCACGGCGCAGGTCAAGGAGGAATTTGAGCTTCCCCTGCCCGCCAACACCGATTTGACCGGACAGGTCTATACGATCCATCTTTACGTCTCCAGCGCCGTTCAGGGAACGGCTTGGGGCGGCGGGATCCAACCCTACATCAAGACCGGCGCGGGGCTGGTCTTCTGCAGCAAGGCCTGGACCAACATCACCGGGTTTGGCGCCTGGTACACCTACAACATGGACCTGAGCGCCACTTGCACCGGCGGAGTCGTGAGCGATGTCCGGGCGATCGGCTTCCAGGTCATCATCGCTACGGGAGGCGGCACGGGCGACATTTACCTTGATGATGTGGCCCTAACGGCGCCCTACACCCCCACCCCGACGCCCTGCACCATGTTGCTCAACGGGTTCGAGACACTCTCGGACAACGGAACGACCGCCGCCGGGAACGCCGCGGACACACTGGCCTCGGTGACTTCGGCCACGGCGCCCACCGGTTCCATCACGGAGGGCTCGCATAACCTCCAGATCACCATGGCCTCGAACCCCGGCTGGAACGAGCTCTGGTACGACAACGGCATCACCTTCAACAACGTCTGGAGCGCCTACCATCAGATCCAGATGGACGTCTACGTGTCGTCGGCGGTCATGGCGGGCGCCTCCTGGAATCAAGTCATACTCCAGGCCGACGCGGGCACCAAAACCAACCAATTGTTCACGACGGAACCCTACTTGGGCATTGTGGCGGGACAGCAAACCCTGACCTGGAACATCGACTTCACCAAGGGAACCATCCTGGCCTCGGACACCATCACGGGCCTGCATTTCATCATCAACAGCGATATCAAACCCGGTACGATTTACATCGATAACGTGCACCTGAACAAGACCTCCTGTCCCTGAGCCTCGCAACAAAAAAAAGCCCCGGCCCCCGCAATGGGGACCGGGGCTTTTTTGTAATGAGCTACTTCACCAGAAGGATTTCGTCGATCGACAGGGTGCAGGGCCCGGGGGTCTTGGTGTACAGGTTGAACCCCTTCACGACGCCCAGGTCCTTGGGCAGGTCCGTCATGGGGATCAGCAGGTTCTCCCACTTACCCCCCGTCGTGACCGGCGAGACTCCGTCGAACTTCACGCCGTCGGCGTCCTCAAGGGAAATGCCGAACTGGACCGGTTTGGTCGTGTACATCTTCACCAGCATGGCCTTGGCCCCGCCGAAGTCGACGCCCTCCCAGCCCTGGCTGCTCCCGGCCTGGTAGAAGAACCCGCACCACCCGCCCGGCGTCAGGTCGTAGTCCACGATGAGCATCTTGTCGTCGGCGTTGGCCTTCTTGGCGGCCGCCTTGTACGACAGGGCGATCTTGCTGCCCTTGTCGTCCTTCCAACCCGAGAGGTCGGGGACCTCGGTGGCGAAGTCCTGCAGCACGAGGGTCACGGCCTTACCGCCCTTCGCGCCCGCCTTGGCGGCGGGGGCCGCCCCTTCCTCATAAGTGAGGGGACCCAGGGCGAAGACCACCGCTCCCGCGGCGCCGGGGCCCAACCCTAAGCCGGAGACCTTGGTCAAATCCAGCGGTTTGCTCTTATCCGCCCCCTCGGGCTGGTAATACTTGTTCTGCTCGAAGGACGAGAAGGGAACGCTCACCTCGGCCCAATCCTTGGAGGGAACCGGGACGGAGGCCACGTACTGAACCTTGTTGGCGTCGGTGATGGAAAGGCTGAGGGTGCCCGGCGGGTCGGACTTCGCCATGAACTTCAGAGCCTTGGCCTTCGAGAGGTCAA
>Ga0265334_10001659_pt1 | contig 10655 bp, 7 predicted proteins | sample 42023metaG_FD_192442 | JGI IMG/M metagenome (GOLD analysis project Ga0265334, IMG submission 192442) | Rhizosphere microbial communities from Carex aquatilis grown in University of Washington, Seatle, WA, United States - 4-20-23 metaG | ecosystem: Host-associated > Plants > Roots > Rhizosphere >...
GGATGCCCAGGGACCGACCGGCCCACCGGCTACCCGCGCGTTCGGCGACGGCCGTGTAGGCCAACCCGTTCACGCTTGAGGTGATCACCGAGGCAACGGCCAGCACGCCCACGACGGCCGCGACATCGGCCCAGGCGCACAGGGAGAGCACGACCATGGTGATCGTGATCCCCGTGGCGAGCACCCGCATCGGGGAGAGCCTGAGGCCGACCCGGTCCGACCACCAGCCGGCGACGAGCCGTGCCGCCGCACCGGCGAGCGAGGAGCCCGCCAGCAGGGTCCCGGCGATGCCCGAGGACCAGCCGCGCTCGTGCACGAGAAAGTCGTACGCGAAGGCAGAAATCATGAACTGGGGCAGGACCAGCAGCGCGCTCGCCGCGTGCAGCCGCCACAGGAAGGGTGCCCGGTAGGGGTTCGCGTTCCCCGCCGCTCCGGCCCGGGGCAGATCGGGGTCGCGCACCGCTGCCAGGGCCAGGGCACCCGTGGCCAGGCACCCGACCCCGAGGACGGCGAACGCGGTGCCGTAGCCGTGGCGGCCCGCGGGCGGGAGGACCAGCGCGGCCACGGCGAGGCCCAGCGGCTGGCTGGTCTGTCGTACCCCCATGGCCAGCCCTCGCTCGTGGGCGGCGAACCAGCCCAGGATCAGCCGGCCGCTCGCCGCGTGCACGCACGAGCTCGCCGCACCGGCGGCGACGAGCGCGGCCACCAACCACCACGAGCGCACCGGGCACGCGCTCGCGGCCGCGAGCGCACCTGCCGCCAGGCACAGACCTCCGCCGAGCACCACCCGTTCACCCACCCGGTCGGCGAGCGCTCCCCAGGCGGCCAGGGCCAGGAGCACACCGGTGATCGGGGCGGAGACGAGCACCGCCCGGTCCGAGGCGCCCACACCGGCCGTGCGCAGGACAGGCACGAGATAGGGCATGCCGTACTGGGTGGCACAGGCGCAGATCATCGCGGCCAGGCCGACGCCCAGGATCGCCCAGCGTCGGGTGGGGGAGTGGGTCACGGCTTCACCCTAGTCCCGGGCATCCATCTATTGAGATAGGCATATCACTATGTGGACACGGAGGGTTCGCGGAGATGCCCGGCCCTCACCGGGGCGCCGCCGTGCTCCCCGCTTCGCACCCTCTGCTCATGTCCGCGCCCCGTGCCCTGTGCCCCCGTGCTCGCCTCCGTGTCCGTAATGACTCTGTGTGCGCAATGACTACCCTGTGGTGATCATGTGGCTAGGATGACCGCATGACGGACGTGCTCACCGCACAGGGCTACCCGGCGGCTCACGGCTCGCCGGACGGAGAACCGTCCTGTTCGGAGGAGTCGCCGGCCCGCCTCGAGGAGTCGTACGGAGCGCGGTTCCAGGCGTGGCTCGCCGGGCTCGCCCATCCGTACCTGGGCGGCGACCCGGTGGAACTGGGCAGCGGCCGCGGCGACCGGGTCCGGACCTGGCTCGATCTGGGGGTCACGCGGATCACCCTGGGTGAGCCGGATCGGGCGCGCCGGGACGGCCTCGCGCGGCGTTTCGGCGCAGATCCGCAGGTCCGGGTGTGCGACCTCGACCTGGGTGACCCTGAGAGCCTGCCCGGGGCGTCCTACACGGCCCTCGTCTCGTGCGGTGTCCTTTCCCGGGTGAGCGACCCGGCCGCCTCCCTGCGGGCCGCCTATCGGCTCTGCGGTCCGGGCGCCTACGTGGTGACCGTCGTGCCGGCACTCGGGCGGGTCGGTCGGCATCCCGGCCGGGAGTCGGGTCTCCCGCGTCGCTTCACCCGCGCTTCCCTGGCCCAGGCCTACGACGATGCGGGCATCCCCGTGGAACGGGTGCGGTACGTGAACGCGCCGGGTCTGCTCGGGCAGTACCTCAGCGGGACGGCGCTCGGTCGGGTCCCGGGACACGAGCTGCTCGCGACGGTCTGGGACCGCACGCTGGTCCCGCTCGCCCGGCGGGTGGAACGCCGTCTGTGGCCGCCGTTCGGGCAGGTGGTCCACGCCGTGGGGCGGGTACCGGGCCGTCGCTGAGCAGGGAGGGCCGGACGGTCCGATCGCTCGTCGACCGCGGCCGGCGTCCGGCGATCCTTCCGGAACCGGCCCGGCGACACCCCGGAGGGCGTGGTCAGCTGGGGGAGAACCGCTCCCGACTGCGTTCGAGGAGACCCAGCAGGTAGTCGCCGTAGCCGCTCTTGCGCATCTGGTCGCCCAGCGCCCCGAGCTGCTCGTCGTCGATCCAGCCCTCGCGCCAGGCCACCTCCTCGATGCAGCCGATCTTGTACCCCTGCCGGGCCTCGATCGCCTGGATGAAGACGGCGGCGTCCATCATGGCCTCGAAGGTGCCGGTGTCCAGCCACGCGGTGCCGCGCTCCAGCACGCTCACGTGCAGCCGGCCCTCGTTCAGGTAGACCTCGTTCACCGTGGTGATCTCGAGTTCGCCCCGGGCGCTGGGCCGGATGGTGCGGGCGATCTCCACCACCGAGTTGTCGTAGAAGTAGAGCCCCGGCACGGCGTAGGAACTCTTCGGTTCGGCGGGCTTCTCCTCGATGGAGGTCACGCGCCCCTCGGCGTCGAAGTCCACGACGCCGTAGTCCCGCGGATTGGCGACGTGGTACGCGAACACCTGGCCGCCGTCCACCTGGGTGTGCCGGCGCAATGCCGTACCCAGGCCGGAGCCGTGGAAGATGTTGTCGCCCAGCGCGAGAGCCACGCGGTCGGCACCGATGAAGTCCGCCCCGATGTGGAACGCCTGGGCCAGGCCCTCGGGACGTGGTTGCACCGCGTACTCCAACCGCATGCCCAGCGTGCTGCCGTCCCCGAGCAGGCGCTGGAACTGGGACGAGTCCTGCGGGGTGGTGATGATCAGGATCTCGCGGATGCCCGCCATCATCAGGGTCGACAAGGGATAGTAGATCATCGGCTTGTCGTACACGGGCATCAGCTGCTTGCTGACGCCCTTCGTGATGGGGTGCAACCGTGTGCCGGAACCGCCGGCGAGGATGATCCCGCGCATGTCAGCCGACGATACTGCATACCCTCCCGGTGACTCCTCGTCTCCGGGGCACGGGTCGGGTCTTCGGGTGGTCCCACCCGTCCCGTCGGATCTCTGCCGGTAGGCTGCGGTGCTCGGGCGGCTGCTCGCGGGCCCGTTACGGCGGCCGGGAGGGGTGAGCGGCCCCGGACCGTGAGAAGGATGATGCGCGCACTTGTGGTGATGGCGCACTACGACGCCGACGGCCAGGTCTCCGGGCACGCGCTCCGGCAGATGGACGCCTGGGCCGAGGTCGCCGACCGGCTGATCGTGGTGAGCACGGCAGAACTTAAGGACCCCACGGTGGTCCGGGAAATCACTTCCCGGGCAGAACTGGTCACGCGACCCAACTTCGGCTACGACTTCTACAGTTACAAGACCGGACTGGACCGGGCCGGCGACCTCTCCGGTTACGACTACGTGGTCGTCTGCAACGACAGTTACGTGGGCCCCCTGATCCCCTACCGGCGCATTTTCGCCGACATGGAGGAACGCCCCGCGGACTTCTGGGGGCTCACCTATACCCCCCGCCGCGGGTGGCACGTGCAGAGCTTCTTCGTCGCGTTCCGGTCCTGGGTGGCGCGTTCGGAGGCCTTCCGCTCCTTCTGGCGCACGATGACCCCGATCTCGGACCGGGCCGAGGTGATCCGGCGGTACGAACTCGGGATGACCGCGCACCTGCGGTCCGCCGGTTTCCGCCCCGGGGGGTACTTCCAGGAGTCGGAGGCGGACCGACGGCTGGCCCGGGCCCGTCACCTGTGGTTCGCCTGGCACGTCATCCGTGCCCAACCGCGCGCCCGGCGTGGGCGTGCGCTCCGGCGCGTCCCGCTGGAGCCCTGGAATCCGGTGGCCTGCCTGGCCGACCGAGCGTTGACGGAGGGCCGGTTGCCCGTCGTGAAGATCGACACCCTGCGGTACGACCCCTACCGGCTCGGCTCCGACCGGTTGCTGCGGGCCTGCGAGGAGCGCTACCCCGAGCAGTTCGCGGACGTGCGCGCCTACCTGGAGCGCACCCAGGTCCAGTACCCGGGGCGGGCCGGGGAGAGCACGGGCCCGGTCGTCCCCCCGTGGCCGGTGCGCGCCGCGATCGGGTACGTGCGATGAGGGCACGGCTGCCCCGGCGCGGGATCACGCGGGTGATCAAGGCGGCCCCCGGGAGTTCCCGGGCGATCCGCACCGCGCGCCTGGCACGCGCCGTCCGCAGGGTCCTCGCCAGCGGGGTCTTCGACCGGTCCTGGTACGAGCTCCAGCGGGGGCGGCACTTCCGCAACGACCGCGCGGCGGTGCAGGACTACCTCCAGCACGGCCGGGGCGCGGGGCTCTCCCCGCATCCGCTCTTCGAACCGGAGTGGGCCGACCGCGCCAAGTGGCGCTCGCGCCGGGTCGACCCCCTGCTCCACTACCTGGGCAAGACCCGGTTGCGGAACTGGGCCCAGCCTCACGTGCTCTTCGACCCGGGAGCCGGCGGGGTCGAACCCAGCAGGTCCGGGGCCGACCCAGGCCCGCTCTCGCGGTTCCTGGCCGGCGTCCGACCCGACTCCGTGCTCCCGCTCGCGCACGTGTTCGACCGGCCGGCCGAGGTGCGCTGGGACCGGACCGTGGCACATCTGCGGGAGCACTGCGCCCGCTGGGTCGAGCAGGAACGGCTGCGCCGGGCACCGCGACACGTCGCCCACCTCGACGAGGATGCCCAGCGTGCCTTCCGGCGGGAGTTCGCACACCTCGGACCGACCGGCGGGACGCCTGGCCAGCCCCTGGTCACCGTGGTCATGCCGGTCTGGAACCGGGCGGCCAAGGTCGGTCGCGCGGTGGCGTCGGTACAGGCGCAGACCTTCGGCGACTGGGAACTCGTGGTCGTCGACGACGGATCCACGGACGACACCCCGCACGTGCTCGAAGGCCTGGCCCACTTCGAGCCGCGGCTGCGCGTGCTGCGCGCCGAGCGCGAGGGGGTCAGCGCCGCCCGCAACCGGGCCATCGCGGCGGCCCGTGGCCGGTACGTCGCGTTCCTCGACTCCGACAACACCTGGGAACCGGACTTCCTGCGGCTGGTGCTGGCCGCGATGACCCGCCGCGACCTGCCCGCCGCCTACTCGGCCATGCAGCTCCAGCACGGCGATCGCACCACCTACCGGGGCTTCTCCGGTGGCCGGGAGTACCTGCTCGTGGGCAACCACATCGACCTGAACGTGCTCGTGGTCGAGACGGCGCTCCTGCGTGAGGTCGGCGCGTTCTCCACCGACCTGCGCCGCACGGTCGACTACGACCTCGTGCTCAAGTTGAGCGAACGGACCGAGCTCCGCTACCTGCCGTTCATCGGTGCCGTGTACGCCGAGGACGCCGAGGACGACACCCGGATCAGCGTGCGGGAGCCGCTCTCCTGGGACTACGTCGTGCGCTCGCGGCACCTGGTGGACTGGGCCACGGCCGGGGCCGCGCCCCGGGTCCCCGGCCGGATCAGCGTCGTCCTCTGCGCGCACAACTGCACGCCCCACGTCCGCCGCGCGGTGGCCGCACTGCTCGCGGGGGCGGGGGAGGCCGACCTCGAGATCGTGGTCGTGGACCGGGCCTCCCGGCGTTCCCAGTCCCTGTCCCTGGCCGCCCTGTCGCTCGCGGACGCGCGGGTCCGGGTGGTGCGGACCCCGGTCGACGTGGGGTTCGGGCTCGGGGTGGACCTCGGGCTGGCGGACTCCACCGGCGAGATCGTTCTGGTCGGCGATCCGGTCACGGTGGTCGGCCAGGACTGGGCGCAGCTGGTGACCGAGTCCCTGGCCGATCCCGGGACCGCCGCGGTCTGCCTGCTCACCAGCGGCCCCGACGGCACGATCACTGCCGCCGGTGCCACCTTCACCGCCGGTGGCGGGTTGCCCACGCCCTTCCTCAAGGACCTGCCCGTGGACGACGCGGTCGCCCTGGGACCGAGCACCGAGGTGCCTGCCCTGTACGGGCCGGTCTGGGCGGCGCGGGCGGCGGATCTGCTCGCGGTGCGCGGGCTGGACTGCCTCTTCGTCCAGTCCTGGCACGCCACGGACCTGTCGCTGCGGCTGGTCGCCGCGCGGGGCGGCAGCGTGCGTCTGCTGACCGGCTGCGAGGTGCTGTGGTTGCCGGGCGAGGACGGCGAGGAGCCCCGGGCCACCCGCGACGACGAGCTCTTCCAGGAGCGCTGGAGCCAGGGCGTCCCGGTCACGGGCGCGCACCTGTGGCAGGCGGCCGGATTCCACCTGGCGCATCACCGCCTCGAACGTGACGACGCCCTCGGGCGGCGCCGCGCCCACCCCGTGCTCGTGCGTCCGGCGGCCACGGTGACCTCCGGACCCGGAGTCGGACTGCCGCGCCTGCGCTGGGCGCTCAAGACGGCGGTCCCGGCGGGGGAGCATCGCGCGGCCTGGGAGGACTGGCACTTCGCGAGGTCCCTCGCGGCGTCCCTGCGTGGGCTCGGCCAGGACGTGGCGGTGGACCTGCGGGAGGCGGCCTACCGGGCCTCGGGGTACCTGGACGACGTCACGGTCGTGCTGCGGGGACCGGACCAGGTGGACCCGGACGAGTCCCAGGTCACCCTGCTGTGGGTGATCAGCCACCCCGACCTGGTCACCGCCCGGGAGGTGGCGCGTTTCGACCGCGTCTTCGCGGCCAGCACGAGTTGGGCCCGCGACGCCGGGGAACGCTGGGGTGTTCCGGTGCAGCCGCTCCTGCGGTGCACGGACCCTGCCCGGTTCCGTCCGGGGGCGGGGGAACCGGACACGGGGGCGCCGGTCCTGTTCGTCGGCAACTCCCGGGGTACCTACCGGGCGGCCCTGCGCCAGGCCGTGGACGCGGGGGTGGACCTGCACGTCCACGGCGAGGGTTGGGAGCCCTTCCTCCCCGCAGAAATGATCAAGTCGGCCTCGCTGCCCGACCCGGACGAACTGCCCTGCGCCTACGCCTCCGCAGGGATCGTCCTGGACGACCGCGGGGACGACGTGTGTGAGGGGTTCGTCCCGAGTCGGGTGTTCGACGTGGTGGCGACCGCCGGGCGCCTGCTCAGCGATGAGGCCGTCGGGGTCGAGGACGTCTGCGACGGGTCGGTCCGCACCTGGCACGCTCCCGCCGAGCTGACCGAACTGCTCCGCGAGCCGCCCGAGAAGAGCTTCGCCGACCGGGAGCACCGTCTCGCGGTCGCCGAGCGGATCCACCGGGAGCACAGCTTCGACGCCCGCGCCCGGGAACTGCTGCAGGCGGCGATCTCGGTACGCGAAGGGCGCTGATCCCCCGCCTGGACGACTGACCCCACCGGACGACGGGACGGGCCCGCATCCCCGGGAGGGGGTGCGGGCCCGTCGTGCCATCAGGTCCTGTGGTGCCGTGGCGTCCTGCGTGCTGGCATGGTCCGTTGCAGGACAGTGCCTTACCAGCGGGGGAGCGTCCCCGTCCCGTACCGGCCGTAGGCGGCGGCCGCAGCCAGGTGGGTGCGCCACCCGACGCAGGAGCTCAGGCCGGTCAGCAGGGGGTCGGGCCGCAGCCCGTTCCCGCCGAGGTCGGCCACCGTCTTCTTGGGGTCGAAGGCCACCATGCTCGCCCTGAAGATGTAGTTGTTGCTGTACGCGTTGTTGCGCCCCACGATGTCGTGCATGTACATGGCCGTGGTCTTGGGGCTGCGGGTGAACGGCATGGTGGAGTACACGAAGAGGTTGGACCGGATGGAGTTGTTGCGCACGTCCCCGTGGAGCAGGATCTGGCGCCCGCCCCGGCCGATCGTGTTGTACCGCACCATCACGTGCCAGGGGCCCGGCGCGGCATAGACACCGCCGTCCCCGAGCTTGATCCCTGAGCCCTGCGGGTGACCGAAGATGATGTTGCGCTCGATGATCCCACCGGCGGAATTGTTGCCCTGGAACTGCACGTACATGTTGTGGTCCATACCCGGGTCCGCGATGGCCGCGTCGTGGACGCAGTTGCCCGAGAACACGAAGCCACGCGGCGGCCCGGCCGGCGAGTTCCGGATGACCACGTTCGCGAGCGAGGTGGTCTGCCGTGCCCCGAACATCTCACTGTTGTTGATCTTCCAGTGCGAGCCGCCCCACATCGCCAGGGACGCCCTGGCGTGGTCGACCGCCTGCAGGCGCAGCCCGGAGACGTACCAGTAGTCCGCGTTCGTGAGCAGCATTTCGCCCAGGATCAACGGGGTGTGGGCGGGATCGGCGGCCTTGATCGTGATCGGACGGGTGGCGGTGCCGGGGTGGACCACCGGACGGATCAGTCCGGTGCGGTAGACACCCGACTGCAGTTCGAGGGTGTCCCCGGCCCGGAGGTTGCTCATGGCCAGTTGGAGATCGTCTCCGGGGGAGACGACGACGTCTGACGCCACCCGGACGGTCACCGGGGACACCGGGACGGCCGAGGTGGCGTGGGCGGACGAGACGGACACGAGAGGGGCGGTGACTGCTGCCGCCACGGTGACCACCGCGGATCGACAGAGGAAGGACCGCACCCGGCCGCGGGACATGCGGCGCACAGGGGTGGCTGGCATGTATGCCGCGTCGACCGTCGCGGCGCCGGACTTGAGGCCTTGGCCTCAGGTTCACCCGTTCGTGGGAGGTCTTCTCGGCTGTCCGTCGGTCACCCGGCGGCGCGCAGCGCGCGGTAGAACGCCGAACAGTCGCTCCACTTCGGGAGCAGCCCCTGCTCCCGTGCCTGGGCCAGGGTGGGCGCCTGGGCGTCCTTGGCGGACAGCACCGGCTCGACGTCCTCGGGCCAGGCGATCGCCAGCTCGGGGTCCATCGGGTGCAGGCCGTGCTCACGGGTGGGCGCGTAGACCTCGCTGCACAGGTACACCACGGTCGCGTCGTCCGTCAGCGCGAGGAACGCGTGCCCGAGCCCCTCCGACAGGTACACCGCGGCCCGCTCCTGGTCGTCCAGGCGGACGGCGTCCCAGGTGCCGAAGGCGGGGGAGCCCTCCCGGATGTCGACGATCACGTCGAGGACCGCACCGCGCACGCAGGTCACGTACTTCGCCTGGCTGGGCGGCACGTCCGCGAAGTGGATACCCCGCACGGTGCCGCGGCGGCTGATCGAGCAGTTCGCCTGGGCGAGGTTCAGCCGGTGTCCCACGGCCTCCGCGAGGGCCTCGTGCCGGTACCACTCGAGGAAGGTTCCCCGGTCGTCGCCGAACTGGCGGGGGGTCAGAGCGAAGGCGTCGGGCACGCTGAGTTCTCGGATCTGCACGGTGACAGGGTAGCGACGCCGTGGTGACCGCTCTCGATCCGCGGTCCCGGCGAAAATCGGGCGTCCGGACCGCTAATCTGGGCAGGCCATGTCGACGGAGAAGATCCCTGGTGCCGGGCTCCTGGCGTCCCGGGCGGTTCAGGCCGCCACCGGTGACCCCCTGCCCCCGGACGTGCCGGTCAGCATCGTGCTCTGCATCCTCAACGAGGAGCGGCACATCCGCGCCGCGGTCGAGTGCGCCCTGTCCCAGGACCACGCCGGTGAGCTGGAGCTCGTGGTGGCCCTGGGCCCGAGCCGGGACGCGACCGACGCGATCGTGGCCGACCTGGCCGCGGCCGATCCCCGGGTGCGCTGGGTGCGCAACCCCAGTCCCACGGGTGCCACCCCGAGCGGTCTGAACGCCGCCATCGCCCTCACCCGGTACCCCGTCGTGGTACGGATCGACGGCCACTGCCTGCTGCCGCCGGACTACGTGCGCACCGCGGTGGAGACCCTGCGGCGGACCGGTGCGGACAACGTCGGCGGGGTCATGGCCGCCGAGGGCGTCTCGGTCTTCGAGCAGGCCGTGGCCCGGGCGATGACCAGCCGGATCGGCGTGGGCAACGCGGCCTTCCACACCGGCGGTGAGGAGGGCCCGGCGGACACCGTCTACCTGGGCGTCTTCCGCCGGACGGCCCTGGCCCGGGTCAACGGCTACGACGAGGCCTTCTTGCGTGCCCAGGACTGGGAGATGAACCTGCGCATCCGCACCTCGGGCGGCCTGGTCTGGTTCACGCCCGCGCTGCGGGTCTCCTACCGGCCACGCCCGAACGTGCGTGCCCTCGCGCGGCAGTACTACCACTACGGGCGGTGGCGCCGGGTGGTCATGCGCCGTCATCCCGGCACCGCGAGTTTCCGGTACCTCGCCCCGCCGGTCGTCGTGGCCGGGGTGGCCGCCGGCCTGCTCGCCGGGCTCCTGTGGTGGCCGGCATTCGTGCTCCCGGGCGGGTACCTGGCCGGGGTGCTGGCGGGGTCCGCCGTGGAGGGGCGAGAGCTCGGCTGGGCAGCCCGGCTGCGCCTGCCCGTGGCGTTCGCGGCCATGCACCTGAGCTGGGGCAGTGGCTTCCTGCTCAGTCCCCGCGGACTGGGCGACCAGGCCTGCGGGGGCGGCCTCGAGGTGCCACCCGCCAGGACGACGAGGGCCGGCGCGCCCCCCGCGACCGGGTTGCCGGCCGTGGCCGGGGTTCCGCCCCGGACCGGGGTGCCCACGGCACCGAGTCCGGTGACGGGACGGCGGACGACGAACTGAGGCGCGACGTCAGCGGGCGGGAGCGGGACTGCGGTCGGCCGCCCAGGCGGCCAGCTGGCGGGCGAACTGTGCCCCGTCGTGACGCCAGTCGAGCTCCCGTACCGCGGCCACACGTCCCGCGGTCGCCAGCCGATTGCGGCGCGTCGGGTC
>Ga0265334_10001660_pt1 | contig 10646 bp, 11 predicted proteins | sample 42023metaG_FD_192442 | JGI IMG/M metagenome (GOLD analysis project Ga0265334, IMG submission 192442) | Rhizosphere microbial communities from Carex aquatilis grown in University of Washington, Seatle, WA, United States - 4-20-23 metaG | ecosystem: Host-associated > Plants > Roots > Rhizosphere...
GCTCGGGTAGCCCCAAATCTCTGTTGACTATATCCATCTGACACATCCTCAGCAAGCTGTGGGGCAACGCTTGCCCCACAGTTGGTGAAATGACTCATCGCCGTTGCGGCAGTTCGCCAACAACGTATCAATACTCGATCCCATCGATAATCTCCCAGAATGCAGTGGGTTGGGTCATTTCGTTCGCGGCCTTACAGTTGTCGCACGCGTAGATGCGGGTCACTACCTCGCGGTACGGCCCTGGTCCCGGCATCTTTGCTTCAGATTGAGGTTGGCTCCGTCGTAGTGCGAATGAAGTGCGCTTGTTGCAGGCGTTGCAGGTGAACTTGCTAAGGGCCACGAAGGTCTCCCGGTGTGTGTACTCTGATGGATATAGTACTAGTGTAATCGCCTCGGGAAAACTCTGCAGCGTTTCAGACGGCTATTAATGCGTCTGTGAAGGCACGCGGTTTATGCGCGCGACGAGAGACTGCACGGCTGGCCAAGGAGAGACCGCGATGGTGAGTCACCTGAAATGGTCGTCTCTTGAGTCGCCGGCGGCAGATCCGCGGCCCACTCCAAGGAGGAGCTTTCGAGCGTGTCGCGGCAGATCAGGCTTGCGCTCCACAGCCGCTGAGGCGGGTTCGATCACCAAACGACCGCGCGCGACGCTCACGTCCACTTTGGATCCGATGGTGAACCCCGCCTGTTGCAACCAGGCGCCGATGAGTCGAATGCAAGGTGCAGATCCCGCGCCTCCTGATATTCCACCGCTACTTACGGTGAGGCGTCGTGACTCGAGACTCTCTGACGATGACGAGTTCGAGAGCGCGTCGACTTGCGCGCCAGCTGATCCTTGTGTTGTAAAGTCTGAAATGGCCATTGTCGTCGTCCTCTATAGGGTGGCTTTAGTCGGCGTTTGACGGTCTCCACCAACGTCAGGCGCCACAATGGATTGGTCGGAATCGGATACGATACCGCCCAATTGCTAACATAACTCCTGGGACACGACGAAGGGAATGTCAATAGGCTGCGCGTTCTTGCAGAAATGCGCTATCTGCCTCGACACCGACACAATGCCTGAGAGCCCGACACAGACTCAGTGACTCGGCGGCAGCGGATACGGTTTTTGGATTTCGCCTCGCGCGACGATAAGCAGCGCCGCCGCGCCCACCCGTCCGCTGCCCCCGACGATTCGCGAGTCCAGCTTGCCAAACCCTCTTCCTACGATCGCGTTGATCCATGCCACAGAGGAGGAATCGGCCTGATAGCTTCGATATTCCCGGCTTCATGGGCAGCCTGTAGCGATGCCACGCATGCTGACCGGGGATCAGGGGGAGAGAGTGCCGCAGTGGTGGGAGCTCGCCGCCAGCGGTGGGTGGTGTTCTTGGATATTTGCGCAAAATAGTCGCGTTGATGTGCTCATGCAAAGTCGGTACGGTGCTGGCGCATGCATTGGGGGTCGAAGGCGACTTCCGCGGCAGCTAAATGCAACGAACCGTGAACAACTTGAGGGATTGTCGTATGGACACGATGTCGGCTTCGGATGCCAAAAGCCGATTCAGCGCACTGCTCGATAAAGTGCAGGTCGAGCCGGTCATTATTTCTAGACATGGAAGGCCGGTGGCAGTCGTAATGTCGCCGATGGAATTCGATACGCGCCTCAGTTTCAAGGCTGAGGGAGCGGAGGGATCGAATCAGCCGGCGTGCGCACCCTAAATTGAGCGCGTGCCGTGTTTGGCACTCGGTGGCCGAACTTCCTCCCGCAATGGCTCGGCGGGCCACTTCGGATCCACCTCGTCCGCGACGATGGGAATGGTGAGCATCTGACCTTCATCTTCGCGCTCGAAGATCTCGGTCCAGCTGTGTCGTCTGAGGTTTACGCCGCGCATGAATCCGCGCGCCCAGCCACGGCCCGCAACGTTTCGTTCGTCCGGCTCTCCAATCACCGGCAGGTACACGGTCTCGGCATCCAGCTCGGCGATGATCGCGTTCCAGTGGCGCATGATGAGCTGCAGAATGGAGTTGGCTTCCTCGATGCTCGCAAACGCGCTTTCATCGGGAAGCTCACCGCCCCAGATGACGGGGAGACACTCGCTCGGCATGACCATTTCGGGGCCGGCGATGAGCGCACAGAAGAATCCGTCCAGCGTCTCGAGATCCATGGCGTCGGGGGTCGTGAGGCTGTCCAGAAAATCGGACAGCCGGTCGAGCTCGGCTTCGGAGAGGGCCTCGCGACCTGCGGGATTCATAGTGCTCATGAGGTGGCGAGGGGATCGGCAGAACCGTCCCAGAAGGTGTTCTGCCAGCCGCTGATCCAGCCATTGTCATGGCACACCGGGCAGTACCAATGAATGCGGTCGTGTTCATCTGCTCCGGGGTAGGACACTACGATTCCTTTACAGCGACGGTGCCCTGGCCGGCGGCGGCATTGGACCGTTGGCGGATCATCGAGATTCGTGGTGGCATCGACCACGATGCTCGCGAAGTACTCGGCCAGCAGTCGAGCGCGGACGGGTAAGTCGGCGGTCACGGCGCCTGCGGGCGTCAGGTACTGACGAAGGTCGACGATCCAAGTGTTGCCCACGGTAGGCTCCGCTGGTGGGGCGCGGATTTTACAGGCAGGCTCGCGGCAGGTCACACCCTTGGCTGACGGCGGGCAGATGCGCGGTGAGGGCCTACTCACGGAGGAGGAGTTCTCCAGCCTGACTACGGAAGCGCGCGATGCCATCGAGATGATGCTGGGCAGTCGCTGAGGCGGAGATTAAGAATCCGGGTTCAAAAGACGGTGCACGCATTCCGGATCGCGCGCGATGATTTTGAGATAGGCCCGGGTGGGCTGGTCAGGCTCAACCCTTCCCTGCTCCCAATCCCGAAGTGTGCCGATGGGGATCTGGTAGCGGGCCGCAAACTCCTCCTGAGTGAATCCAAGAGCACGTCGCAGGGTTTTTACGCGTGGAATTCGCTTCGCCCTGCGTAATTCATCGCTCGTCATCGGGCTTGCATCGGGATCGGCATATGCAGCAGCCTTGATCTGCGCTTCCGTCATCGGCCGTAGGGGTTTCTCCGGAAACGGCCTTGGCTTGCCGCCCTTTGATATTTTGACAACCTTGCCGTCAACACGAATTCGCGCGGTAGTCATCGTCTTGCTCATGTCGTTCTGCCCGACGGGCCGAGATAATCCGAATGCGCCCATCGCGTTCGGTGTAGGTCACATTGCTGGCGCCAATTGACGCTGGCCTTGTCGTCATCCCATTCGAATTCAAGTGCCATGGTACTACGGATACCCCGTACCTTCAAACCACAGAATGACTTGAGCGGCCGACAGGTCTTGCTCTTTGGGCGGTAGTGCTCGGCTCCAGTTTCGGGCGAGATGAACGCTGCGGCCAGATCGATAGATTGCGCGATCGAGCAGAAACTCAGGGCGAGTGCCCAGCATTCACCAGGAAGGTGAATCTGCCTGTTGAAACGCTATGTTGCACCCGCCCTTTGAAGCTTTCGAGTCCAGAAAGCCATTCCCCCCCTCGAGTTTCTAGCTGATTGCGGAGTCTTTTGCTCTTCACGTTTCACATGCGCCGCCCCAACATGAAGGGACAAGGCACACGCGGCTCTCAGTTGGTCCCGATGACAGATTGGGGTGCTCCACTTGATAGTCTCCGCAAGGACGCAAATCAGCACCTAGAAGACGGCTACGCGTTGCCTGATCTTTTCCCAACCGCTTGGGTTTTCTGGTAAGCTAGCCATGTCAACGCTCCTTCGACTCGATGGCTTCCGAGTAGTGATCTACCCCAACGGCTCTGCGATGAGTGGGAGAGAATTCATGGCTCTGACGACTGCAGATGTTAGAAAAGCCGGCCGGCGTATGCAGAAGCGCCTGCAAGCACAACCGCGCGCCGTCGCAGTGCGCTACGATCGCCGTGCGGGTCGTATCGTCGTGTCATTGAGCAATGGTCTTGAGCTGGGAATCCCCGTTGCAAAAGCGCAGGGGGTTGCCGGTGCGAAGGCCTCAGACCTGGCCGCTATCGAGATCACTCCCACAGGTCTCGGGCTGCATTGGCCCAAGCTCGACGCGGACCTTTACCTGCCGGCGCTGTTGCAGGGGTTGTTTGGTACGCGGCGTTGGATGGCCAGCTTAATGGGCAAAGCGGGAGGAAGCGCGACGTCGCCGGCAAAGAAGGCCGCTTCTCGCGCCAATGGGAGGCGTGGAGGTCGACCGCGGAAAGAGGCGCACTTAGCGTAACGAATGCAACATGTGAAAGTCTTCCGTGTTATGGGTTAACAGTGGTGCCCTGGCATCGACGTTCAGCGCAGCCGAGGGCGGGGGCTTCGGGAAGCTCATCCCTCTCGCAAATTCCAGAATTAACCCCAATTATCGCATTCATCGTGCTGTTGCGTTTTCCGGACCATCCTGACCGCTGATTCCGCCTGAACGTGACCGGCCGTTCCGGCCGAACGTGACCGCTCGTTCCGCTCGAAGCTGACCGATTTTCGGCCGTGGCCGGAATCGCCGGTCACGATCCCGGAATGGCCGGTCACGTTGCTCCGGAATCGATCCGCCGGGCCCCCCTGCGCTGCAACCGAAGACCCGCTGGCTAAGCTGGCCCCCGATTCACCCTCGGGAGAGAGCCGATGCCAGCGAAGCGGAGTGCCATGCGCAAGATCAAAGAAGTTTTACGCCTCAAGTTCGAGGCGCGATTGAGTCACGAGCGGATCGCGGCCGCGACCGGCGTCTCCAAGGGCGCGGTGAGCAACTACGTACAGCGAGCGATCCAGAAGAGCCTGGGTTGGCCGCTGCCGGAGAATTTGGACGAGGCTGCGCTGGAGAGACTGCTGTTTCCCCAGGTCCTCCAGAGGGAGCAGTACACGCACGCGGACTACGCGTATGTGCATCAGGAGTTGAAGCGCAAAGGGGTAACACTGCAGCTTCTGTGGGAGGAGTATCACGCCGCCCACGGCGAACGGGCATACCAGTACAGTCAGTTCTGTTGGCATTACCAGAGTTTCCGCGACAGCCTCGCCCGCTCGATGCGCCAAACTCACCGGGCGGGCGAGAAGCTCTTCATCGACTACAGCGGCGACACCGTGCCGGTGATCAATGCCGCAACCGGCGAGATCGTGGCTGCGGAGATCTTCATCGCCTCGATGGGGGCGAGCAAGTACACCTACGCGGAAGCGACCTGGACGCAGAGCCTGCCGGACTGGATCGCCTCTCACATCCGGATGTTTGAATACCTGGGGTGTGTTCCGGATATCCTAACACCAGACAACCTGAAGAGCGCCATCAAGAAGGCGTGCCGCTACGAGCCGGAATCCACTTCGACCTACGAGGATATGGCGCGTCACTATAGCTGCGCAATCATCCCAGCAAGGCCGTACAGAAGCCGGGATAAGGCGATCGCGGAAACTCACGTGTTGGTCGTGCAGAGATGGATCTTGGCGCGGCTGCGAAACCGTCAATTCTTTTGTCTTGCCGAATTGAACAAGGCCATCGCAGAGCTGCTCGTCCAGCTCAATCACCGGCCGTTCAAGAAGCTGCCCGGCTCGCGCGCGAGCACGTTCGAATCGATCGACCGTCCGGCGATGAAGCCGCTTCCCACACAGCGCTACGAGTATGCCGAGTGGCTCAAACCCAAGGTAGGCATCGACTATCACGTGGAGGCCGACGAGCACTATTACAGCGTCCCGCATCAGTTGGTAGGCCAGTACATCCGGGTGAGCATGACGGCAGCCACCATCGAGTGCTTCTTCAAGGGCCGTCGCATCGCCGCTCACGTACGCTCGTATCAGCGCGGCAAACACACCACGCTGCCTGAGCACATGCCCGAGTCGCACCGGCGGCACATGCAATGGACACCCGGACGGCTGCTGAACTGGGGCCAGAAGATCGGTCCGGGCACGCGCGGAGTGGTGCAGTGGCAGCTGGAGAACCGGCCCCATCCGGAACAGGGTTATCGGGCTTGCCTGGGATTGCTGAACCTCGCCAAGACCTACGGCGAAGAGCGCCTGGAGGCCGCCTGTCGCCGGGCACTCACCATCGGCTCACCCACCCGCAAACGCATCCTGGCGATCCTGGAGGCCAAACTCGACCAACACCCGGATCTCTTCCCCGCCCCCAATACGGCCGCTCCTACCGCCTCTCGCTCGCATAGGGCTCACGCAGAAATAACATCACATGGCATGTGAACTGTATCAGATAAATCGGCGCTCTGAGGCGCGCGCCCAATGGCGATCTGATAGTTCCGCAGGCATTTCTCAGTAATTTTGAGCGCGGTCAAGGCCGTTGATAGCAGCCTCAACGTAATGATACTATTCACCATACCGAATCAGCTGGTGATGTGTACCATTATGAGAACCGCCGTGTTCAACGCTGAAGATCTGCAACGTGTCTTGCGACTGCGGACAGTTTGTACCTTTGAACAGTTGGCCGAGGCGCTTGGAACTACCTCCAGGATGACCGTGTTCCGGAAACTGGCCGAGCTGACTTATCTGACGAGCTACTCCCATCGCGGTAAGTATTACGCGCTCCGATCCTCCTGTGAGTTTGATCTAAGTGGTTTGTGGTCTCACCGCGGCATCTGGTTTTCCAGCGACGGCACCCTGCTGGACACCAGCAAACGCTTTGTGGAGCAAGCGCCAGCGGGATATTCGGCGAACGAGTTGGACAACGCTCTGCACGTGCAGACGCGACAGAGCCTGTTGCAGTTGGTCAACAAACAGCTGATCTCGCGACAAAGGGTCGGCGAAGCCTTTATCTACTTCGCCCTGGAGCAGGCGCGGCGCCAACGGCAAATCAGCGCGCGAAGCAAGCTCGCACAGGTTCCTGTTGGAGGGATATCTGAAGAAGTGCTGGAGCACGAGGTGAAAGCCGCGATTATCCTGTTCTTTGGACTGCTGGATGAACGGCAGCGACGGCTGTTTGCGGGGCTGGAGGCACTGAAGATCGGTAGAGGGGGGGATGCACGGATCGCTGCCCTTCTCGGAGTCGATCCACATACGGTCGCCAAGGGCAGGGTCGAGCTGTTGGGTGAGGACATTGACCCGACACGTGTTCGCAGGGCGGGCGGCGGCCGCGCAGCGGCGGAAAAAAAACTCCACGATCAGGGAAAGGATCCAGGAGATCCTCAGAGATGAAGTTGCTGGGGATCCGATCGACGGCACGCGCTGGACGAGAAAGACGACACAGTCGATCTGCGAGGAGTTGTTCGTCCATGGGATTGAGGTCAGCGCCAACACCGTCGGGCGGTTGCTGCACGCAATGGACTTCTCGCTCAAGACGAATCGGAAGAACATTGAGTCAGGCCTCAAGCGCAAGCGTGGTGATCGTGCCAGACGCAACCGGCAGTTTATGGTCATTGCGGCCAAGCGTCGAAGGTTCGAGACCGCGGATCTGCCCATCATCAGTATCGACGGTAAAAAACGCGAGCTCATCGGTAACTTCAAAAACGGCGGTCGCACGTGGCGGCGCAAAGCCACAGAGGTCAAAGATCACGATTTTCCCTCCGACGCCGAAGGGGTGGCGCTCCCGTATGGAATCTACGATGTCCGTCGCAATGCCGGTCTGCTCGTCGTGGGCACCTCCCGAGAAACCCCAGAGTTTGCTGTCGATGCCGTCGAATACTGGTGGCGCAGCTGCGGTAGGAAACACTATCCCGGTGCCACTGAGCTCCTCATCCTCGCCGACTCCGGTGGGGCCAACAGTGCGCGCTGCAAAGTCTGGAAGTGCGATTTGCAGCAGAAACTCTGTAATGCGCATGGGTTGCGCATTACCGTCTGTCACTATCCTCCAGGAGCCTCGAAATGGAATCCCATCGAGCACAGACTGTTCAGCGAGGTCAGCAAGAACTGGCAAGGCGTGCCGCTCGAGAGCTACGAAGTGGCTCTGAACTACATCTCGACCACTACAACCAAAACAGGATTGACGGTGTCTGCGAAACTCAACTCCAAAACATACGAGAAAGGTCAAACTGCGACCGACGAGGAAATGGATTTGCTGAATATCCGCCGGCACAAGACTCTTCCAGAATGGAACTACACCATCAAACCGTATGTCCAAAACCAGCTATCAAAAATGTGAAATTATTTTTGCGCGGTCCCATAGCAATGTGCGCGGCGCGGACTACTTCCGTTCCACCACCCAGACGGCTGCGCCGTCGACTACCACCGAAGGAGATGATGAAACATGCTCATCCAACCCACCCTCGATGCATTGAACCGCCTGAAGCTGCACGGCATGGCCCTCGCCCTGAGTGAGCAGATGACCAACAGCGCTGCCCAGCAGCTCGCCTTCGAGGAGCGCATCGCGCTCATGCTCGAGCGCGAAGTCTCCCATCGCGAGACACGCCGCATGGGACGGCTCTGGCGAGCGTGCCAGCCGAGAATACTCACCGCGGTGGTTGAGGATATCGACTACCGCGGCCGTGGCGGCCTCGACCGTGCACAGCTGGCGAGCCTGGTCTCCTGTGAGTGGATCCGTCAGGGCCAGAACCTTCTGATACACGGCGCCACCGGAAGCGGCAAGTCGTACTTGGCGTGCGCACTGGCGCATCAGGCCTGCCGCGCAGGCTTGAGCGCCTTGTATGTACGAGCGCCGCGGTTGTTCGAGGAGCTCAATCTGTGTCATGCCGATGGCAGCTTCCGCAAGCGCCTCGCCACCATCGCAAAAATACAGCTCATCGTGATCGATGACTTTGCGATAAGCCCCCTTGGCCCCCGCGAGCGTAACGATCTGCTCGAGCTGCTGGACGATCGTGTTGGATCTCGGGCTTCGATCCTGACAAGTCAACTTCCTATAGAACACTGGCACGAGTATCTGAACGATCCAACTTTGGCGGACGCGATCATGGATCGCCTGGTTCACAGCTCACATCAGATCCACCTGAAGGGCAAGGAGTCCATGCGCAAGCGTGCCGCCAACTCCGGAAAGGACGTTGCAAAGGACTGACCCCGAGAAAGTCATGACCCTGCATCCAGCACATCGCATTGACCCGGGTCTCATCACACGAGCCAGAGCTTCTGCCCGCCCTTCGGGACGGTCAGACTCCCCTACGGGTTCCCCGTAAAACGGAAGGCACGAAGAGGGGACAGATCGAGGTGGGCGGTTGACGGATCGTGACCGAACAGAGTAAGTAACTCCCACAGCGCCGGCCCGGCGGAATGCTTGGTCACGTTCGGGCGGAACGACCGGTCATGATCGCCGGAATACGCAGCTGTTTTAGACCCCTAATTTCACCGGGGCGGTGAACTTGAAGCGCACGCAGCTGAAGTACTTGGACGATTGGCCAACCGGGCCGGACCGTAGGCCACTCGTCATCCGCGGCACCCGCCAGATCGGCAAGTCCACTCTCGTCCGACTGTTCGCCGAGCAGATCAACCTGCCATTGGCCGAAGTGAATCTGGAACGCTATCCCGAGCTGAACACTGTTTTCGAAAGCATGAGCCCGCAGCAGATTCTGAATCAGCTCGAGGCGTTACCTGGCATACCTGCGATCGGTGCGGGCTCGGTGCTTTTTCTGGATGAGATTCAAGCCGCGCCAGCGGCCATCGCAGCGCTGCGTGATTTCTATGAGGAGCGTCGCGAGATCCCGGTCATAGCCGCTGGCTCCCTAATGGAGTTCGCCCTCACGGAACACCGCGTCTCCATTCCCGTGGGGCGAATCCAATATCTCCACATGGGACCGATGACCTTCACTGAATACCTGGAAGCACTCGGGGAAAGCAAGCTTGCGGAGGCAATAAATTCCTACACATTCGGTAGCGATCTCGGTCCCGTTGTTCACAAACGCCTCCTCGAGCTGCTACGCAGCTACTACTTTGTCGGCGGCATGCCCGGTGCGGTGGATATCTACGCGAAAAGTCGGAAATTCAGCGACGTCGGAATCGTCCACAACTCGATCATCGAGACCTACCGGGAGGATTTTCAAAAATACGCGCGCTCGCGAAATCTGGCCCGGATGCAGCACATACTCAACTTCGTGGCCAGAAATGTCGGCCTGAAACTTAAATACTCCAACGTCATGAAGGACGTTCACAGTGCTACGATAAGACAGGACATCGACCTGCTGTCCATGGCACGCGTCATCTCCAAGGTAGTCCATACGCATGCCTCCGGATTGCCTTTGCAAGCAGACTTGGACGAGAAGGTGTACAAACCTCTCTTTCTCGATGTGGGCCTGATGAACGCGATCTGTGGTCTGAGCTGGCCAGTCTTATCGAAACTCGACGATGTACAGCTTGTCAACGATGGAGCCATCGCCGAGCAATTCATCGGCCGGCATCTGCTGGAGCTGCTGGCAAAAAGCCCGAATCGGGAGTTGACATACTGGCTACGTGAGGGTCGCTCGTCCAACGCCGAAGTGGACTTTGTCGTGGCGTTTGCAGACCGAATTGTCCCGATCGAGGTTAAATCCGGAGGCCGCGGAAGCTTGCGATCACTTCATCAATTCGTAGGCGAAAAGCATGTATCACTGGCTGTACGATTCGATAGCAACCCGCCGTCGCTGCAAGCGATCGCTGCAAGCATCCAAACGGGTGGTCGGACATCCGACGTCGAATATCGGTTGCTGTCGTTACCCATCTACCTCGTTGAGAAGATCGCGGACGTCCTACACGGGCTGCCGGCTTAGTTGACACGCGGAAGGGGGGCTGCGCTTGGTAGCGCTCGCGGCTCG
>Ga0265334_10001662_pt1 | contig 10644 bp, 9 predicted proteins | sample 42023metaG_FD_192442 | JGI IMG/M metagenome (GOLD analysis project Ga0265334, IMG submission 192442) | Rhizosphere microbial communities from Carex aquatilis grown in University of Washington, Seatle, WA, United States - 4-20-23 metaG | ecosystem: Host-associated > Plants > Roots > Rhizosphere >...
TGACGTCCAGCGCTGGATCGACGGCGCTCCCTGCGCCATGTCGCGCCGCGATCCACTTCGGATCATTATAGGCGAACCAGGTTTTTCCCTTCTCGTCCTGCCAGACCAACGCCTTGAGCGGCAGGTCGATGCCTATCGTCTGAGTGGATTGCATCAGCGGCGTACCGGCTTTGGGATTGCCGAAGATCAGGACTTCCGTCGGCCGCAATTCCATGCCCGCTTTTGCCGCTGCCGCCGCATGGTCGATGCGCGCAAGCACGCTTATCCCGCGCGCCGTCACCGCGGCAACCAGCCGATCCATCGTCTCCTCGGGTCCGTGGCTGCTCGCGCAGATCGTCAGTCCGTCAGGTGTCATGGGGATGATCTCCCATTGCGGGCTCGCATTTACGTGCCTCGGGAAACCGGCAAGATACGCGCGGGCTGTCTCCCTATCAAAACGTGTTTCGAGCCCCTCGCTGTCGCGGCGGCGTCATTGTTAGTATCGCAAGCTTCGCCCGGGCATCGGACAGGACGTGACGTGAGCCTCTTCATTCACACGGCGTGCGATGCCGCGGTGGCGCGGACCGTGGCGTCAACATCGGCGGTGCGCCATCCCGTTCTAGTCTTGGCGACAACGATCCTTGCCTCCAGTCTCGCATTCGTGGACGGCTCGGTCGTCAATGTCGGCCTGATTGCGATCGGTGGAACTCTCAATGCGAAGGCCGATGCGCTTCAATGGGTGATCAACGCATATCTTTTGCCGCTCAGCGCCCTTCTGCTGCTCGGCGGTGCCGCGGGGGATCGCTTCGGCCGCAAGCTGCTGCTGATTTTCGGAATTGCGGTCTTTGCGCTGGCTTCGGCCTTCTGTGCCATGGCGACGAGTTCGCTTTGGCTGCTCTCCGCGCGTGCGGTTCAGGGCATAGGCGCCGCCATCCTGCTCCCGAACAGCCTCGCCATTCTCGGCGAGACGTTTTCCGGTGAGGAGCGCGGCCGCGCCATCGGGACGTGGGCCGCAATGGGCGCGATGGTGGGCGCGGTTGGCCCCGTGCTTGGCGGGTGGTTGATCGATACGGTCGGATGGCGCGCGATTTTCCTGCTGAATCTGCCGTTGGCGCTTGCTGGAATCGTGCTTGCGCTTCTCTTCGTCCCGGATCGGCGAGGAGGCGCGAAACCATCATTGGATCTGCTGGGCGCGCTGATGGCGACATTCGCACTGGGCGCGCTGACCTGGGGACTGACGATTGGCACCGGACGCGCTGGCTGGACGGATGAAGCCTTCATTGCGCTGGCGGCCGGGACGGTATGGTCGCTCGTGTTCGTGCGCCTGGAAGGTGCACGCGGGGAACGCGCCATGATGCCGTTGGCGCTCTTCGGGTCGCAAACCTTCATCGGCCTCACAGTGCTGACGTTTCTCCTGTATGGCGCGTTCGGGGGATTGCTGGTCCTGCTTCCCTATGTACTGATCACCTCCGCTCATTATTCCGGAACCGCTGCGGGTGCTGCGCTCCTGCCGTTTCCGGTGGTGATTGCTTTGGCATCGCCGCTGATGGGCGGAGTGGGAGGCCGCATTGGCCCGCGCTTGCCCCTGACGATCGGATCGCTCGTGGTTGCGGCCGGCTTCGCGCTGATGCTGCGGATGGACGATAGCGGCAACTATTGGACGATTGTGCTCCCCGCCGTTCTGACCCTATCGCTCGGCATGGCCGGAGCCGTGGCTCCGCTGACGACAGCGGTGCTGGCCTCGGTCGATGCCGCCCACACGGGTTCGGCGTCCGGCTTCAACAGCGCGGTATCGCGTACCGGAGGGCTCGTCGCGACGGCCCTGCTTGGCGCGGCGCTTGGCGCCAAGGGCCCGGAATTGCTCGCCGACGTTCATGCTGCCGCCGCTGCGGGAGCTCTGATGGCCGTTGCCGCTTCGGCAAGCGCGTTCCTGTGGGTACGCAATCCATAGACTGCGACGCGGGGGAAGGCTCAGTTCAATTCGGCGCGGACCTGCTGGCGCAACAGATCGATCGGTATCAGCGCGCCCTTGTGCTCATAATGCCAGAACGTCCAGCCATTGCAGGCATCGAGCCCCTGAACATGGGCGGCAATGCGATGGATCGAGCCCGTCGCATCGGCGCAGACGAGCGTCCCGTCCGCGCGCACCTTCGCACGATGCCGTCCCCCCAATCCCATCAGCACCGCACCCGGTTTCAGCAGCCCTCGCTCGACAAGCGTGCCGAACGGGATGCGCGGCTCGGCGCGTTTGCTGCGCGTTACCAGAACCGCATCGGCGTCGGTGGCCTCGACGTCCGCGATGCGCGCCTGTGCCAGCCGCACGTAACCCGCATCGCGCTCGATGCCGATAAAGCGCCGTCCCAGACGCTTCGCCACCGCCCCCGCGGTGCCGGAGCCGAAAAACGGATCGAGCACCACCTCGCCCGGTTGGGTGGACGCCAAGATCACCCGATGCAACAGCGATTCCGGCTTCTGCGTCGAATGCGCCTTTTGCCCCGCTTCGTCCTTCAGCCGCTCGCCGCCCGAGCAGATCGGCAGCGTCCAGTCCGAGCGCATCTGCAACTCGTCGTTCAGCGCCTTCATGGCCTCGTAATTGAAGGTGTAGGTCTTCTGCTCGCGGGATTTCGCGGCCCAGATCAGCGTCTCGTGCGCATTGGTGAAGCGGCGGCCCTTGAAGTTCGGCATCGGATTGGTCTTGCGCCAGATCACGTCGTTCAGGATCCAGAAGCCCAGATCCTGCAGGGCCGCGCCCACCCGGAAAATATTGTGATAGGAGCCGATCACCCAGATGGCGCCATTGTCCTTCAGCACCCGCCGCGCGGCCGTCAGCCAGGCGTGCGTAAAGCGGTCGTAATCGGCAAGGCTCGCGAAGCGGTCCCAGCCATCGTCGACCGCATCGACCTTGGAATTGTCGGGCCGGCGGAGTTCGCCTTCGAGCTGGAGATTATAGGGCGGGTCGGCAAAAACGATGTCGGCCACACCTTCGGGCATGGCGTTCATGGCCGCGACGCAATCGCCCTCGACGATGCAATTGGCTTCGAATCCGCCGTCCGATTTTCTTGCCATGCTCGCGCCCGCCCCGGCTTCCATCCACAGGCGGGGCACAGTGATTCACCGCTGAGTCGCGGTCAATCGAATAGTTGAATCAAGCGCTTAAAATTGAGTCTCGATTGAGTCCACGGGATTCACAGGACGCAATATCTGGTAGACTGGTGCAAAACTTCGGCGGTGGTGAACGCACGGCCCGAGCCGGTTCAGGGCTTCCAGATGCTCCTCCGTGCCGTAACCCTTGTTGGTGAACCAGCCATATCCGGGGAATGCATCGTGTAGTGCGCGCATCATACGGTCCCGCGTCACCTTGGCGATGATGGAGGCCGCTGCAATCGACACCGAGCGCGCATCGCCGTCCACCAGCGTATCGCAGCGGCAGGGAAGGGCAGGGGCGTCGTTGCCGTCCACCAGCGCGAATTGGGGAGCCACTGAGAGCGCGCGCACCGCCCGCGCCATGGCGAGATGGGTCGCCTGGCGGATGTTGACGAGGTCGATCTCGTCAACGCTCGCTTCGCCCACCCCCACGACGGCGCATTCCATGATGCGCGCATAGGCTTCCTCGCGGGTTTCCGGCGTCATCTGCTTGGAATCGTTCAGGCCCTTGGGTGTCCGTTTGCGGTCGAGGATGACGGCCGCCGCGACCACCGGGCCAGCGAGGGGGCCCCGGCCGGCCTCGTCCACGCCCGCAATAGGGCCTTCCATGGTCTTCAGCAGACGCGCTTCGTAGATGTAATGCGGCATGACCCGGCCGGATTCCCCTTGCGCCGGGAGTCATGCTCGCAAGTGCGCTGTCCGGGCAAGCCCCTGCGTTGGCGCACCCACAGCTAAAGCGCTCGGCGCGCGCGGGAAGCATCCCGCCGCTCCGAATCGATTTCACGTAAGTGTTCTTATCTGACTCAAACTCGAGGTCAGCCGAAAAGCGCCAACTGATCGCCGGGCTCCGAAGGCCGGCGGAATTTCGAGACGTCCAATTCCATCCGCGTCCGGTTCAGCCCGAGCCGCCGGGTGGCGATATTGAAGCGTTGTGCGATCATCCGCGCATAGGGGCCGGTGCCCGTCATCCGCGTGCCCCATTGGAAATCGTAATCCTTGCCGTCCCGCATGGAGCGCACGAGAGACATCACGTGCTTGGCGCGGTCCGGCACCTGGACCTCCAGCCATTCGCGGAACAGGTCCTTGATCTCCAGCGGCAGCCGCAACAGCGTGTATCCGGCCTGCAGCACGCCCACATCGGCCGCCGCGGCGAGAATGGATTCCATCTCATCGTCGTTCAGCGCCGGAATGATCGGCGCGGTCATCACGGTGGTGGGAATCCCTGCGGCCGCGAGCGCGCGCAACGTCTCCAGCCGTCGCTCGGGTGTGGCCGCGCGCGGCTCCATGATGCGCGCGAGCTTGCGGTCGAGGGTGGTCACCGAAAGGGCCACCTTCACGAGCCCCTCGGCTGCCATGGGCGCCAGAATGTCGATATCACGCGTGATGAGGGCGGATTTGGTGACGATGCCGACGGGATTCCTGAACTCCGCCATCACTTGGAGAATGGAGCGCGTCACCCGCCATTCGCGCTCGATCGGCTGATAAGGATCGGTGTTGGTCCCCATGGCGATGACTTGCGGGCGGTAATAGGGCTTCCTCAGCTCGGCTTCGAGAAGCTTGGCGGCATCGGGCTTCACCAGCAGCTTGCTCTCGAAGTCCAGTCCCGGAGAAAGCCCGAGATAGGCGTGGGTCGGGCGCGCGAAGCAATAGATGCAGCCATGCTCGCAGCCGCGATAGGGATTGATCGATTGGTTGAACGAGATGTCCGGCGAGGTGTTGCGGGCGATGATGGTGCGGGTCGAATCGCGCATCACCTCCGTCCGAATCGGAGGCGGCGATTCGTCGTCCTGTCCCCAGCCGTCGTCGAACCCGACACGGCGTTCCGAATCATAGCGGCTCGAATCGTTCGAGCGGGCTCCACGTCCCTTCAGAAGTCTCGGATCGGCCGCGGCGGTCAGCACCCTGTTCATGCGGCGATCTTAAGCAAGGATAAGAACAAAGCAAGAACAATCGGCACGGACCCAGATCAAAGCGGTTCAGCCTGGGTTCATCTAAACTCAAAGAAGATGGAACATGGAATCGGACCGCTCCGAAGGTCTGCCCCCAGGCCATCGCGGTTTCAGGAGAACAGTATGGGTAATATTTCTAAAGTCGTTTGCATTGCGGTGCTGGCAGCGCCACTGCTTGCGGCCGGCGCGGCCTACGCACAGCTCGGTCCCCAGGCCGCACCGCCGTCGGGCGGTTCTTCGGCTCGCGGCGGTGGCGGCGGCCCGCAGAATACAGCCGCTGGAGGTGGCGGTTTCCGTGGCGGCGGCGGTGGGTTCCGCGGCGGATTTCGCGGCGACGGTTTTCGCGGGTATGGCGGCGGTTTCCGCGGCAGCATCTTCATCGGGCCGGGATTCGGATACGGATATTACGATCCGTTCTATGCGCCATATTACTATTATCCGCCGCCTTCCGTGCGCGAATATGCGGTGCCGCAGCCGGATTATCTGGCCCCGCCGGGCGGTCCGGCGCCCGAACCAAGCTGGTTCCACTGCGACAATCCGGAAGGTTATTACCCCTATGTGCGTTCCTGTAACGGGCAATGGCAGGCGGTGCCGGTGACGCCCGATCGGGGGCCTCCTCCGCCTCCGCAGGGTGGCGGCGCGCCCCCGCGCTGAAGCCGATGCAATCAAACGAAGGGAGGACCAGTTGTCCTCCCTTTTTTGTTTGGGGTATGCCGCGGTCCTGCGCCGGAAACCTTGCTTCTTTCGCAATGTTGCTGTGACGAAGAACACGTTTCTGCTATATAGGAGCACATTTAATCGTCTGCCCAATTGCGGTTACGACAGGCAGCGAATCGGGGAGTTAGCAAAGTTTGCGCCCGGCTCCCTGCCGGGTCGCAAAAGTGGAGGAAGGGTCGATGAACTTGAAATGGACCGGTGTGGTGGTTGGAGCGTTGGCGTTGAGCGTCGCGTCGCCAGCTTTCTCGCATCATTCGCATGCCATGTTCGATCACACGAAATTCGAGAAAATCACCGGCACGGTGATCGACTTCGCTTATGTGAACCCGCATGGCGCGCTAGACGTGGCCGTGATGGGCCCGAATGGCGAGATGGAAAAATATTGGTTCGAGATGTCGAACCTCTCGAACATGGTCAGCCGCGGCATCAAGAAGACCTCCTTCATGCCGGGCGACAAAGTGACGGTCGTCTATCACCCGCTGAAGGACGGCCGCAAGGGCGGCAATTACACCAGCATCGTCGCGGCGAACGGGCATACGTTCGAATAGTTTGCTTGCCTGGCTTCGGCTGACTTGAACGCATCCTGTGACACGGGAGGAATGGCTTTGCGCAAAAACCTCATCGCTGCGGCTTCGATGACCGCGCTCCTCGTCGCCCTATCGCCGCTGGTCGCCTCGGGCGCTCAAACTGCCGGAACCCCAACGGCCCAGACCCCAACCCAGACCACGATCTTCAACACCAAGGACTTCCGGCAGGACCGCGCGCTGTGGACGAATCCGGCCTACTACCGGAACAACACGCCCGGCCAGCTTCGCGGCATGGCGATCGGCGTGGTGCCCTATGAAGACACCGGCCAGGTCGGTGGGTCGCGGCTTTACGGTTCGCTGGGCACCGGCAAGCCGGGCGCCATCAATCTCGCGAGCCCGTATCCCTATAAGACGGCGATGGAGCACTACCAGGCGCTGCTCAAGGAAGCGAAAGGCGGCACCAAGCACACGAGAGACACGGTGCCCGATTGGAGCGGTGTGTGGATCGGCCGCGGCGGCTTCGGCGGCGGGCAAGGCCCGGCGAGCGATGTGGTGAAAGTTCTGAAGCCGAAATATCAGGAACCATACGTCCAGGAGCTGAAGGCCTCCACCGAAGGACGAATTTGGTCGCCAACCGCGTTCTGTTTGCCCGGCGGATTCTTCAGCGCACTGGATGCCGATGAGTTCATCGCCACGCCCAACAAGGTTTGGCTTATGGCGACGGGCAATGGCTCGAATATGACCCGCTGGGTCTATATCAACGAGCCGCACGTCGCCGAAGATCTGCAGTTTCCGAAATGGTTCGGCGAATCCATCGGCTTCTGGAACGGCGATACGCTGGTGGTTCATACCAACCAGATCAAGGGCTGGCATGGCGGCATCATTGAGTTCACCGACAATATGGAAGCGGTGGAAACGTACCGGCGCGTCGGCGATCAGATCCAGGGCGAGATCACGATCTACGATCCCGAGGTTTTCACCGGTCCTTTGACCGCGAAGCTCACTTTCAACCTGAACAAGGATAAGCGTCCGGAAAAGGTGCGGCCACTTGCCGACACCTGCAGCGATACCAACGGACCGTCGCCCGCGATCTACATGGACAAGAATGGCTTGCTGAACGAACACGTGCCGGGCGAGCCGGGCTTCGATTGGAATCCCGCCGATCAGCGTCCTTGGAGCACGTGGATGAACGAGAGCGACAAGCGCTACAAGGCCTATCTCGCGGCCGGCGGAAAGCCGCCGGTTGCTGTAGACCGGATGCCCGCCGCGAAGGAGAGCGCGGAAGGACCGCGCCCGGGCCGGCCGTGATGGAAGGCGCGAATCGGGAATAGTCTTCCCTGTTTTCTATTCGCGCTTCACAGCACCAGGGCTTTGGGGCGCATGCGCCTGAGCCATGTCACGACGATCAGCCGCGTCACCATCACCGCGGTGAAGAACGAGGTGACGACTCCCAAGCCCAGCGTCACCGCGAAGCCGCGCACCGGTCCCGTACCGACGGCATAGAGAATCGCAGCCGCCAGCACGTGCGTCATGTTGGTGTCGATGATGGTCGCGGTGGCGCGGCGGAACCCGGCATCGATTGCCCCGATCACCGTCTTGCCGCCATGCATTTCCTCCCGGATGCGCTCATAGATCAGAACGTTCGCATCGACTGCCATGCCCATGGTGAGCACCATGCCGGCGATGCCCGGAAGCGTCAGGGTGGCCTGCAGGCCGGTAAGAACGGCAAACAGCAGCAGCATGTTGACCGCGAGCGCGATGGTCGCGAACAGTCCGAACAGCCCGTAAGTCGCGATCATGAAGACGACCACCGCCGCCAATCCGCCGATCGCTGCGAGCTTGCCGGCCTGAACCGAGTCGGCGCCGAGTTCTGCACCCACGGTGCGTTCCTCGATCACCGTCAGCGCGGCGGGCAGCGCACCCGCATTGAGCAGAATGGAAAGATCGTTTGAGGTCTCCACGGTGAAATTGCCGACGATCTGGCCCGAACCGCCGATGATGGGTTCGATGATGTTGGCCGCCGAGATGATCTTGTTGTCGAGCACGATCGCAAACAGCTTGTTGACGTTGGCCTTGGTCACATCGCCGAATTCCTTGGCTCCTCTCGTATCGAAACGGAACGTGACGACGGGGACGCCGCTGCGCGGATCGAAACCGGGAGCGGCCGCTTCCAGCCGGTCTCCGGAGACCATGACGCGGCGCTGAACCAGATAGGGCGTGGTGTTGCTGCCGGCCTTGTCCTGTTCATAGAGCAGCTCGTCGTCGGGCGGCACGCGTCCTCTCAGCGCCTCCTGGACGTTTCCGTTCATGTCCACCAGACGGAATGTCATCTTCGCGGTGGTCGAGAGCACGCGCTTCAGTTCTTCGGGATTTTTCAGGCCCGGCACCTGTACCAGGATGCGGTCCTCGCCCTGTTGCTGGATGGTGGGTTCGCGCGTCCCCAACGCATCGATGCGCCGGCGCACCACTTCGATGGATTGCGTGACGATCTGCGTTTGCATCTGCCGCTGATAGGCGGGCGAGATCTTCAGCGCGAACCCGCCCATGCCGTCATCGGACAGATCATATTCGGCCGATCCGAGGCCCAGGAACGTCCCGGGCGGCGAGGCGATGTCCTGCAAGAGCTTACGCGCCGCTTCGCGCTGCGACGGATCGACGAGGTGCAGGGTCACGGAATCGCGCGTCAGGTCGAGCCTGTTGTAATTGATGGCCGGGCGGGCGCGGCGGACCGCGGTGCGGATATCGCCCCGGACGGTTTCCAAGCGTTCCCTGGCCACGCCCGGAATGTCGACTTCTAGGAGCAGATAGGAGCCTCCCTGAAGATCGAGGCCGAGATTGACCGTGGAACTCGGGAACCAGCGAGGTAGCGAATCGCGGGTGCGTTCGGCGAGGAAATTGGGGAGCGCTATCAACGCGCCGAGAAGCAGGATCAACAATACCGTGACGGTCTGCCAGCGGCCTATATGGATCAAGGCACCCCCCGCCAATGATCGGTCCTGCCGAGGACCGGAAAGACAAATATAGGACGGTTTAGGGCGTTCGGTAGTCCGGGCGCAGGGATTTGCTTCAGCTTCCGCCGAGATTTTTGCGGAAACCCAGCCGGTTTCGGAGAAACCCCGGGCCCGGTGAGGGGCGCTATTTCCGCCGAAGATGCTCTTCCAGGCGCGGCATGATCTCAATGAAATTGCACGGCTTGTGCCGGTAATCGAGCTGCGGCTTCAGGATGGCGTCCCAGCCGTCCTTCACCGCACCGGGCGAACCGGGAAGCGCGAACAGATAGGTGCCCTTGGCCACGCCCGCGCAGGCGCGCGACTGGATCGTCGAGGTCCCGATCTTGTCGTAGCTGATGCGGTGGAAGATTGCGGAAAAGCCGTCGATTTCCTTCTCGAACACGCTGCGGAAGGCTTCCGGCGTGACGTCGCGGCCGGTGAGCCCCGTGCCGCCCGTCGAAATGACGACGTCGATTTCAGGATCGGCGATCCAGGCGACCAGCCGATCCACGATCCTCCCCACATCGTCGGGCACGATGGAGCGGTCGGCAAGGTGGTGCCCAGCTTCGCGGATTCGCGCCTCCAACGTGTCGCCGGAACCGTCGTTCTCGCGCGTGCGCGTGTCGGAAACAGTCAGGATCGCGATACGGACCGGAATGAACTCACGCGTCGGATGGGGTCCGGCCATGGCCGCCAATCAGTGCGGCAGGGCGGTGTAGGTGGGCCAGCTTCCGCCCGCGGCGTCGTCGAGGCCGTCGGTCGGTTGGCCCAATCTCAGGCGGTACATCCACATATCGGTCATAACGCGCTTGATGTAATCGCGCGTCTCCGCCAGCGGAATCGTCTCGATGAAAAGAAGCGGATCGCTGTCCGCGCCCAGCGACTGCCATTTGGAGAGGTTGCCCTCGCCGGCATTGTAGGCGGCCGCGATGCTGAAGAGGTTGCCGTTCTGCCGTTCCAGCAGGTCACGCAAATAATTTTGCCCCAGCGTGATGCTGTAGACGGGATCGTTCAACCGCGCCTTGTTGGCGCCGGCCAGCGAACGGTCATGGGTGATATTGACGGCTGTCTGCGGCATGATCTGCATCACGCCACGGGCGCCCGCCTTGGAGAGCGCGGCCGGCTCGAAGCGGCTCTCCTGGCGGGCAAAGGCAAGTACGACCGCCTGATCGAGCGCATATCCGCCTTCCGGTTCATAGGGCGGCACCGGGTAGAGGCTGGTGAGCTTTATGTTGGGCGCGGCGGTTTCCGCCGCCCGGAGTTCGAGCGCGGGTTCGCCGAGATAGCGGGCAAGCGCGGCGAAGGCGGGGTCGAGGTCGGGCGGCATCTCGCCAAAGG
>Ga0265334_10001663_pt1 | contig 10643 bp, 7 predicted proteins | sample 42023metaG_FD_192442 | JGI IMG/M metagenome (GOLD analysis project Ga0265334, IMG submission 192442) | Rhizosphere microbial communities from Carex aquatilis grown in University of Washington, Seatle, WA, United States - 4-20-23 metaG | ecosystem: Host-associated > Plants > Roots > Rhizosphere >...
GAGGCGGCGCACGAGCGGATGCTGTGCCCCGAACGCGGCCGAGCACCAGAACCAGTCCGTATCCCAGCGCCACAGGTAGTCGTGGGCGCTCAGCGCGTCATGGCCACGCTCCCGCAGGGAGCGGTAGTAGATCGCCTGGTCGGTGTAGTCACTCGTGGCGACCACCGATCCGGCCCACCGACCGAAGGTGAGGTAGGACTCCGTGGCGTCGAAGACGACGCCGTCCACGAAGTCCACCGGTGTCCCGTCCCACTCGTGCCGGTCGCAGACGCGGGCGATCGCGTCCTGCAGGTCCTGGAGCCGGTCGAACCGCACGTGGCGCAGACGCACGTACGGCTCGGCGGGTTCGAGTTCGATGCGCAACCGAACGGCGTAACCGAGGCAGCCGTACGAGTTGGGGAAGGCGGCGTACAGCTCGGCATGCTCGCCCGTAGGGGTCGCGGTGACGATCGACCCGTCGCCCGTGAGCACGTCGAGTTCCCGGACCGCCTCGTGCGGCAGGCCCGCCCGGAAGGACGCCGACTCGACCCCGAGTCCGGTGACCGCCCCGCCCAGGGTGATCGTGCGCAGTTGCGGCACCACCGCCGGGACCAGCCCGTGCGGCAGGGTCGCGGCCACGAGGTCCTCGTAGCGGCACATTCCCTGGACGTCCGCGGTGCGTCGCTGCGGATCGACGTCCACGACCCCGTCCAGCCCGGCGGGATCCAGGGCGGTCGTGGTCGCGGTGGTGCGGACGCGGAAGAGGTTCGAGGTGGTCTTCGCCAGGCGCACCGGGGAACCCGCCGGGATCGCCGCGAAGGAGGTCTGGAAACGGCGGACGGCCTCGTCGTGGGCTGCCCGCCCTCGCGGCACGGCCCGCGCGGGTACCGGACGGCCGGGGGGCCAGCAGGAGGGCAGGGGAGCTGTCATCCGGGCGCGCTCATCGCTGCCGGATCGGCGTGACGGTGGCCGTGTCCGGCAGGGAGAGCTGCAGCACCGCCGTCTGCTTCTCGTGCTCCAACATCGACAGCTCGCTCTCGGGCAGCAGCGTCCGCCAGCGATCGAGGATCGCGCGCTCGTCCGTCCGTTCGCAGTCGTCGAGGACGATCACCGCGTCCGAGGTGAGCTTGTTCCTCAGCAACGGGACGGCGGGGTACCGGGCCTGGGGCGCGGTACTGCCGGGGGGACCGTCGACGACGACGAGGTCGATGTCCTCGAGATCCGCGAGCACGGTCGGGTCGTACCAGCGCACGGACTCGCCGTCCATCGGGGTGGTGGTGAGCGGGGCGATGCGGACCTCGGCGATGTCGGTGAGGCCGTGTGCCTCCAGATCGGCGGTGGTCCGGGCGCCGTAGTGAGGGTCGTGGTCCACCGAGACCAGCTTCGCGCCCTCGCCTACCTGCTCCAGGGCATAGGCGAGCCAGAGGGTCGAGAGTCCCGAGCCGAACTCGACGACCAGTCGGGGACGGCGGGTCAGTACCTGCCGCACCAGTTCCAGGCAGAGGTCCGGGGAGGCCGCCCAGCCCCGGCTGGTGGGCATCGGCGCGCGCGGCCGGAACGCCGAGTGCAGCGTGAACAAGGCCTCGACCTGGGGGAAGTCCGGTCGTTCCACCACGTGGGAGGCGGTCAGACGGGCGTCGTGCGCGGCTGCCCGGGCCTGGCGCAGCGTCTCCTGGGCGACCCGGTCACTCTCCCGCAGGGTGGTGGTCGCCTGCCGGGCGAGACGTTCGGCCTCCGCGGCGAGCTGGGCGGCGACCTGCGCGTGGTGGGCGGCCGTGGCGGCCTGCCGCTGGCCACGCTCGGCCTGCTGCTGGGAGGAGAGGAGCTCCCGGCCGAACTTGGTGAGGAGCTTGCGGTGCAGGGTGTCCATCCGCCAGAACAGCCGGCGGACCAGCAGCACGAGCGCGCCGACCGAGCCGAGGATCGCCCCGGCGAGCAGGGCCAGCCAGCCCTGGATCAGGTTCGCCCGGGCGAGCACCGCCCCGAGCGCCCCCGTCCCCGCACCGAGCAGGGTCAGGCTGACCATCTGGACGAACAGGAAGCGTGCCTGCCGGCTCACCGTCGGTTCTCCCGCCCCGCGGTGGACACGGCGACAGGCCATCGGGCGACGCTGCCCCGACGACCTTCCGTTCCGGGGGACACAGCGGACAGACGTGGCGCCATGCCTCCAGATGGTAACGCCACGGCTCGGCTACCGTCGGTGTCGTTGGCGACCCTGCGGCGTCGGGACCGTACCGGGAACACCGGAACCGCCCCGGCCGCCGGGAAGGTGAGCGGGGCGGTTCCGGTCGGCAGAGCTCAGGAGCGGTTCGCCGACAATGTCGCGGAGACCAGTGCGCGTGCCTGAGCCTGGACCTCGGCCAGGTGCTCGGGGCCGCGGAAGGACTCGGCGTAGATCTTGTAGACGTCCTCGGTCCCCGAGGGACGGGCCGCGAACCACGCACCGGCCGTGGCCACCTTCAACCCGCCGATCGGTGCGCCGTTCCCGGGGGCTGCGGTGAGCACGGCCTCGATCGGTTCCCCCGCGATCTCGGAGGCGGTGACCTGCTCGGGGGAGAGCCGGCCGAGCACGGCCTTCTCCTCGCGGGTCGCCGGCGCGTCGACCCGCGCGTAGGCGGGGGTGCCGTGGACGGCGGTGAGGTCGGTGTAGAGCTCGCTCGGGGAGCGGCCGGTCACCGCGAGGATCTCGGAGGCGAGCAACGCCAGGATGATGCCGTCCTTGTCGGTGGTCCACACGGTGCCGTCCTTGCGCAGGAAGGAAGCTCCGGCCGACTCCTCCCCGCCGAAGCCCACGCTGCCGTCGAGCAGGCCGGGCACGAACCACTTGAAGCCGACCGGCACCTCCACCAGCTTCCGTCCCAGGGCGGCGGCGACCCGGTCGATCAGCGAGGACGAGACCAGGGTCTTGCCCACGGCCGCCGTGGTGGGCCAGTCCGGCCGGTGTGTGAACAGGTAGGAGATGGCCACGGCGAGGAAGTGGTTGGGGTTGAGCAGGCCACCGTCCGGGGTGACGATCCCGTGCCGGTCGGAGTCCGCGTCGTTGCCGGTGGCGATCTGGTAGCGGCCGCGGTCGGCGACGAGCGAGGCCATCGCATACGGGGACGAGCAGTCCATGCGGATCTTGCCGTCCCAGTCGAGGGTCATGAACCGCCAGGTGGCGTCGACCCGCGGATTCACCACGGTCAGGTCGAGCTGGTGCCGTTCGGCAATGTGACCCCAGTAGTCCACACTCGCGCCGCCGAGCGGGTCGGCGCCGATCCGCACCCCCGCGGCGCGCACGGCGTCCAGGTCCAGCACCGTCGGGAGTTCCTCGGCGTAGTGGTGCAGATAGTCGTAGGTCTGGGTGGTCTCCGCCCGCTGTGCCCGGGCGAGGGGGATCCGGCGCACCCCGGCCAGATCCGCGGCGAGGAGTTCGTTGGCCCGACGGGCGATCCAGCCGGTCGCGTCGGTGTCGGCGGGTCCACCGTGCGGCGGGTTGTACTTGAAACCGCCGTCGGTGGGCGGGTTGTGCGAGGGCGTGACCACGATGCCGTCCGCCCGCCGCGGATCGTCCGGGCCGGCGCCACCCGCCGTAAGTTCGCGGTTGTGGCCGAGGATCGCGTGGGAGATCGCCGGGGTGGGGGTGTAACGCTCACGGCTGTCCACGACGGTGGTGACATCGTTCGCCGCGAGCACCTCCAGGGCAGTGGCCCAGGCCGGCTCGGAGAGGCCGTGGGTGTCCCGGCCCAGGAACAGCGGACCGGCGATCCCCTGTTGCCGGCGGTACTCGCAGATGGCCTGGGTGGTCGCGAGGATGTGAGCCTCGTTGAAGGAGCCGTTCAGACTCGTGCCCCGGTGACCCGAGGTACCGAAGGCCACGCGCTGGGCGGGGTCCTCCTGGTTCGGCTGCACCGTGTAGTAGGCCGTGACCAGGTGGGCGACATCGATCAGGTCGGAATCCTGGGCGGCCTGACCCGCTCGCTGGTGCACCATGCGAACCCCTCTCGGTGATGGCCCTACGAGGCCGAGGCCTCGCTCGTCGGGACGGAACCGCCGGTCCCGGGGGACGCCGGGGGTCCGGGTCGGGCCGTCGACACTCGAGACGAATCCGTCTCGACAGGACGGAGGCTAGTGTCCGTCCTTCGGTGCCTGCACGCCGCCGCTCCGTCCTGTGGACAGGCGGGAGAACGGCTTCGGTTGTGCACGGAGGCAGGCCGCGGTTGCCGTCCCTCGTTCTCGCATACCGTGGCCACGTGTTGCGTATGGTGCGAGTAACCCGGTACGTCACCGCTTTGCGGGAGGGCGGTTCCCTGCCGGGTCTGGTGGAGGCCGACGACGACGGCCTCTACGTGGCCAAGTTCACCGGGGCGGGACAGGGGAGCGCGGCCCTGGTCGCGGAGATCCTCGTCGGCGAACTGGGCCGTCGGCTGGGGCTCCGGGTGCCCGATCTGGTGCTGGTCGAACTGGACGAGGAGATCGGGCGGCGCGAGCCGGATCCCGAGATCCAGGAACTGCTGGTGGCCAGCGCCGGCGTCAACCTGGGGGTCGACTTCCTGCCCGGGTCCGTGGGGTACGACGGGGTCGCCTGGCAGCCGCCACCGCGTGAGGCCGCCGTCGTGCTGTGGCTGGACGCCTATACCGGCAATGTGGACCGGTCCTGGCGCAATCCGAACCTGCTGGTCTGGCACCGCCGCCTGTGGGCGATCGACCACGGCGCCGCGCTGATCTTCCAGCATGCCTGGCCGTCTCCGGACGTCTGGGCCCGACGGCGCTACGACCTGAGCACGCACGTCCTGCGTTCGGTGGCCGAGCAGCTTCCCCCGGACGAGCTGACCGCTCTCGACGCCGAGCTCACCGCGGCGGTGACGCCGGAGCTGCTCGGTGAACTGCTCGCACTCGTCCCCGACGGCTGGCTCGGTGACGATCCGGTGGCTCGGCGCGCGCGGTACGCGGACTACCTCACCCGTCGGCTCGCCGCGCTCGACTGGCGGTCGGAGCTGCCGGTCGGAGCGCTCCGATGACCGGGAGGGAGCTGCCCGGGGCAGGACTCCCTGGGGCAGAGACAACCGCGAGGGAGCGGGCCGCGACGGACCTGCCCGGGACAGAGCCGGCCGTGAGGGAGCTGCCTGGGGCGGAGCTGCCCGGGACAGAGTCGGTCGGGACGGGCGACGCGCTGACGGTGCCGGTGCCGTTCGAGTACGCGGTGCTTCGGGTCGTTCCTCGGGTCGAGCGCGGGGAACGGATCAACGCGGGGGTCGTGCTCTACTGCCAGGCTGCCGCGTTCCTGGGGTGCGTCGTCCACCTCGACCCGGATCGGTTGCGGGCGCTCGATCCCGGTGCGGACCAGGCCTCGATCATGGCCGCACTGGAAGGAGTGCAGGCCGTCTGTGACGGCGACGCTGGACAGCGGGCCGGTGCCGGGCAGGGAGCCGGCGCCGGGCGGGAAGCCAGCGTAGAGCGTGAAGCCTGCGTGGGGCTGAGGGCCGGTACGGGACCGAGGATCGGTGCGGTACCGGCCGCGGGAGAGGCGTTGCGGGTGCGGTTCGGCTGGCTGACCGCTCCGCGCAGCACCGTGCTCCGGACGGGCAGGGTGCACGTGGGTCTCACCCGCGACCCCGCGCAGGAGGTCCGGCGGTTGGCCGACCGGTTGGTGCGCTGAATGCTGTGTTGGACCTCTGGCCGACCGGTTGGCGCGCTGAACGCTGTGTGCTGAGCTTCCGGCCTCCCGCAGGGGCGCTCGGCGCGGCACACTCGAGGGGTGCCGGAGCTACCGGAGGTCGAGGCGTTGGCGCAGTTCCTGCGTGAGCGGGCCGTGGGCTGTGTCGTGGCCGGGGTGGAGGTGGCCGCGGTCAGCGTGCTGAAGACCTTCGCGGTACCCCCGTCGTCCCTGCAGGGTCTTCAGGTCACGCAGGTCGCACGGCACGGGAAGTTCCTCGACCTGGACGTCGACGGGCTGCACCTGGTCGTGCACCTGGCCAAGGCGGGGTGGCTGCGGTGGTCGGACACCCTGCCCGCCGCGCCGGCCCGGCCAGGGGCGGGGCCACTGGCCCTGCGCGTGCGGCTGGACTCCGGCGAGGCCTCGGTCGGCTCCTCAGGAGGTCCCGGGTTCGACCTGACCGAGCAGGGCACGCGCAAGCGGCTGGCGGTGTACGTGGTGCGGGATCCCGGTGAGGTACCGGCCATTGCGTCCCTGGGGCCTGATCCGATGTCCCCGGACTTCGACCGCGCGGCGTTCGCCGCGATCCTCGGCGGCTCGAACCAGCGGATCAAGGGCCTGCTGCGGGAACAGTCCGTGATCGCCGGGGTGGGCAATGCCTACAGCGACGAGATCCTCCACGCGGCGCGCCTCTCGCCGTTCGCCATTGCGGGCAGGCTCGACGCCGAGCAGATCGACCGCCTGTGGACGGCGCTGCGGGAGGTGCTGGACACCGCGGTGGCCGCCGCGGTGGGGCGGCCGGCCCGAGAGCTCAAGGACGCCAAGCGCTCAGGGCTGCGCGTGCACGGACGCACCGGCCTGCCGTGCCCGGTCTGCGGGGACGTGGTGCGCGAGGTCTCGTTCGCCGACTCCTCGCTGCAGTACTGCGCGCGCTGCCAGACCGGGGGACGGCCGCTGGCCGACCGGAGGATGTCCCGCCTGCTGCGGTGATCGCGGACCAGGCGAGGAAGATCGGCCGCGCGGGCAGGTAGGTACCCCGACGGGTGTGCCCTCTGACGTAGCTCCTGAGCAGTACGATCACGCGCAGCCTCCCGCCGCGGGTCTGTCCCGGCAGGGAGTCGACACGGGGATGGTGTGGTCATGGGTGTGCGTTCGTCGTTCCGGGCCAGACGCGTGCCATTCGTCTTGCTGATGGTCGTGACGCTGCTGGCGACGCTGGGTGGATCCGTGCCCACCGCGTGGCGGGCCGATGCCGCAGCCGGAGCCGACGGATGCCCGAGCGGTTACTTCTGCGGATTCTCCGGATCGAACTGGGACGGGTCGATGATGAAGACCCGCACCTCGATGCCGACCCTGGGCTCCTGGGACCGGAAGATCCGTTCCTACGACAACCTCACTCCGTACTGGGTCTGCCTGGACGACGGGGCGAACTACGGCCTGCCGACGTGGTGGGTCCGACCCGGAAGCGGCGGTGGCACTGACCCGACCGCCCGCTCCATCAGGTTCACGACCACGCAGCGGGCCTGCACCACCACCCCGTACCCGCCCTACGACGCGCCGACCAAGGGACGCCGTTCGACGGCGTTCGGTGATCTCGACCACAACGGGACGCCGGACGTGCTGTCCCGGGCGATGGACGGGCGCCTCTGGTTCCTCCCCGGCAACGGCTCGGCGGGCGTGGTCGGCAGCGGATGGAACGCGATGACCCAGATCACGCGGCACGGGGACTACAGCGGCGACGGTCTGGAGGACGTCGTGGCCCTGCGCACCAACGGCGAGCTCTGGCTGTACGTGGGCAACGGCAAGGGCGGCTTCGCCGCCCACTGGCGCATGGCCACGGGCTGGACGAAGGTCACTGCCGTGGTCGCCACCGGGGATCTCAACGGCGACGGCCACGGCGACCTCGTGGTCCGTGACGGCACGGGCCAACTGTGGCGGTATCCCGGCAACGGCAAGGGGGGATTCATCGGCGCTCGCGGTTCACTCGGTGCGCACTGGGGACCCGATGTCCTGGCGGCGGCCGGCGATGTCACCGGGGACGGGAAGAACGACCTGCTGGCCGAGGACGGCAACGGTGTGCTGTGGATCTACCCGGGCAACGGCAAGGGGACGTTCCTGGCCCGCCGCAAGGTCAGCTCCGGCTGGTCCAAGGTCCACTCCTACGTGGGGCTCGGGGACCTCACCGGGGACGGCGTCAACGACCTCCTCACCGTCGGTGACGTACCGATGGACGCCTCCGGGGACTATGTGGGCGTCCTCGTCAGTCATCGCGGCACCGGTAAGGGCGGATTCAGTACCTCCACCAACCTCAGCATGGAGTGGTGGGGCCTCAACGGCGCCTTCTGAGTGGGCAGGCCGCAGCCGACCCGTTCGCAACCCTCCGCGCCGATCGTCATGGTCCGCCGCGATCGTCGTGGTCCGCCCCGTCAAGGAGGAGGTCTTCGCGCTGGGCGCGAAGCTGATCGTCCGGCTAGCCTGCCGCCATGTCGAGACCTCCCTCGGCGCCGTCGTCGGACCGCGGCCGAATCCGTACGCTCCGCAGGCCTGGCCCGGCCGCGAGGCCTACCTCGGCCGCGGAGGTGGCCCCCGCCGGCCGACGTCGCCCGGCCGCGAGACGTGCCCCCGCCGCCGGATCGGCCACCGCCGGACGACGTGCCCTGGCCGGCCGGCTCGTCCTGGCTCTGGTCGCCGTCCTGCCGATGTCGCTGGCGATGCTCGCCCCCGCCGAAGCGCATGACGCCGTCCTGTCCACGGATCCGCTGGACGGCGCCACCCTGCGGCATCAACCCGCGGCCGTGGTGCTCACGCTCGCGGAGCCGCCGGTCGCCCTGGGCACCGAGATCGAGCTCATCGGCCCGGGCGGCCAGGTGCTCGGAGGGGCCACGTCGATCGAGGGCGACATCGTCCGTCACGCCGTTCCGGTGGACGCCCTCCCCGGCTCGTACCAGGCACGCTGGCGGGTGACCGCGGACGACGGACACACCGTCTCCGGGGTGCTGCACTACACGGTCGCCGCGGCCGCGGGCCCCGTCCCCGGGGCGAGCGCCGTGCCCGGCACCGGCACCGCGTCCGGCGCGAGAACCGGAGTGTCCGCGGCCTCCCCCGGTACCGGGACGTCCTCGACCGCGCGGGACGGTGGGGCGGGTTCAGCTGCCTCGGGGAGCGCATCCTCAGGGGGAACCGGCACCTCGGTGTCCACGGGCTCGGGTGACACGGACGGGGACACGGACGGGCTGCCCGTCGCGGCTCTCCTCGCGGTGAGCCTCCTCGTGGTCGCGCTCCTTGCGGGCGGGACGTGGTGGTGGCGTGGACGGCATCGCGACCGGACGAGTGGGGACGGATCGTAGTTCTCCGGTCGGCCCCTCGGCCGGCATCGAGCGTGCACGTCAGCGGCGGATATGAGCCTCTCGACGCACCCTCCCGGTGGCGCACGCCTCGCCGGGGATTCCCCGTGCGGCGGCGAGGACTGCGAGGATGACGGGGTTCGCGCGTCATCCGGAGGTGCTTCTGTGCCCGACGCTGAGTCCGATCTCTCCCCGGTCCTGTCCGATGAGTCGCCGTCCGGCACGGCCTCGTCGGGCGAGGTTTCCGGTACCTCTTCGCCCCGATCCGGTACCTCTTCGTCATGGGATGACGGAGTCCCGCCCCCCGGGACCGTCGAGGGGACGGGCACGACGCAGGGAGCATCTCGGAGCCGCCGGACCTCTTCCGCCGGGGCCCGCGGCACCACGGAGTACGGCAGCACTACGGATGCCGTCGCCGCAGGGGCCGCGCGGACCGGCCGCCGTACCCCTGAGGCTGACCGCTATCCCCCACACACCGGACGCCGCACTACCGAAACCGTCGCTCCTGGGGTCACGGACACCGAACGCCGTCCGCCGGAGGCTGATCGCCGCACACCGGTGATCGAGCGCCGGGTCACGGCTGCCGGCAGGGTCACCGATCTACGTCTCACCGGCGCCGGCGACGAACTCGTCACGCACTTGGCGGTGGTGTTCGCCGACCCCATGGAGGTCTCCGCCTCTCCGGCGGAGATCCCGCCGCTTCCCGCGCCCGGGTCCTCTGCGGCGCCCGGCCCCTCGGCGGTGCGCGGCTCCTCGGTGGCAGGCGGCCACGCGGCGGCGACCGGCTCTGTGACCCCCGGTGCCCCCGCGACCGGTGAGGCCGCCCTCCTCGCCTTGTTCGAGGCACAGGTGGCGAGCCGGTGGTTGGATGTGGCCGCCCGACGCCTGCGGGGTGCCGGGCGTGCGGTGAGCGGCATCGCCTCCGCAGGGCACGAGTGCGACGCGGCCCTGGCCCTGGCCCTGCGTCCGGACGACCCGGTGCTGCCGCACTACCGCTCCCGGGCATTCCTGCTCGCTCGGGCGGCGCAGGCGGGCCGGCCACGCCCGGCCTTCGACGCGGCCCTCGCCATGGTGGGCAGTGCGGAGGACCCCTCCTCCGGCGGTCGGCGTCAGGGTGGCACCGATCCGACCCTCGCCGTCTTCCCCTACCCGGCGACCCCCGGGGGCACCCTCCCCCGGGCTCTGGGCATCGCCTGGTCGGTGGGACGCGCCCGCCAGGTGCCCAAGCGGCTGCGCACGCCGTCCCCCTGGCCCAGGGACGCCGTCGTGGTGGCGGGGTTCGGCGACGGCACCGCCAGCCACACCGTGACCATGGGGACCGTGGCGGCCGCCCGCCGGGCGGCGGAGCAGGGACTCGACCTGCCGCTGCTCCTCGTCTGTGAGGACAACGGGCTCGCCCATTCCGCCCGCACGCCGACCGGCTGGGTGCGATCGCTGTTCGGCGCGGGCACTGCACTGGCGTCCGGTACTGCGCTCCCATCGGGTACTGCACCCGGGTCGGGCACAGGGCTCGGGGCCGGCACGGCGCTCGGTTCCGGCGCAGCAGCCGGTTCGGCCAGCGGGCTGGACTACCGGTACGTCGACGGTTCCGACCCTCTCGCCACCCTGGCGGTGACCCGGGAGGCGGTCGAGCAGGTACGGGCCGGACGACGCCCGATGGTGCTGCACCTGGGCTGCGTGCGGAT
>Ga0265334_10001665_pt1 | contig 10632 bp, 27 predicted proteins | sample 42023metaG_FD_192442 | JGI IMG/M metagenome (GOLD analysis project Ga0265334, IMG submission 192442) | Rhizosphere microbial communities from Carex aquatilis grown in University of Washington, Seatle, WA, United States - 4-20-23 metaG | ecosystem: Host-associated > Plants > Roots > Rhizosphere...
AGTCGAGGAAGTTCCCGACGGTGCAGACGATGTTTAGGTACAGGACGTGAGAAATGCGACGACTGCGATCACGATACTGGGGACCGTTTCGCCAGGAGTGGTATTCGATCTGTTCCCAACACTTTTACCATGACGCTGCTTGTCCGAGGTGCACGACGGGCCAGTGGATCAATTGCTGGGGACACGTTTTTGACTCGTGGCTGTGCGAGCACTATTACCAGCTGTGGTACATCAAGGCTAACCGACGCTGGTTGAATCCGACTAAAAAATTCTTAGAAAGAACATTCCCTAGGTTGTAAGACGTGAGGACGCGATGATTGTCACCGAACAGGAGTACGTCGAGCGCCCTCTGCGCTGGCTGAAGGAGGCGAAGCGATGGGTGCTGTGCAGGGTCTCACCCAGGCACATGGCCCACGTCGTGTTCACTGACCTCGAGCCGTCGACGTGGTACGACGCCGATCACGTCATGCTCCACGCGTGTTTCAAGCTCCTGACAGACTTCGTCGAGAAGGAGCACGGCGGCGAGGCGAGGCTCTCTCAGTTCACCGACGAGCTGGCCGAAGAGAGCAAGACCAACACCAACGAGTCGCAGCTGCTGATTGCCCAGAGCGACCGGCAGGCAGAAATCCTTAAGCTGTATCGCTGGTGGAAGCGCGAGAGGCCGGTGAACTGGAAACGCGAGGACGTGCTCATGAACCTGGCTTACGGGAACAGGATCAACGCCAAGGAAGACGTCGCGGCGTGGCGAGCCGAGCTCAAGCTCGTCGAGGAGAAGAACAGAGAGGACGACCAAGCGATGCTGCACCGCCTAATCGACGTGCGCGAGAGCCTCTGGACGTGATAGTCAGCAAGACTCCCCTCCGCGTCAGCCTCTTCGGCGGCGGCACTGACATCCCGGCCTACTACGAGCAGCACGGCGGCCTGTGCCTGTCGACGACGATAGACAAGTACGTCTACGTCGCGATGAACCAGTGCGTCGCCGACCACGTCAGGGTGATCTACTCCAAGCTGGAACAGGTTGAGAACTTCGAGGACCTCCAGCACGACAGGGTCAGGGAGGTCCTGCGCGCGTGCGGGCCCAGATCGCACGTCGAAGTCTGCTCGTTCTCAGACATACCGACATACGGCACCGGCCTCGGGTCGTCGTCGACCTTCACGGTCGGCCTGCTCAACGCCGTCCTCAGGAACAAAGGCAACGGGTACTTCGACGCGGAGGACCTGGCCGAGTGCGCGTGCGAGATCGAGATCGAGAAGTGCGGGGCGCCGATCGGCAAGCAGGACCAGTACGCTGCGGCCCACGGCGGCTTCAACGCCTACTACTTCAACAGGGACGGTCGCGTGGACGTGCGCCGGGGGCTCTTCAGCGGCGACGTCGTCACTGAGCTGGAGGACAACCTGATGCTGTTCTCGACCGGTACGTCGCGCGAGGCTTCCGGCGTCCTCGAGGAGCAGTCAAGGGACATCAGGTCGGGCGCCTCCCTCGATCACCTCAAGCACATCAGGGAGTACGCCGAGCGAGCGATCGAGATCCTCAGGCGCGGCGAAGTCTACAGGATAGGCTGGCTGCTGCACCAGTCCTGGGAGAGGAAGAGCAGGCTCGCCTGCGTCACTAACCCGCAGATCAACGAGATGTACTTCGCGGCGACGCTCGCCGGGGCGCAGGGCGGCAAGATACTCGGGGCGGGAGGGGGCGGCTACATGCTCCTCTTCGTGCCAAAGAGCAAGCGCGCCGAGGTCAGGGAGGCGATGCGCAGTTACGCCGAGCTGCCGTTCAAGTTCAGCCAGCACGGGAGCACCGTCACAAGAGTATGACAGCAATCGGAGACCTACGCAGGTACCAGATCGAGATCGGCGACGTGCTCAAGAGCGTCTTTGAGAACCAGCAGCACGCCTACAAGACGACGGCCGCCGTCCTCGCGCACGCCTACAACAACAGCCTCCCGGTGTTCGTGTTTGGGAACGGGGGCTCGGCCGCCGTCGCCAACCACTGGGTCTGCGACCACACCAAGGGGATCAACTCCGGCACCAGGCGCCTCACCGGCGTCAAGTCACTCTGCTCGGACATCGAGCTGATCACGGCGATAGCCAACGACGTCTCGTACGAAGCGGTGTTCAGCGAGCAGATCAGGCTGCACGACACGACGAAGCGAGGGGTGGCGGTCGCCATGTCTGTCTCCGGGTCGTCGCCCAACGTGTTGATGGGGCTCAACGAGGCCTACGGCAAGGGGCACGCGACGATCGCGCTGGTCGGCAGGGACGGCGGCGTCATCAAGGCCCAGGACGTCGCCCAGCACGTGCTGCACTTCCCCAGCGACAACTACGGCGTCGTCGAGGACTGCTTCTCGATCGCAATGCACAGCCTGGCGCAGACCTACATCAACGGGAACTTATAAATAGCCAGTGACTCAACCACTGGAGACAAGATGCAAGTAGGTGTAGCCGAGTTCCTCGAGAGGACCTCGAAGCTCAAGAAGCGCCAGGACAAGGTCGCTGCGCTCAAGCACAACGACAGCTTCGTTATCAGGACGGTCCTTCAGGGCGCGTTCGACCCGAGGATCAACTGGCTCCTGCCCGAGGGCGAGCCCCCGTACTCCCCGTGCACGCTCCCCGACCAGCAGGCGGTGTTCGTGCACGAGTGCCGGAAGCTCAAGTACTTCGTGGACGGCGGCGCCCCGGGCCTCAAGCCCGCCAAGCGCGAGCAGATCTTCACGGAGCTGCTGGAGTCGATCCACCCGGCCGACGCCAAGATGGTAGTCGCGCTCAAGGACAAGAAGCTGCCGTGGCCCGGCATCACCGAGGACATCGTGCGCGAAGCGTTCCCGAACCTCCTGCCGTGAAGCCGTCGTTCCCGCCGGGGCCGAAACCCTAATGGGCGCCAACGGCTTCAGGAAGTTCAAGAGGAGCTTCCGAGACGAGTGGGACGAGAGGCGCGAGAGGCGCCGCACGCCCCGACACAGGCCGAGCAAGGAGGGCAACGCGATCTACGCCCGAGAGAAGACTGACGAGCCCCAGCGCGACCGGAAGGATTACGACTAGTGCCGACCTACGTGTTTGAGGCGCCGGGCGGGGTCGTCTACGAGGCTCTCATGTCTTGGGACGAGTGCCAGAAGCACCTCGCCGACAACCCAGGCCACAAGCAGCTCGTGACGTCACCGGCGATCATCAGCGGCGTCTCCAGCAAGCCGTGCGACGGCTTTCGAGACCTGCTCAAGACGATGAAGAAGAAACACTCCCGCGGCATAACGCGCTCGACCATCAACACCTTCTAGACATGGGGTCGTGACTAACAGGGAGAACTCAGACGTCGGACAGGCTCGCGAAGAAGAAGAGAAGAGCAACCCGTCAGAATGAGAGCAGCGAGGACACCGGAGGCTTCCGGCCCAACACCGGCCTGAAGCTCAGGGAGGTCCAACCCCTAACGGAGAACCAGCGGCTCGCGTTCGAGTCGTTCAGGGAGCGGCACCTGCTCCTCCACGGCCTGGCCGGCACCGGCAAGACCTTCGTCGCCCTGTACCTCGCCCTCAGGGCCGTCCTCAGCGACTACCAGTACAACAGGGTCGTCCTCGTCAGGTCGATCGTCCCGACCAGGGACATGGGCTTCCTCCCCGGCAACGCCAGGGAGAAGAGCCAGCCGTACGAGGCCCCGTACGCTGAGATATGCACCGAGCTGTTCGGCCGAGGCGACGCCTACAGGATACTGAGGGGCCGCGAGGTGATCGAGTTCACAACGACCTCGTTCATCCGCGGCGTGACGCTCAGCGACTGCGTCGTTGTGCTGGACGAGGCCCAGAACTGCACCCTGCACGAGCTAGACTCGGTCTTCACCAGGCTCGGCGAGAACTGCCGGGTTGTGTTCAGCGGCGACTACTCCCAGACAGACTTCGTCAGAGACGCCGACAAGCGCGGCCTCGGCGAGTTCATGAGGGTGCTAGACGCGATGGGCCCGTGGTTCCAGCACGTCGAGTTCGGCGAGGACGACGTCGTGCGGAGCAAGATCGTCAAGGACTACCTGATAACGAAGAGGCGACTGGGCGTCTCGACGTAGGGTTGACGCCGGAGCCGGCTTGGTTTATGGTCGCGTATGACACGAAAGAGACTCTTTGAGCACCGGCTCGTCGACCTCCCCGGCCTAGAAACGATCGAGCACGAGGGGCGCCGCTACTACGCGGCGCCCGACGGCTTCATGTACCCGTCCGTGACCACTGTGATAGGGGAGTCGCTGGACAAGTCCGCGCTGAAGAGGTGGCGGAAGCGCGTCGGCGAGGAGGAGGCCGAACGGATAGGACGGGTCGCCAGGGCCCGCGGCACCAGGTTCCACTCCGTGACAGAAGCCTACCTCATGAACGAGGAGCGCCTCCCGCACGTCGCCTCGCCGATCGAGGTGGAGGCCTTCAGGCCAGTCAGGGACGTGCTGGACAGGTGCGTCGGCGCCGTCTTCGGCGCGGAGTGCTCGCTGTGGTCGCCCCGGCTGCGGACCGCGGGGCGCGCCGACGCTGTGGTAGAGTTCGATCGGCTCCCGACGATCCTCGACTTCAAGACCAGCCTCAGGCCCAAGGAGGAGCGCTGGATACTCAACTATTTCCTGCAGGCGACGACCTACGCGCTCATGTTCGAGGAGCTGACCGGCATCGCCGTGCCGCAGCTTGCCGTGCTGATCTCGGTTGACCACGACTCGCCGCAGCTCTTCGTCAAGAGGACCGAGAGCTACAGGGACCGGGTCGAGGAGGTGTTCGTCAACAGCCGGGTTGAAAAAGAGTTGACAAGGGTTGATACCGGGTTTATCATTGAATGATCAAAGGGTATCAACACGAGGCTGAACCATGTACGCTGAGAATGAAATTTGTGCGGTGCAGCGCCGAGGACCGTCGGCGTCTGAGCTGGGACTGACCACGAAGCAGCTCGCTGCGATGCTCGAAGTGAGGGAGCTCCTCGCCTCGAATGTGATTCGGCACGTCGATCCGGTCGACGTGAACAGGGACGAGCGCTCGTTCCTAGCCCGAACGTTTGGCGAGACGCCGCAGCGCTTCAACATGAACTACACGATACAGCACAAGGGGTGCGGAACCGTCGCGTGCATCGGCGGGTGGACGGCGCTCCGCGCCGGCATGTCAAGGCGCGCCGGAGATAAGTTCGTGAAGTTAGCCGATGGCGGACTGAGGGAGCTGTTCTACCCGCTGGTGCCTGGGTCGAATAATAAAGTAGACCAAAACGTCACCAACGAGCAGGCAGTTCGAGCGATCGACAACTTCGTAGCGACCGGCAAGCCCGACTGGAATAGCGCGAGGGGTTACTGATGTACCAGGAACAACGCGAAACTATCGGGACCGTTGAGGCCCCTCAGACGGCGGACGCCGAGCAGATCGGCGTCTCCCCTCGCATGCTGGACTTACTCCTGCGCGTGAGGGAGCACCTCGCCAGCGGCGCAGCTGACGGCCGCTTCAGCATGGTCGACTGGGAGACCAGGAGCGAGTGCGGCACGGCGATGTGCATCGGCGGGTGGATGGCCTGCTTCGACGGGTCCAAGCCGCAGGTGGCTTACGCCTATAAGGTGGACAACCCGAGGCTCACTCCGCTGTTCTTTCCGCCGCGCGAGATATCGAGAAGCATAACGATCGCGCAGGCGATCGAGGCGATCGACAACTTCACGACCCGCTCGCCCGGCGACCCCCGCTGGCACGAGGTGATGGCCGGGTAGTCACAACGATTTGATTTGACACTCGTCATCACTTTTTGATACCATAGTTAATAAAAACCCTGGCTGCGGGGCATTACTGTAACAAAAGGTGCTAATCAGATGCGTAGACAAAAAGTCGAGAGGCTCCCGAGCCTCACTAGCAACCGCCGGCGCCCGTTGTTCGCCCGCGCGGCCAGGATGAACGGGCAGGCCGGGGTCTTTATCCCGCTCCTGTCCATCACAGACGTAAACACCATCGAGTCTTGGTTCTCGGAGGTCAACGAGACCGAGCCGGAGCAGCAGAAGCTGGCGGCCTGACGGCGCGAGCCGGGGAGCGAGAAGCTTCCCGGCTCTTTTACTATGGAGGTGAAGTTTGTACCAGGAGCACAGGGAAGTCGCGGCGCCGGCGGTGGTCGAGCAGAAGTCACTCAAGCGTCGCTGGATCGAAGAGCTTCGAAGCGGCAGGTACACGAAGGTCACCAATGGCTTCGGACACGGTTTCAACCGCTGCGCCTTCGGCGTGCTGGCCGACATCCAGGGCAAGCACACGATCGACATCGACAAGACAGGTATCTTATCCTCTGCAGACTACCAGAACGTCGTTCTCATGAACGACGTTCTCATGAACACGTTCGACGAGATCGCCGACTACGTCGAGGAGCACGGTCGTGACTGACGACGCCGTTGATCACTTCTGGCTGAGCTTCGCCGCAGACGACCGGCACCTGGGGTGATGCGTCGTCCCCGCCGTCAGCGCCCAGGACGCGATCAGGGAGGCCTGGGAGAGGGGCTGCAACCCCGGCGGCGCCGTGCTGGCGTTCGGCTTCCGACGCGCGGACGAGGAGTTCGGGAAGCTGCCGGTGGGCAAGCTGATGTCGGTCAACGAGCTGCGGGAGCGCGGCGTCGAGACGACGAGTACCTTGGAGCTCGACTCGAAGAGCTCGAGCCGGGGCCTGCACTAGGGAGGCAGAGTTGTACCAGGAAAATAACCCGCAGGTCGCTTCCCCCGCGAGGGTCGCGACGGTCAGGGAGCGCTGGATCGCCGCGCTCAGGTCCGGGAAGTACAAGAGGTGCACCGGGCAGCTGCGGCGCGGCGACAGGTTCTGCGCGCTGGGCGTGCTGGCCGACATCATCGACCCCGGCGGCTGGGCGCCGTCGCCCGGCGGGAACTACGTGCTGTGGCGCGGCGCCGTGGGCAACATAGGAACGAGCACGTACGTCGCCGGCGTCGAAGATGGACGCGTCATCACGTGGAACGACGCCTCTAAGCTGTCGTTCTCGGAGATCGCCGACCGGCTGGAGCGCGAGACGACCGAGCCGGCTCGGTGACCCGCTTCCAGCGGGGAGACCTCGTCGAGGACACCAGGGACAAGATCCTCCGCAGGGTCGTGAGGGTCCTGGAGCGAGGCTCCCGCCTGCGGGTGAGCTGCGAGAACGGGAGCGCGCTGTGGCTGGAGAGCGACGCCGACTTCTTCCAGCTGTTCGTCAGGCCCGTGAGGATCGAGCGATGACTGACTGCAAAAAGCAGTACCACGTCGTGGTCCTGTGCCTCAGGACCGGGTGCAGCTGCGGCTCGGCCGGCAAGTGGAGGTGCATCAGCACCTACGACGACGAGGCCTCGGCCGAGGACCACGCGCTGAAGTCGATCAGCAGGAAAGACGAGAGCCTGGAGCTGGAGTTCATGATCGTCGAGCGGCCGGTGCCGCGGTGAGCCGGGCGACGACCAGGGCCAGGGCGGCGAAGAGGTCCTGGACCGTGGCGTACAGCTGCTGCTGCGCCGATTGCGTGGACAGGTGCGGGCGACGCGGCTCGTGGGGGCGCCACTTGTGCTCGACCGAGCTCGAGGCGGAGGACTTCGCCGTCCAGGTCGCGAGCGGCGACGCCGGCTTCACGCCAGGCCAGGTCCTGATCATCGAGGGCCGGGGGAGGCCGCTGTGACGAAGTCGAGGGTCTGGCACGTCATGGTCAAGATGCCGAGTGAGTCGTGGTTTATCTCGACGACTCGCTACAGGGAGTCGGACGCGGAGGACTACGCGCTCGACCTGTTCGAGCGGTGGCCGGACCTGGGCGTGATGATCGCCGAGCGGCGCGGCTGGTTCGATCACCGCGGGGTATGGGTCGACGCCGATGGGTGAGGTTGATGTTGTCTTATTCTTTGTCGAGGGCCGGTGCGGCAGTGTCTGGCGGACGTGGTCGCGGTGGGCGCTGGAGGAGGACGCCGAGGAACACGCGCTCCGGATCCTGGCCAGCGGCCGGCGCGACGTGAGGATCGCGGAGAGGCGCTGCCCGGCCAGCGAATTAGACAACAACGGCCTCTGGGTAGGGGCCGAGCGGGCCCAGGAGCGGGGCGGAGCGAGATGAGCGAGCGCGAGCGGAGGAGATGGACCGTGCTGAGCCGCTGCAGCTGCGAGTCCTGCTCCCTCAGGGAGGACCGCGGGTTCGTCGACAACGGCGAGCTCCTCTCCGAGGAGGACGCCGAGCGACTTGCCCTGCATCTCTTCTCGATACTCCAGGGCGCCGAGGTAATCGTCGCGGAGGTCGCGGAGTGAGCTGGACCGTGCTGACGGAGACGATGTGCGGGTGCCGGGCGTGCGTCGGGCGCGCGGGGCGCGCCCAGCTGCTCCGCAACGCCGAGCGCTTCTCGAGCGAGGACCTGGCCGAGAACTACGCCGCTGCGGTGGCCTCTGACCGGACGACGATCATGATCCTGGCGCCGCGCGACGTCGCGCAGGGCCCCGGCCCGCGCCGGAGGAAGGGGCGGTGAGCGACCGTCGCCGAAAGAGGACCCGGTGGCAGCTGATCGTGATCTGCCGCTGCGAGAACTGCAGGAGGGAAAGGCCGATCACCGGCTACGAGCTCTTCGAGACCGAGCGGGCCGCCGAGAACGAAGCCAACGAGGTGCTGGCTATCCGCGGCGACCAGGTAGAGGCGTTCATCGTCGAGGTCGCAGAGTGAGCGCCCGCCGCCCCGCGACGGCCTGGATCCTGCTGACGGTCTGTCGCTGCGAAGACTGCCTGCGCAGGACGGTCCCGATCTCCAACGCCGGGCGCTTCACGTCCGAGGCGGAGGCCGAGGACGAAGCCGCCCGCGCCGCTGGCGAGTGCGACCCGGGGGACCGGATGGACGTGTTCATCATCGAGGACTCGGAGTGAGCGCGGGGAGCCGCGGGCCGGCGAGAGCCTGGGTCGTGCTGAAGCGCTGCCGCTGCTTGCCCTGCCGCCGCGCCGGCGCGTCGCTCATCACCGCGCACAAGTTCTTCAGCGAGGCGGCCGCCGAGGCCTACGCCATGGAGGTCATCGAGGCCCTTCGCCCCGACGTCGACGTCTACGTCCTCGAGGTCGCGGAGTGAGCGGGCGGCGCTGGCAGATCCAGCTCCTCTGCACGCAGCCCCTCTGCGGCTGCAAGTGGAACAGGGGCTGGGCCAACTGGGAGGCGCCGTTCGCGGCGGAGGAGGAAGCCGAGGCGCTCGCGCTGTCGCACGTCGCCGACGGCCGACAGGCCAGGCTGGTCGAGCTGCCCCAGTGGAGGGGAGAGGTCCTCACCGGAGATCACGAAGACGATGACTGACGCGCGGCGGGTGACGTTTCGCGTCGAGGTGCTCTGCACCGCCCCCGGCTGCGAGTGCTTCGCGCACGGGCGCTGGCGCAGCGTGTACGCGAGCGCGAACGAGGAGCTGGCCGAGATCAGCGCGCTGTGGCAAACCAGGAGGTGCACGGGCAACACCAGCGCGCGGATAGTCGAGGTCCCGCGCACCCCCGTCCCGCGAGACCTCCCGAGGAAAACCCCCGAAGCTCTCCGGCGCAGCGACTCTAAATCACAGAGCACTGAGTGAAATCTAGCGACGCCCGCATCCCACGCAGGGTTTTTACGCTCATAGCGGCTCCGAACGAGAGGAGAAACTAACGTGGCGTATCCAGCCTGGACCTTCATAGAGGAAGAAGCAGACTTCCGTCGGAAGGAAGACAGCAAGCTGCGCCGCCGGATCGCGACGCTGGAGGCACAGGTCGCGGAGCTCCGCGAAGCGGCGGGCCTGCCTCCGGTAGCGCCCGCCGAGGATGATTCACAGGACGCTGAGTGAAATGCCAGCGGGGTTCTTACGCACGGTGCGCACTTTTTCGCTTAGTGGCCCCGATGGATTCCTTTGAACCCTCATTAAGGTATCCAATTTTTCGATAGGGGTATCGAATAATTCGATTTGACAATCGATCGATTAATGATATGATTATTCATGATCAATGATGAATTGATCATATCGATGATGATTCATCGAATCGATCGATGATCGACTTGATCGACACGATCGACTCCGACGACTCATCAGCACCGATGAACCGAATCTTCGGTCATCGAACAACAGGAGAGCTGACTATGGCTAAGAACACCCTACTCAACAAGGACTCCGTGCAGACCCGTGCGACGAAGCGGGGCCAGGCCGTGCTGACGATCCGCGAGAACAAGGGCGAGAGCGCCAAGGACATCGTGGACCTGATCGCGGCCGAGCCCGCCTTCGCGGGCAACCGGGCCCAGGCTACCCAGTTCTACAACTGGGCGATCGACCCCGAGCAGGACGGGGGCGCGTGGGCAGAGGGCGACTACCAGAGGGCCGAGCGGGCCCCGCGAGCCCCCCGGGGCTCGGCCAAGGCGAGCGAGACTACGGCCCTGAAGGCGCGGATCGCCGAGCTGGAGGCGACGATCGAGCAGCAGCGCCTCGCGGCGGTCTGAGCCCGGGCTAACAGGCAGGTAGACAGGCAGGCGGCTACGGCCGCCTGCTCACCCCCAGTGGCCGGCGGCTGAGCAGCTAGCCGGCTAGCGGAGGTGAGCAGGCTCGGGGCTCAAGTGATGAGCTCGTGCGCTCAACCAAACCAGAGCTAGCTCATTAGCCAGCGACCAATTGCAGCTCGGCTGCCGGCTCAGCCGGCAGCTCCGCAGCTGTGCGGAGGGTTTGCTTTTTAGGGTTT
>Ga0265334_10001666_pt1 | contig 10622 bp, 9 predicted proteins | sample 42023metaG_FD_192442 | JGI IMG/M metagenome (GOLD analysis project Ga0265334, IMG submission 192442) | Rhizosphere microbial communities from Carex aquatilis grown in University of Washington, Seatle, WA, United States - 4-20-23 metaG | ecosystem: Host-associated > Plants > Roots > Rhizosphere >...
GAGGTTCGCCGCGCTGGTGGCGGCCGCCGCGATCCCGCACGCCGCATCCCCGGTGGCACCTGTGGTGACAGTGAGCATCGGCATCGCCGAGGCTCGGCCCGTACCCGGAATCGAGGCGACAGGTCTGATCCAGGCGGCGGACGAGGCCCTTTACCAGGCCAAGCACCAGGGACGGAACCGCATCGTCGGTGACTGGACGCAGCCAAGTCAGGGGCGGGCCCCTGCCACGTGAGTCGGTGCCTCCCCGATCCACGGCGGTATGGTCGGGGCGGGCGGTGCCGGTCCCCGAGGTACGGGGGGTCCTCCGACTCCGAGGGCCTGTTCCTTGATCGCGCCGAGTGCTACGGTGTCGGCTCCGCCGGCCGGATCGAGAGCTTCGTCACGGGAGTACTGATATGCGCGGCAATCTTCGACTCATGTCCCTGACGACAGCCGCAGCCGTCGCCGTCGGACTTCTCACCGCGATCGCCTCCGATGGTGCAGCAGGTGCCTCGCCCGGCGCCCAGGCGCTGTCGCGCCCCACCCGAACTCACACGACGACGAAGCCCGTCACGACGACCACGACGAAGCCCGTCACCACGACGACCACGACGAAGCCCGTCACGACGACGACCACGACGAAGCCCGTCACGACGACGACCACGACGTCCCCTGTGGACCGTGGTGTTCTGGTCGAGGTTCCACGGGACGCTCCGGCGGTCGTCGACCTCTCACGCGGTTTCGCCGTGGGAACGATCTTCTCGGTCTCCCTCTACGAGAATCCGTCCACCGGCTACACCTGGACCCAATCGGTGCCGGCCGGTTCCACGGGCTCGGTGGTTCTGCTCGGCTCCGACTACGTGCAGGACCCCGCTCCTTCGGGATGGGCCGGAGTCGGGGGCACCCGCTACTTCCGATACCTCGTCCAGTCGCAGGGCGTGGCCAAGATTTCCTTCTCGTACCTGCGCCCCTGGGAGACGGGGATCCCCCCGATCAAGCAGGTGACGTTGACCGTCTCCTCGTGATCTTCCGCGATCTCGGTCGTGGAGGAACCCCCGTCGGAAGGCCGGCGGGGGTTCCTGTACGTCGACCTCGGGATCGATTTGCAGCAGTGAGCGCCAGGGGGTCAGGAAGGCACTGAGGTCGCCGGACGGCCAGAGGTCTGGGGACCGGGTCGAACTCCTTCCACCCGGTCGGCGGGCGCTCGTCCTCGCTGACCGTCCTGGGATCGCCGTCCTCGACGCCGGGCTGCGGCCTCGGGGGCCACGGGGGCGTGACCCCGGCCGAGGGGGCGGCCAGGGCGGCGGCGAGGCGGGCCCCCTCGACATCCACATCGGGGAGCACCCGGTCGAGGGCGCGGGGCAGGGACCAGGCTCGTTCCCCGAGCAGCGACATCACCGCGGGCACGAGCGTCATGCGGACCAGGAAGGCATCGAACAGCACGCCGGCGGCCAGGGCGAAGCCCATGGACTTGACGATCGTCTCGTCCGAGAGCATGAAGCCGCTGAAGACGCCCACCATGATGGTCGCGGCGGCGGTGACCACACGGGCTCCGTGCGTCAGGCCCTTCGTGACGGCGACCTGCGCGTCCGCGCCGTGCACGTGCTCCTCGCGCATCCGCGTGACGAGGAAGACCTCGTAGTCCATCGCCAGGCCGAAGAGCAGGCCCACCAGCAGGATCGGCAGGAAGGACAGGATCGGCCCTGTGTTGTGCACCCCCAGCAGGCTCGCGCCCCAGCCCTTCTGGAACACGGCGACCACGGCGCCGAAGGTCGCAGCCATGCTGAGCAGGAAGCCGAGGGTGGCCTTGACGGGGACGACGAGGCTGCGGAACACGAGGAGCAGCAGGATCAGCGCCAGGCCGACGACGATGGCGAGGTACGGCAACAGGGCGTCGTCGAGGGTCCGGGAGACGTCGATGGCCACGGCGGTGGCGCCCGTCACGTAGGTCGGAGCGCCGGTCGTCAGACGCCATCCGGCCGTCCGGTCGCGCAGGGCGCGCACCAGGTCACCGGTCCTCGCGTCGTCCGGGCCGCTCGTCGGCACGACCGTCTGGATGGCCAGGTCCCCGCGCGGGCTCAGCACCGGAGGTGAGGCGAAGGCGACGCCGGGCACCGCGGTGAGCCCGGCGCGCAGGGTGGCCACGGCGGCGGAGCGGTCGCGGGCTTCGGTGAGATCGGTGACCAGCACAAGCGGTCCGTCGGCGCCGGGTCCGAACGCCGCGGCGATCTCGTCGTAGGCCCGTCGTTGCGTGGAGCCCGAGGCCGCGGTCCCGTCCGAGGGCATGCCCAGACGCATGTCCGCGGCCGGCACGGCCAGTACGCCCAGTCCGGCCACGACCGCGAGGAGCACGACGACCCGACGGCGCTGGACGAAGCCGGCCCAACGGCTGCCCCAGGTGTGCGCCGTGGTCCCGGCCGTCGCGTTGCCGTGGAGGGCGGTGGCGTCCTTGGCCGTCCCGCGGGCGGAGGTGGCGTCGGCGAGGGCCGGGCCGGCGTCCGTCCGAGGTCGGCGCGCGGCACGGCCCAGGACCCGGCTCCCCAGGAAACCGAGCATCGCGGGCAGCAGGGTGAGTGCGATGAGCACGGAGCCGGCGACCGTCCCGGCCGCCGCCAGACCCATCGCGGTGAGGAAGGGGATGCCGACGACGGAGAGCGCGGAGAGCGCGATGACCACGGTGGCCCCGGCGAAGACGACCGCGGAGCCCGCTGTCCCGACCGCTCGCCCCGCAGCCTCGGGTCCGGGCAGGCCCGAGGCCAGTTCCTGCCGGTAGCGGGAGAGGATGAAGAGCGCGTAGTCGATGGCCACGGCCAGTCCGAGCATCATCGCCAGGGTCCCGCTCGTCGTGCTCATCTCGACGAAACCGGATGCGGTCGAGATACCGAGCATGCCCAGCCCTACGCCCACCAGCGCGTTGAGCAGGGGAAGCCCGGCCGCGACCAGCGATCCCAGGGTGATCACCAGGACGATCGCGGCCAGGGCCAGTCCGATGCCCTCCGACCCGCCCTGGCGGATCTTCGCCGCTGCGGCCTCGCCGCCGAAGTCCACGCGGAGCCCGGCGGAGGTGGCGGTACGGCCGGCCGCGAAGAGCGAGCGCTGGTCGTCGTCGGTGATCTGCTGGGCGCGCACGGTGTACATCACGGTGGCGTAGGCGGTCCGCCCGTCCGGGGAGAGGGCGCCCGTGCGGAACGGGTCGGTGACCGAGGCCACGTGCGGCAATGCCGTCAGCCTGGTGACGGCGCGTTCCACGGCGGCGGTGGCTCCGGGGGCGGTGACCTTGGACGTGCCGTCCGCGACGAACACCACCCGCGCGGACGCGCCGTCCGCGCCGGAGCCGGGCAGGCGGTGCGCGAGGAGGTCCAGGGCCCGCTGCGACTCGGTGCCGGGGAGCGAGAACGCGTTCGACATCGTGCCGGACATCGTCCCGGCCAGGACGCCGGCGAGCAGGAGCGCGAGCAGCCAGAGCGTCGCGACGAGTCGGTGACGGCGGTATGCCGCCCGGCCCAGTCGGTACAGGAATGTGGCCATGGATGCGCCTCCCCGGGCGTTCGGTGCGATCCCCCGGACCGCGATGGTGTGCCGCGCCGTCGTCCGTGCGGCGGGGCTCTCCTGCGAGCATCCCCATTAGCTAGTCGATCGGCTAGGTTTCTATGTTACACGATCGGCTAGCTCTCCGGACGTGGCGCGTGTCTCGTCCCGGACCCGGTCCGCGCGGTACCTTCCGGGAGGCCGCGAGTCGTTGGTGGACCGTGGGACCGGAACGCGTCGTGGACCGTGCGACCGGAACCCGTGGTGGGCGACGGCGACGCAAACTTGGGGTGGGCTACGCCGACCGGAACCCGTGGTGGGCTACGCCGACCGGTAGGGGCAACCTCGGACGGCTGTGGGCGTGGCTGACAAGGGCTGACAGGGACGGGCGGAGCCGGGAGGTGCAGGGCGATGGCCAGGCCGGTGGGACGCCGGGGGGAGACCCGCAATCGCGTGATCATCGCCGCCCTGGAGCTGTTCGCCCAGCACGGGATCGGCGGGACCTCGCTGCAGATGATCGCCGACCACCTCGGACTCACCAAGGCCGCGGTCTACTTCCAGTTCCAGACCAAGGAGGACATCATCCTGGCGGTCGTTCAGCCCGCGTTCGACCAGATGGAGGTCTTCCTGACCGCCGCGGAGTCCGAGCCGGACGCCGCCCGTCGCCTGGAACTGGTCGTGGAGGGCCTGGTCGACCTGGTCCTGGATCACGGTGCGGTGATGCTCGCGTTGCAGGGAGACCCCGGACTCGGGCAGATCCTGCGCACCCATCCCGAGCAGCAGGACCGGATCGTCCGGCTGAGCGCTCAGCTCAACGGGCCGTCCCCGGACGTGTCCCGCCAGGTGGCGGTGGCAATGGTCGGAGGGGGTCTGATGCTCATCGGCGGTGATCCGGTGCTGCGCACGGCCGATGCCGGGGTGTTGCGCACGGAACTGCTCGCCGCGGCCTGGCGTCTGCTGCGTCCGTTCGTGCGGTGACCTCCGTTCGGGGCCGGTGTCCCCGGTCCGGCTCCGGTAGCGACGTCTGCTCGGGCACCGGCCTCGGTCCGCTTCCGGCAGGGACCTCGGCCCGGGGACCGGTCGCTCCTGGTCCGTCCGGTTCTGGTTGGCTGTTCCCGGCGCGCCCGGGTGGGGCGGTGCGGCGTCGTGAGGGCGTGTGCAGCCGCCGGGGTCCGGTGCGCCGCCCTGCGTGTCCCGAGCGCCGCCCTTCCCGAGAGGTGATCCCGTGTCCGTCGCCCGCCGTCCCGCTGTTCCGCTCTCGACCGGCTTGCTCCTCCTCGTCACATTGACCGGATGCGGCTCGGGGAACTCCGTGTCCGCTCCGACCACGTCGAGCGTGTCCGGCAGCCCGGGGGCCGTGGCCACGGTCGGTGCGGCGCAGCACCTGGACGTCTCCGCGTTCCAGGCGCTCGTGGGCAAGCCCGACGTCGTGGTGCTGGACGTGCGCACGCCGGAGGAATTCGCGCAGGGCCACATCATGACCGCGGTCAACCTTGACGTGACTGCGGCCGATTTCGGCGCGAAGGTCGCCGGGCTCGATCGCACGAAGAGCTACGCCCTCTACTGCCGCACGGGAGTGCGTTCGGCCGGCGCGCTGTCGCGCCTGGTGGATGCCGGGTTCGCCAAGGCCGTCGACCTCAAGGGCGGCATCGTCGCGTGGTCGGCGGCCGGGCTGCCCGTGACCACGGGCTGACGGTTCGCCGAGGCCGGACGCGTGGGGTCCGAGGTCCGCGGTCCGAAGCGTGGGGTCCGAGGCGCCGGTCCGTCCGGACTGGTGGGCGCGGTGCGATTGGGTAAGCTCACGGCGCGTGACCCAAGCCACCACCGAGTTTCTCTCCGCGCAGGTGGAGGCAATGCACGACGAGCTGGTCGCCTTCCGCCGGGACCTGCACGCCCACCCAGAACTGAGCCGGTACGAGGTGCGCACGACCGAGCGGGTGGGCGAGCGGCTGAAGGCCGCCGGGCTCGATCCGCAGCCGTTGTCGGGCACCGGGCTCTACTGCGACATCGGGGATCCGGGGGCCCCGATCGTGGCCCTGCGCGCGGACATCGACGCGCTGCCGGTCACCGAGACCACCGGACTGCCCTTCGCCTCGACGGTTCCCGGCATCGCGCATGCCTGCGGCCATGATGTGCACACCACGGTTGTGCTGGGAGCGGGGTTGCTGCTCGCCCGGCTCCTCGGCGAGGACTTCCCCGGACGGTCGCCCCGTCGGGTGCGGTTGGTGTTCCAGCCCGCCGAGGAGGTGACACCGGGCGGGGCCCTCGACGTCGTCGCAGCCGGTGTGCTCGAGGGAGCGAACGCCGTCTACGCCCTGCACTGCGACCCGCGGCTGGACGTCGGGGGCATCGGGTCCCGGGTGGGGGCGATCACCTCGGCGTTCGACCATGTCCGGGTGGTGCTGCACGGACCGGGCGGTCACACCTCGCGCCCGCACCTCACGGCGGACCTGGTGTACGCGCTCGCCCAGGTGGTGAGCCAGGTCCCGGCCGCGATGGTGCGACGGATCGACCCGCGCTCGGTCGTCAACCTCACCTGGGGACGCATCGAAGCCGGGCACGCGGCCAACGCGGTGCCGTCCGAGGGACTGCTCGAGGGAAGTCTGCGGTGCATGGACTCGCGTACCTGGGAGGTCGTCGCCGAGATCGTGGAGGAGCTGGTCGCTGCCGTCTCGTCCCCCTACGGCGTCACCTCGGAGGTGGCGGTCACCCGGGGGGTGCCACCGGTCGACAACGACGAGCTCCGGGTCGATGCCCTGGAACGGGCCGCCCGGGCAGTGCTCGGACCGGATTCGGTGTCCCTGGCGGAGCAGTCCCTGGGAGGCGAGGACTTCGCCTGGTACCTGCGTGAGGTACCGGGGGCGCTCGCCCGGCTGGGTACGCGCACTCCCGGGGGACGGACCTACGACCTGCACCAGGGGGATCTCGTGGTCGACGAGCGGGCCGTCGCCGTGGGGACACGCCTTCTGGTGGCCCTCGCGCTCGGCATCCGGTGACCTCGCCGTGAGCGGTCCTGCCGCCGAGGGATCAGCGTCGACACCAGGGTCGGAGCCGGTGCCTGCGGGAGAGCCTGTCTCCGCACCTGTGGGGAAGCTGGTACCTACAGGGGAGTCCGCCGCCCCGGGGGGATGCGCGCCCGGTCTCGTCCCAGGACCCGGTCCGTGGCGACCCGCGGAGACCGATCCCGACCCGAGATTCTCGATGGCCAACGAACGCACCGCGCTCGCCTGGGTGCGGACCGGACTGGCCGTGGTGGGCGCGGGGGTGGGACTGACCTCGCTGGTGCGGGTCACCGACCTGCCCGAGGTGCTCTACGTCGTCTCGGTCTTCCTGTGCCTCGTCGGCGCCGCGGCCGCGGTGACCTCGGTGAACGGCTGGCGTCGTCGGGAGCACGCCATGCGGACCGGTGCGCCCCTGCCCTTTCCCAGGCCTCTGCCCTGGCTGGCCGGAGCCGTGGCACTCGCCGGCTTGGTGACGGCGGGCGCGGTCTGGGCCTCGGCCCGCGGCTGAGGTGCGTGCCTCCCCCCGGGCAGCGGGCGGGGTCGTGAGACAGGGCCACGAGCCGGGTTTGTGAGACAGGGCCGCGAGCCGGGTTTGTGAGGCAGGGACCCAGAACGGGGGCGTCGGCAGGCTCGCGAGGAACCCGCCGACGCCACGTTCCGGGAGTGCGCACGTGCTGAGGGTGCACAGCAGGACCCGTGAGCGGCCCGTCGTCAGTGGCGGTGCCGTCGCAGTCCGGCTCTCGGAACCGTCAGCCGGCCAGGGGACGGACCACGACCGCCGTGCCGTAGGCGCAGATCTCGGTCCACGTCGTGCCCAGTTCGCTCGTGTCGAACCGCATCGCGATGATGGCGTTGCCGCCCCGACGACCGGCCTCCTCCACCAGGCGGGCGATCGCCTGTTCCCGTCCCTGGGCCAGCATCGTCGTCATGCCCTTGAGCTCACCGCCGACCAGGGACTTGAAGCTCGCACCGATCTGGGAACCGAGGTTGCGCGAGCGGACGGTGAGGCCGAACGCCTCGCCGAGGACCTGCGTGATCTGGTAACCGGGCAGGTCGTTGCCTGTCGTGATGAGCATGACTTCCTCCGTCTTCCTGGGGTGGGCCGGGTCGCGCAGGACGTCCGGGGTTTCCTGGATGTCCCCGTCCTCCTGGGCGGCTGCGTGATCGGGACCCTACTCCGCGATCTTCGCGAAGCCGGGTCGGACGAACCGTCGTGTCCGGGTCCGGGACGTTCGGCCCACGCGGACGGGAGTCGCCTTCCTAGCGTGGACACATGTCCAGCATCGGGCCCTGGAGTCTGGCCCCGGAGTACGCACGCCTGGTGAAACGAGGGAGCAATCACCTCCAGTTCCCCGGGGTGACGACTCTCACCCAGGCGCTCCGGGCCCTCCGGGCCGCCGTCGTGGCCCTGCCGTCGGGCCTGAACCACGGACCGGCCTTCGGGTCCCTGGACGCTCTGCTCCTGCCCCTGGCGACCGGCGTCGATCCGGACGTGGTGGACGCCGAGATCGGGTCGTTCTGGCAGGAGCTCGATCACCTCGCGGCTGGTTCCGCCACGGCTGTGGTGGGTCCCGAGCTCACGCCTGTGTCCGAGGCGCTGCTGCGCGCCGAACGCGAGCACGGCCGGACATCCGAGGCGCTGCTGTTCGTGCGGCCGGACCCGGGCCGGGACGACGGCCTGATCCAGGAGGCGGTGCACACCCTGCTGGCCACGGGGCGGATCCACCTGGCGGACGGGCGGCGCGACCTCGCGGTCGTCCGCGGCGGTTCCCTGGCCGTGCCCGGCGGTTCGCTGGCCGCGCTGAGCGCTCCGGGAGGAGAGGTTCCGGGCGGCCACCAGGGTCTGCGGTTGGTGCCGGTCGGGTGCGGACGGTCGGTGCCTGCGGGCGGTGGCGTGCACGCCGTGACCGTGCTGGACCTGGTCGGGACCTCGGGAGGGCTCGGACCCGGTGGGGCTCCGGAGTACGACGGCGCGCCCTCGGCACGGGTGCCGTCGGAGTCGGGGCTCAGGCCGTACCTGGAGTCCGTGCTGCCCGTGCGGGTGGGCAGAGCGCTGTACCGGTTGCGGCTCCTGGTGCGCGATCGGGTGGAGGGCTCGACCTTCTTCGAGGACTCATGGCTCGTCCGGGAGGGGCTGGTGCACCGCGACCGGTTCACCGCGGTGCTGGAGCTCGCGGGTGTCGCCGAGGCGGCCCGCCGGGCACTGGGCGTGGACACGGCCTCCCCCGAACCGGAGTTGATCGCGGAGGCCGCACTGCGGATCACCGATCGGGTCGCCGAGCTCGTCGCGGCCGAATCGCTTCCGTACTGCGACGGCACCGCAGGCCGGGCGATGCTCCGCGGGGCTGCCGGAACGGGGTTGGGCGCGGTCTTCGACCCCGCCGATCGGTCCGTGCCGGTGGACCCCGGCCGGTTGGAACCGCCGCCCCCACGGCCCTACGAAGGTCTTCGGGCCGCCGCTCCGCTGAGCGCAATGTTCCCGGCGGGGATCTGCGAACAGGTGAGTCTGGATCCCGCGGTCGTGGAGAATCCCCGCGCCGCCGAGGACCTCCTCCGGGGGGCACTGCGGGTGGGGGTGCCCGAGGTGGCCGCGAGTGTCGCCGTGGATGCGGGACCGGTGACTCCCCGGGTGACAGGCTTCTACGCGCGGCGCCGGGACGTGGTGGCGCTGCGCGAGGCCGCGGCCCGCAAGGTCGAGGAGATCCTGGGAAGGCGCGGGTGAACGTGGCGAGGCAAGAGTTGACAGGTCTGGTCACCGACATCGTGGCCTGTTCCGCGGTGGACGGCCCCGGCAACCGGTACGTGGTGTTCCTGCAGGGCTGCCAGTTCGACTGCCTCGCCTGCCACAACCCCTGCACGATCCCCGAACACCCACCGTGGTTGGCGCCGACCACGGTGACCGATCTCGTCGCCGACATCCGCGGCGCCGCGCCGTTCCTCAGCGGGGTGACGGTCACCGGAGGAGAGGCCACCGGCCAGGCCGACTTCGTGCGGGCCCTGTTCGACGCGTTGGCCGCCGATCCCGAGACCCAGACCCTGACCCGTTTCGTCGACAGCAACGGGGACGCCGATCCCGGGGTGTGGGACCTGCTCGCCCCGGTGACGGACGGGGTCATGGTGGACCTCAAGGCCTTGGACCCGCAGATGCACCTGGTGCTCACCGGCGCTGACAATGCCCGGGTGCTGGCAGGGTGTCGGAAGCTCGCTGCCTCGGGGTTGCTGTACGAGGTGCGGCTGCTGCTCATCCCGGGGCTGAACGACGCCGACGAGGTCCTCGCGGAGACCGCCCGTTGGCTGCTGGAACTGGACCCGCACCTGCGGGTGCGGGTCAACGCCTACCGCGCCACCGGGGTACGGCCCTGCGGTCGGGACCTCCTGGAGCCAGGGCCGGACGAGCTGGCCCGCTATCGGCGAATCCTCATGGACAGCGGGGTCACCCGGCTGACCCTGGTCGGCTGACAGTGGTGTTCGGGCAGCCCGGGTTGTTCCGGCAGCCAGAGTTGTTCCTGTCACCAGGGTTGTTCCGGCGATCAGTAGTGTTCTGGAGGGTTCGATTCCGGTGAGGGCCGGGGCCGGCGGTGCGTCAGCACGTCCTCCAGGAGGCTCGAGGCCCCGATCCGGAAGCGCGTCGGCTGCAGGGCGCCGGATCCCAGGACGTCGGCGGCCAGGGCGAGGTGACTCAGAGCCTCGGGCACGGTCCGGATCCCGCCCGCAGGCTTGACCCCGCGGGCCTGGCCGGTCAGCGCCTGCCAGTCCCGTACCGCGCGCAGCAGGACCAGCGTGGCTTCGGGCGTCGCACCGGGCGAGCGGGTACCGGTGCTGGTCTTGACGAAGTCGGCACCCGCCGCGAGGGCGAGCCAGGCCGCCTGGTTGACCGTGTCGAGGTGACCGAGCTCGCCGGTCTCGAGAATCACCTTCAACAGCACCGGTCGACCGCGGCGCTCCGCCTCCTCGTCGCACGCCTCACGGATGTCCAGCAGTTGGACCAGTGCGTCGCCGTGGCGCCCGGCGAGGAAGGAACCTCGATCCAGGACCAGATCGAGTTCCTCCGCGCCGGCGGCGAGGGTCTGGCGGGCCTCGAGCCGCTTCACCACTCGCTCTGCCCGCCAGCTC
>Ga0265334_10001672_pt1 | contig 10604 bp, 11 predicted proteins | sample 42023metaG_FD_192442 | JGI IMG/M metagenome (GOLD analysis project Ga0265334, IMG submission 192442) | Rhizosphere microbial communities from Carex aquatilis grown in University of Washington, Seatle, WA, United States - 4-20-23 metaG | ecosystem: Host-associated > Plants > Roots > Rhizosphere...
GACGTCCTCGGGGGTAGCATAACCCCTTCCGTCCAGGAAGGCGCGCGACTTCGCCGTGGCCGCCAGGGCGATGGAGGCCCGGGGCGACGCTCCGTACTCGATCAGGGCCTTCAAGTCCGCGAGGCCGGCCCCCTTGGGGTCCCGGGTGGCCCCCGTCAAGGCCACAATATAATCCTTCAGGGCTTCGCTCACATGGACACCGTCCACGATTTCTTGGGCCTTGAGGATCGCGGCGGACGACAGGATCTCCTTGACCTTGGCCGATGCCCCGGATGTGTTCCTCGAGATGATCTCCTTTTCCTCTTCCTTGGTGGGGTAACCCACCACCACCTTCATGAGGAACCGGTCCACCTGCGCTTCCGGTAGGGGGTAGGTGCCCTCGTGCTCAATGGGGTTCATGGTGGCCATCACGAAAAAAGGCTCCTCCAGCTTGAAGGTGTCGGGGCCGATCGTGACTTGGTGTTCCTGCATGGACTCCAGGAGCGCCGACTGGACCTTGGCGGGAGCCCGGTTGATTTCATCCGCCAATACGAGGTTCGCGAATACCGGGCCCTTCTGGGTCTTGAAATCGCCCTTCGCCTGCACGTAGATGCGGGTTCCCAAAAGGTCCGCCGGCAGGAGGTCCGGGGTGAACTGGATCCGGCTGAAGGACACCCCAAGGGTGTCCGCCAAGGTCCTGACCGCCAGGGTTTTGGCCAATCCCGGCAGCCCCTCCAGCAGGAGGTGCCCCCGAGCCAAGAGGCCCAGCAGGAGCCGGTCCAATAGCGGTCCCTGTCCCACGATGACCTTCTGGACTTCTTCCTTCGCCTTTTGGAACTGGGCGCTGAGGCGCTCGCCCTCGGCCGTCAATTTCTCGACTTCGGTCGCCACGGTGGACTCCTTTTTTCGTTGTTCAAATTGCTGGGTTCTGCTTGTAATCGCCCATCTCCAATCAGTCGTCCCCATGAGCGTTCAACCGTCGGCGGTCGGCTGAATGCAACACCCGGGACAAACCAGGCCCACGGCCAAATGAGGTACGGTCAGCCAACCGCCGAGAGTTATGAGCCGGTTCTAGGCATGAGGGAAGACAAGGCTTGAAGTACGGCTTCCCTCGCCGTCGAGCTCAAGATCCCCTCGGCGTAAAGGATCCGGTCGGTGACCTTGAGGCACTTCTCGGCGGAATCCTGGATGGAACCGCCCGACTTGTATTTGCCCAACTCCGACAGGATCTCCGAGGTGGTCCAATCCTCCGCCGGGAACCCGTAGCGGAACCCCAGCGCCGACCGGGCCAGGGACGCTGCCTCCCGGCAGAACGTCTTGCTGTCGAGATCCGCCTTCACCATTTTCTTGTAGCGGTCCCTCAGGGCTTCCCCGGACCCCAGGGGGTGTTCCACGGACCCAACCGGCTTCCTTTTCCACCGGCGGTAAATCCACCCTCCCGCCAATAGCGCCACGGCGGCCCAAAAAAGCCAAGACCAATCGAAGCTTGGCAGTGGTTGGACCCCTTTGATGTCCTTGAGATCGTCCGGAGTGGCCGCCGATGGGGCCTGGATCGCCACCGTGGGCGCGGGATGGGCGCTATGGCCGAAAAGCTTGAAGGCCCTCTTGGGCTTCACGGTCACCAACGCCGTATTGGACTTCAGTTCCCTTTTTCCGAGCTGGGCATCCTGGACGATCATCAGGGCCGGTCCGATGGTGACCTCCCCCGGCTTGAGCGCGGTCAGCCGGTACGAGGACTTGGAAACCTCCGTCATCTGCCCGTTGATCATCATGATCTGGGTCGAGGATGAATTCCCCTGGATGTCGAAGCTTTCCATGGCCGGGATGGAGGGCCGCTGGCTGACGATCTGGCCCCCGCCTCCCATCCGTCGGAACTCCAGGGTCACGGTCAAGCTGTCCCCGACCTCGACTTCCCTTTTATCGACATCGAGTTTGAGTCCCACCTCGTCCGTCGCGAGTCCGCCCGGGGCGGCCGCTTGGGCGTAGGCCCGAGGATGGCCCGACAGGGTCAAGGCCAGCACGGCCAAGCCCCAAACCGATGGAAGGAGTTTTCTTTTCATGGTCCTCGTCCCGTTCAAGTATTTCACCAGTCCTTATCTGTTCCGCCGTCTTCCTTTTTGGCCCCGGGGAAATTATTCCCAAAGAATTGCCTCATCATCTCCTGTTGCTCCCGTGGAAGCATGTTCATCATGTCGTTCTGGTTCTTTTGGGCCCGTTTGGGATTCCGGGAATAGTAGGGCTGAAGTTGCCTTTCCTGCTTTTCCATATTATCGAGCGTCTGTTGGACCTGTTGGTTGGACATCCCCAACGCCTTTTTGGCCTGTTGTTGCCGCTGTTGTTGCTGTTGTTGTTGGGGATCCGGTTGCTGGCTGGTGTTGTTCCCCGGGTTGGATTGATTCCCCTGGCCCTTGTTCCGATTCGGGCCCTTCTCACCCTGATCGGATTTTTTCTGTTGGGGATCTGGGTTTTGGCCCTTCTTATTTTCGTTCCCCGCGTTGCCTTTGCCAGGGGTGGGGGTCGGGGTAGGTGAGGGCGGCTCGTTTTTCTTTTTGGATTCCGGGTGTTCCTTCATCCGCTTTTGGGCTAATGCCAGGTTGAATTTCGCGTCCTCATCCTTTGGATCCAAGGCCAAAGCCTTTTGGTAAGCGTCGACGGAGTCCTGCCAGTCTTGGGAACGGTAACAGGCGTTGCCCAGGTTATACCAGGCCCCCTCCGCGCGAGGATCCTTCTGGAGGGCCTTGCCGTAGGCCTGGCCCGCTTCGTCGAACCGCCCCAACCGATAAAGGGCGTTTCCCAGGTTGTACTCGGGCGCCGCGGATTTCGAGTCTTGGGCGAGGTCCCGGAAGGCCGACTCCGCCCCGGCGTAATCCCCCTTTTGGTAGGCCTGGATTCCATTGGCTTCCGCCCAGGCTTTCGGAACCCAGGCGATGCCCAGAACCATCAGACTGACCAGGACCCGGTTTGAAACTGAGTAGGGCGCCTTTTTCATAGGATCGCCGCCGCCATAAGCAGGACTGCCGCTGTAAGGCCTGCCCGAGGGGCTAATTCCTCGCGGCGCATGGCGCTCTTGTCCGTGATGAGGGTCCGATCCAATTTTTGGAGGATTCGATCCACGTGGGTAAGGGCCTGGGGGTTATCGCCCGAAATGACCAACCCGTTGGTGGTCCCGGCGATTTTCATCAGGGTAGACTCATCTAACCGACTGATGACCACTTGGCCCAAGGAGTCGCGTTTATACTCGGCCTCACCCCAGAAATTTTGCCCTGAGGGGATCGGTTGTCCCTTGGGCGTTCCAACCCCCACGCAGACCACGATCACACCCTCCTTTTTGGCCTCCCCCAGGACGGCGTCCAAGGCCCCTTCGTCCCGGGTCGGCTCGCCGTCCGTATAAAGGATAATGACCCGTCCCCTTTTGGATGGTTCCTTCCCAGGCTCGTCTTGCGGGAAAGCGCCTAAGCAGGTATCGAGGGCTTTGGCGAAACTGGTCCCCCCCACCTCGACTGCGTCGACATCCTCGCCTTCCAGGACCGTCGCCAGGGCGTCGAAATCCAGTGTAAGGGGCACTTGGACCAGGGCCTCCCCAGCGAAGGCCGTCAAGCCCACACGGTCACCATCCAGATTGCCCAGGGAATCCAAAAGTCCACGCTTGGCGGCTTCCAGCCGGTTGGGGGCTACATCCCGCGTCAACATGCTTTTCGACACGTCCAGGGCGATCATCACGTCGAGGCCGTATTGCCCGGATTCCTCGGGGATCGCCTTGCCTTGCCACCTCGCGGCTCCCAAGGCACAAACCCCAAGGGCCAACAGGATCAGGAACCCCTTGAGGCCCCTTCGGAGGATGGCGAGGGTCGGGGAGAGGACCAGGTTGCGGTGGCCCAAAAGCCTCAGGTCCCGTCGGTCCCGGCCGAAAGAAAAGACCGCGGCCAACATCAGGCCGAGAACCACCAGCCCCAGGGGCCAAAGGTATGTTTCATTGCCAAAATGCAACGATCGCTCCTTATCCCAGTTCGGACATGCACTTGGTCAGGGCAGGGTCCGTAAAACCGTCAAACCCAGCAAAAAGTCGAGGAATAGCAACAAAAACGCCCCGAGGAGGAGGTTGGGCGCCAATTCCCGGTATTCCCAACGGGACGTCGTGACCGCGTCGTGACGCGCTAATTGAGCGATATCGGATAGGACAGCCGAAAGCGCCCGATTGTCGGAGGCCCGGTAATATTTCCCTCCCGTCATTTGGGTGATCTGCTTGAGGGGGCCTTCCTCCAACTGGGTCCTGATGACATCCCCCTTCTGGTCCAAAGCGTAGGAGATGGTCCCATCCGGCATGAGGTAGGGGGCCGGGACCCCCTCGGGCGTACCGACGCCGATGGCGTAGATGGGGATTCCCTCCCGGGCCGCCAGTTCCGCCGCCACCAATGGATTGATCGTACTGGAGTTGTCGCCGCCATCCGTAATCAGGATGATCGCTTGGCTGTTGGGGACTTCCGGGGTTTGGGAATCCTGGTTGTCGGACGAGGCTCCCGCGGGCCGGCTCCCCTTTTTGAGCCGATTAATGGCGGAGACGAGTCCATCCCCGATGGCGGTCCCGTCGATCCGGACCGAGGTGATCTCAACATTGGAGAGCAGCTGTTTCACGACGGCCGTGTCGGTGGTCAGGGGGCATTGCGTGAAATAGCGGCCCGCGAAGATCCCCAAGCCCACCCGGGCCCCCTCCACCTGGTCGAGGAACTCGGAAAGGATCTTTTTCGCGGCGGTGATCCGGTTGGGCTTCAGGTCGTCGGCCATCATGGAAGAGGAGACGTCCAGGGCCACGAAAAGGTCCGAAACTGGCTTTTTCTGCTCCACCTTTTTCTTGCCGGCTTGTGGACGGGCCGCGGCGACCAGGCAAAGGCTCAGCACCAAAAGCCGCAGGAGCCATGGCAGGCCCTGGAAGGTCCAGGGCCCTTGGGCCGCCCCGACCAACACCGGGTTTCCCAACACAAAGGTGGACCGCTTCGTCCGGGCCAAGAGGGCGAACAGGATCGGGACTAAGGGCATCCCCGCCAGGGCCCAAAGCCAATCCGGTCTCGCGAAATGTATCCCGTAGAAGTCCATGAAATCCCCAAGGCGCCGTTGGCGGTTAGCCGTTCGCAACGGCTTAATCCAACACAAAGCCAGTCAAACTTATCGGACCTGCAAATGTTGCTGTATGGGTTTAGCGGTTTGAAGCCAAGCCAACGGCTAACGGCTTGCCGTGCCGTTTTTACCGTCTTCCCATTCGCTCCAACCTTCTCCTGAAAAACGCCACTAAGGGCCCCGTCACGTCCCCCCCGGACACTACATCCAATCGGTCGGCGCCCCGGGAAGTCAGGATTCCCATTTGTTTTTCGCGGAACGCTTTCGCGGTCTCAAAGGCCTTTCGGGATTGCGGGCCCAGGTAGCCCACGCGGCCTGTCTCGGGGTCCCGAACGGCGATCCGGGTCGGCACACCGGAGTCCTCCAGGGAGTCCCGGACCACCGCCCCCACGAGGTCATGGCGACGCGCCAGGACTCCCGCCTCGATCACGGGGATGGGGGAGGTGAAATCGGAGATGAGGAAGAGAATGGTGCGGCGCTTGAGGGCCCGGATCATGTAACGGAAGGCCGGCTGGAAATCGGTCTTCCGCCCCCGGGGCTTATACGCGACCAGATCCCGGAGGATTCGCAGGGCCGCGCCGCGTCCCCGTTGGGGGGGGCGGAAAAACTCCACCTGGTCGGTGAAGACCATCAAACCCACCCGGTCCTGTTGCCTCGTCGCGGCCAAGGACAATGCGGAGGCCAACCGGAATGCGGTCTCCCGGGGGCTTTGCGGTCCCGTCCCGTATTGGAGGGAGGCCGAGTAATCCACCGCCAACACCATGTGGAGTTCGCGTTCTTCCAGGAAGGTCTTGACGAAGGGGGCGTTCAACCTGGCCGTGACGTTCCAATCGATGGACCGGACGTCATCCTCGGGGGTGTATTCCCGGACCTGGTTGAATTCCAGGCCCTGGCCGCGGAAGGTTGAGCGGTAGGAACCCTGGAGGAGGGTATCCACCGTGCCCCGGGTCACGATCTCCAACCGCCGGACTTCGGTAAACAGCTTGTGGGAATCCGGGACGGCCGGTTCGGGTGCACTTTTGGGCTTGAATGGGAAGAAGTTCATGGCCATGGGACGCCCTCGGGGGGGCTCCGGTTCCCTTAATAGGGTGCTGATAAAGTGTTTTTACACCCCGTCAACAGCCATTTGGTTCGAGCGAATCACCGTGAATCCCCAGGTTTTTAGGGGGATGATTCGCGAGCACGACGCGACCCCGCCCCTCCATTCGTACGAATAAGGAAGGCGGGACATCCCCTTGCCCAAGGAGCATGGGGGAAAAGTCTCTTCAGTTCGACATTTTCAACATCCTGTTAAACCTTACGACGTCGGGCCGTCCGGGGGCTGGATGGAGCGGCGGGACGGGCCTTGGAAGTCCTCGGGGGCGGGGAGGGGTCGGCGACCGGGCAAATGCGGTTGAAGAAGAACCGCAGTCCCATTCCGAGGGCCAACGCGATCACCAGGTTGATGCCCAGGGCCTTGACCGAGTCCAGTCCGTAAAAATCCTCCAAACCGTTATAAACTTTCCAATAGGCCAAAAGGACCAAGCCCGTCACCCCCGTGAAAATGGCATAGCGGAGGGTCAGGGTTTTTTCCCGGGTTTCCCGAAGGCTCCTTCGAAAGACCCAGACGAGCAGGGGACCCAGGACCGTCAAGGCGAGGCAAACCGCCGGCACCCAGAAATAGAGTTGTTCCTCGGGGATGAGTTCTTTCAAGCCGGGACGCCTTCATGGACCGGGCAGGAGGGCCCAGTCGGAGCGGTAGGAGAAAGGTTCAAGATTTGAAGAAGTCCGGAACGGCCCAAAGGAGGACCGAGACGAACAGAAGGAGAGTCCCCCCCAGCATGATGAAAGCCCAGACCGTATCCTGGGGTTTCGGGGCGGAATCGGATTTCCAAAGGCCTAAGTTGAATAGGACATAACCGAGGACGATGCCGACGATCCATCCTTGAGACATCTCGCACCTCTAGTTGTTGTTGTTCGCGCAGCCCGGGGTGTCCGCGCAATGACCGCATCCTTGGGTCGTCGGCGCGGCCGGTGTAGCCGGCACAGCCGGCGCCTCAGGGGCCTTCTCAGGTTTCGGGGCGGAGGCCCCGACGTTTTTATACTCGTTCTGGTAAAACCCCGAACCCTTGAACACGAAGCCCACGTTGGCCGAGATCAGGCGTTCCACCTTGGCACCACATTTGGGGCAAACGGTCAAGGCATCATCCTTGATGGATTGCCACAACTCGTAGGTTCCGCATTTTTCGCAGGCGTAATCGTAGGTCGGCACGTCGCTTCCCTCTTGCATCCGCGTTATCCCAACGGTGTTCATCATAAGGAGGGCCACCGGGAGTGTCAACGCCGCGCGGTCCTCCCAATGAAAAAGCCCCCGCCGAATCGGCGGGGGCTTTCTTCAACCCCTAATAGCTTGTGACGCGAAACGATTAGTTGCCGGGGGGGATACAACCCCGTTTCCGCATCAACCCCGGGAAAGCTTTCCCGGGAAGATGGAGCACGGGGCTATGAGAGTCCCCTCGGTTAGTTCCGCTAATAGTCCATTCCCCCGCCCATGCCGCCCATCCCGCCGGGGCCGCCCGCGGGCGACTTTTCCTTCTCAGGGATGTCGGTGATGAGCGTCTCGGTGGTGAGCATGAGGCCCGCCACGGACGCCGCGTTCTGCAGGGCCGAACGGACGACCTTGGTGGGGTCGATGATCCCGGCCGCCACCATGTCCTCGTAAACGCCCGCCTCGGCGTTGTACCCGATATTCAGCTTCTCGCTGAGGACCTTGGCCACCACCACGGAACCCTCGCCGCCCGCGTTGGATACGATGTGGCGAAGGGGCTCTTCGATCGACCGGCGTACGATGGCCACGCCGATGTTCTCGTCGCCTTCGGCCTTGAGGCTGTTCAGGGCCGGGATGGTGCGGACCAGAGCCACGCCGCCGCCCGGCACGATTCCTTCCTCGACGGCCGCGCGGGTCGCGTGCAGGGCGTCCTCGACACGGGCCTTCTTTTCCTTCATTTCGACCTCGGTGGCCGCCCCGACGTTGATGACCGCCACGCCCCCGACCAGCTTGGCCAGGCGTTCCTGCAGCTTTTCGCGGTCGTAGTCGCTGGTGGTTTCCTTGATCTGGGCCCGGATCACGGCGCAACGCGCGTCGATCTCCTTGTTGTTCTTGCCCTTATCGATCAGGATCGTGGTGTTGTCCTTGTCGATGACCACTTTCTTGGCCATCCCCAAGTCCTCGAGCTTGATGTTCTCAAGCTTGATCCCCAGGTCCTCGGTGACGGATTTGCCACCGGTCAGGATGGCGATGTCCTCGAGCATGGCCTTGCGACGGTCGCCGAAGCCCGGAGCCTTGACCGCGGCGCAAACGAAGGTCCCCCGGATCTTGTTCACCACCAGGGTGGCCAGGGCCTCGCCCTCCACCTCCTCGGCGATGATCATCAAGGGTCGGCCCTTCTGCACGACCTTCTCGAGCACCGGCAGGAGGTCCTTCATGCTGGCGATCTTCTTCTCGTGGATCAGGATGTACGGGTTTTCCAGCTCGCACTCCATGCGCTCCGCGTTGGTCACGAAGTAGGGGGACAGGTAGCCTTGGTCGAACTGCATGCCCTCGACCACATCCAGTGTGGTCTCGATGGTCTTGGCCTCCTCCACCGTGATGACCCCGTCCTTGCCCACTTTTTCCATGGCGTCGGCGATGATGCCGCCGATCTTCTTGTCGCCGTTGGCGGAAATGGTGGCCACCTGGGCGATGTCGGCCTTGCCCTTGGTGGGGGTGGAGATCTTCTTCAATTCGGCCACGACGGTTTCGACGGCCTTGTCGATGCCGCGCTTCAACGCCATCGGGTTGGAGCCTGCCGTGACGTTCTTGAGGCCCTCGCGCACGATGGCCTGGGCCAAGACCGTGGCGGTGGTGGTGCCGTCGCCGGCGTTATCGGACGTCTTGGTGGCGACTTCCTTCACCATCTGGGCGCCCATGTTCTCAAAGGGATCCTCGAGCTCGACTTCCTTGGCGACCGAAACGCCGTCCTTGGTGATGTTCGGGGCGCCGAACTTCTTGTCCAGCACCACGTTGCGGCCCTTGGGACCGAGCGTCACCTTCACCGCGTTGGCCAACTTGTCCACGCCGCGTTGGAGCGCCCGGCGGGCGTCCTCGCCGTAAATCATCTGCTTCGCCATGTATGTCTCTCCTTCAGTTGATCCGTCTTAGGTTGGGGGGGTTAAAAGGGTCAGCCTTCGATCACGGCCAGGACATCCTCTTCGCGCATGATCATGAGTTCCTTGTCGTCCACCTTGATCTCGTTGCCGGCGTATTTCTCGAAGAGGATCTGGTCGCCTTCCTTGACGTCCATCTTGACCCGCTCGCCCTTCTCGTTGATCTTGCCGCTGCCTACGGCGATGACCTTGCCCTTTTGGGGCTTTTCCTTGGCTGAATCCGGGATAAAGATCCCGCTCTTGGTCTTTTCTTCCTCTTCGACCCGCTCCACCAGGATGCGGTCGTGCAAGGGACGCACCTTCATTGGTACTCCTCCTCGGTCTTACGGCTGATTTGTGGGATTTTTGGCCCGTTAGCACTCGAACAGCAAGAGTGCTAACGCAATATAGGGAGGCCGCTTGGAAAGGTCAAGGAGGAGCCCCAATGAAAAACCCCGCATGGGAGCGGGGTTTGGGGCGGCGCAAGAGTCCCCGACCGGTCAAGACCGGGGAGTTGGAGGGAACCAGGCTTGAGACCCGATTAATTCACGGCTTCCTTGAGGTTCTTGGAAGGGATGAACTTCGGGGCTTTCTTGGCCGGCACTTGGATGGATTCGCCCGTTTTTGGGTTCCGAGCCACGCGGGCCTTCTTGTCCTTCACCTTGAAGATCCCCAAGTTGGTGATGTTGACCTTTTCGCCCGCCTTGATCGTGGCGATGATGGTCTCAATCATCGAATCGAGGGTCTTCTGGACATCGGCCTTTTTCAGGCTCGATTGTTCAGCTACTTTGGCGACTAACTCATCCTTCGTCATGAATGCTCCTTTAGCCTGAAAAACCATTGAAATTGGCCAAAAAAGGATCTTTGTCATAAAATTATTGCACTAGCCCATGAGGCCTTCAAGAAAAAAAGGCCTAAATTAAGGGTTTTAAGACCGGCTGAAAGCGGAATTAAACCACGCAAAAATAAGGCTTTTTACCCTGATGCCGCTAACGATAGATTTCAGGCCGAAAAAAGAATCGCCGTTCCATCACCCGTTTGAGCCTAGGCAGGTGTTTTTGGGCCTCTTTTTCACCGGCGCGGATCATTTCGGCCCCCTTTTTAAAATCAAAAAGATCGAACATCCGCAGGTCGGGTTCCATCACGATGTCCGCCTTGTTTCTCCAGTTTGTCTGTTCCCGGACGAAATAAAACCAGACGCGAAGGAGGACTTGGAAGACATTCGTCACGGGCCGGAATACCTGCGGATGCCCGAAGACGTTGACGGCGATGACCACGTCCGCCCCCAGGGCCTTGAGAGCCGCCACCGGTACGTTCTCGACCATTCCGCCGTCCACCAACTGACGACC
>Ga0265334_10001675_pt1 | contig 10595 bp, 3 predicted proteins | sample 42023metaG_FD_192442 | JGI IMG/M metagenome (GOLD analysis project Ga0265334, IMG submission 192442) | Rhizosphere microbial communities from Carex aquatilis grown in University of Washington, Seatle, WA, United States - 4-20-23 metaG | ecosystem: Host-associated > Plants > Roots > Rhizosphere >...
CTCGAACATGCCTGGAAGGCCTCCGGGGGCGGAGGCGGTGGTCCCTTCGGCGCGCAGGCGAGTGGGCCGTCGCCGCCCGGCCCCTTGCGGCACGTGCCGTCCATCGTGCGGTCGCCAAAAGTGACGCTACACGTGTCGCCTTCCGCCTTGTTCGAACAGGCATCGATGGCCTGCTGCGGCGGACGGCCATTCGGCGGGGGTCCGCCGGATTGGGCGGCGACGGGAACTGCGACGAGCAGGGCAACGAACAACGACCGGATATTGACGGGCATGAGTGCGATCTCCACGGTCCTTCGGTACGAGTCGCGGCAGCGGACCTTCGTGCTGTCGCTCCTGGAGATCTAGCCGTCGCGCGCGAACGTGCGCGCGTTCGACATATTACGCAATGTTGCAGGCCCCGGAACCGCGGACGCACCTGCCTTCGCGTCAGCGCGCGTCCGACACCTCGAACATCACGGGCCGGGCGCGCATCCCCGTCGCCGTCTCGACCTCGAATCGGTGTCGGCCGGGTGCGAGCCGCCACGGAAGCTCGAAGGGCGCACCGACGGTCGCGAGCGTCCGTCCGTCGAGCACGAAGCGAACGGCGCGACGATCCGCCGAAGGCCGCGCGGCGAGGACGATCTCCTGGCGTGCTGGCCCCGCCGGATCGACGAGGAAGCGAGCGCCATCGCTCGGGAAGCGAACCGAGGGGCCCGCTTCCGAGAGCGCGGAAGCCACGGACGCTTCGCGTGCGTTCACGTCTTCGCGTTCCACGGGCGACTGCGACGGGCAGCGCGGCGAGTAGCGCTCCGGCGCGAGCGGGCGCCCCGCCGCCTTCGCCCATGCCGCGTAGCGCGGCGGGTAAGCCTCGAACGTTTGCCGTTCGCCCTCGCTGCACCGGGGCCCGGCAAGCAGCCCGTCCTCCGGGTCCACGTCCCTCCGCACGTGCATCGTGCACTCGGTGCGCGGCGCTTGCTCGGGGCGGAACAGCTCGTGAAGACGGTGGGGACAGCCGGCGCCCGGCAGCTCGCCGCTGAGAGCGCAGATCTCGACATCGACGAGGCCCTCACGATCCGTCAGTGGCGCGGGCTCACGACCGCGCATCGCGGCGAGCATCACGTCGTGAAAGAGAGGCGCGGCACCGGTGATGCCCGAGGAGCCGCTCATCGGCGAACCGTCGAAGTTGCCCGCCCACACTGCGACCGTCACCTCGCGCGTGAAGCCCACTGCCCAGTTGTCCCGGTAGCCCTTCGACGTGCCCGTCTTCGCGGCCACCGGGAACGGCAGCTCGAGCGCGCTGCCGCGTCCGAACGCGGCCGAGCGGGCCGCGTCGTCGGAGAGCACGTCGGAGAGCACCGCGGCCGTGCGACCGTCGAGCACGCGCGCCGGAGCGCCCCGGGCCGGAGCGACTACGTCACCGCTCGGCCGCTCCGCGCGCAGCACGACGGTGAGCGGCAGATGCACGCCGCCGCGCGCAAGCGTCGCATACGCCTCCGCGAGCTCGCCGAGCCGCACCTCACCATCGCCCAGCGCGAGCGCCGCGCCGTAGCGCTCCGCCGAGGCGCCCAGGGATGCGAAGCCGACCCGGTGGAGCAGCTCGAGGACGCGCGGAGGGCCGACGCGCGCCGCGGTGTCCACGGCTGGGATGTTCAGCGAGCTCGCCAGGGCCTGCCGCAACCGCACAGGGCCGTGTGTGCGGCCATCGTAGTTCTTCGGCGTGTAAGGGCCCTGCTCCGTCTCGAACGTCAGCTCGACGTCGGGCAGGAGCGTGGCGGCGGTGACGCCGAGCCCTTCCATCGCTGCGGCGTAAACGAACGGCTTCAACGTCGAACCGGGCTGCCGGAGAGCGCGCACCCCGTCGTTGGCGCCGCCCGCACCGGCAGAGAAATAGTCCGGCGAGCCGACGTAGGCCAGGACCTGACCCGACGCGTTGTCGACGACGACGGCCGCGAGCGCGCTCACGTTCAGAGACGCCACCTCGGCGAGCGCGCGGCGCGTGAGCGTCTCCACTTCGCGCTCGAGCCCGGCGTCGATCGTCGTCACGATGCGGGAGAACGCGCCCTTCTCGAGACGTTCGGGGAGCGTCCCCGTCGCGAGCTCGAGCGCGAGGTGCGGCGCGCCGCCGTCGACCAGAGGCGGCTGCACGCGCACCGGCTCGGCCTCCGCTCGCGCGATCTCCTCCGGTGCAGCGAGACCGTGCCGTCGCATGCGCTCGAGCACACGGTCCCTGCGGCGCTTCACGAGCTCCCCGCGGCGGCGCGGATCGTAGAGCGACGGGCCACGCACGAGCGCGACGAGCTCGGCGGACTCCGCGAGGTCGAGCTTCGAGCAAGGCTTGTCGAGGTAGTAGCGGCTAGCCGCCTCGATACCGCGAAGCCCCGGCCCGAACTGCACGCGGGAGAGGTACTCCGAAAGGATGCGATGCTTGTCGAGCGACGCCTCGATTCGCAGCGCGAGCGCCATCTCCCGGACCTTGCCGCGCAGCGTGCGCGGCCGGGGTACCAAGGTCCGCGCGAGCTGCTGCGTGATGGTGCTCGCGCCCGAGACGACGCGGCCGTTGCGGAGCACCTGGAAAAATGCGCGCCCCACCGCGAGCACATCGATGCCCGGATGCGCGTAGAAGCGCGCGTCCTCCGCCGCGAGGAGGGCCGGGACCACGGAAGGCGACAGCTCGCCGAGGCGCGCGCGCGTCACGATCTCGCCATTCTCCGTCCGGACCTCGCGCAGCACCTGGCCGCTGCGATCGGCGACGACGACGCTCGCCGGCGCGCTCCGGGAAAGCGAGGGCGGCAGCGGCGTGAAGAAGGCCGCCACGACCAGCAGTGCAAACGGCAGCGACACGAGCGCCATGGCGCCGAGGACCGCGCGGAGCGGCCGCCGTCGCGCGAAGCGGACGGCGGAGCGGGCGTACCGAGGGAGCCGGGACACGCTCATTCGACGACCACCGTATCGGCGCCGGTACGGCCGTACGTCTCCGGCGTGTACATCTCCTCGACTTTCGCGGGCGGCAGGACGAAGGTGCCGGCGGTCGTGGCCCGCGCGAGGTAGCGGTAGTGATACATGCCCGCGGGCATGTGATCGACGAAGAAGAGGACGCGATCGTCGCGCACCTCACGGCGGTACCAGCTGCTCTGGAAGGCGTGTCCGTGCGCGGCCGCGTCGCGGGCAGATTCGCAGCCCTCGCAATCGCCCTGCGACTCGTCACCGCTCTCCGCGGTCGCGGGCTCCGACGGATCGAGCCAGCTTGCCGTGGTGGCGAGCCCGGCGTCGACCGCCTCGAAGCCGGCTGGGAGCGGATCGTCGATGACCACGTAGTCGCGCGGGCTCGGCGTGGCGATCACCAGATCGGCGATCACGAGATCCCCTGCGTGAAAGCGCTGCGAAGTTGCCTCGGGGATCACCCGGAGGGCCGCATCGAGACCGGCGGGGGTGGACGCGCGGATCGCTTTCTCGATGGTGAACCCTTCGTCCAGAGGGGTGGACGGAAGCGTCCGCCGCACGTAGCGGAGCCGCGCCTCGTAGAACAATGTGCCCGCGCCCTGCTTCTCGAACACCATCGCTCCGCCGCCCGGCGAGAGCTTCGCGAGCTCCACGAAGGAATGGTCTGCGGCGAGCGACTTGCCGAAACGCGACGAGCGCACGAGAGCGCCTCCGAGCCACGCCTTCGCCAGGAAGTCCGCGGGGGCCGCCTCCTGTGCGCGGCGATAGGCGTCGAGCGCGAGCAGGGCGTACGCCGTCTCCTGGGTGGTACGCCAGGTGCTGCCGTGCCGCTGCGCGAGCAACCCCCGGGCCAGCGCCGCGGCGAGCGGATGCTTCGGCTCGGCAGCGAGGAGGGCGCGGAGGACGAGCGCGTCACTCCGGGCCGGCGAATCGAGGAGGACTGCATACTCGTCGCCGACGTTCTCGGCGACGAACGCGGAGTCGTTCGAGATGCGGAGCTCCGAGGCGAGCTCGCCCGCGAGAGTGCTTACCGCCACGGGCGCTCCCTTGCCGACGGCGAGCGCGTGCAAGAGGTAGGCGCGCGCGAACAGCGGGAGCGTTCGTCGCGCCTCGAACAGGCGCGTCATGTACCCCGCGTCGGGCTCTCCCCCCTCCGCCAGCACGTCGACCGCGAAGGCCGCCGTGGAGAGTGACACGACGTCCGCTTCGAGCTTCGAGAGGAGCCTGCGCAGGAACTCGTGGGCGCGCTCTCGCGCGTTCTTCGGGATCACGGCGCGGCGTGCAGCTGCCTGGTCGAGCACCCACGTCGCGTACGCGCTCACCCAGGGGTTGCTCCGCGCGGACTCCGGCCACATCGCAAATCCACCGTCGCCCTGCTGGCGCGCGAGGATCGCGCCGAGGGCGCGCCCGACGACGGCGTCCGTGTCCCGCGGGAGCGCGAAGCCGAACGCCGTCGACAGCTCGCGCAGCGGAAGGAGCGGCAGCACGCGGCTCGAGAGCTGCTCGGTGCATTCGTACGCGTACTCGGTGAGCTGCGCGGCGGCGCCGTCCAGCCCGACCAGCGCGCTCGGCGCGAGGGACAGGGAGAGCCCGCCGGTGTCGTGTCGAATGGTCGAGTAGTCGCCGAGCTTCTCGGTGACCGCGGATTCGGTGGAGCCGTAGAGGGCCACCGTCTCCAGCGCGCCGGGCGCCTTCACGGCGCGCGTCACGGTGACCGCGTCGCGGTCGCTCCCGGCAGAGACGTCGAAGCGTAGCGAGGCGTCACCGACCTGCTCCGCATGCATCGGAAAGCGCACCTCCACGGAGCGGCCCTCGGGGACGTCCACGGCGCGCTCGCCTTCGCCGTCGAGCAGGAGCCCGCGGACGCTGGCCTTCACGGTGACCTTCGCTGCAGGCAGCCCCTTCGTGCTCACGACGATCCCGGCGTCGATGCGATCGCCGGCGCGCACGAAGCGGGGCAACGCAGGCCGCGCCATCAAGCGCCGGCTGGCGACGACGCTCGCCGAGCCGAAGCCGTACTGATCGCCCTCCGTCGCGGCGACGGCCATCACGCGGTACGTGGTCAGGCTGTCGGGGAGCTTGAAGGTGACCCGGGCGCGGCCGGCGTCGTCGGTCACCACCGACGGGTTGAAGTACGCGGTCTGGCGGAAGTCACGGCGAGCTCCCCCTTCCCCGCCGCCGCCACCAGCCGCGCCGCCCTTGTCGGCGCCGAGCGACGCCTCGAAATCGGCGAGCGAGACCTTCGCCATCGACTCGCGCGTCTCCAGGGTGGCGACGGAGAGCGGGCGCGACGCCGTGAAGATGGGGAGCGGATCCGGCGTGTGGTAGCCGGTGAGCATGAGCACCCCCTCGTCGACGGCATAGACCGCCAGCTCCGCCTTCGCCGGCTTTCCGCCCACACCGCGCGTCGCGAGATCGATGGTGACGTCCTCACCCGGCGACAGCTCGATCTTGCTCGGCTTCACGTCGACCGAGAGGCGCCGCGACGACGGATCGATGGAAACCTCCGCGTAGCCGATACGGTAGAGAGGATCGCCGGTCGATTTCGCGCCCGCCGCACGCAGGAGATGAACGGAGACGAAGGCGTTCGGCCTGAGGTCGTCGGTGATCGGCACCGACACCGTCGGCGACGAGCCCTTCAGGATCATACGCTCGGCGCGGTAGACGCCGGCGCGCTCCACGGTGACCAGCGCTTCGGCCTTCGCAAACGGCGATTTGACCAGGATTGTGGCCGTTTCGCCGACCTGGTACTGCTTCTTGCCGACCACCAGCTCGATGCGCGCGCGGTCGTCGTCTCCGTAGCCAGCGCCGCCGGAGTCACCCGCCGCGTAGATGCCGTAAGCGGACTCTGCTGCCCTGCCGTGCGCGTCCTTGCTGCGCGCGACGACGACGTGATAGCCGCTCGACGCGACGTGGAGCGTGCACCTCGTAGCTGCTGCGCCGGTCACGACGTCGCAGGCTCCCGCGACGCGATCGACGACCTTCGTCACCGCGTGCGAGCGGCCATTTCCGAGCTGCTGCCGCGCGAGCGTCCAGCGTCGTTCGAGGAGCTCCACGTGCACGGCCTTCCCGGCGAGGTGCTTGCCGTCCGGGCTGAGCGCGACCACCTCTGTAGTCAGATCCGCGGGGGCGGTGACGATCCGGTCGTCCGGCGCCCGGAGCCCGACGTAGTGCTCCGCGGGGTGCACGATACAAGACGCGCCGTCCGCGACGGCCCTGCGCGAGGCGTCGGTCACCTCGGCGTCGAGCCGCACGACCTCCGGCCCACGCTGGCCGGGCAGCTCGAGCTTCGTCGTGACGGCAAAGACGCCCGAGGCGTCGAGCTTCGCGTCACCGGAAACGATCTCCCCCGCAGCGAGGGCATGCTCGCTCAGGTCGGCGTAGTACGCGGAAGCGTCGGTCACCAACCCGTCGCTGCCCGGGACGGTGAAGGATGCCTGCCCCCGGGTGACGGAGTAGTGGAGCGACGCACCCGACATCGGCGCGCCGAACAGGTAGTCGCCGCGCACGGAGAAACGCGCTGACGCGCCATGCACGTAGGTGGGGAGCGCGCTGTCGACGCCGACCTTGAACTCGGCGGGCTGGTACTCCGCGACCTCGAAGCCTGTGGAGCCGGCGTCGCCCTCGCCGAGCTCCGCGCGGATCTCGAAGCCGCCGAGAGAGGCCGACAGCGGAACGGTGAACTCCGAGGAGAACGTGCCGAAGCGCGAGGTCTTGACCTTCGTCCGCGAGACTTCCTGGCCGTCTGGCGAGTGAAGCGTCAGCGTCACGTCGCGGTCCACCGGCGTCGCGTTGCCGCGCGGCGTCTCGTTCCTCAGGATGCCCTTGAGCTTCACCACGTCGCCAGGCCGGTAGACGCCGCGCTCCGTGAAGAGCACGCCGTAGGTGTGCTGCTTCCCGCTGAGATCGAGCCAGATCGGAAAACGCCATTCTGGCAGGTGATCGTCGATGTTCTCGAAGGTCCAGTCGTTGCCGCTCCGCACGAACACGTACACCGGCTCGTCGTCGGCCTCCGGCGTCAAGTTCGGCGCGAACGCCGCCTCGGGGATCCGCGCGAGCCCCATCGCGTCGGTCACGAAGTGCGCCGCCTTCGGCGTCGAACCCACCACGTCGACCTGCGCATTCGGGACCGGTTCTCCGGTCGCGAGGCGCGTCACCCACACGACGGAGCCGTGCGCCGACAGCTTCGCGGACACGGCGAGGTCGGTCACCTTGAGCAGGTGGAACGGCTCGGACGAGTGGTAGTCGTGAGAGTCGTGCGCGTAGCGGACGCCGAGGGCGAGCACGCCGCGGTCCGCTCCGAGCACCGTCTTCGGGACCACGGTCTCCTTGACGACGTGGTTCTTCGGACCGCGCGCCGAGACACGTCGGACGGAGACGTAGGGGAGCTTGCCGAGCCGCTCGAGCCGTTCGTCCGACCCCGCCTTGCGCAGCAGGGCCGGGACGTCGTCGGGGCGAACGGCAGCGGTGAGGAGCTCGTAGCTCGTGTGGTTCACCGCACCGATCTGGATGGGGACGGCCGAGCTCGCGGCGAGCGTGTCGCCGGTCACACCCAGGTCGATGGCCGGAAAGTAGTCGTCCATCGCGACGGTGCGCACCTCCGTCTTGCCGAGGAGCTGGCCGTACTTGTCGGCGAGGTCGGAGGCGAGGGCGACCTTGTACGTTGCGCCCGCGGAGAGACCGCTCAGGTTCACGTAGGTCGTCGCGTCGTCGTCCTCTCCTTCGCCGAGGTGCAGCGCGACGGAGGGATCGATGCTGACGGCGGCGCGCAGCGCCTTCCACTTGACGGGGTTCGAAAGGGTCAGGCCCACCGAGCTTCCCGGCGCACAGCGACCGTGCGGTGAATCGGTATCACACGAGACCTGTTCGACGCGGAGTGGTCCGTAGGTGCGGTAGCGAAACGCCTTCGCCTCGCCGCTCGGGAGCGGCCCCTCATCTCCGACCAGTGAATTGGTCACTTCGAGGACGATGGCGCTGTCCTTCGGGAGCGGCGCGCGCGGCGTGACCAGGATCTTCTTCGGCAGCCGGGGATCGGGGTGCGTGGCAACGTAGGCGAGCCCGGTGCGCTTCGTGCCGTTCTCGGCGTAGAGGTTCACGGCGCGCTCGAAGCGGGCGGGCTCGACGCGCTGGTTCATCTCGAGCTCGAAGCGCGCGCTCGGCTCGAGCCCGGTGTCCCCCGCGTACGGCGAGGTGCTCACGACCGCGGGCCTGGGCGTCTCGAACTCCAGGCGGTAGGGCGCGGCGAGGACGCTGCCGTCGAGCGAATGCACGCTCGCCGGAACCTCGATCATATAGTGTGACGCCGGGGGAAGCCGCTCTGACGCAGGCACGAAGCGCAGGCCCCGCGAGCCGACCCACAGCCATTTCCCGTCGATGGGTGGGGTGACGGTGATGGGCGGCACGGGAGCCTCGCCCGCGACCTCGAGCGAGCGCACAGGGCGATTGAAGACTATGGAGATCTCCGCGGCGCTCGTCGCTTTGCCCCGGGGCGCAGAAAACACGACGGCGAACGGCGCGTCGCTCGTCGCATGGCGCTGGTCGGCGCCGAGCGCGAGCATGCCGCGGAGCGGCGCGGAGGGCGGCCGCTCACCCGGGGCGCAGGCGATGCCGAACACGGAACAGGCGAGGATGCGCCTCAGGGTCCGAGAGAATCTGTAGTGCAAGAGCAGGCCTCCGGAGGAGCGTGGCGTGGCGGCTGGTCGGCGAATAGCCAGCGATTCAGCAACGGCCGTGCCCGAGCCGCAACGAAAAGAGAAGGCCGTAACGTCGATCGACCAGCGCCGTCGAGTGGCGCGTCCCACACAGCCGCGTGTGCTCCGGGACACGCGCCGGCGTCGCGAGAATGCCTCGATCGGATGCGCCGCGGACCACGACGAGCTTGGATGAGCGAGCACGCTCGTCGTATGCTGCTGTCGTGCCGAGGCCTTTTGCGGTGAGCCTCTCGTGCGCGCTGCTGTTCGGGACCACGGTCGCCCGGGCAGAGGCGGAGCTGCCTGTGCGGCTCGAATTCGGGCAGTGTCCGGATCTCGACGAGACCGAGGTCCGACGCGTCGCCACGGCGGAGCTGCAGGGCCAGCCGTCGGCGTCGAGCGGCCCCAACGTCCTCGAGATCGGCGTCACCTGCGAGGGGCCACGCGTGATCATCCGCGTGAAGGATCCCCTGAGCCGGAAGGCCGTCCAGCGGTCGTTCAATCTGTCGATGTCGGATCCGCCCGCGCGTTCGCGCCTCGTGGCCATCGCCGCGACGGAGCTCGTCCTCGCGAGCTGGGCGGAGCTCCAGGTGGGCCGGCCCCTGACGGTGCCGCCGGAGGGAGGCTCGCCGCGGGAGCTCGATCGACGTGTCGCGAGCGTGGCAATCACCCGCGTTCGCACGCGAGCGGTGGCGCCGAGCGAAAGCGGAGCATCCCAGACGCCCGCCGTCCCTGCGGGACCCGACAAGCCCACCGCGTACGAGCCGACCGAGCGACGGTGGTACGACCTCGAATCACCCAACGATCGGATGCTTCGCGTGACGGCGGTCGTCTCCGGCCGGGAGTTCTTCAAGCTTCCGGGGCTGCTGTGGGGCGGTGGCCTGCGCGTCGGCGAGGAGCGCTTCCGTTTCATGAGCTGGTCCGCCGATGCGCTCGTAGAGAGCGGCACGGTCGGAAAGCCCGACAGCCACTACGACCTGTTCACAGCGACGGTGGGTGGAGCGCTCCTGCTGTGGGCGCGCAGTGGCCCCATCACCGCGCGTCTCGGGGTAGGCCTTCGCGCGGGGCTGGCCGAGGTCGGCGGTACTGCGTCGTCGGTCGCACCCTGGGGATGGCCGCTCGGGACGTCGTCCGTCACCATCCGCTTTTCGAGACAGTTGGTCCTGGACCTTGCCGGCGAGGCTGGCTACGTCGTGCTGGGCTCCGGCCACGCCGGCCAATCCGACCTGAAGGGCGGATGGTTCAGCGGCCAGATCGGCGTTGGCTTCGTCCCGTCACCGAACCCCCCACGCGCTGCAAGGGGAACGGGGGCGGCAACGGCAGAGTAGGGCTCCCCACGGCCCCGAGTGGCGGTTCCCCCCGGAATTCGGCTCAAAACCACCGATAGATGAGCCATTCGACGAGGCAGTGCACACTCAGATGCAAGGAATGGCCCGAGAGCCCCCCGCACTCCACGTCGTCCCGCCGCTTTCGGCACCTGTGCTCGAGGAGCCGGATCCACGGACGCTCGATCTCGATACCCTTTTCCGCCGTTACTCCTCCTATGTGGCCGCCGTCGCACATCGCCTCCTTGGCCGGGACGACGACGTGGACGACACCGTCCAGGAAGTCTTTCTGGCCGCGGTTCGCGGGCTGCGATCGGTGCGCGATCCGAACGCAGTCAAGTCGTGGCTCGCGTGCATCGCCGTGCGGGTCGCTCGTCGTAAGCTCAGGAAGCGTCGCATGAGGAGCTTCTTCGGCCTCGAGGACCCCGCCACGTACGGCAAGGTGACCGACCCTTCGGCAAGCCCGGAGCAGCGCGCGCTCCTCGAGCGCGTGTATCGTGTGCTCGACGAGATGCCGACCAACGAACGGCTCGCGTGGGCGTTGCGCTACGTGGAAGGCGAGCCGCTGGAATCCGTCGCAACGCTGTCGGGCTGCTCGCTCGCGACGGCGAAGCGCCGCATCCGCGCCGCGGCGCGCACCATCGAGGAGGCCTTCGCCGAT